>OGCG01000037.1_pt1 | contig 89932 bp, 89 predicted proteins | sample 1570061 | NCBI WGS metagenome assembly OGCG01 (sample SAMN06268698, study PRJEB24515) | hot springs metagenome | isolation source: Joseph's Coat, Yellowstone National Park, Washington, USA | place: USA:Joseph's Coat, Yellowstone National Park, Washington, USA
GCCAGTGGCCCCCGGGTGGGGGAGCAGGGAGCGCGTGTTTATGCAGAATATGCGGGAGGTGCAAGTTTTGAGTTGGGGAACCAGACAGCAAGGACGTACCCCTGAACCGAAAGCGCTCCTGGCCTACCGCTACGCAGCGATATGAAGCCCTAACCCTCCATTCATGAGTCCATTCTAAGCACCGGAAACGGAGAGCCCCAAACATCACCACTTGACTGGTGGGCTCACCTCACTTATCCACTGGTGGACTTTTAGGCGACAAGGTATCTTGGCGCCACCATTATGGCTTGACCATAAAGAAGGGACTACCTAGACTTGGAGCGAGATGACTCTGGGCGAGCGACTTCGCGAACTGCGATCTCAGCGTCGATGGCGCCTCAAAGATCTCGCTCAACGCAGTGGCCTCTCAATTCCCTACCTCTCTGACCTCGAGCGCGGTCGAACGAACCCCAGCCTCACAACCCTACAAACCCTGGCGAGAGCATACGGGATCAGCGTCAATGATCTCCTAAGTCCAGTGGACTTCTACGGAGAAAGGAGTCGAGCCTCATTTCCTCAGGGGCTGTTGGAGCTTGCTGAGGATCCTCTCCTTGGAGTGGGGATCGATGCGGATTGGATCCAAACCCTTTCCCGAATCGAGCTCCGGGGTCGTAGACCACAATCAAAGCAGGACTGGTACGAGATCTTCCTTCATCTGCGGCGGGTCCTCGAGGATCGCTAAGGCAACTTCTCGATCGCGAACGATTTCATCGATCGAGCAAAGGGGGCTGCTCAGATCGCAGAGTATGGATTGGGGTTTGATCCCGGAAAGAAGCCTCTTTAGTATTCCCCTATGCGGGGACACTTTCGTTGGGTCCAGGGCTCAAGGCGTTGCCTTACCGGCTCCATGAGGAAGGTGTAAAGACGGGTTGGCGAGCCTAGATGGGAAGGGTTCTGGACTGAGACTTGGTTCAGCGTTTTGGGGGCTCCATCGGATCGAAGCCCTATCTTCCTAGGGGTTGGTGGCTCGGGTGAACCTCATCGCCGGGTGCGCTTTAAGTTAGCTGGGGTAGGGTAAAGTAGCAGACGAAGGAAGATCATTCTCGCCATCGCTTCCAAAAGAAGAAGCGCTCTGGAAGATCTAACGACCGCCCCCCCAATTCCGCCTAGGTAGCTCCAAAGGTCTCTTTCTAGAGCGAACTTCAGGAGGAGCTTGCGCCTCCGCCGGCTCAATGATCACGGTTTGAAACCCCACCGGACCAGGGAATGAGCGAAGGGTTTCAAGATGGTCAGACAACTCGCTCCAGGAATACACCTTTTGTCGTTCGAGAAGGACGAGTAGCTGAGCGACTGTGTGGCTCCCTGTACTAAGGACATCGTCAGGAACTGGTAGACGCTCATGAACAACTTGGTTGCGCAGAATCACCAATCGCCATAATTTCTGCACTAAATCCGGATCCATCGTCTCAAGGCCATCCTGCACCGCCCTGAGCTTCTCGCCCAAACTGCCTTCTTTGGGGGCCCCCAAGCGCTCTAAAGCCTCCTCGACCAAAAAGATCAGGCGCATGAAATCCCCTAGGCGATTGCCGGTCCTGGACCATACAGCTTGCATGTTTGCTCCTATAAAAACCCACAGAGCTGGGGAGAATAGCTGTAGCCCACCAACCGTCCCCCACTTGCCTCAATCAATTGGTTCCAAAACAGCTCAAGCGCACTGGTCAGCCGCGCACTGGCCTCACTCCCGCTGCCAGATGTCAGACCCGCAAAACAGACCTCTTGACCTTTAAGGTCCGGTAGACCAATCGCGGTTTTTACCTTTTCTAAAAGGCGCGCACGCACTCTTGGGCTTTGTAGATTGAGGTAGTAGTCGTAAAGATTCATGAGAGTCGATTGCTCAAATCCGTGCGAAAGCACCAGGATCTCTCCCGGGCCCTTCACCCTTTGCCCTGCCGCCTTCAAAGCAGCGATGATCTCGCTACCTGGAATGCAATCAGCTGAGGCCCACTGACTCAGTTGATTGAATCCCCTCAATACCCGTTGGTTGAAAGAAACCCTGTAACGCTCTAGGGCAAAGAATGGGGTAGTCAATGGATTCGGAGTTTGAAAGACTTTGATCGGGGCCGTGTACGACCGGCTCGTAATGGGAGCCAGAATCAGAGTAAGCGGTTGAGACATCAGGGCACGGTCAAGATCAGGAAGCACGTCCCTGATCAACATTTGGCGATACTGGTTCTGCATATAAGCCGGAGCGCTACATCCCAAAGCCACAAGAACCTGAACGGTTTGCCTTGAACCGAAGAATGGTAGGCTGAAAAGAAGCAAGAGTTTGGTCATGCTGTGGCCTTCGGCTGCTCTGGCGTTGCAGGTTGCTCAGGAGGCGATGGAAGTCTAGGTGGCTCAAGAGGTGGCAAGGTCCCCACAAATTCAGGGGCAGGATCCCAATTAGGCCATCCATGAGTGAAGCCCCTCCAGTAGGCAGCGATCTCCTTGCGATAGCGAACGGATAGTAGATCCAAAGTTCTTTGAATCCTCACATAAAGATAGTAGAGCCGGTTTACGAGGACCCTCTCCCGAATTTGCAGCAGAAAGTACCGGCGAAGGAGCTACTCTCGCTCATGGGGAGCCTTATAGCCAAGCCAAAACGTTAAAGCCACTAGAACAAGTCCCAAGAGAATCAAGGAAAAGTTCAGCAGCCACGGTGAGGGAAGGGGAAGCTGATCGATCTGAGCAATGATGTGGCTATAATCAGCACGCAAAAGGGCCAACATGATGGCCAAGAGGGCTGGGGGAATGAGCCACAACAAGGTAAGGGGGTTGCGGGTCTTACGATACTGATTCCCTGCTTCATGTCCTAACCAGAACATCGCTATCGTTGCAATAGAAGCCACAGCAATCGACTCAAGCTGGTCTATGCCTAATGTATCCATCGCCAGCTTGTTGTAGAGTAACTCGGCGCCAAATACAGCCACAAGGAAAACATTCCGACCAACTCTGGCTTGCCAGTGGGCAAACACCTCTGGGGTTACCGGATCCTGACCTATAGCTTTTTCCAAACCTTGGCGCTGTTGGCGTACCTGCTGAAGGCGATGCTCCAAATTGCCCCTTCTCCGCTCATAACGATGAAGATCTGTTTCCATAGCGACCCGATAACGCTCCGAAAGCTCTTTAGGAAAAGGCGGAGCAGTGAGGTATGCTAGCGAGGCGTGCTTGCGAGCGAAAGCCCGCCCATCCCTTCGACCAAACCGATATGCTCTAATGTCCCGCAGCGTCGCGATTAAGTTCACCTTCTACCTCAGGGAAAAAGGCATCGAGATCCAGTTCGACCCCACTTCGAGCGGCCCAGTTAGCTGCTTTCTGGCGAGCTTTAGCACGAGGATGAGTCAGTCGGTTGTGAAAGGTCTCGTCCAGCTTCCGCATCTCCTCTTGCAAGTGATTGATCCGAAGCTCTTCTCGAAACAGTGCAGGGGCTAAAAGGCTTCTTGGATAGCGTCCCTCTACCTCAAGGTGTTTGAGATGATCCAAAACACGAGAAAACTCAGCTAAAGCGCGCTCCATAGGAGCTCTACGTCGCTTCCAACGAGCCTCCAAAATGAGCGTTCTACGCTTTACCCATTGCTGTAAAACGACAACACGACCTTTAAGTTCTTGGGGATTCATGCTGCGGCGAATTTTGATGACCATATATTAGATGGCATCTAAATCATAAGATGCCCCCCCTCGCTTTGTCAAGTCTTTTTCCCGACTGACCAAACTTGACCGCTATACTGCATAGAGCGCAGGGCTGCGAGGAGATTGAAGGAGAAAAGCTCAAGGGCTACCTTTCTTCCGCGAACCTCCGCGGTGCAGCAAAGACACCAGAAAGGCCCGGAGGGCTGCCAACAACCTCCCCAGCCACTTCGCATCCGCCACCTCCGACCCCAGGCTGGTGAGGGCGTGGTTTGCCGTGCGCCATACCTCTTTCCCCTCCAAGGCCCATTCCAGAAGCTCCTCCTGGTCAGGAGGTAATCCCCCTTTGTTCCCGCACCCCCGCGGCCATTTCCGGGTCCAGGTACCCCGCGTCCCCCACCACCCTTCTGAGCCCCTCCGCTCCCAGACGGTCCAGGGCTCCAAGAGGGCTTCCCGTCGCCACCAGGACCCTCCCCAAGTCTGTTTGGGGAAGACCTGGAGGAGGGCTTCCTGGAACTTCTGGGGGTCCAGGCGGTGGATGGTGTGGCCGGGGGCTTTGTGCAAGCCGAGGTGGGGGTTGGCGCGGGCAAAATGTTCCACGCCGCTCAGGGAGTCCACGCGGGACGGGAAAGCCACCAGGATGAGGGCTCAGAGTCCCCAAAGAGGGGACTGCTGGTTGTGGGCCCGGGGGTCTAGAACCTGGTACAGGGCTTCATGTAGGGTCATGCACCTTCTTCACTTGGCTGCATATCGGTCAAGTCTGGCTGGCTGACCTCCCCCCTTGAGTTCAGACATCACGTGAGGCATGAGGCGCTTGCTGTTGAGTCGGAGGCTTTGCACCCTGGCCCGTGGCTTGAGCAGCACGAGGAGAGCGCCGTGTGGCCGATCCTGACCTTGGGCTCGGGTCTAGGAAGGAGGTCCCCCTCAGGCTAGGCGCACGCCCTACGGGGGCCAGGCGGTGCTGGTCCACGTGGGGAGCTATTGGGAGGAGGCTCAGGCTTCTTTGGCAGGGAGAGTGGGGGGGTCCTGGGTGGAGCTGGCAGGAAAGGGGTGAGGGAGCCTGGGTGATGAACTTTCCTCCTGAGGAGCTTGTGTGGGTGTACGAGGAGCGGATGAAGCTTGAGAAGGGCTTGAAGGGAGACCTGGGGTTTATACAAGAGGCAGGAGGCGGGGGTGCTGGTGGGGGAAGCGGAAGTGGGGTGCTTACTCGGGGCTCTTTATCCTGAAGCGGCGTGTGCGCTGCTCTTTGGAGGAGTGGGCGGAGATCCTGCCCTGGAGACCTGGTTGCAGAGGCTCTTCCGCTCTTTGCCCCGCAGGGAGTGGGGGATGCCCGAAGTTAGGGAGAGAGCTCAGTTTTTCCCGGAACTTCTGCGGACTCTTCATGCAAACACTGAGAGTGGAGGTGTTGTTATGTTGGAAAATCCCCATTGCGCGCTCTGGCACCACAGCCCCTCTCCTCGGATTCGGAAGTCTCAAGTTCTTCTCTTCACAAGCTGTGCAGCATCCCCTATCGAAGACTCAATAGCTCTTAGCGAGGAGACTTCCTCCGAGCTGAGCACCTTGGTCCTTCAACCCCCAACGACTCTCGGCGGCCGTCATGGTTCCAGACGGGCTAGCCGTGCGAGCCAGCCGTCCCTTCGAGATCCATCCCAAAGGTCAATTCCGAGTCCCCTCACCCCGAGAGGCTACCAATCCCCTCAAGCCGCTATTGAGCGAGCGACCCAAAGCGTTTACATGTCTTCACTTGCTGAATTAAACAAAAAAACCAGCGACCAGCATAGCGGATTAAGACTGATCAGGGATCGAAACGAGACCTTTGATCTTATGGAGCCTCGAGAACTCTGAGCGAAGTCGTGTGTCACCAACCTAGATTGTTGGTCCAAGCCTCTCCTCCAAAAAGGAAACGGGTCCATTACTCTAAGGAAGTGATTCTCTCACCCGAGGCCTCATGGCTCCTCTTCAACCGACGCGTCTTGCTCCAAACCGAGCGGCCTGACTTTCCTCTGCTTGAACGGTTACGCTTTCTGGCAATCTGGGCCAGCAATTGGGATGAGTTTTTCGCTGCTCGAATCACCCGTTCGTTCCTCGAGGCGCGAGGAGAACTCGAGTACATCAAATTGCTCAGCGAAGCACGAGCCCAGATGCATCAAGCCTCGACCCAATATCGCCAACTCCTAGCTGAAGCAGAAACCTTAGGAATCCAGCTTCTCAAACCAAGGCAACTCACCCAAGCAGAACGGCGCTATTTTGGCGCCTATCTCGCTGAAGAAGTAGCTCCAAGAACCGATTTGATCGATGACCAAGCTTTGGGCGACCTCTCCAGTCAAGCCCTTTACTTTGCAGGCGGAGACACCCGGCTACGTTACTTGATCCGCCTCCCTGAAACCCTCCCTCGCCTTCTCGAGATACCAGGGCGAGAGCGCACCTACGTCCGTCTGGGTGAGCTCGTCCGGTTTCGCAGCGACCTCTTCCTCCCTCACAAGACCCGACTCTACGAGCTCAGGATCATTCGCCTCGCCTCTTTGGAGCGAGATCGAGTGGATTGGGGGGAGCTCCCCGAAGCCTTGGAGGATCGCCTAGAAGGACAGGTCTGCCATCTTGAGGTCGAGCAGGGATTTCCCCTCCGCTGGGCAAAGCAGCTACAAGAGGCCATGAGACTTCAAAGCCGGGAGATCTTCCGAGTCACTCCCCCTCTTGATCTGCGGCTTACCGAGGAGCTCATCCACCAGGGTCCTTCCAGTGCTCTTTTTCCTCCCCTCATTCCAGAGCGGCCCAAACGCTTCGTGGAAGATCCGTGGAGCTACCTTGATCATCGGGAGCTCCTTCTTCAGCATCCTTACCAGGAATACCGAACCATTGAGAGGCTCCTTGAAATTGCCGCAGCAGACCCCAAGGTCAAGGCGATACGAGCAACGCTGTACCGGATTGGGAACGAAAATCCCCTCGCCGAAGCCCTAATCCAAGCAGCTCGAGCTGGCAAGAACGTTGCCGTACTCCTTGAGGCGCGAGCCCGTTTCGACGAGTTGACCAACTTATACTGGAGCTTGCGCTTTCAACGGGCGGGGGTGCGGGTGCTTCCCCTTCCCCGCAAAAAGGTTCACGCCAAAGCAATTTGGATCCAGAGGGGGGAGCAAATCTATACCCACCTTGGGACGGGAAATTACAACCCTACGAATGGGGCTGCGTATAGCGACCTCTCGCTCTTCAGCAGCCAACCGCGGCTCGGAAAGGACCTCGAGCGCTTTTTCCAGTCCCTCGAGGCCCGCCGCACACCTCAGCTGAGACTACTCAAAACCGGAACCGCGATTCGCAAACTCTTGGTTGACTCCATCCTTCGCGAAGCCCATCCTCGGGGCCATGTGATCCTCAAGTTCAACCACCTCACCGATTCCGCTTTGCTCCAGGCCTTGATTCAAGCTACCGAAGCAGGAGCAAAGGTAGAGCTCATCATCCGCAGCACGCTCACTCAGATCCATCCCAGCTTCAAGGTGCGGAGTTTGGTAGGGCGCTTCCTCGAACACAGCCGCATTGCAGCGTTCAAAGCCGGAGGATCCTGGGACGTCTGGGCAGGAAGCGCAGACGGAATGCCCCGCAATTTCGACCGACGCCTCGAACTCTTCTTCCCCATCCAAGGCGAAAGTCGCCGTAAGGTCTTAAAGCTCCTTAAGGCTCAGCTCAAAGATGACGTCAATACCTTTGTCCTTGGACCGAACGGGGAGCAACATCCCCTTTGGGGCGGAAAGCATAACGCTCAGAGGCGCTTGTGGAAAAGCTAAGAATCGTCACGTACAGGGAGAGCCCGTAAGCCGGGACCCTGGACTTCACTGCGAGGAGCAATCAGAATGGGAAGCGTGCTCACCCTCCTCGGAGGCGCCCTTTGGGTCCTCCTGGTGCTTCCTTCACCTTCTCGATTAGGCTTCCTTCTAGGCCTAGGCCTGATTGCCCTGATCCGCCGGAGCGCCTATCGAGAAAGCCCCTACCTCTTCCTCGGCCTTCCCGGGCTCTATCTCTTCCTCAACACCAACTTTCAGCGAACCTCCCTTCTCATCGCATTCAACCACTACCTGGCTCTACTGACCGCTCTCTTCCTTTATGGCTTCTTTCTCCGCGGACTAGAAGCTCGCCGTCATCGAGTTCCTCTGTGGCTTGCTCCTTTGCTCCTTCTGCGACCTGAGGGTTGGTCCCTTGCCGGCATCGCCCTGCTCCTAAGCGTATGGGCCTGGGAGCGGACCTCGCTCCTTGCCCAGGGTTCTTGGCGACCCCAACCTTCGGCTCTCCTTTGGACCTTCTTCTTTACCGTGCTCCTTTGTGGGGGCCTGCTCTTCCTTCACCCACCTCATTTGAACCCCCAGCTCCCCAACTCTGCCTCTCACCACCTCGCTACTTCCACTCCTCCCATTCAAGGAACAAGCACCGGGGGCCAAGTACCCCAATTCTTCTCACCCAGCGCTTCGCTGCCTCAATCTTTAGAAGAGCTGCTCAGTTTTGCCCTCCTAGCCCTTCTGATCATCGCCCTTTTTGCGATCCGCTCCGGCAAGGCCAGCCGTCTGCTCCGCGGTCCCCTGCTCCCCCTCGTCCTCGGGGCTCTTTACGTGATCTTGCTCTTCCTCTACGCAGCCGTCCACGAAGGAGGTCGGAGCACCTCTAGAAGCACGCTCGGCCAGCAGGCTATCCTCCATCGAACGGCTGCCTCTTTGCCTCTTCATCCCCTCACCTCCACACCACCTTTGATCGAATGGGGAGGCGCGGTCATGGTGGGCATCGCTTTTCTCGTCGCCCTAGCCGGGATCGCTGGTCTCCTCAGACTTCTAGGGCGCACCGAGACAGCAGCGACTCAGGAGGCCAGGCAAAGACCGAGCACTCGCTCCATGAGCCAAGAAGCCCCCGAAGACCCGATTCGGAGAGCTTACTGGCGTGTCCTTCGGGCTACGGAGCACCGGCTGCCCCGCGGGCCTGCGGAGAGCGCACGGGAGTATGCGGATCGATTGGCGCGGCGCTTTCCTGAGCTCGGTCGATGGATTTGGGAGCTCACCCAGCTCTACGAGCCTGCTCGCTACGGAGGCCCCCGAAGTCCCGAAGCCCAAGAGCGGGCCCAAACGCTCGCCGATCAGCTCATCCAGGAGATCCGATGATCCAAGCGTGGTACCTCAAAGTTCTCCACAATCTCCAGCGCGTCCTGGTAGGACACCAGGAGGAGCTCACCCTTCTGCTGGCCAGCTTGGCTGCTGGAGGGCATGTGCTCCTTGAGGACGTACCGGGAACCGGAAAGACGACCCTCGCGCGCGCTTTGGCCCAAAGCCTGGGGCTCTCATTCCGACGGGTGCAGTTTACTCCCGACCTGCTGCCCAGCGATCTCACAGGAGTCAGCGTCTGGCGAGGAGACCATTTCGAGTTTCAGCCCGGCCCGCTCTTTGTCCATCTCTTCCTGGCCGATGAGATCAACCGAGCGACTCCTAAGACTCAATCTGCCTTACTTGAGGCGATGGGTGAACATCAAGTGAGTGTCGACGGGGTGACCTATCCTTTAGAGCCTCCTTTTTTTGTGGTCGCCACCCAGAACCCCATCGAGATGGAGGGAACTTACCGGCTTCCCGAGGCTCAGCTCGATCGCTTCATGATCCGCCTTAACTTTGGCTATCCAAGCGAGGAAGAGGAGCTCGCCATGCTCGAGCGCTTCCGCAAGGAGCAACCCCTCGACGAGCTCCAGCCGGTTGCTGAGGCTCACGAGCTCCTCGAGGTGCAAAAGGTCGCTCGCGACGTCGCGGTCTCCCCCGATGTGGGACGCTACATCGTGAACTTGATTCGCTCGTCCCGCCAAGCCGAGGGAGTTGTGATCGGCGCCTCCCCTCGGGCTGCTTTGGCCCTCCAAGCTCTCGCGCAAGCCTTAGCCGCTTTTGAGGGGCGAAGCTATGCGATTCCCGACGACGTCAAGCGGGCCGTTTTCCCTATCCTCAACCACCGACTCATCCTCAGCACCGAAGCTCGCCTCGAAGGGCTCACACCCCGAACGGTTTTAAATCAACTCCTCCAGGAAGTGCCCCTACCCGTCGAACAGCGATGATCTCCCTCCTTCTGATCATCGGCTTGCTCTTCCTCGAACTCGGTCTTTGGGGAATTCAAGGAGAGGGGTGGGTGCGAGGTCATCCGGAAACCCTCAGCCCTGGAAGCAAAAGCCGCGTTCGATTCAACGTTCGGCTAAGAGCCCTGCTTCCCGTCTACTACCGCCTCGAGCTGCCCAGGGCTCTGGAATTCGGATGGGAGGGGCGCCAGCTTCGCGGCCTTGCCTTCGGCGAGCTCAATCTCCACGAGGACCTTCTCGCTATTCCCAGGCGCCGTGGTCATCCCACCTTGCCAGCTCCCCGGTTGTTCGTTCAGGATCTTCTTGGCCTCTTCGAGCGCGAAATCCGCCTTCGGGTCGACCAAGGGAAGCTCTGGGTTGTGCCGCGCAGTTTTGGGGCTCTGAAGCCCGATCTCGCCCTCACCTTGCTCGCTGAAGGACCTGAGATTCCTGGTGTTGGCCTTGAGGATCCACATCAACTGAGAGGACTCAGAGACTATCTGCCCGGCGACCCGCCCAAGCGAATTCACTGGCGTTCGAGTGCCCGCCGCGGCCTACTGACTGTGCGGGAGTATGCCCGAGTTCGAGCCACGGGTGTCTGGATCCACCTCGAGGCGAAGGAAGCACCCGAAGTCTACTTGGAGCACGCAAGCGAGCTCGCTGCAAGCCTCCTCTTGGCCGCCTCCCAAGAGGGCATCCGCTTCGGGCTCTCCTTCGGGGCCAAACAGATCCCCTTGGGGCTGGGAGAACCCCATCTTCGCTCGTGCCTTCGACTCCTCGCCGAGGTTCAGGCTGAGGCGGAAGAGCATCCCGTACCGATGCCCCCTCCAGGGGTCAACCTGATCCTGATCACTTACACCGCGCCCCTAAGCCTGCTTGAGGGCGCTCTGGCCGCTCGTAGCCAGGCTGCTCGGGTTCATCTCGTCGCTCTGCCCGAAGGGTTTTTCCTTCGCCCTGGTGAGCGGGGTAGGGAATTGACCTTAGGGCGCACCGATGGGGTCTTACGGTTGCACAAAGCACGCCGCTTCCTCGAGCAAGAGGGGGTTTGGGTCCACCTCCTGCGGGGGAACGATCCTTGGTCCCGCCTCGTCTCGTGAGCCTATCGCCCAGGATCGTAAGGCTCTCCGTCCGCCGCCGGAGGGCGGGTACGCCCCACAAAGCCCGTCAATGCCACGATGGTGGCGAGATAGGGAAGCATCAAGATGAGGTTTTTCGCGATCGTGAGACTGGATTCCAACTGAAACGCCAAAGCGGTGGCAAAGCCAAACAGCAAGGCGGCCAAAAAGGACCGATAAGGAAGCCAGTTCCCAAAGATCACAGCGGCCAGAGCGATGAATCCCCGGCCAGCCACCATCCCCGGGCTGTAGCTGTTGAGGATGCCAATCGAGAGATCGGCCCCTCCAAGACCACAGACCACTCCAGCCGCTACAACCGCCCAGAACTTGACCCGAAGGACTGGAACCCCGGCCGCATCCGCTGCGCGCGGCGACTCCCCGACCGCCCGCCAGCGAAGGCCCAAAGGGGTGCGAAAAAGGACCCAGGCGGAGATAATGAGGACCGGAAAGAAGAGATAGTCGAGCGCCTGATGATGGCCCAAGACACCCCCAATGAACGGGATCCGATCAATCCCTGGGAGGGTCCAGGTTGGCATCATAGGGGTATTGCTCGGGGTACCCTGAGGACCATAGATGACGTTAAAGAGGAATGCAGCGGTACCCGAAGCTAGAATGTTCACCGCCAAACCGGTCACGATATGATCGGAGCGAAGATAGACGACTGCCCAGGCGAAGAGAGCCGCCACGAGGGCTCCGGTCACCATCGCGGCGAGCAGGCCAAGCCATGGGTTATTGGTCAGAGCAGAAAAGGCAACCGCCACAAAAGCGGCGATCGCCATCATCCCCTCGAGGGCGACATTGACTACCCCAGCGCGCTCGCTAAAGACCCCTCCCAAGGCCGCAAAGCCCAAGGGAACAGCCAAAGTCAGAGTTGAAGACCAAAGTTGAGGGTTGAGCAGGATCTCCACTAAGCCCCCACCTTCCTACGCCGAGCGACATAGTCCAGAAGTCCCTCGGCAGCCACGAAAAAGATGATGACCCCTTGGATCACCTCAACCAAATTGACTGGCACACCTGCGGCAATCTGCATCTGATTTGCCCCGCTCGCGAGCATTCCGAAGAGCAGGGCAGCCAGAAGGACACCCCAAGGGTCATTGCGCCCCAAAAGGGCCACCACGATGGCGGTGAACCCTGCGTTGGTATCAAAGCTATCAAACAGACGCCCATCCACTCCCAGAACCTGAACCGCTCCTGCCAAACCTGCAATGCCCCCTGAAAGCGCCAAGGTAAGGAGGATCATCCAAACGGGCTGGATTCCAGCATAGCGAGCTGCTTTAGGGTTTGCTCCGCTCACCCTGAGGGCAAAGCCAAGCACCGTCCGATAAAAGAAGAACCAGACCACCAAGGCGAGGAGGGGGACAAACAGAATCGCCCAGGAAAGCTGAGTATTGGGAATCAAAACAGGGATGAGGGCGCTCGGGAGGACTGCTGGGGACTGGGGTGTGTAGCCGGGAGCCTGCATAGGGCCTCCTTCAACCAAATAGTGCCCAAGGTAGACCGCCACGTAGGTCATCATGAGCGTGGTGATGACCTCATTGGCTCCTCGATAGGCCTTGGCTAAGCCGGGGACCACTGAGCCCCAAAGAGCTCCCGCCACAACGCCAGCCAGCAGAGCGAGTGGGAGGTGGATCCACACCGGCAGGTGGAAGCTATAACCTACCCAAGCTGCCGCAATTGCGCCCATCCAATACTGGCCGCTCGCTCCGATGTTAAAAAGCCCTCCCTGAAACGCCAGAGCCACTCCAAGGCCGATCACCATGAGCGGAAGGGCGTTGGTCAGGGTCGCTGCAATCGCATAGCTTCCCCCCCAAGCCCCGCTGAGCAAGGCTCCATAAGCGGCCAAAGGGTTGTGGCCGAAGGCTAGAGTGAGCAGGCCTCCAACCACAAAGGCCAGGAGGATTGCGATCAGCGGCCAGAAGATGCGCCAGCTCATGCTTCGACCCTTTCGGCACCCAACATGAGGAGTCCAATTTGCTCCCGATGCGCCTCCGCCCGTTTGAGCAGACCCGCGATCTGCCCGCGATAGAGGACCAGCACCCGGTCGGAGAGGGTGAGAATCTCATCGAGATCCAAAGAGACCAACAAGACACCGAAGCCCTGACGGCGCAGCTCAAGGAGCTCTCGATGAACAAATTCTGTAGCTCCCACATCCAAGCCCCGAGTAGGCTGAGAAGCGATGAGCACCTTAGGTTGCGCTGCGATCTCGCGGGCAAGAACGACCTTCTGCTGATTTCCACCCGAAAGGGCACCAGCCCGCGCGCGAGGCTCTGGCGGGCGAACATCAAATCGATCGATGAGCTCACGGGCTCGCTGGAGCCAGAGATTCACCCGGAGAAGGCCTCTTTGGGCCAAAGGAGGGCGGTAAAAATCCCGAAGGGAAAAATTATCCGCTACGCTCATGCGCAGCACCAAACCCTCCTCTTGGCGGTCGCTGGGAATCAAGCGTAGCCCCGCTTCCATGCGGGCCCGTACGCCGAGATGATGGAGCTCCTTTCCGGCAAGCTCGATGCGTCCTTGCGAGGGGATCAGGCCAGCCAGAGCTTGAATCAGCGGCTCCTGACCGTTCCCCTCCACTCCAGCAACACCTAGGATCTCGCCGGCAAGGATTTCGAACGAGAGAGGACCTAGCTGGGGCGCTCTGAGCTCCTCCACACGAAGGAGAGGAGGCCCCGGCTCCTGGGGAGGTGGCTCAAGGTTAAGGGCGACCTCTCGACCAACCATGAGGCGGGCCAGCTCTACTGGAGTAGCCTCGTGCGCCTTGAGCGTGGCCACCATCTCTCCTCGCCGCAAAACGCTGATTCGGTCTGCAATCTCTTCAACCTCAGCCAGCTTATGGCTAATGAAGATGACCGGGATGCCCTGCTCCTTGAAGCGACGAACAGCCGCAAAGAGCTCTCGACTCTCTTGAGGGGTGAGGAGGGCCGTGGGCTCATCGAGGATCAACAAACGAGCCTCTCGGTAGAAGGCCTTAAGGATCTCCACCCGTTGGCGAAGACCCACACTGAGATCTTCCACACGAGCCCTTGGGTTGACGGACAACCCAAAGCGGGAGGAGAGCTCCTCGATTTTTTGCTCAACCGTAGCCAGATCCAAGCGAAGGCCTCGGCGAGGTTCGGCTCCTAAAGCGATGTTCTCAGCAACCGTGAGCGCTGGTATCTGCATGAAGTGCTGGTGGACCATACCAATCCCGCTGGCCGCCGCCTGAGCCGGGGAACGAGGCGCATAAGGCTTTCCCCAAAGGCGGATCCGCCCGGTATCCGGGCGGACCAAGCCATAGAGGATGTTCATAAAGGTGGTCTTGCCAGCGCCGTTTTCTCCCAGGATGGCGTGGACCTCGCCTGCTTCAAGAGAAAAATGGACGTTGTGGAGGGCGCGGACCCCTGGGAACGTCTTACTCAGACCCTCGACCTCAAGAACCACCTCGGCCACGTTACTTAGGGATGTTGGGGCTAACCTTGATCTTCCCCTCGGCGATCTCTTGAGCCAAGGCCTCAATCTTAGCCTTCATGAACGCAGGGATACCGGGAAGAATCTTGCCGATCCCGACACCGTGATTGGCCAAGTCAAACAACTCGATGCCGCTTTTCAGCGTCCCATCCTTAAGAGCTTTGATGGTCAAGAAGACAGCGTTGTCTACCCGCTTGAGAGCGCTCGTCAACACATGGTGAGGAGCCAGATAAGCCTGATCAGAGTCGACTCCGATAGCATAGAAATTGTTCTCTTTAGCAGCCTGGATCACTCCGAGACCGGTTGCTCCGGCCACCGCAAAGACGATGTCAGCCCCCTGGCTGTGTTGGGCGAGAGCCAGGGCCTTACCCGAGGCGGGATCGGTGAAGTTACCTGCGTAGCCCCGGAGGATCTTGATGTGGGGGTCGATGGCCCGAGCTCCCTGGTAGTAACCCGCAATGTAGGTGTTCACTGGGGGGATCGGTACTCCGCCAACCACTCCCAAAATCCCGTTATGCTTGAGCCCCGGGAGGTGCAAGGAGGTATCCTGCTCCACCATAGCCGCTAGGGCTCCCACCAAGTAGCCGCACTGCTCAGTGGAAAAAATTGCACTGGTGACGTTCGGCGCGTTCACCACATCATCGATGATGAGGAAGTGGGTCTTGGGGAATTCCTTGGATACCTGCACCACCGCATCGTGCATCAGGAAGCCGACCGCGATGACGAGGTTATACCCCTGACGGGCAAAGTTGGTCAGGTTGGGCACGTAGTCGGCCTGAGAGTGGGAAACCACCACGGCCCCCTGGATGCCCAGCTCCTTTTCCGCACGAAGCAGGCCTTCGTAGGCGAGCTGATTGAAACCCCGATCGTTGAGCCCCCCCGTATCGGCAACCAAACCGACTTTGAGCGAGCCAGCCAAAGCCATGCCTAGAAGAAGACCAATAGCTACTAGATAACGTTTCATCTTGCCTCCCCTCGGGATATCCCCGAGTGCATCTTCTCGAAGCCAAAAGGAAGCTTATCAGAGAACTTGGGGGAGGGCAAGAGAGAAAGCGTTAAGGTGGTCTTCTAAGCATACACACAAGAAGAACTCCCCTAGCTTGAGAAATCAAACATTAAGAGAGCATCTTCTACACCCGCTGGTCGATCAGCGCTATTCTCTTCCAAGCGACCCGATCAATGGTTGGCGCTCGATCCAGGTCTCCAGAAACCTACAGGCCTTACTCAAGCCTGGCGGGCGTGCTTAGGGTTTACACCCACCAACCACAGGCTTCAGGGCCCATATGGGCCCTGAAGCATCCGCCTCACCCAGGAGCAGAGCTCATGCAATCGCGATACCTAACGGTAGCTCCAGTATTGAGGAGATATATTGCCAATAGGGCTGATGTGCTGACGAGCTCCCTGGACATTCTGAGCGATTTCGTAAAGAATGTCCGCGCTCGGCATCCAGATCACCGGAAGATAGGTGGCTAAGTAGTCCTCGTAAGCATAGAGCGCATCGAGCGCCTGGGCGGTTGAAGGGTAGGCCTGGTGAGCCCGCTCCAAAGCCCGATCGATCCCTGGATCAGCAAGGCCAGACTGGTTGGAGCCACCTTGGGAAGCAAAGAGTCCAAAGTTGGTGGGGTAGGGCTGCAGACCGTAGATCCATCCCCCGTAGTACATCAGGCTCCACGAACTGGGGTTGCTGAGGTCACCGATGAGCGTATCGAAAGGAACTGGTTTCAAGGTGATTCGAATTCCCTCTTGAGCGGCAGCCTCGGCAAAGAGCTCGGCCTCCTGTTGTTGTAGCAAGTTGCCACTCGAATAGGGCAAAAGAAACTCGAGCCGATAACCGCCTTTGGTCATCACGCCGTGGACAAGGTGCCATCCATCTTGCTCCAGGAGCTTCCTGCCCAATGTAGGGTTATAGGGGTAAGGGACGTGAGTCTTGAGATAAGGGCTGAGGTAGGTCGGTGGAACATAGGGCACTGGTCCATACTGGGCCACCCCTTCTCCATGGAGAAGGACCTTGACGTAGCCGGGTTGATCCACCGCCAACTGAAGAGCCTCGCGGACCACGTGATCCTTTAAGAAAGGATACTTTGGGTTCTTGAAGTTGACGTAGATGTAAGCGATATCGTATTGAGAAGCAGGTACATAGGTGTAACCTGGGATGCTTCTCTGATTGAAGAGGTGTGTGGGCAGATAGCCGACCTGCACCTCACCAACCCTCAGAGCGTTGTACTCCGCGTCTGTAGTAGTGAAGTAGCGCATCTCAAAGTAGGTGTAGCTAGGCTTGTGGCCATCGTACCGAGGGTTGGCAACAAAGGTGTAGTGGTCGTTGTTGACAAAGCTATAAATCTTGAATGGACCATCTACAGGGCTCTTGGCGATGAATTGAGGATCATCCCCATGGCTTTGGAGCCAGGCAAGGGTCTTAGCTGGATCGCCTGGATACCGATCCCAGGCCTGTTTGGGCAATGGGGTTAGCTGAGAAAGCCCATTGCTCTCAAACCAAAGGGCGTTGACCGGGTGAGTCAAGGTCACCTTGACCTCATAAGGCCCCACGGCCTTGAAGGAACGAACGAGATCGGGAAACCCCCCAATCCCCCAAGAGCCATAATCAGAAATATTCTTCTTCGTTACACTGTGAATCAGCGAATAATCAAAAACGAGGTCGGCTGCCGTCACAGGCAGACCATCTGACCAGTGCCATTTGGGGTTAAGCCGAATCGTATAGTGCTGCCCATCTTTGGTGGTAATCGACTCAGCAATTGAACGCGCATAGTCAATGCGGATATTTCGATCGATCCAGAGTAAAGGCTTATACATAAGCCGAATAGCTTCAAAATTGTAAAGCGTTTCATCAACCGCTGGGAGAACGGGAACCACATAGGTGATCTGAACGGCTGCCGGTAGAGCGTACACCATGGTGTCGTGCGTCTGCGCAACTACCGCACCACCTAGTGCAACAGCGATGAGCCAACTTGCTTTCATATGCCACCTCCTCGAGTCAGCTAGGTTTCTATGACCTCAGCGGTTAAGCCCCATAGAAATGGGAGCTAGCTTAACCCAAGGAGGGGCTACAGTCAATAGAACTCGATACCACAAAACAAAAGCTTTGCTAGCGAGCGTAGTCCACAGCTCGACTCTCCCGAATCACAGTAACCTGGACTTGACCTGGATATGTCATATCCCGCTCAATCCGATGGGCGATCTCCCGGGCGAGCAGCGTCGCTTTTGCATCGCTAATTCGTTCTGGTTTCACGATCACCCGAACCTCACGGCCTGCTTGCACAGCAAATGCGCTTTCCACACCAGGAAAGGAAAGAGCGATGCGCTCCAATCCCTCCAACCGCTGGATATACTCCTCCAAGCTCTCCCGACGAGCACCGGGGCGAGCCGCCGAAATGGCGTCTGCCGCCGCAGCGAGCACTGAATAGAGGGTCTCCCCATTTTCAGGATCGTGGTGATGGGCAATCGCATCGAGGACTTCGGGAGGCTCGCCAAAACGAGACGCCAAGGTGATGCCGATCTCGACATGCGTCCCTTCAATCTCTCGGTCCACCGACTTTCCAATATCGTGCAGAAGACCCGCCCTTCTCGCCAGAGCGGTATCAAGGCCAAGCTCAGCTGCCATGATTCCCAGAAGATGAGCGACCTGGATCGAGTGCTTCAAGACGTTCTGGCCGTAGGAGCTTCGGAAATGAAGGCGACCCAAGAGCTGAACTAAGCCAGGCTTCAATCCGACCACTCCTGCCTCCAAAGCAGCCTCCTCACCTCGCTCGTAGATGAACGTCTTCATCTCATTCTTAGCTTTCTCGACAACCTCCTCAATTCGGCTTGGATGAATTCGGCCGTCAGCTACGAGCTGTTCGAGGGCAATTCGTGCGACCTCTCGGCGAATGGGATTGAACCCGCTTAGGAGGACCGCCTCCGGAGTATCGTCGATGATGAGATCGACTCCAGTCAAAGCTTCAAAAGTTCGAATGTTGCGCCCCTCCCGACCAATGATCCTCCCCTTCATGGCCTCCGAGGGAATGGGAACAACGGAGACCGCTAAAGCTGCGGCCGTCTCCGAAGCTTGGCGCTGCATCGCTTGGGCCAAAATCTTCTGCGCTTCTCGCTTAGTCTCCAAGCGGATTCGCTCTAGGTTAGCCTTAACTCGTCGGGCTCGCTCCTCCTCGAGTTCGGCCTCGAGTTTGGTCAGAATGATCTCCCGAGCTTCTTCCCGGCTCAAAGCGGCTACCTCTTGCAATTTCGCCTCGATCTCTTCCTGGCGAGCTTCAAGGCGAGCTTCCCGCTCTTGTAACTCTCGCTTGAGCGCTTCGAGCTGCTCCTCTTGTTGATCCAGGCGCAAAGCCCGAGCATCGAGTTGCTCACTTCGACGGGATAAGCGCTCAAGCTCGCGCTTCTGCTCCTCCCGCTCAGCTCGTAGAGCCTCTAGATCAAGCTGATAGCGCTGCCGATCGCGGGCTAAAGCTTCCCGCTCCGCTTTTAAAGCCTCTTGAAGGCGCTCCCGCTCCTCTTGAAGATGGCGCTGGAGACGCTCTTCTGCCTCCTTGCGGATCCGATCGACCTCTGCTTGGGCAAGTTCACGAAGGCTGCGAATTTCCTCTTGAACAGCCGCAATACGTTCGCGAGCGGAAAGGCGGGCATTTTCTAGAATGCTCTCCGCTTCACGGCGAGCTCCCTCGAGGATCGCCTCCGCTTCTCGCTGTGCCGCCTCGGCAGCTCTTTGTTCCTGTCGGCGCTGGCTCCACAGCCATCCGAGAGCAAAGAGGAGCACCAACACCGCGATGATAAGCATGATCACAACCATCTGCGCTCCTTGTCACAGCGTTGAGCTCAGGCCTCAGGCTCAGCATCGTCAACTGGGGTACTCACCACTGAGGAGATTTTTCCAGCCTGGGCGAGCACTTTATTGCGAATCTCCTGAGCGAGCTCAGGGGCTCCGGCTAGGTACTCCGCCGCTTTCTCTTTTCCCTGACCCAGGCGAACCTCCCCATAAGAAAGCCATGAGCCAGCTTTCTGGATCACGTCAGCGGCGATCGCCACCGTAACGAGGTCAGCCATAGGGTCAATGCCTCGACCGAAGTAGAGTTCGAGCTCGGCCTCCCTGAACGGAGGAGCGAGTTTGTTTTTGGTCACCTTGACCCGCACCCGGTTGCCGATCGCTTCGTTACCCACTTTGATCGGCTGACCCTGCCGGCGCACCTCTAGCCGGATGGAGGCGTAGAACTTGAGTGCCCGGCCACCTGTGGTCGTCTCGGGGTTGCCGTACATGACCCCCACCTTCTCGCGAATCTGGTTGATGAACAAGGCGGTGGTCTTGCTCTTAGCTAACGCAGCCGTTAGCTTACGCATCGCCTGACTCATCATGCGAGCCTGGAGGCCTACAAACGCGTCTCCCATCTGACCCTCAATCTCCGCCAGAGGGACTAAGGCGGCCACTGAGTCGATGACCACGACATCCACCGCTCCCGAACGGGTCAACAGCTCAACGATCTCCAAGGCCTGCTCACCCGTATCCGGCTGAGAGACCAAGAGATCGTCAACCTGAACACCCAGGCTTCGGGCATAGTTTGGGTCAAGGGCATGCTCCGCATCGACAAAAGCCGCCACACCTCCGGCTTTTTGTGCTTGAGCAACGATGGATAAGGCCAGTGTCGTCTTTCCCCCCGACTCCGGGCCGTAAATTTCGACGATCCTTCCCCGTGGAATCCCCCCAATGCCCAGCGCAAGGTCAAGGGCCAAGGAGCCCGTGGGGATGACCTCGACCTGCTGATGGGGGGACTCACCAAGCCGCATCACTGCTCCTTTGCCAAACTGCTTCTCGATGGCCTTGAGGGTCCCTTCGAGAGCTTTTTGTCGTTCTGGGTTCATATCAATTTTCCTTTCAGGGCAAACCTGTAGAGCACTCGGTAGGCTGGCCCCTTCTCTGACAATTCTGAGTGTACCAAGGAAATCTCCCGGACAGCGAACTCGCGATTGAGTCGAACGGGAGGCAGGCGAGGTGCCGGAGCTTTGCGACGAGCAAGGGTGAGATGAGGCTGGAAGGGATCTTCTCGATGGAGCTCGCGCCGAAGACGAAGGGCCAGTTCTTCCAGACCCTCACCCGTCACCTTAAGGTACCAGACCCGCGGAGTTCCTTGAGGAGGAAAATAGCCAGTTCCCCCGAGGTGGAGCTTGAGGGGCGAGGTGCTCCCAGCTACCCGCTCCCCAGCAGCGCGCACCTCCTCTAGGGCTTCTGGGGGGACCTCACCGAGAAAGAGCAGGGTGAGGTGAAGGTGAGCAGGTAGAACCGGCTTCCAACCCCGATATGCCTTGAGGGGTTCTTGGAGCTGAGCGAGCTCCTGCTGAAGGTGGTGAGGAGGAAAGATCGCGTAGAAGAGCCTCACAGCAACACCCCTAGCTTCATCGACCAAGCCCCTCCAAAAGCTCCGCTCATAGGTGTTGAAGCAGGAGGTGCAACGCAGCGTAAGCCGCTCGCCCGCGAATCTGGTTTCGAGCTCCGCTGAGACGCACAAGCTGGCTTTTCGGCCCCTCGGGACCGCTCAGCCCAAGAAAGACGGTCCCCGGAGGATGACCCTCAAGAGGCTCGGGACCGGCGACCCCAGTCGTCGCAAGGCCATAAGTGCTCTCAAAGCGCTGACGGGCAGCCTCAGCCATGGCCTCTGCACACTCAGCAGTCACGGTTCCCCGTTGGACAATGCTCGGATCCACACCAAAGGCTTCTTTTGCTGCTGGTGTGTAGGCGATCCCACCCCCACGAAAAACCCGAGAAGCGCCTGGAACTTCCACCAGCAAAGAGGCCAGCAAGCCGCCTGTGAGAGACTCGAGGGTCGCCAGCGAGCGCTCAGGTGCCAAGCGCTCCAAGATCAAGGCGGGAAGAGTCAGCCCCCCTTCCCCCCAGATCGCCCCACCCAAGCGAGCCCGAATCGCCTGGGCAAACTCCTCAACCCTTGGCGACTCCCCACGCACAACGATGTCGACACCATGAACACGCGCATAAGTCCCCACTTCAAGCCCTTCGTCTCGCGCAAAGAGAGGGCCGAGCAACTCCACGATCTGCGACTCGCCAAGACCCGAAGTCTTTAGGATCACCTTCGAAAAGGGAGCGGGAGGCAGATCGAGCTGAGGAAGGATGGCGTTCCACATTGGACGCCACTCACCAGGGGGCCCTGGCAGGACGACCAGGTCCTTCCCCTCTCGCCTGACCCACCAACCGGGGGCAGTCCCTAAAGGATTGGGAATCCAGCGGGCAGAGGGAATTTTGAACGCTTGTTTCCGATTGGCTTCCGGCATCAAGCGTCCACGTTCGCGAAAGCGTCCCTCGATCCAAGCCAGCATCTCCTCGTCGAGGAGCAAAGGTTCTTCCAAAGCTTGGGCCACGGCCTCCCGAGTGATGTCGTCCGGAGTAGGACCAAGCCCCCCTGAAGTGACGATCAGACGAGCGCCCTCCCAAGCTTGGCGGATCTCCCGAACTAGCGGGGCTAAGTGATCGGCGACACGAAGAGTTCGATGGACAGAAAGAGCAAAGGGTTCAAGCTCACGAGCCAGTTCGGCGGTGTTCGTATCCAGCGTCTCCCCGAAAAGGAGTTCGGTGCCCACTCCGATGATCTCTGCTGTCAGCACCACCCTACCATACCCCACCTCTCTCGCGGCCGAGCGGGTCTTTCTTGACAAACTCCCGGCCATAAGGTATATGACAATTCATTCACTGGTCTAACCAGTCATGCCACCCCACCCACCACTCCCCTCCTCACCCCGGCCCGCCTCGAGCCTCGTCCTTCGGTACCTCCTTGACGAGCTCCAAAAGGGCCATCTCATACCTGGTGATCGACTCCCCTCGGAACGGGAACTTGCCCTTCGGCTCAAGGTGAGCCGAACCTCCGTGCGAGAAGCTCTTCGGTTCCTTGAAGCCCGCGGTCTCATTGAGATCCGCCATGGAGAGGAGACAAAAATCCGCCCCCTGGACGCTCAGCTTCTGATCCACCCCCTCCTCAGCCTCTTAGAAGTCCGGGGCGCGCTGACTCAGCACCTCTTCGAGCTCAGAACCATCCTCGAACCCGAGCTCGCTGCCGGTGCTGCTCTTCGCATGTGCCCTGAAGAGCTTGCTGAGCTAAGGGAGGTCCTCGAGCGGCAAGAAGCGCGCACCCAAGCTGGAGAGTTCCCCTTAGAGGAGGACGAAGAATTTCATCGCAAGATTGCCGCCGGTTTCCATAACCCCATTGCCCAAGAAGTCTATGGCCTCATCCACAGCTATCTGCGGATGAGTCGCGAGCAAGGCCAGCTGAGCTCCACTCGTGCTCAAGGAGCACTAGAGGCTCACCACCAGATCTTCAAGGCTCTACAGGCGCGGGATCCAGAAAGGGCCCGGCAAGCCATGAGAGATCACCTCGAAGAAGTCGCTCATATGTTGTTCAAGGAGGCAGAATGATGCGGTGGCTGCTCACGTTCACAGTGCTGTTGAGCCTTGGCATGGCTCAAAGCCTCACCATCGGGATCAACGATAGCCCAGACACACTAGATCCCGCGATCTCAGGCACCTACGTCATGCGGGTGATCTCCGCTGCGCTCTTCGACAAGCTCTTCGACATCAACGCGCAGGGCCAGATCGTCCCCCAGCTGGCAACCAGCTACCGCTGGTCCGAAGGCGGCAAGGTGCTCACCCTCGAGCTTCGACATGGGGTGCTCTTCCAAGACGGAGAGCCCTTCAACGCTCAGGCGGTCCAATTCACGTTAGAGCGCGATATGACCCTTCCGGCCTCCAAGCGCAAGAGCGCTCTCTCAGCCATCGAGAAGATCGAGGTGACGGGTACCTATAGCTTGAAGCTCATCCTCAAGCACCCCTATGCCCCGCTCATCGCCCAGCTCGCAGGGCGCTCGGGTATGATCGTCGCTCCAGGGGCGGTCAAGAAGTGGGGTAATGCCTTTGGTCGCCATCCGGTTGGGGCAGGACCCTTCTCTTTCGTGGAGTGGGTTCCCAATGGCAAGATCGTCCTTAAGCGCTTTGCCCGCTACTGGGATGCCAAAGCCATCCACATCCAGACCCTCACCTTCTTACCCATCACGAGTCCAAGCGTCAGTTTGGCTGATTTGGAGGCGGGCGACGTCCAGATCACCTGGCTTGCCCCTACCGACGTGCCCACCGTCCGGAACAACCCTAACCTCAAGGTGGTCACCAGCTCAGGATGGGGCTATGAGGGGATCACGATCAACCTGACCGCCAACGATCCTCTAGCTAAGAGCCCATTGGTGCGGGAAGCCTTGGAGTTGAGCCTCAACCGCCAAGCGATCAACCAGGTGGTCTTCGATGGCCAGTTTGTCCCCAACAACCAGCCCTACCCGCCCGGAAACCCCTGGTACTTCCCTTCCATCCCTATGCCCCAACCTGATCCCAGTAAGGCCCTTGCCCTACTCAAAGAAGCTGGCTATCCTCAAGGGGTTCAGTTCACCCTGCTGGTCCCCAACGATCCGATCGATGTTCAGCTCGCTCAGGTCATCCAATCCATGGCCGCACAAGGAGGCTTCCAGGTCAAGCTCAATGTGGTCGACTTCGTCACAGCGCTCAATCTGGAACAGGAGAAAAATTATCAGGCCTTTCTCATCGGGTGGTCCGGCCGCCTCGACCCAAGCGGCAACATCGATATCTTCCAGAGCTGCCACGGTTCTCTCAATGACACCGGCTACTGTGACCCCAAAGTCGATGCCTTGCTCAAAGAAGCCAATCTGAGTCAAAATCCTCATCAGCGCTACCTCGACTACGCTAAAGCAGCCCAGCTCTTCCTAGCCGCCAGGGACATCATCTACCTCTACAGCACGAGCAACATTTGGGGGCTCTCCCGCAAGGTGCACGGGTTCATCGCTTATCCCGACGGGATCATCCGCCTTCAGGGCCTTAGGCTTCAATAAGCAAGGAGTTAGGGGAGTATGGCGCGCTATTTGCTCCGACGAATTCTTCTCGCCATCCCCACCCTCTTCCTCGTCACGGTCATCATCTTTGTGATTCAGAGGGTGGTTCCGGGCAACCCTGCCCTCGCCCTCTCAGGAGAAGAGCGTAACCCTCAGGTCATCGCCTACATTACCCGTGAGTACCATCTTGACGCCCCTCTTCCTCTTCAGTACATCTACTGGATTCGAGATGCGCTGAAGGGGAATCTGGGGGTCTCGATCCAGAGTCAGATTCCCGTCGCTCACCTCATCGCCGAGAAGCTTCCGATCACCTTCGAACTCGCTGTTCTCTCAGCGCTCATCTCGTTGGTCCTTGGAGTTCCGGCTGGGGCGTTAGCCGCGAGCCACCCTCATCGAGCGTGGGACTATCTAAGCAGTACCCTCTCCCTAGCTGGCCTCTCGATCCCCAGCTTTTGGCTCGGCATTCTCCTCATCCTTCTCTTTGCTGTGAAGCTCAACTGGCTTCCCGCAACAGGCTACGTGAGCCCAGAGCATAGCCTGCTTGGCAACTTGCGGCACATGATCTTGCCCGCTTTTGTCCTTGGCAGCGGCCTCGCTGCTGTCATCATGAGACAGACCCGCGGCGCGATGCTCGAAGTCCTTTCAGCTGAATACATCCGCACGGCTCGGGCGAAAGGCCTCTCCGAGCGCATCGTGACCTACAAACACGCTCTTCGCAATGCCTTGATTCCAGTGATCACGGTCAGCGGCCTCCAGCTAGGGGCCCTGCTCTCAGGAGCAGTGGTCACCGAGCAGGTCTTTGGCATTCCAGGCTTTGGCTACATGATCGTCAGCGCGGTGTTTAGCCGGGATTACCCTGTGGTTCAAGGTGCAGTGTTGGTCATCGCCACCTTGTACATCGCGGTCAATCTTTTGGTCGACCTCGCTTATGCGGCGGCCAATCCCAAGATCCGTCTGGGTGGTGAGGCATGAGTGCGGTAGCCTCCCAACCGACCTCCCGACCCCGACCCCGCCAGCGCTTCGCTCGCGCGCTCCGGCGTCCTGGCCCAGCGTTTGGGGCCATCGTGGTCCTCCTCTTCGTCGGTGTCGCCCTCCTAGCTCCCCTCATCGCCCCTTACAATCCGCTCAGCACCGACTGGTCAGCTATTCGCCAAGCCCCTTCTTGGCACCACCTCCTTGGCACCGATGAGCTCGGTAGGGACGAGCTCTCCCGCATTCTCTGGGGAGCCCGGGTCTCTTTACTCGCTGGCGTCGTCTCCGTTGCCATCGCCCTGATCCTTGGGGTTCCCCTGGGGCTTCTGGCAGGCTACTTTCCCGGTTGGCCTGACGAGCTCGTGATGCGGCTCACCGATGCTTTACTTGCCCTTCCCTTCCTCGTGCTTGCCCTCGCCCTCGCAGCCGCTTTAGGCCCCAGCTTGCTCAACGCGATGATCGCCATCGGCATCTCCAGCGTGCCCGGCTTTATTCGGCTCGTACGCGGTCAGGTGCTCGCGGCAAAAGTGGAGGAGTATGTTCAAGCCGCCCGAGCCTGCGGGGCCTCGGATCTACGCATTCTCTTTCGCCATATCCTCCCCAACATCTACTCTCCCTTGCTCATCCAAGCTACCCTCCAGATCGGGGCTTCGATCATCGCCGAATCCTTCCTCTCCTTCCTAGGCCTTGGTCAGCAACCCCCCACTCCTGCCTGGGGGAGCATGCTCAATACTGCGATGCAGTTCCTGCAACAAGCACCATGGCTCTCTATCTTCCCGGGTGCCGCGATCTTTTTCACCGTACTTGCCTTCAACCTGCTTGGAGATGGGCTGCGCGAAGCTCTTGACCCACGCAGCTGACTCAAGAACCCGGGAAGTCGGGCTCCAGAGGAAGCGCTACAATCTGAACGGATGTTCCTTCGAGCTCAACCCAGGTGCCGGGAGAGATGTCGCGGCGTACTCGGGCCAGACCAATTCCGCCCCAAGGAGGGGAGACAGTCCATTCCAAAAGCTCTCCCGCCTTCTTGCCTTGGTAGGTGAGGGTTCCCGGCCCCTGAACCCCAAGAACCCCCATCAGCTGATGGTGACTCTGTCCCCGCGCCTCAAGACGGGCCATGATCTCCTGACCGATGTAGCATCCCTTATTCGAGCTGACCCAGGCGCCAAGACCTACTTCCTGGGGTAAGTAGCCCTGAATTCCCTGAGCGGGTAGGCCTTGAGCAATCCGCCAAGCTGTATACTGGGCTTCAGATAACCTCACTCCTGAGGCCTCGAATTGCCTCGCCAGCTCCTCGATCTGTTGGCTTGGAGCCAGCCACAGAAGCCTCTTCGGCTCGCCAACGAGGACTCCTTCTCCCCAAGGGATCCATCGACCAGGAGCGAGATGCTCGACTCCCAAAGAGCGAGCTTGGAGCCAGGTTTGAGACCCATAGAGGACTAAAGACTGCCAAGAAAGGGGCGTAAGGTGGACCTGATCGAAGATGATATATCGGCGAAACCGAGCCTCGAGATCCCCTTCTGAGGCGACCCAGAAACGGTCCTGGCCGACGAGAATGGTGCCTACCGCCTCGATCTGCCCCCGAGCGTTGAGAAAAAGGGTGGGCAGGGCATCTCCAGACTGGGCCGAGCGCAGGTGAGCGGTCGATTGATTGTGCAGGAATTCTCGGGCATCCGGCCCCTCGACCAGGAGCAGGTGGGAACGCACCAGCGCGGCCCCCACTTGCTTGCCGGAACGTTGATGCTCGCCTTCCAGACCTGTGTGGCGGTTGGATTGATCTCCCATCTGAATCTCCACTTTGCGAAGAGCTCCTAGGTCATAGCCCAGAGGTCCTTAGACCTGACCCCCACCCTCCCGCCAGTCCATATCGCCCCTCTCTTCCCACTCTACATCGCGGGAAACAGGCTCATCTAACCCCTCGCTCGGCCGAGAGTCCGGTAACCTCCCTCACAGCATCGTCGCGAGGAGGGGCTTAGCCTTGGATCGAATGCCCTGGCTGATCGATCGATCCATCCACCCTGAAGGAGAGCGGACGTTCTCCCGCTGGCTTGGAGCCCTCGCCGAAAAGCTGGCGGATCCCTCCACAGATCGGTATGCCCTGGTTCGAGAGGAGCTCGCTCGCCTTCTCTACGCTCAGAGCTTCGAAGAGCTTTCCGAACGAGCCCCCATGAGCGCTTTTGCTCTCGATCCTCACAACATCCTCTTTGAAGCGGAGCGCTATATCGCAACGGATCCCACCCTCTTCGCCCCGGTGAAACCCCTCTTATGGTTCTGGAAAACCGTCGATCGCACTCCTCTAGGCCAGTCGATCCATGCGGGACCCGCTCTCAGGGCTGTGCTGGCCCCCTGGATCTTCAAACGAGTGGGCAAGAACCCGAGATTCTTCCATAATGTGGAGTTCAGTGTGGGATATAACCTCGAGATCGGGGACGAAGTGACCGTGCACCGTGGAGTCCTCTTGGACGACATCGGCGGGATCATCCTCGGAGATGGCTGCTCAATTTCAGACTATGCCAACATCTACAGCCACACCCACAGCGTCCTCCACTCGCCCGATGTGACGCTCAAACAGACCATTTTGGGCTCAGGGGTCCGGATCACCTATCACGCCACGATCCTTGCTGGCGTGCGCATCGGCGATGATGCCCTGGTTGGAAGCGGAGCCGTCGTGACCCGAGACGTTCCCCCTCATGCCATCGCGCTCGGCATCCCTGCTCGAGTCCGGCGCTTTAAAGTCCGACCCGACTGCCCCTATTGCCGGGCCGGGATCCCACACCCCTCCGATCTCATCGAGCGAATTCCAGATCGCAAAGCAAATCCTGAGTTTCCCGCATTCACCCCACCTGAAACCCGAGAAGCTTGAATGCCTCGCTTAGTTCTTTACTTTCTCCTAGGCCTCATCTTTGCTGTACTCCTCTTCGGCTTCATCGCCTACATCCTGCTCATCCGACCCTCTGAGCACTTGGTTCAAGAAGTCCACCAGATCGCTCAGATCGAGGACGGCGTCAAGAACCGGGCGCTTCCCCCCTCTGGAATGCCCAAAAGCCCTCTCCCCTTCCTTAGGGTCGTTCGAGAGGTGGAACAAGAACTCCCCGGCTACTCCGCCTTAGCTCCTCAGCTCGAACTCCTCGCTAAAGAAAGCCGGGGACGGACCCAGGTGGATCTGAGACAGGCGCTTAGCCTCTTCACCTCGAATCAGCTGCTCGTCCAGGCCGCCCACCTCCAAGTCGCTGCCTTGAACCAGGAGCATGTGTCTTTATCTGAGTATCGGTGGGTCGCCGCCTGGACCTACGGCGCTCTCGGTCTCGGCTATCCCACCCGTCCCCCAACGCCGCGGGGGCGAATCCGTACGCTTCGAATGCTCAATCCCCCTCTTCCTGCCCGTTTTGTCCTAGGAAAGGAGGAACGAGAGGAATTGCTCGCTTACTATCCCCTCACCTGGTTTGGCCTCTAAAGAGGAGGAGAATCTCGCCTACCCCCCAACTCGTCCAGGGATGAGCCCAGCAAGGCAGAGCGGGTGATGGCCGCCTAGATCCCTTCGTCTAAAGTTCCTAGGTGGCTCTCACCCGCCTCCAGCTCGAGATCGGGGTAGACTCGCCGGCCGCCCCCCTGCCGCTCAAGAACCTCACGGAGCTCCCTGAGATCGACGAAGTGGTCAGATTGGTTGCGCAGCTCGAGATCGGTGAGATCAGGAATCCCAATGAGGTGGATCTCTTTACCCATCGCCCGAAGAGCGCTCAGAGTATGGGCGAGTGTTCCCGCTCCGCTGGCTACCCAAGCCTCTTCCCAGCGAGGAGCCGTGGTGAGCATGTCTGTGGCGATCAAGGCTTCCAGGTGAGGCTCACCGTGCACCTCTCGGCTTCTCACCGTATATCCCATAAAAATCAGGGCATCGATGAACTTGTGCTGCCGCTCATCGCTGGGGTTGGTGATCGGAACATAATAAAAAGCGTTGTAGAGCTGATCTTGAGGTACAAAGTGATAGAGCACCCTTCGGTGATCGACGTTCCAACCCATTCGGCGGGCTGCTTCGTACATGTAGGACCCATCGATGAACAAAGCGCTTTTCATCTCCTCATCATACAAGAAAAGGGAGGCTTGACGCCTCCCTTGACCTGCTCGCAGGCCTAGCGGCGAGAGCTCCCACCAAAGATCTGGAGCAGGAAGAGGAAGAGGTTGATGAAATCAAGATAGAGGACCAAAGCCCCTAAGATCGCAAAACGCTCTCCAGCCGGATCCGACGAGGCCGCCGCGGCGTACAGACCCCTCGGACCTGAAGTCAAGGCACTCGGGCCCATGAGGGCCAAGGCCTTCAACCGCTGGGTATCGTAGGCGATCAAAGCGGTAAAGAGGAGTACCCCCAACACGCTGAGGATGAACTCTAAAGGGCCGCTCTTCAAAAAGAAGTTGACCACCATAGCGAGCAAGAGACCGATCAGGGCAACCACAAAGAGGGTCGAGTAGCGGGTTAGGTCAACGCGGGTGGTGTAGCCGATCAGGCTCATCACCAAGAAGATCCCCGCCGCGCTCAAGAAGGCCGCAGCGATGCTCGCGTGGCTATACGCCAGGAAGATACCCGAAAAGAGCAAGCCTTGCAGGATCGAAAAAGCAGCAAAAGCAATGCCCGCCCCCGCATTGGACATCGAGGCGATCCGAACGTTGAGGAAGAAGACTAGACCCACTTCGGCCAGGGCCAGGAGCCACCAGGCACCCACAACCCACTGGAGCAGGGCCAAGGAGTGGAGCGTGAATAGCGCGGTGACGGCGGTGAGCACCAAACCAGCCGTCATCCAGCTGTAGACCCGGTTGAAGAAGTCCCGGACTACTGAGGTTTGCGTTTCAATGAGAGGTTCCATACCACCTCCTTGACCTGACTCTAGCACAGAGGACCATGAAGACAGTTAGGTCCTTCGGGACTTCGGTGAATGACCTTGAAGACCTTCACGAAGCCGCTCAGCTCATCGGGGGGGCCTGCTGAAGAAGAGACCCATGGCATCCTTGAAGAAGCTTCTTTTTGAGAATTCCCTCCCGTACATTCGCCACAATCGAGGCCAGATCCCGAGCTTCCCCCAGAGATCGCGCCGATAGAATTCTTCTCTCAGCTGGAAGGCTCTGCCTAGCGCTTCCCACTGTTCCTCGAACAGGTTGTAGGCCCTACAAAACTCGGCGTACTCGAAGCAGCGACGGGCCCGCCTCTCGTAATTGGCTCTCTGAAAGACCCTGTTCCAGGTCAATTCCTGGAAGCCGGAGGTATTCTTCCCGTGTTGGCGGTAAAGGACCAAAGGTTCGGGGACTACTTTGAAGCTCTTGAGGCTCATACCCAGGAAGACCACCCATTCGTCGTGGTACATCGGCCCTTCGCCGGTAAACGTCTTCGGCCTTTTCTCCCAAGGAAATTTAAGGAGTTCGCGAGCAAAAAGAAGCGTGAAGCCATACCATCCACCCCTTGCGATTCCTCTCGCCACCCTGCGCTTCCGAAGCCGAAGCTGGGCATCTGTCACCCAAAATCCATGGCTGAGGACGAGGGCTCGCTCCGCGCTCAAGCGCTCAAGCTTGTGAGGGAGCCAGACATCGTCTTGATCGCAGAAAGCGATCCAGTCGCCCTCCGTCAGTGAAGCGGCTTTCATAAAGTTCTCCGAAAAGCCCAAGCGCTGCTCATTTTGATAGATCCGCACCGCAAAAGGAGCTCTCGCCCGGAAAGCCTCTAGGATCTCTAGGGTCCGATCCGTTGAGCCATCATCGGTCACCACCAACTCATGAGGTCTCAGGCGCTGCCGGACGAGGCTTTCTAAAAGTTCCTCGATAAACTCCCCACCGTTATAGGTGGCGAGTGCGATGGAGATCTCCCGGGAAGAAGCGCTCGAGATCATTCAGTAGTCCCAGGATAGCAAGGCGGGCCCTCCACCGCATTCATCTGCGAACCCCTCGTCTGGGCCCCAGCAGGCTTCTCACTTTACACAACCATGACACAGCTCCCCTAGGCTGGCTCATGGAGGTTTGCAATGCGACGAATGGCAGCGATCTTAGCGCTAGGGCTTGCTCTCAGTGGGGCTGCTCTAGCCCAGAAGGTGACCCTCCTCGAGACGGGGTCCACCCTGCTCTACCCTCTGTTCAACATCTGGGTCAAGGTCTATCAACAGCTCCATCCCAACATTCAAATCACCACCCAAGGGACTGGGAGCGGTACTGGCATCGCCGAGGCGATCTCTGGAGTCGCTCAAATCGGCGCTTCTGATGCCTATATGAGCGATGCTCAGATCAAGCAGCACCCTCAAATCCTCAATATCCCCCTCGCGATCTCGGCTCAAACGATCAACTACAACCTTCCTGGCCTGAACCAGATCCACCTCAAGCTCAACGGCCCCGTCCTGGCCGGGATCTACAGTGGCAAGATCCGCTACTGGGATGATCCGGCCATCCAGAAGCTCAATCCCGGCGTCAAGCTTCCTCATCACCTCATCATTCCGATCCACCGTACCGATGGCTCCGGCGATACGTTCATCTTCAGCCAGTATCTCTCCTTCTCCACGCCGAGCTGGATGAACAGCGTGGGCTATGGAACCACGATCAGCTGGCCCGCCGTGCCAGGAGGCCTTGGGGCGGTAGGCAACCCAGGTATGGTCCAGGCGGCTAAGGCTAACCCTTACTCCATCGCCTACATCGGCGTGAGCTTCACGAAGGAGGTCCAGGAAGCAGGTCTCGGCACCGCTCTTCTAGAGAACCGCGCGGGTCACTTCCTGCTTCCTTCCCCCTTCACGGTCCAATCCGCAGCCAACCAGCTGGTCGACAAGACTCCTCCCGATGAGCGGATCAGCTTGGTCTTTGCGCCTGGTCCAAACTCGTACCCCATCATCAACTACGAGTACGCCATCGTCAACAAGGACCAGGCCAACCCTCAAGTTGCCGCTGCGCTTCGCGAGTTCCTCCTCTGGGCCATCAACCCCAAGGAAGGCAACTCCCCTAGGTACCTGGACCAGGTCCACTTCATCCCTCTGCCCGCCCGGATCTACACCCTGAGCGCCCACCAAATTGAGGAGATCCGCTAGACCCTGACCCACGACCTAGGGGGTCGACGCCCCCTAGGTCGTTCTTTACAGCCATGCGCTACCGCTTAGTCCTGCTCTTCCTCAGCGCCATTATCCCCTTGGCGATCTTGGCGATTCTCATTTTCCTGGGCAGCTACGCTGAGCCCGTCTTCCGCTATAGTGGGCTGAGCTTTCTCGGCCAGGTAGAGTGGAACATCGGCAATCTCTATGCCAATCCCGTCACGCGCCACGGGGTTCAGGTCCCTATCGGAGCTCAATACGGCATCCTCGCGTTCATCGTGGGCACCGTCCTGAGCTCGCTCATCGCGCTGATCCTCGCAGTACCCATCAGCATCGGGGTAGCGATCTTTCTCAGCGAAGGGCTCTCCCGACCGCTCCGACCTTGGTTCTCGTTCATCCTTGAGCTCTTGGCCGGGGTTCCCAGCGTGGTCTATGGTCTCTGGGGCCTCGTGGTGCTCGCCCCTCTCATCCTCAAAGCCATCGGCCCTTTCCTCAGCCATCTCCTCGGCTTCATCCCGTTCTTCGCTCCTCCTGTCAGCGACTACGGTCTCCTCACCGCCGCCTTGGTGCTCACCCTTATGATCACCCCCTTCATCGCTGCCACCCTCCGCGATGCCCTCTCCCAGGTCCCTCAAGAGCACAAGGAGGCTGCCTTCGCGCTTGGGGCTGACCACTTTGAGGTGATCCGCCTAGCCATGCTCCCAGCAGTGCGGGCTCCTCTGATCGGAGCGATCTTCCTAGGCCTTGGACGGGCTCTCGGCGAAACCATGGCGGTGCTCATGGTCAGCGGGGGAGCCATCAACTATCTCCCTCAAAACCTGTATAGCCCCATCTCGACCATGGCTTCCTTCATCCTCTCTCAGCTCGACAGCGCAGAAACCGATCCGACTGGTATGGCGATTCGAGCTCTAGCCGCCATCGCCTTAATCCTCTTTATCATCAGCGTCCTGGTCAACGCCCTAGCCCGCCTCTTGGTCTACCAGGGTTTTCGGAGGCAGTATGCTCGCGAGTAGTCGACCCCATCGACGCCTTCGACGCCAGGTGAGTTCCTTCCTAGGCTGGTCCTTCTCGATCCTTACCTTTCTCCTGGTCACCATCCCCCTTCTCGACATCCTCTGGGTTGTCCTCCAGCGTGGACTCATGGCCCTCAACCTCAACGTGCTCACCGAGCTCCCATCGGGCACCGGAGGAGGGCTGGCCAATGCCATTCAAGGTACCCTGCTCCTCGTGTTGGGCACCTTAGTCCTCGCGATTCCGATTGGGGTGGGTACCGGCTTATTCCTCTCCGAGTACCACCTGAGCCGTTGGGCCAATCTGGTCCGCTTTCTCGCCGACGTTCTCACCGGGGTCCCCTCGGTGGTGCTCGGCTACTTCGGGTACGTCACCATGGTCATCGAGCTCGGCTGGCAGTTTTCCTATCTCGCCGGCATCATCGTCTTGGCTCTGATGACGATCCCCTATATCGCCCGAACCACTGAGCTCGCCCTTCGCCAAGTCCCTCAAGCGATCCGCGAAGGGGGCTACGCCTTAGGCCTGCGAGAAAGCGCCGTGATGCTCCGGCTCATCTTGCCCATCGCACGCCCAGCTGTCCTCTCAGGCATCCTCCTCTCGGTAGGTATCGCCGTGGGAGAGACCGCACCGCTCATCTACACGGCGGGCTCTTCCAATTTCTTCTGGAATGGCCATCTCATCCATGAGCCCATCGGCTACCTCACCTATGTCATCTGGACGGACATCAATCAGCCCTCTCAAGAGGCTCACGCCCTCGCCTTTGCGGCAGCCTTCTTGGTCATGATGATGGTCCTCGTCGTCAATCTCCTTGCCCGCTTCTTGCTTCGGTCGCGTTAGGATCCCAGTCTCCCAACCCCAGATCCTGAGCAAGCTCGCAAAGGGCCTCCACGGGATCTCGGCCGCCTCCCCAACCCAAGCAGCGTCGACCCACATAGGCTCCAACATAGACATAGGGGGCTCCCGGGCGAGGATCAAGCTCCCAGGAGATCTGGTATCCCGAGCAAACAAGGCGTTCGAGGAAGACACAACCTCTGTCGTCTTCCTCGACTTTTTTCCAGAAATCAATCATGCTAGAGTCAGCTTAAGCCGAAGGTAACTCAATTTCTGTTCAAAGATCACAGCATCACCCAGTCCGCTGCTCCTAGAAGCCCGGAGTCGGACCCCAAGCGAGCGGGGGCAATCCGAGGTCGGTATAAGGGAGGAAGAGCCTCAAGAGCGGAGTAAAGCCAGGTCTGATAAAGGGGATTAAGGCCGAGGCTCCCTCCAAGAACAACCTGCTCGGGATCCAGAAGGGCCTGAAGATCGGCAAGCGCCTCCGCCACATGGAAGGTCGCTTCCTTGAGGAGCGCCTGGGCCCAGCCCTCCCCCTGGACGGCCCGCTCGAGGAGCTTGGCAGGAGGAAGACCGGCTCGCCGCTCCAGAGCGCTCCCTGAGGCGAGGACCTCTAAGCAGCCCATTCGACCGCAACCGCAGCGAGGTCCCTGGGAATCGCGCTGCACGTGGCCAAAGTGCCCCGCAAGGCCATGAACCCCCTGGCGCAGCTGGCCCTCTTGCACCCACCCTCCCCCGATACCGGTCGAGAGGGTGACATAAAAGAGCGAGGCCCCCCACCCACCGTAGCGATATTCGCCCCAGGCTGCTGCCTGAGCATCGTTGAGCACCTTCACCCGATCGCCCCAAGTTTGCGCGAAGAGCTCGGCGAGGGGTACCTCCTCCCAGCCAGGCCAAAGGTCGGAGCTCAAAGCTAAAACCCGGCCCTCTACGACCCGGCCGCTCGCCGCGATGCCCAAAGGACCCTTCCAATCTCTGATCAGTTCAAGGGCTCGCTGGACCACTGCTTGGGGTCCTTCTTTGGGAGTGGGCACCTGCCGGCGCTCCAAGACGCGCCCCTCCTCAACCCAAGCAGCAGCCAGTTTGCTCCCACCGATATCCAAAGCTACCGGCACTCGGCCTCCAGAACTAAGTCCAAGGCTACAGAAAAGAGCCTCGGCCACGGCAATCGAATCTTCTTAAGGTGAAGGCGCCACGGCAGGTGAGCAAAACGCTCTTCCCAAAGAGCCTCGACTCTGGGTGCCAGACGGCGGGTGACCTCCTGCTCGGCGAGCGGCCAGAGCTCTCCTAAATCGTAAGGGTCGACCTGGGCAAGGGAGCGGGAGACTTCTTGGCGTACTTCTGCCTGATAGAGCCAATCGTCGGCCAAGCGAAGGAACAAAGCCTCTAAGCGAGGGCGAGGATCCTGGCCAAAAAGGGCTGCGAGCGCCAAGGCCAAACCGCCGCCCAAGGTATTGCCAGCGGTATTCCAGCCGGCATAGGCCCAGAGCTCGGGAAGGCGATGCTGTAGACGGCGCATCAGGCGCAGATCGGCTCCATTGGCGTAGGCCACGTCGAGAAGGACGACCCGCTCCTTCCGATCAAGGGCTCTTTCAAGCTCAACCACAAAAGCATCTAGATGGCGATCCGCGGTTTCCACTCCAACCCAGTCCGGCTGATAAGCCGCCTCTCCCTGGCGTCGGGCAGGAGCGTTGACCGCCACGAAGAGCCCGGCTGCCTCGGGGTCCCGGGCCCGCGAAAGGCCCAGCGCGTAGAGGTGGGCCCGCACCAATTCACCTAAAACCCGATCCTCGTAGCGCAGCTCCGCCCGCTCCGCGAGCACCGAAGGATACTCGACCCAGACCTGAGGGCGATAGCCCTTCTCGTCAAGCAAGCAGCGGGCGACTAGAGTGGAGGCGAGCTCATCCGCCCCTGGGTGAATCCGGACCCGATCCCAAATTCCCAAGCGCTCAACCTGAGCCTCCAGCTCACGCCGATCCACCGCCGAGAGGCTATACGGAGCGGTGTCATCGAGACCCAAAAAGAGCTGCTCGAGGACACCCTGGGCTGCCAGGTCAAGCGCCTCCTGCAACAGCACCCGATTCCGATGGCGGGTCGCAAGATAGTCCTCCAGGACCTCAGGGGGCAGCGAGACCCGATCCTCAGCTCTTCCGGCAAGCTCCCCGCGAGCAATTCGATCCACGAGCTCGCTGTAAGCGCGAATCTGAGGTCCGAATTGGGCGTAATAGGGTTTTTCCTCCCAGGGGTCGTCCCCGGTCGCCACTCGAAGGATCACTCCAAAGGCGTAGATCCGCAGCCTCGGGTAGGCCCGGCGCAGTTCGGACAAGAGCCCAAGCCGCTCGCGAGCGACCGCCAAAGGGGTTGACTCCCTCCGCGCTGGGATCATCCCTCCTAGGGTCAGGGTCTCGAGGCTGACGATCAGAGCCCGTGCAGAAGCAGCGCGCTCGAGGAGCCAAGCCCTGAGCGCAGGATAGCGGCCGGGCTGGTTGAGGTGCGGTAAGGCTTCGGGAGGAGGGATCTCAATCCGATCGCCTGCGAGCGCCCCCAGGCTCAGAGGGAGATCGAAGGTATGAGGGCGATGGTCGGCGGGAACCAGGAGGATCATGGGGCGCGGTGGAGGGGAAGGGCGAGGATGTCGACGGGCAAGCAGGAGTATCCCGGAGGGGTGAAGAGGAACTGATCAAACCAGGGTACCCCTCCAAACACCGAGATGGTTCCGATCAGTGTGGCGTGGCGGGGACCTAAGATCCCAAATTGATCGGTAGGCACTCGGAGCAGATCAGGATCGCGAGGGGGAGGGTTGAGCAAGCGTATCGTCCCCGAAAGGCGACAGCCTCGATCGATGGCGTACAGACCCAAAGTCTCCTGTACGTGCGGCGGGGGTTGCAGCCACAGTTTGACTACGTAGAGCACCCCATAGTTTCCGACATCCTGGACGGGCTGACCCGTGAGGTAGTCTCGTCCTTGGATCCAACGATCGGGAGGAACCCCCGAAGCGAGGCGAATGAGCTGCGTTCCCCCGTCAAGGGTCACCCGAAAGGTGCGGTTCGCATGGGGGAAGGTTCCTCGACCTGCCCCGGGACCTCCTAAGACCCGAAGGATCGGAGGGCAGCTCGAGGAGGGATCCGAACCAAAACAGCCAAGCGCCCAGCTCAGGTCTGTGCCGCCAAGGGGATGGCGGCTGGCCAAGAGCTCGAGGTCAATGGGGCTATACGTCCTTAGGTCGAGCATGCCGGTCACCAGATCATCGAAGCCTGCCGGTTTTTGGGCCAATTGGGGATCGAGGATCAAGACCCCAAAGCCAGGAACCTGCAGCGTCTCAAAGTGCTCGTGGGCTAAGAAGCGGTGGGTCACCCTACGTCCGGCAAAGGCCCAGGTATAGCGGGGCGCCGGCCCAGCAAAAGCCTCGCGAGTCACAAAAAGGGGAGCAGGCAAGGGCTCAGGATTGATGGCCAGCAAGGTGAAGTAAAGGGAGCCGGGCCGAGTGCTCAGAGCGTAGAAGAAGACCCGATTGGCTCCCGGACCGCCAACCCCCTCGCAGAGCACCCCCGGCTGCCCAACGACCTCCGGATGATCGCAAAAAAGCAGGCGAGGACCCCAGCTACGCACGTGAGGGGTGAGGGGCTGAAGGCCAAGGAAGCGCTGGAGAGGAATTAGGTGGGTCAGCGAGCGGCTCAGACCAAGGGTGTAGTGGCCGCCAAAAAGCCCATCGGGAACCGTGATCTGGGCCAAGGCCGGGGCAAAGAGGAAGAGGAGAAACCACTTCATAGTTTGAGCGCTCCCGTAAGGCCAGAGATGAACTGGCGCTGCAAGATCAAAAAGACCACGATGACCGGCAGAATGCTGATCACCGTTCCAGCCGCAACCACAGCGAAGTTGTCGGCAAATTGCCCGTTGAGGTACGCGAGGGCTACCGCAAGCGGATAGCGGCTGGCGTTTTGCAAGACGATGAGTGGCCAAAGGAAGATGTTCCAAAACCCGACGAACTCGAAGATGGCCACTGTGGCTAGGGCTGGCCGCACCAAGGGAAGCATGATCTTTGCCCAAAGATAGAGCTCCCCCGCCCCATCCACCCGAGCAGCATCCTCAAGCTCCTGGGGAATCCCCAAAAATGCTTGGCGCATGATGAAGATATCCACCGCATTGACCGCGCTGGGAAGCACCACACCGGTCAAGGTGTTCGCTAGGTGGAGGTGGACAATAGTGAGGTAATTAACGATCAACCCTGCTCCGTTAGGGAGGATCAGGGTGGCCACAATTGCGTAAAAGATCGCGTCGCGTCCGGGAAAGCGAAGCCTGGCAAGCGCATAGCCAGCCATCGAAGCCAGGGTGAGGTTGAGCAAGAGTCCCGAGACGGTGAGCTCTAAGGTATTGAGGATGTAGCGGGGAATTTGAAGGCTCTGCCAGACCTTGAGGTAGTTGGCCAAGGAAGGAGGATGGGGTAGGAGATCGGGAGGAAACTGAAAAAGATCTTGCCCTACCTTAAGGGAGGTGGAGAGCAACCAGAGAAATGGACCCACCATGACGAGGGCGATCAAGATCAGCAGCAGATAGATGGCGATGAGACCGAGCCAGCGGGTCATGGTTCCCTGCCCCAGCGGAACAAAAGGATCGAGGGGATCAGAAGGACGACACTGATGAGCAACCCCACAGCTGCTGCATAACCAAAATCGAAGCGCAAGAACGCCTCTCGGTAGATGTAGAGGCTGGAGACCAGCGTGGCGTGCAGTGGGCCTCCGTTCGGGTGGATGACGTAAACCTCATCGAAGACCCTGACCGCGGCGATCGTGGAGAGGAGGCTACAGACCAGAATATAGGGGCGCAAGAGCGGCACAATGACCCAGCGAATCACTTGAGGGCTGCCCGCCCCATCGATTCGAGCTGCCTCGATGACTTCTTTGGGAATGGCCTGAAGACCGGCAAGGTAGATCACCATGTAGTAGCCGAGGCCTTTCCAAAGGGTGATGAACATCACCGCAGGCAGAGCGGTATGGGTATTGCTGTTCCAGTAGATGGGCCGCGACACAAGGCCCAAGCGGAGCAGGATTGCGTTGAGCAGGCCGTGCCCCCCGTAGATCCACTGCCAGGTGATGGCGACCGCCACCATCGAGGTGACGACCGGAAGGTAGTAGACCGCGCGGAAGAAGCCGATCCCCGGAAGGTTACGGTTGACCAAAACAGCTAAGAGGATCGAGAGGATCTGGATGGGAGGAACCACGAGGAGATAAAAGAGGGAGTTCTTGAGGGAGATCCAAAACTCGTGGCTGGCCAAAGCACGCCTGAAATTGGCCAAGCCCACAAAGTGTGTCTTCCCGATCACCGAGTAGTCCGTCAAACTCAGGGGAAGACCAAAGAGGATGGGATAGAAGACGAAAGCTCCGAGGATGAGCAGAGCTGGCAGCAGGAAGGCATAGCCCCAGAGGGCACGGCGCAGCGCGCTCAACGCTTCCCCCTAACGGCAACTCGCCAACAGAGCATCGACCTTCTTGGCGGCGTGATGAAGGGCTGCTGCGGGCGTGGTGTTTCCCAGCATGGCCGCGGTAAAGGCGTCTTCGAGGATCGAGGTGATGTTTCCGTCGTTACCCCCACAGCCGCCAAAGACCCGGTCGTGACCATACTTGAGCTCATCCACCGAGATGGCCAAAGCCTGGCCCTCCAGAGTATTGAGGTGGCTGTGGAAAAAGGGGTTTTGCGCCGCCCGAATGACGGAAGGCAAAATCGCCACGATCTCGCTGAAGGCAAGCTGGTTAGCCCCATCGGTGACGAAGCGAGCAAATTGAGCTGCTTGACGAGGATGGGCTGAGGCTTTGGGGACCACCAGGTCCATGAGGGGAGTGGGGATCCAACGCGCCTTAGCCAGGGGATACTCGGTCACTCCAGTCACCTGATAGATCTTGGGGGCTTCATCCTTGATGCGAACCAAAAACTGGGGTCCCGTCGCGAGCATTGCGAGCTGGCCGGACTCGTACTCGTTTAGGGCTCTCAGGTAGTCGTAGTTCACCGCATCCTGCCCCACGATGCCCTGCTTGACGAGGTTCACGTAGACCTGCAAGGCGCGTACCCCTGCAGGCGTATCAAAGGTGGCTATCTGGCGCCTAACGCTGATCACCTGAACGCCGTTCTCCTGCAGCCAATCGCCCGGCAAGGGAAGAGGGGCGATCCCACTCTTACTGGTTTTCTCCTCGATGATCCGGGCATCCTGAAAGACCTGGGACCAGGTTCTCGGAGGGCTGGAGATCCCGGCCTCCTGGAAGATGGCTTTATTGTAGATGAGGACATCCGCGCTGACGTACCAGGGCAAGGCATAGACCTTACCTCCCAAGGTCCCCGAGGCCAGAGGCCGGGAAAGTAGGCCTTGAGCGAGGCTGCCCCGAGCACCTTACCCAAATTGACCAATCCCCCCTTGGCAGCCAAAGGGAGGGCAAACTCGCCGTTGAGGTTGACCACATCCGGCGATTGACCAGCGGCGATGGCAGCCAAGAGCTTATCCTGAATGGTGCCAATGGGGAAGTCGCTCCACTGGATGGTGATCCCCGGATGGGCCTTCTCGTAGGCCTGGATCAGGCCATCGATGTAGGCGTCGAAGCGAGGTTTAAGGGAGATTGTCCAAAACTGCAAGGTGATCGGCTGAGCCAAGCTGAAGCCAATCAAGAGTCCCAAAAGCGCAAGCCAGCGTTTCATAGCACCTCCTAGACGCTCTTTCCGCTCACCGCCGCGGCGGTTGCCTCGATCGCGCGGGAGCGCTCGGGGAGCCGCCAGAGCAAGCCCAAAAAAAGGATCTCGGCGACGAGCAAAAGGCCCATCTTTGAGCTAATCGAGCCCCCGGTGAGGGGAGATTCGGGAGCCGAGATGCCCAAGGTGATCTCAGCGATTCGGGTGATCGGGCTGCGGGCCGCATGGGTGATCGCGAGGGTGGGAATCCCCCGCCGATGAGCTACCTCTAAGGCTTGCAGGGTATCCAAAGTGGAGCCCGAGCGAGAAATTCCGATGGCGACAGCCCCATCACTAAGCGTGCTTGCCGACATCGCCGCGAGGTGGGGATCAGTCCAGGCCTGAGCCCGATACCCGAGGCGGAGGAACTTATAGGCAAAGTCCTGAGCAGTCACCCCTGAGGCCCCTACTCCGTAAAAGTCAAGCTGCTGAGCGCGCTCCAAAAGGTCGAGGGCTCGGGCGATCGCAGTGCGATCCAAAAGGCGATACGTCTCTTCGAGAACCTGTTTGGACTCCGCCAAAGCGTGATCGAAGACCTCCTCGAGGCTCGAAGGAGGTGCCCCCAAAAGGCCTCCTGCCGGGCTTACCGCGAGATCGGCGGCCAGAGCCAGTTTGAAGTCCTGAAAGCCCGAGAAGCCCAAATCCCGGCAGAAACGGAGCACCGAGGCCTCACTCACCCCCGAGCCCTCAGCGACCTCCACGATGGTCTGGTACAACACCTGATCAGGATGGTCGCGCACGTAGGCAGCCACCCTTTGGAGGGTAGGGGTCAAAGATCCCTCAAGGCCTCTCAAGCTGGCCAGTGCGCTCGGCATCCTCTACCTCCAACGCCTCCACGAAGCGGTGGGTGATGAGCTCCGGCCGGGTGATCGCGCTGCCCACCACCACCGCAAAAGCGCCTCGGTGCATCGCCTCTTGAGCCTCCTCTGGACTCCAGATGCGCCCCTCGGCGAGGACCTTGATCCCCTTTTGGGCCAAAGCTTCGACGAGCTCGAGGTCGGGGCCTGAGGAGGCTTGGCTCTCTTCGGTATATCCGGAGAGCGCCGTGCTCACCAGGTCAGCCCCCAGGTCATGGGCTCGGAGGCCTTCATCCACCTTCGCCACATCTGCGACCAGGAGCCGCCCTCGAGCGTGGGCCCGCTCGATGAGGACCTCGAGCGGCACCGGGCGAGGTCTGAGGGTCGCATCGACAGCCACCAGGTCAGCCCCCCGATCCAAGACAGCCTCGAGGTCTTCGAGAAAGGGCGTGATGTAGATGGGAAACTCTCTCAAAGGCCGCTTGATCAGGCCAATCAAGGGAAGCTGGGTAGCCTCCCGCACCGCCTCCAAATCAGCGCGGCCCTCGATGCGCAGCCCACGGGCTCCTCCACGCTCGGCGGCCAGGGCGAACGCACGGACGATCGAGGGATGGTCTAGGGGTCCCTGGCGTACGGGTTGGCAGGAAACGATGAGGCTTCCCTTCAGGGCCTGGAGCAAACTCATCTGCCTGCTGCGGTGCAAAGACTCCCACTCTTAGGCATGGGGAAAAGCGCCGCCCCTCCTTTCTCATGATCTTCTTTGTGGAGATGCTCACCCTCTGCTGCATGAAGCCCACCCCCGAACAGGCAGTGGCTTTGGAAACGACCGTAGAGCTCTTCACCCAAGGCTGCAACCACGCATTGAGGGCAGCTAAAGAGGAGAGGGAGTCGTGCGGTTTCCATTTCCATTGGTCTATAGGGGGGGCGATAGGGCTAGCAGTGCACACGACGAGAAGAAGCAAGGCCACGCTCGATCAGCCCACCTCCTGTGCCTTCGAGCGGCGAACTCTCTCCTTGCGGGAGGAGTCGGTCGTCTTGACCACCAGGGGGCAGCGCGTTGTCCCCAAGCTCGGGAGCGATCTGCGGGGCTTGCTCGCACGGGCCAAGCGCGTCCAGGGTGAGGTGCTTGACCAGCGGGTGCCTCTGGATGAACAGCCAAAAGCCCAGTGGAGTGGACTGCTCCGGTCGTGTTCTCAAGAGCAGGCGCCTTTGGAAACGGCTGAGTGGAAGGAAGCAGCGCTTTGTCCACACCCTGGCCAAGGGTATCGTCAAGCGTCTTGAACCAGACCCCATGGCCCTTAGCAAGCGCATGACCAAGTGTGGCCCTGCGGAGTCTCAGCTCCACAATCCCTGGCTTTGCGGGATGTTGCGTTGCTTCTCGGACGATACGGCTGCTCTCAGGGGAGTCAGCGTGGCGGTGGATCCCCATAAGACCAACCAGGAGCCTCCTCGGTGTGGCCACACCTCCAGGAAGAACCGCAGGAGCCAAAAGCTCTTTCGGTCTGCTGGCTGCAGCTTTCAGCACACCGCTGACTAGGCAGCAGCGCACACCTGTGGCCAAAGAGCTGGCTCGATGAGCGTGGGCTACGCTCAACCAGCCTGGATGCTGAGGATCTCGTTGGTGCATCGCCGTTCCTCGGAAAGCCCCTGGCTTGAGCCGTGGGGTAGTGTGCGGGTTGACCCTACTCTACGTCTGAAGTAGCATTTTGTCAAAATCTAAGGTTTATGAAATGAATATTCTTTGGCTCGATCTCGACTCCCTCCGCCCTGACCACCTGGGTTGTTACGGTGCACCCCGCACAACCTCTCCAGCGATCGATCGGATCGCCGAAGAAGGGCTTAGGTTCACCCAGGTCTATACGAGCGATGCCCCTTGCCTTCCCTCTCGTACTGCCTGGATCTACGGACGTTTTGGAATTCGCACGGGCGCCGTCGATCACGGGGGAAGCCGGGCTGAACCCTGGCCCGTAGGCCCTGAGCGCGGGTTTCGCGGGCGGGAGACCTTCTTCTCAAAGCTCAAAGAGCTCGGCTACACCGTAGCTTCGGTGAGCTCCTTCCCCGATCGGCACGGAGCTTATTGGTTTACCCAGGGGCTAAGCACGTGGATCAATCCAGGAGGCTCCGGCGAGGAGCGAGCGGAGACGGTTGCCGAAACCGCCCTTGCCTGGCTCTCCAAAGCTCCCACCCCATGGTTCCTCCACCTCAATTTCTGGGATGCTCACGGCCCGTATCGGACTCCCCCAGAGTTTGGGAATCCCCTCGAGGCCCGCTACCCCGACTGGTATACCGAGGAGATCCGCCAGGCTCACTGGGCCAGCTATGGGCCGCTGAGCGCCCAGGATGCCCAGCGCTACTGGTTTCCCGCCAACCGAGGCCCCCTGATCCCTGAGCAGATCTCCAGCCTGCGTGAGTGGGAGCGATTTTTAGACGGCTATGACCTTGGGATCCGCTACGCCGACTTCTGGATCGGACACATCCTCGAAGCGCTTGGCGAGACGCTCAAGGAGACTGCGGTAGTGGTCACCGGGGATCATGGGGAGTCCTTTGGAGAGCTCGGCGTCTATGCCGATCACCAGCTCGCTGACGAGGCAACATGCCATGTCCCGTTCCTGCTCCGCTGGCCAGGCCTGCTCCCCCGCGAGGTCCCCGGGCTCCTCTACACGATCGACCTTGCCGCGACGATCCTCGAGCTCGCAGGCGGTGAGGTACCCAGCGATTGGGATGGCCGAAGCTTCGCCCATGCCCTTCAGGAGGGAGGCCCGGTAGGGCGGGAGGCTCTGGTGCTTTCCCAGATGGCTTGGAGCTGTCAGCGAGGGGTGCGCTTTGGCCCTTACCTGCTGCTCCGTACCTATCACGACGGCTTTAAGCCCCTCCCTCCTCTTCTTCTCTTCAACATCGAGGAAGATCCGCATGAGGTGCACGACCTGGCCCCTCAACACCCCGAACTGGTGCGGGAAGGGCTCGCCATCCTGGAGGCCTGGCGGGAAGAGGCTTTGAGCCGGGCCTGGTCTCCTACCGATCCCTTGCAAGAGGTCTTGCGCCAAGGGGGACCCTACCATATTCGAGCCCACGTTCTCCCCCGCATGGAGGAATACCTTGAGCGCCTGAGGGCCACTGGACGGGCTCACCACGCCGAGGCGCTCGCTCGGAGGCTGCGATGAACCCTGCCCAGCTTCTCATCGTCGATCTACCCGGGCCCGAGCTAGATCCTCTGACGCGAGATCACCTCGCTCGCCATCGCTTTGGCGGGGTCTGCCTCTTTCGCAAAAACATCCAAAACCGCGCCCAGGTGGCCCGCCTCGTCCGCGATCTCAAGGATCTTCTGGGTGAGATCTGGATCGCGATCGACCACGAAGGGGGAGCGGTCTGGCGGATCGACGACCTTCCCCGAGCTCCTGCTGCAATGGCTCTCGGCGCTTTGGACGACGAAGAGCGAGCCCACAGCGTAGGAAGGGCAGTGGCTCGAGGTCTAATCTCGCTAGGCATCAACTGGGACCTCGCTCCGGTCCTCGATGTGAACACCAATCCCGAAAATCCTGTCATCGCCGAGCGGAGCTTTAGCAGCTCCCCCGAGCAGGTCGCTCGCCTCGGCCTCGCCTTCGCCCGGGGGCTCGAGGCAGAGGGTGTGATGAGCTCAGTGAAGCACTTCCCCGGCCACGGCAACACCTGGGTGGACTCCCACCTGGATCTACCCGTCGTGGAGGATCCTCCTGAGGCGCTCGAGGCCCACCTCTTTCCCTTTCGCCGAGCTGTCGAAGCCCAGGTAGGTTCGGTGATGACCGCCCATATCCTCTACCCTCAGCTCGATCCAGCCTTACCCGCCACCCTCTCTCCTACCATCCTCAAGAAGCTCCTGCGCCAGACCTGGGGATACTCCGGGCTCATCGTCACCGACTCCTTAGCGATGAAGGCCATCAGCGCTCGCTACAGCCCTCGCGAAGCAACCCAGCGAGCCTTAGAGGCAGGAGCTGACCTCGTGCTGGCCCTGGGCTCGATCAAGAACCAGGAAGAAGCAGCTCGGGGGCTTTCTGAGCTTCCTTCGCAGCTCCTCGAGGAGCGCCTCGCACGAAGTCGCCTCGCCCTTCAGCGGTTTCCCGGGACTCCTCGCGCATATACCGAGGAAGAGGAGCAGCGAGATCGGGCACTCATGAAGGAAGTAGCCTTTCAAGCTATCACCGCCCTTGGCCAACCGGCGATCCCACAACCCGAAGAGCGCCTTCTCCTTCTCAGCTCCGGGGCAGAAGCGGGGCTTCCGGGTGTCTATGAGGGCCACCCTGGGGTCAACCGCCTCGCCCAAGCCCTCCGGCCTTCGTTTCCTCGCCTCCAAGTAGCTCTCTACCGAAGGGAAGATCCCCAACTCCCCCCCCTCGATGACATCGACCGCATCCTCCTAGCAACCTTGGCCCACGGGCCCCTTCATCCCCAGGAGGTTCACATGGCTCGAGTGCTGGCCCAGATGCGGCCAGTGCTCCACCTGGCTCTTTGGAACCCCTACCATGCCCGCGCTCTTGGTCTTCCCGCCCTCATCAGCTATGGATTTCATCCTGAAGCGATCGAGGGCCTTGTGAACGTCTTGCGAGGCGCTCCACCCCAGGGTCGGCTCCCCGTCGCGTTCTAGCTCCTAGGCGCTGGAGGTCAAGAAAGGGATGTCGGTATCCCGATCTGGGGGCAAAGGATGGCCGAGCATCCTGGCCATCGCCAGGAGCTGTCCCTTGTGATGGAATTCGTGGGTGATCGTGTGGCAGATCAGCCAGCGGCGGGTAATCCGATGCCCTTTCCAAACCAGAGGGGCATCGAGTGCCTCCCATAAGAGCGCCTCAGCCATCAGGGCGTCCACCTCGCTAAATGCCTCGCGCAGCTCCTCAACTGTTTCGGGCCTGCGCGGTGCTTGGGAACGCCCCAGACCCACCTCGCCGATCCAGAACTGATAGCATTCCACCACGTGAGCGGCTACGTTGCGGAGGCTTCCGTGGGCAAACTCATCCCGTTCGCTGAGCAAGACCTCAACTGGAAGAGTGTCCAAAAACTCAAGGAGCGAGGCGCGGGCACCTCGCGTCCAGCTGTACAACAAACTCAAGGTCAGGTCCATCCTTTCACCATACAGGACTGGATCAAGAGGAACAAATCCCGTGGAATTAGGGCTTTGATTTAACAGGGCCTCCCCGGGATGCTCCGAGTCCCCTCCATCTCAAACCAGTGCAGGCTGTGCAAACCGGCGTGATGCACCGATTCGTCCGCCTTGACTTCGACGCTCCGGGATAGGCCATTCTTCCTAGATCGTCCTCCTCCTATCGGCCCTTCCACCCTCAAACCCGATCAGAGCACCATGAAGGGCATGGTCTTAGAGGTCCGCCATCTTCAGGTACGACGAGAAGGAAGGGTGTTGCTGCACGATCTTAGCTTTGAGGTTGCCCCTGGGGAGGTCCTCGCGCTTCTTGGCCCCAACGGTTCCGGAAAGAGCACCTTGCTCGCTGCTCTGGAAGGTCTCCTTCCCTCCAGAGGGATCCTTCGAATCTGTGGGCGCGATCCCCGTCGAGATCATCGTGCCCGTTCCTGTTTTGGGGCTCAACTCCAAGAGGGTTCCCTCTATCCTGAGCTCACGCCCCTCGAGCTGATGCGCCTCTTTGCTGCCCTCCATCGGGTTCCTGCAAAATCCCCCGAGCTCCTCGATCACCTCGGCGCCTTCGGCCTCAGCGGGGTTGCACGGCAGCCAACTCGCTTCCTCTCAGTGGGGCAGCGCCAACGGTTGAGCCTCGCGCTCGCCCTGCTCCATCAACCCCGTCTCCTCTTCCTCGACGAACCCACTGCCCCCTTGGATCCCCAAGGACGAAGGGAGTTCTGGGGGCTTTTACAGGAGCGGAAAGAGCAGGCCATTCTCTTGGCAACCCATTCCCTTGAAGAAGCCCAGACGCTCGGCCATCGTCTGGCGATTCTCTACCGCGGCCAGCTCCTAGCCCTCGATACCCCTGAGCGACTGCTCCATCGCTTCGACACCCACCAGCTCGAAACCCTGTACCTCAACTTGATTCAAGAAGGGACCACACGATGAATGCGTTCTGTGCTCTCACGGCTACCCAGTGGATGATCTTTGGGAGAAATCCACGCACTCTGTTTTGGAACCTAGCCTTCCCCCTACTGCTCCTCCTCATCGCTAAAACTTCCCTTCAAAGCTCTGCCTCACTCGATGAGCGCCTTGGGGCACTTGCCTTTAGCCTAAACAGCGGGGTCTTCACGCTAGGCCTTTTCGGCTTGACCTGGAACTTGGCGCACCAGAAGGAGCTTAAACTTCTCGACCGCCTCGAAGTAGCTCCCGTCTCCAAGGCCTTGCTGCTCCTCGCACAGGCGGCGGCGTTCCTTGGGCTTCAGCTTGCCCAGCTCGCCCTGATCCTGCTTCTCGGCCTTCCGCTCTTGGGGCTCCATCTCGCACCCCCGATCCTCCTTCGCTTTGGGGCAGCCTCCCTCCTCGGGGGAATGGTCGGGATCAGCCTCGGCTTTGGCCTCATCGCTCTGATCCGACAACCCCAGGCGCTCCTTGCAGCCAGCCGGTTGTTCATGGTTTTACTCTTTTTTCTAGAAGGAACGTTTGTTGCTCCCAAGTTATGGCCTTCCTGGTTGCATACCTTAAGCACCTGGACACCCATCCGCTTGGAGCTTCGGCTTCTCCTGACCTCTTTAGGAGCCTCTTCGTTCACGCTGCCTCATCTCATCGCCTTGGTTGGCGAGTTGGTCGCCTTGAGCACCCTCGGCCTTGTCTTCTTCCCTTGGTAGGCTAAACCTGTGGGTGCTCTGCGCTCTCGATTGGCCCGCTTTGGACTCCTTGCTGCATTTGTCCTTTCCCTCATCTCTTCGCTCAGCAGCGGGTATGGAGCAGACCTGCGCCAACCACTTCTCATCCTGATGGGCGGCCTTTGGATCCTCGGCCTCCTCCTTCCCAAGACCCTCTGGCCTCTTAGCCTCGGGCTCACAGGCATCAGCGGCTTCTACCTCACCGTATGGGGGCATATGAGCGCGACCCTCCTGGTCTTCGCCGGGCTTGCAGGAGCCTGGCTGCCCCCTTCTTCTTGGCCCATCGGCCTTCTCGGGCTCATGGGCCTTACTGGACTGCTCCTGCCTCGCGGAACCTTGAACGAGTGGATCTCCCTTTTAAGCGGACTCGGCTTTGCCTTCGGGGCCGGCTTCGCTTACAGCAGACTTCAGGAGGGCTATCGCGCGCAGGCCCAAACCCTTAGAGCTCTGGAAGCGGCCTACCGGGAACTTCAGCACCTCTCAGCTCAAAGCGAGGAATTGAGTCGACTCCAAGAACGCGAGCGCCTCGCCCGCGAACTTCACGATACCCTAGGACATACCCTCACCGCCCTCACCGTCCAACTCGAAGGCGCCCGCCGACTCATTCGCGCCAAGCGACACGAAGAGGCTGCCACGGCATTGGGCGCGAGCCAATCGCTCCTTCGCCAAACGATGGGCGAGCTGCGGGAACACCTTCGAGATCTTCGAGAGTCTACCCGATGGTCTGAAGCCCTTTCCGCTTTGGCCCAGGACATGGCCAGGCGAAACGGATGGAGGCTTGAACTCGAACTTACCCCCGACGAGCTCCCCCCGTCGCTCAGCTATAACCTTCTGCGCATCGCCCGCGAGGCTCTCTTCAACGCAGAACGCCATGCACAAGCCCGACACCTCCGGGTCAAAGTTGCCTTAGAAGCGGAGGAGCTCATCCTCGAAGTCGAGGATGATGGAACAGGCTTCAATCCAGCCCAGATACCCCCCGGGCACTACGGTCTCCAGGGAATTCGGGAGCGCTTAGCACTCTTCGGAGGCCATCTCGAGCTCAAGAGTCAGCCAGGGAGCACCTTGCTCCGCGCCGCGTTCCCCACAAGAAGCATAGAACACCCTTCCCGGGAGGATCACCGTGATCCGCTTATTGATCGTTGAAGATCAACCTCTCATGCGCCGAGGGCTTCGGACTGTCCTTGAGCTTGAGGAAGATCTGTGCATTCTCGGCGAAGCCACCCGAGGGGAGGAAGCTTTAGAACAGGCTAGAGCCCTCAACCCAGACCTCATCCTCATGGATCTCAGGCTTCCTGGGATGAGCGGCTTTGAGGTCATCCGCCAGCTTGCCCCCCAGTTTCGGATCCTCGTCCTCACAACTTTTGAAACGGAGCGCTATGTACTGGAGGCGATCCAAGCAGGAGCCCGTGGATATTTGCTCAAAGACGTTGAAGCAGAAGAGCTCTGCGCGATCATCCGCCGGGTGGCTTCTGGAGAAAACTTCATTCAACCCTCCGTGGCCGCCAGGTATCTCCAGCATCTCCTACAGGAGCCAGAGGATCCTTTGACGACCAGGGAACAAGAGGTGCTCACCCTTCTTGCGGAAGGAAAGACAAATAAGGAGATCGCCCGAGAGTTGGGAATCTCAGAGAGCACGGTCAAGAATCACGTGGCGAGCATTCTGAGCAAACTTCGAGCCCGAAATCGGGTCGAGGCGGCCTTAAAGAAAAAGTCGGACCGAGGACACCAGTGAGCAGAAGGGCTAGGTCCGGAGCATATCCTGGCGACCTAGCCCGCTTCATTACCCAAGGCGCTGGAGCACTATCTTTGGCTCATCACACCGACCGAGGGCTCGACTCTCGACTCGCTTATGCGCCTTTTTTGGATTGGATAAAGTTGATCGCGTCCTGAACAGTCCGGATTTTCTCGGCTTCCTCGTCGCTGATCTCCAGGCCGAACTTATCCTCAAGACCCATGATCAGCTCCACGGTATCCAAAGAGTCGGCCCCTAGGTCCTCGACGAAGCGGGCTTCCGGCTGAACCTTACTCGCATCAACGCCGAGCTTCTCTACGATGACTTCACGAACCTCATCCAGAATATCCATTCGTTAAAACCTCCTGAAAAGGGATTCTACCACAGCCTTTTCGGCTCATGAACCAAGGCCGTGTTATGCTTTGGGCCGTGCCGGCACGTCGCGACCTGCGCAAGATCTTCATCATCGGTTCGGGCCCCATCACGATCGGCCAGGCTGCTGAGTTTGACTACTCAGGAACCCAGGCCCTCAAGGCCCTCCGCCAAGCAGGCTACCAGGTCGTCCTCGCCAACCCTAACCCCGCTACGATCATGACCGATCCTGAACTCGCGGAGAGGACCTACCTGGAACCGCTCACTTTGGAGTTCATGGAGCGGCTCATCGCTCACGAGCGCCCAGATGCCCTGCTTCCTACCCTAGGAGGCCAAACCGCCCTCAACCTTGCCGTCGCTCTTTACGAACAGGGCATCCTTCAGCGCTACGGGGTCGAGCTCATCGGAGCGAACGTGGAAGCGATCCGCAAGGGCGAGGATCGACAAGAATTTCAACAAGCCATGCGCCGCATCGGGCTTGAGGTCCCTCGAGGAGCCATGGTCACCAGTCTCGAAGAAGGTCTTGCCTTTGCCCGCACGATCGGCTACCCGGTGGTCATCCGGCCCAGTTTCACCTTAGGGGGCACCGGCGGGGGAATCGCGCGCGACGAGGCGGAGTTTCGGCAGGTCCTCAGCCGAGGCCTCACCCTCTCTCCAGCTCACAGCGCGCTTGTGGAAGAAAGTGTGCTGGGCTGGAAGGAGTTCGAGCTCGAAGTCATGCGCGATCACGCCGATACGGTGGTCATCATCACCAGTATCGAGAACCTCGATCCCATGGGGGTTCACACCGGCGACTCGATCACCGTAGCTCCCGCCCAGACCCTCTCAGATGTCGAGTATCAGCGGATGAGAGACGCCGCCAAGGCCATCATCCGGGAGATCGGAGTGGATACCGGGGGCTCCAACATCCAGTTCGCCGTCGACCCCAAGACGGGGCGGATGGTCGTCATCGAGATGAACCCCAGGGTCTCGCGCTCTTCGGCCCTCGCCAGCAAGGCCACCGGTTTCCCGATCGCCAAGATCGCCGCCCTCTTGGCCGTCGGTTACCTGCTCGATGAGCTCCCCAACGATATCACTCGCAAAACCCCAGCTTCCTTTGAGCCGAGCATCGACTATGTGGTGGTCAAGATCCCCCGCTTCGCTTCCGAGAAATTCAGAACCCTACCCAACGTCGACCGCTTCCACGAGCGCCTAGGGACCCAGATGCGGAGCGTTGGCGAGGTCATGGCCATCGGTCGCACCTTCAAGGAGGCTTTTGGCAAAGCCTTGCGGAGCCTGGAAGCCGATCTCCAACTCCCCCTCCAGCGCCTTTCGGAAGATGAGCTGCGCGCTTACCTTGAACCCCATCCCTTGAGGATCCAGGCGGTCCTCGAGTTGCTCCGCCAAGGATGGAGCCCAGAAGCGCTCCACGAGGAGACGCAGATCGAACCTTGGTTCCTTCATCAGCTTGCCGAAGTGGCGGAAGCAGAGCGGGTCCTTGCCGAGAGGGGAGTCGAGGATTGGCGCGCCCTCAAGAGCCTAGGCCTCAGCGATGCCCGCATCGCTGAGCTTTCGGGCCGCTCGGAGGAGGAAGTTCGCGAGCTGAGAAAGGCTCAGGGCGTACGTCCAGTCTATAAGACCGTAGACACCTGTGCTGCGGAGTTTGAGGCCTCTACCCCCTATCACTACTCCACCTATGAAGAGGAGGATGAGGTTCGGGAGACCGCCAAAACCAAAGTGGCCATCCTAGGCTCCGGACCTATCCGTATCGGCCAGGGAGTGGAGTTCGACTACACCACCGTGCACGCTGTCTGGGCGCTCAAAGAGGCTGGCTACGAAACTATCCTCATCAACTCCAACCCCGAGACGGTGAGCACCGACTACGATACTGCAGATCGCCTCTATTTTGAGCCTCTTACGCTTGAAGATGTCCTCCATGTCGTGGAGCGGGAGGCTCCTTTCGGTGTGATCGCGACCCTAGGGGGGCAGACCCCCCTCAAGCTGGCCCGACCTTTAGAGCGAGCGGGAGTCCGTCTGCTCGGCACCACCCAAGAGGCCATCCACCGGGCCGAGGAGCGCGCGGAGTTCAACCGGCTCTGCGAGAAGCTTGGCTTGCTCCAACCCCGCGGCCGGGTCGCCCAAAGCCCCCTAGAGGCCCTGAAGGCGGCGGAGGAGCTCGGCTATCCCCTCATGGTACGCCCGTCTTATGTTCTGGGCGGAAGGGCAATGCAGGTAGTCCAGACTCCCCAAGAGCTGGAAGACTATCTCACCCAAAGCTATGCCCCCCTGGCAGGCCAGCCTTCCATCCTGCTCGATGAGTATCTCGAAGGGGCCCTCGAGCTGGATGTCGACGCCCTGGCGGACGGCGAGCGCGTCGTCATTGCCGGCATCCTCGAGCACATCGAACGAGCCGGTATTCATTCGGGAGACTCAGCAGCTATCCTCCCCCCCGTCTCCCTCAGCCCTGAGGAGCTCGCAGAGGTGCGCCAAACCACCCGGCTCCTTGCCCAAGCCCTGGGCGTTCGAGGTCTCCTCAACATCCAATATGCCCTCAAGGAGGGGCGTCTTTATGTCTTGGAGGCCAATCCACGAGCCTCCCGCACAGTGCCCTTCATCTCCAAGGCAATCGGCCATCCCCTGGCCAAGTACGCCGCGCTCATCGCTCTGGGCCAGCGCCTAAGCGAACTCGGCCTAACCGAAGATCCCACTCCCCCCTTCTATGCGGTCAAGGAGGTTTTGATCCCCTGGATCAAATTCCCCGGGGTCATCCCTCAATTAGGACCGGAGATGCGCTCAACAGGAGAGAGCATGGGTATCGATGAGAATCCTTATCTTGCCTATTACCGTGCCCAACTCGGAGTAGGCCAGCTCCTTCCGCTTAAAGGAAGAGTCCGCTTCATCCCTGAAGACCCGGAGCTCCAAGCAGCCTATTCGGCCGCTGGCTTCGAAGTCACCCAAGAGGATACCTATGACCTCCTCATTGCCCAGCGCCCCGATCCCCAGCTGAGGCGGGCAGTCGAACGAGGCCTTCCCTTCATCACCACTCGCGAAGGAGCCTTATGGAGCCTAGAGGCCATCCGCCGAGCCCGCGAGGCGACCTTAGAGCCTCGCCCGCTTCAGGAGTGGCTGTCCAAGGGGGTTCCCCGGTAACCCTTAGGCCCTAGTTCGATCCTACCCAACGGGTGGAGGGGGTCGTGGGGGGTAGCGATGATCCAACCTTCCTCAGCCCAACGAGGATACCAGCGCTTTCTTAGCTCCAAGCTGGTGAGGGGAGCTAGGTCGAGAGCGGAGATATAGACCAAGGGAACATGGGCTAAGGTGGGAATCAGGTCAGCTACGTAGGCCAGACGCTCTCCTGCCGACTCGATGAAGACGCCTTGTTGGCCGGGCACATGTCCCGGGAGAGGCGCCACCGAGAGGCCCTTGAGGAGCTCCGCCTCTCCTTTGAGAAGCTCTAGCTGGCCCCGCTCCCAAAGAGGCTCTACGTTCTCCAAGAAGTAAGTCGCCCGGGTGCGCTCGTTGAGATGGCGGGCCGTCTCGAGCTCCGCCTCCTGGATAAAATAGCGGGCGCGCGGAAAAGTAGGAACATAGCGTCCATCCTCCAGACGGGTGTTGAGCCCTGCGTGGTCAAAGTGGAGATGGGTGTTGATGACCAAGGAGATCTCCTCAGGGCTCAGACTGAGCTCGGCGAGCTGCTTGAGGATCAGCTCCTCCTCCCCGAGACCATAGAGCTCTCGATGTTTGGTCCCCGGCTTACGGTCAATCCCAGTCTCGATGAGAACCCAATGTCCTGCCCAGCGGACGAGCAGGACGTTGAGGGCCAGACGAACCCGGTTGAGCGAATCGGGAGGCAAAAGCTTCTCCCAAAGTACTTTAGGAACGATCCCGAAGAGCACCCCTCCATCTAGCCAAAAGTCGCCATCCCGCAGCACATAGATCTCGGTTGATCCCAGGCGATGGGTCATGACAGCACTTTAAGCCCTTCGCGCACCTCTTCAAGCAGAGGCTCGAGGGGGTGACCGGCTTCCAGAGCTTGGATAAGGGCGCTGGCCATCACCGCCCCATCCGCTGCCTGGGCAGCCTGGGCTGCGGTGAGCCGACCGGAGATGCCAAAACCGATGGCCACGGGAGCCGAGGTGTACCGCCGGATCTGGCCCACCAGCTCGGGGAGTCCCTCCGGCAAACGGTGACGAGCCCCCGTCACCCCGGTGACCGAGACGGTATAGACAAAACCCGTGCAGCGAGGTGCCACGATCTGGATTCGCGACTCAGTCGAGGTGGGGGCTAAAAGAAAGGAGGTCTCGAGACCCGCCGCCCAGGCAGCCTCCACCAGCTCAGGGTCCTCATCGGGAGGCAAGTCAGGGAGGATGATCCCGGTCGCCCCCGCCTCCTTGAGCTCCCGAAATGCTCGCTCCGGACCGCGAGCTAGCAAGGGGTTAAGGTAGCTCATGACGAAAAGAGGAATCGGGCTGCGAGCGCGGAGCTGGGCGACTAAGCGCAACCCGTCCTCGAAACGAGTCCCTTGGCGAAGGGCAATTTCCGAGGCCTTTTGGATCACCGGACCATCCCCTAAAGGATCCGAGAAGGGAAAGCCCACCTCCAAAAGGTCGGCATAGGGAAGGAGCTTCAAGGCCAACGCGAGGTCTTCTCCAGGGCGAGGATAACCCGCCATCACGTAGGGGATGAGGGCTGCGCGCCCCTCCTTGCGCGCCCGCAGAAATGCCTCACGGGTGCTCATGCTCAGCCTCCAGGCGCATCACTTCTGCCACATCCTTATCCCCCCGCCCCGAGAGGTTGACCACCACCACCTGATCCGGGGTCATCTGGGGAGCGAGGCGTCGAAGGTAGGCAATCGCGTGGGCGGATTCCAAAGCAGGAATGATGCCCTCTAAGCGGCATAGAAGGTCAAAAGCCTCTAACGCCTCTTCATCTTCCACACTGACGTACTCGGCCAATCCCTTCTGGGCGTAGTAGGCGTGCTCCGGACCCACCCCAGGGTAGTCGAGACCCGCCGAGACCGAATGGGCGGGCGTAATCTGCCCCTCTTCATCGTAGAGGAGGTACATCCTGGCCCCGTGGAGCACCCCCTCCCGCCCGGCAGCCAAGCTCGCCGCATGCGCTCCGCTGGAGAGCCCATGACCGGCCGCCTCCACTCCGATGAGGCGGGGGCGTTCCTGGACAGGGAGATAAGCAAAAGGAGCAAAAGCCCCGATGGCATTCGATCCGCCCCCCACACAAGCGACGATCGCATCGGGGTAAGGGCGTCCCTCCTTGGCTAAGAGCTGGGTTTTGATCTCCTCGCCAATCACGCTTTGGAAATCCCGCACCATCATCGGATAGGGGTGGGGGCCTACCACCGAGCCGATGATGTAGAAGCTATTGCGGACGTTGGTGACCCAATCGCGAATCGCTTCGTTGGTTGCATCCTTTAAGGTCTGCGATCCGCTGGTCACCGGGCGCACCTCGGCCCCCAAAAGCCGCATCCGGTAGACATTGAGGGCCTGCCGTTCGACATCGAGAGCCCCTTGATAGACGACACACTCCATGCCGAAGAGAGCGGAGGCGGTCGCCACAGAGACGCCGTGTTGACCGGCCCCCGTCTCGGCGATGATTCGGCGCTTGCCCATCCGGCGAGCCAGGAGGGCCTGTCCCAGAGTGTTGTTGATCTTGTGAGCCCCAGTGTGGTTTAAGTCCTCCCGCTTGAGGTAGATGCGCGGCCCACCCAAATAGCGGGTGAGATTCCGGGCATAGTAAAGAGGGCTGGGCCGCCCTGCATAGTCGTGCAGATAACCCTCTAGCTCAGCGAGAAAAGCTGGGTCCGTTTTTGCTTCCTGGTACGCCTGGGTCAGCTCTTCCAGGGCCGGTATGAGGGTTTCGGGAACGTAGCGCCCACCGAACGTTCCAAAACGGCCCCGGGCATCCGGCAAAGGATAATGAGGTAACTCCATGTGTGCTCCTTTCGAGAACGAGAACAAGCCTTAGGCCGAAGATCCCCTGGCCTAAGGTCGCCAACGCTGATGGTGCCACTTAAAGCTGCGTGGAGTTCTCGGGCGGAGCATCCTGAATCCCATGGTAGGAACCGGAGCGAGCGAGGTCAACACCTAGGGTCCAGCCGATCCATAATGTCTCCCGGGGGCCACGAACCCTACCGAGATGACATTGGGCTCCGAGCCATCGCCGCTCGCTCCAGGCCTTCCTCGACACCATCGCACTGCCCCTCGGTCCCGAACGTCACAGAGCCCGTGGAGGAGAGCTGGCGCGCTGGACCCAAAGCTCCCTTGAACAACCAGCAGCCACGATGTGCGTGTGGATGTGATCCCACCTGGCAGGAGTTCGTATCGCCAACTTCTCGGCGAGGCAAGCTGCGAGAAGGCCGGATGGGCGTGGAGGGACCTGTGTCGCTTGTAGGAAGCTTTGGGCGAGCTCAAAATGAGGACCGTGTGGTGCTTTCGGGACCAGGAACTCCGGCTGGACCAAGCCGTCGCTCAAGCCATCGGGGTTTCGCGGAGCAAAGCCCAGACCTGGATTCGGGAAGGCTACGTCCGCGTCGCTGGCCGACCCGTCACCAAGCCAGCCTATTGGCTCCGAGGCGAGGAGGTTTGGGTCGACCCGCCTCCTGATCTACCCCAAGCAGTCATCCCCGAGGCGATCGACCTCGAGGTGCTCTACGAGGATGACGATCTCCTGGTGATCAATAAGCCAGCTGGGATGATCACCCATCCCGCTCCGGGGATCCGCCAGGGCACCCTGGTCAACGCTATCCTTGGGCGCTGGGTGGATGCTGCTTGGGAGGAGCCTTGGCGGGCAGGCATCGTTCATCGGCTGGACAAGGAGACCAGCGGTGTCCTCCTGGTGGCTCGCCACGAAGCGGCGCATCGAGCCCTGGCAGAAGCGTTTCGGGATCGTCGGGTCGCCAAGCGCTACCTCGCCCTGACGGTAGGGCGACCTCGCGAAGGTCGCCTGGTCGCCCCGATCGGCCGACATCCTCTCGAACGAACCCGCATGCACGTCGGCGGCCTGGCCCCCCGCTATGCGGAAACCCGTTTCCTGCTCCGAGCCAGCGCTGGTGAGATCAGCTTGGTCGAGGCCCATCCCCTCACTGGCAGGACCCATCAGATTCGAGTCCACCTCAAATACCTTGGTACCCCAATCCTCGGCGATCTCACCTACGGTCGTCCCAGCCCATGGATTGGCCGACATGCGCTCCACGCCTACGCACTTCGCTTTCCTCATCCTCGGCGAGAGGAGTGGATCGAGTGCATCGCCCCGGTTCCCCAGGATTTCATCCATGCCTGGGAAATCGCTGGAGGTACCTGGCCGGAGGATCTCCTCCGATGAGGCGACCATTGGCCCAAAGCCTTCTTCTGGCCTCTTTGGCCCTTGGCTTGCTCTGGGGTCTGGCCTTTGGCCTTCGGCGCCTCCAAGGGCCCTCCTTCTATGGCAGCCCGGTCCTCCCCCCACAACCCGCCTACGACTTCCACCTCCTGAGCGCTCAGGGACCCGTCCGACTCGATGCTTTTCGGGGTAAAGCCGTCTTCCTCTACTTCGGCTATACCCACTGCCCCGATGTCTGCCCCGCTACCTTGCTCCGTCTGGCCACCATTGCCCGCACGCTTCCTTCCTCGCTTCGATCAAACGTCGTCTTCGTGATGATTACCATTGATCCCGCCCGGGATACTCCCCAAGCCATGGCCCGCTATGTCGAGGCATTTGACCCCCACTTTCTCGGTCTCAGCGGCCCCCCTTCGGCAATCCAAAAGACCCTAAGGGCCTACGACGTCTATGCACACAAAGTAGTCGAAGGGGGTACGTACTTCTTCAACCACAGCTCCTTTGTGGATCTCATCGGCCCTGCAGGACGGCTTCGAGTGCGCTACAACTATAGCCAGCTCGGCGATCCTCAAGGGGTCCTCCACGACCTAGAGCTTCTTCTGGCTCACAGCGGAATTCGATCCAGAAGTTCCTGAGCGTAGCGCCGCTCTTCAGGAGGGCCTTCCACCAACCGGAAGCCCCCACCCGCCTCAGCTCTCAGGAACCAGGCCCCTGGAAAAGCCCAAGCCAGTTGGCGCAAGTGGGTCACAAGCACGACGTCAATCCCTGCCTCAAGCAAAGCCTGAATGATCTCACGGCCGAGGGCACTTCCTTCCAACTCACGGGTTGAGGCAAAAGGTTCATTGAAGAGCAGAAGGCTCCCGGGCTCCAAGCGATCGACTAAGGCGCTGAGCCGGGCCAATTCCTCGTCGAGCTTACCCCCAAGCTCAGGGTTCTCCTCCCGCCGGAAGTGGGTATAGATCCCCGCAACGGGCTCCAGCGAGCAGGCCTCGGCACCCACAAACAACCCGCTTTGAGCCATGAGGTAGGCTAATCCCAGGCTCCTCAAAAAGGTGGTCTTGCCACCCCGATTGACCCCCGTGATGACGAGTGGCTTCCGCCCAGCCGCCACCCCTCGATTCCCCACGACCTGCCCCTGACGAAGAGCAAGACCCACATCGTACAGCCCCTCGAACGCAAGCCCTCCTCCCAAGTGAGGAATGACCCTGGGCTCTCCTCGTTGAGCGAGCTCCTGCCAGAGGTTGAGGGCTCCCCGGTAGAAGGCTAGCTGATCAGCAAGCTCCCGCATCCAATCCAGAAGGTGCTCCGCGGAGCGAGCGAGCGCTTCAGCCGCCAGGCGGAGAGCTTCTTCCTCAAGGTCAGCCAGAGCTTGCGCCCCGCTCTCGTCGCGCTCGGCAATGACAATGACCCTCGAGGGGCTTGGAGTGCGCCTACCCCACCAACCTCGCCTAGGGGGAGGTTCCAGGAGGCGATAGCGCTCCCCCCGATGACCCCGACCAAGGCTTGCCCCCAACCAAACCCCCTCGCGAAACTCCAGGCGGGTAAGGTGGGCGCGAGCGTCCTGGAAGAAGCTCTCCTCGAGACTCAGGAGCTGGCGAGCCAACGTCTGGAGACCCCGCGATCTCCACTTCTCTCTCGCCATCAAGTTCCGTAGGCGCTCTAAGACTGCGAGCACATCCCAGAGTATCTGGCGCGCGCCGTAGAGGAGCGCCCCCGGTGAACGAGCGGAGAGGCCAAGAAAGCTCTTCCGTTCAGCCCGCAACCCCTCTTCAGCCAACGCCTCGAGAGCCCCCAGCAGCTCAGGGCGTTCCAGAAACTCCTTGAGCACTCCCTGGCGGTGCCAGATGACCTCTTTCCGGGTAAGGGGGGACCGCATGACTTGCTCGACGACCCTGCGGATGCGCTCGTTTCCTTGGCTCATCCGCTCCCAAAGGAGCCCGATGCCAAGATCCTCAAGGGTCGCCTCCTCGATCCGAGGCGCTTCCCAAGCATCCCGTTCAGGATCCAGCAGACCGACGAGCATTCAACCGCTCCTTGAGGTGTTGGGCGCTGAGCCGATACTTGTCAGCGATGGCCTGGGCATACGCTCGTCCTTGAGGCTCCCCACGTCGTACCCGGTAGGTGCGCAAGCTGGGATCTCGAGGATCAACCTCGGCTACCAGACTCACCACTCCAGCCTCGCGCGCAAGATCCTCCAAGAAGGTGACACAGGCCGCCCAAGCACCTTGCGCTTGAAGACGCCCCAACACCCTGCGCCAAATCAGGAGGGCATCCTCTGAGGACGTGGAGGCAAAGCTCTCGTTGAGGAGCACCAGTGTGTGGGGACCCGCATGGTCAAGGATCTCCTTCATCCGGGCGAGCTCGCTCTCAAGGCGGCTTTGTCCTTGACCTAGGTCTTCTTGGCGCTCAAAGTGCGTCTCGATGCGATCCAAGAGCACGAGCGAAGCAGCCTGAGCGGGAATTGGAAGGCCAAGAGCGGCTAGGTAGTGAAGTTGTCCCCACATGCGAAGAAAGGTCGTCTTTCCTGCATGGTTCGGGCCGGTCACAACGAAGATCCGCTCACCGGGAGCCAGCTCGAGATCATTGGGTACCACAGAAGCCCCTCTGAGGGCCAGCTCAAGATCAAAGCCCCGAACGACCCGAGGGCGCTCCTTGCACCAGCGCGGCAGGCAAAAGGGCAGCCCACGAGCCCGCAAGGGGGCGATGAGCTCGAGGTAGCTCATATAAAACTGAAGCTCGCAATGCCCTTCCCAAAAGCCCGGTTCAATCCAGTTCTTATGCTCCTCGAGCAGGAGGCTCAAGCGACAAAAAGGTTCTGGTTCAAGAGCTGCCACCTGATCGAGGATCCGCTCTTCCAAGGCGTTGAGTTGCGGGCCCCGGGGCTTAGGCTGTAAGCAAAGCTTGGCCTCCCGCGCAAAGGGAGCGAAGGTCTGGGCGATGCGCAACCCTTCATCTACCTCCTGCTCCAACCGAAAGATCTCGACCCGGCTTCCCCTCACATGCAAGCCGTAGCGGAGTCGGGCAAAAGCCTGCTGGAGCTCGGTCACCTCCTCGCGAAAGCGGCGGAAAGCCCAGGAGGAGGCGTAGGCGCCCCAGGAAGCTGCCCAAGCTCGAAGACCCCTGGATCGAGGAGGAGTAGCCTCGAAGATCTCATTGAGTAGGCTCACAAGACCGACATAGATCTCCGCTGCATCGAGCTGCCAGCGCTCCTTCTGAAGTCGATGCCTGGAGCGCTCGGCCTGCTCAAGAAGGCTGCGAAGCTGCTGAACGCCTTGGCTCCAGCGTCGAAGCGGCTCTTGAAGGCGAGGATCGTCAAGATCGCCGAGGATCTCGTGGCGAAAGCTCACTTCCTGAGGATCAGTCAGTGGAGTATAGCACCAAGCGGCTAGATCGTAGGCCTCTTTGCCCTTCAGCATCTGGGCAAAGAGGCGGTCGAGCCCGAGATCGACAAGGCAAGCCGGAGGCGTCTCTTTAAGCTCGCGGGGAAAAGGAAACAGCAGGCTTGGAAAAGGATGGTTCACGCTGACCTCCTACCCAACAGGTAGGAGTCATCAGCCGGATTTGGCATTGGGCGGACTCCATCGCCATCTTCCAGTATAATCCCCTTCGTGGAGAAGCCCATCTACCGGGTACTCCGCTGGATCTTGGCCCTGAGCGCCCTTCATCTAACGATCCTGATCGGCCTCGAAGCCCGCCGCTTCGTCGAGGTCAGGGCTCAGGAGCAAAAGGTAACCGCTCAGCTCGGCCAGGTTGAAGCTGAGGTCAACCTACTCCAAGAACAGGTCCAGCGAGCTCAGGATCCTCAATATCTCAGCAGCCTCGCCCGCCAGATGGGCTACGTGCGGAGCGGGGAAACCCTCTACTGCGCTCCTCAAACTCCAGGGACGTGTACCATACCCTAATTTTGCAAGCATATAGGCCCCGTTCCGATTTATCCCCTTGAATAACTCATAAATCTCGCCAGAAATTAACCAGTAACCGGTAGGTTTTTAGAAAGCTCCCGTTATAATGGGAGCAGTGAGGTGAACAATATGCCTAAAGCCAAAGAGCAAGAGATCTACCGAAGTCGACTTAAGGAGGTTGGGCTTCGCCACACACTCCCCAGGGAGCGAATCTTGGCCTACCTCGATCGCAAGAACGTCCATCCTACCCCCGAAGAGCTCTTCCAAGGACTCAAGAAGGAGGGGTATGCGATCGGGCTTTCAACCGTCTACCTCAACCTTCAGGTGTTGCGCGATGCCGGGCTTCTTTGGGAGCTCAAGGACCAGCGAGGGAATACTCGCTATGATGGATTCTCTAAGCCCCACCACCACCTGATCTGCACGAGGTGTGCGAATATCGAGGACATCTTGGTCAAAGACCTCCCGGAGTTCAATCCAGAGCCTCTCAAGCCCCTGGTTGAGCAGCGCACTGGCTGGCGCATCGACGAGGTCCGCCTGGAGTTTCGAGGAATCTGCCCCCGCTGCCGCTAAATGGCCGGTGTCGGCGCCAAGCTCCGCGAGGCGCGCGAAGCTCAGGGGAAATCCCTCGAGGAGATGGCTGCCTTTCTTTACCTCCGCCGGTCTGTCCTTGAAGCCCTAGAAGAGGAGCGCTGGTCCTACTTTTCCGAGCCCGTCTTGCTGCGCGGCTATCTCAAGAGCTACGCTCAAAGCCTTGGACTCGATCCTCACCCGCTCCTCGAAGCGCTTCCCACCCTCTCAACCCCCACCATTCCCCCTGCTCCTCGTCAGAGGAGCTACGGATGGTGGGTTGCTCTTGTCCTGATCCTCGTCATTGGAGGAGGGGTATGGGCACTCTATCGCCACCGAGCAGGCCATCCCACCACTGTCGTGGTTCCCCCTCCTCCAGCACCTCAAACCTATCCTAAGGTCACCCTCCAGGTGCTCAGCCAGCCGTCTGGCGCCCAGGTCTTCCTCGACGGCTTTCTTCTCGGTTCTACCCCCCTGACGGTCAACGTGCAGGGGGGGCCCAGAATTCTCCAATTGCAATCGCCTGGCTATCAGACCTATCAGACCTCTTTAGATCTACAGAGCAACGAAACGCTCCGCATTACCCTTCATAAAGCCCCCCTCCAGCTTCCTTCTCCTTCAACATCCCCAACACCCACATCGACAACCGGAACCCTCACGATCCTACTCACCGGCAAAAGCTGGCTTAAAGTCAGCACCCCCAAGGGGACGATCCTCTATGAAGGCATTCCTCCCCAAGGAAGCCGGCTGAACTACCCCCTCCCAGTGATTGTGCGGGTCGGCAATGCAGGGGGAGTGAGCCTGTTCCTGAACGGCACGCCCCTGCCTCCTCTGGGCCCTTCAGGAGCTGTGGTCCAGAAAGAATTCCCTTCCCCTCAGGGGAGCCAAAGCCACTAGTCGTTGCGCTTTGAGACGGGATATGTTATACGTGTCTTGGGACCTTAGGGTCTCTAAGGCGCTGTAGCCAAGGGGTAAGGCAGAGGTCTGCAAAACCTCCATCGCCGGTTCGAATCCGGCCAGCGCCTCCACAATGTGTCTCAACTTTGGGCGCGTAGCTCAGATGGCTAGAGCACTACCTTGACACGGTAGGGGTCGTTGGTTCGAGTCCAATCGCGCCCACCACAGCCTTAAATGCGTTAAAGAAAAGCGCAGCCTGGGAGGTTCAGGTCTCAGGGTCTCTTTGGTAGGCCCAGGATGCAACAACTCTGGCGGCCGCATCGACTTCGAAGCTTCCTAGGCGGTCATTCACAAAGCGCTCGTCTAGGAACCATCCTCTTCGACACTGCCGATATCTACGGCAACCATGGGGGTTCGGAAACCATCCTCGGCGAGGTCTTAGGCCGAGAATGAGGCCGGGTTATCCTGGCCACCAAGTTCGGCTGGGAGCAAGGAGCTTCGCGCCGATCGATCCTGCACGCCGTCCATGCCAGCCTTAAGCGCCTTAGAACAGAGTACATCGACCTCTACCAGCTCCACCAGCCTGATCCCAACACTCCCATCGAAGAGACTTTAAGAACCCTCAACGAGCTGATTCGCTCAGGGATGGTGCGCTAGATCGGCTGCTCTAATCTCCCAGCCTGGCAGGTCGTTGAAGCCCAGTGGACCGCGCGGAGCCTTGGTCTCGAGGGGTTCGTCTCCTGCCAAAATACAACTTTCTCCGGCGAGAGATCGAGCGAGAGCTCCTTCCCGTGATGGAGCGCTACCGTCTTGGCCTTCTTCCCTACTACGCCTTTAGCCAGCGGGTTGCTGAGCGGGAAGTACCGCAAGGAGGCTCCTTTGCCGGATGGACGGATCACGAGAAATCCCAACTTAGCTCAGAAGCTGCTGACCGAGGAGAACTGGCAGCGTATCGAGACGCTTCGAGGTTTCGCTGAGGCTCGAGGTCGTAGCCTCCTGGATCTCGCCATGAGCTGGCTTGCCCAACAGCCTCGTGTGAGCAGCATCGCCGGAGCCACCCGCCCCGAACAAGTGGAAGCGAATGTTCGGGCTGTGGACGGGCATCTAAGTCCCCAAGAACAGGGAGAGCTCCGCAAACTCTTAGGTTAGTCGACCGCGGGTGCATCTAGAGCTAGCTCTAGCCCGAGATCGCTCGAAGACCTCGGAGCCGGAGGCCGATCAGAAGAGCTACACATCCTCCTAGAAGACCGCTGAGGTCAGCGAGGGGTCCGTTATGGAGCAGGAAGAACAGCCAGTAGGCGAAGAGATAGCTGCCCGCAATCAAGAGCAACGCCGCCCCCAGGGGCTCCAGGTAGGCCCCCGCTTTTCGCCAGCTCCTCAGGAGGCTCTCTTTTCCCAGAGCCACGATCATGCTCGCTGCCGTGAGGACCAAACCCATCCCCAAACCATAAGCCAGGAGGGCAACGAGACCCTCTACTCCTTGGCTCAGGGCCAACATGGCGATGGAGAGGAAAATCGGTAACGTGCAACCCAAACTCGCAAAGCCGTACATCAAACCAAAGAGATAGAAGCCTCCCGGACCTTCAGCGGAAGAGGGGCCCTGAGACCAACCTCAGGCATCAGGAACCGCCCCCCCAGGGTCAAGGCTCCGATGAGCAGGACCGCACCGCTCAGGAGGAGCTCCACATAAGGAAGCATCCCCTCGAGAGCGGTTCCTGCGATGTCCAGCAAAAGGCCCACCACAGCAAACATGCTCAAGGTCCCTAAGGTGAGGAAAAGGCCTAGACTCAGGCCTCCCCAGAATCCACTGCGTCCTCGGGCGAGGAATCGACCTAGGATCGCTGGAAGCATCGCAAACCCGCAGGGGTTGAGCGTGGCGAGCGCCCCCGCACCTAGAGCATAGACGACGAGGTTCATGGGCCCCCCACTTGAGCCAGGGTCTGAGACCAAAAGGCATACGTCGCAGGGGCCAAGCTCACCGAACGAATCACCCCGCCAGGAGCCAAAAGGAACTTGGTGTCGAGGTATTCCACATGATAGAGGAGCGCCATCGTCCCTGGATCTTTGGCATAGTACCAGCGGGTGGGAAAGCCATAGCGCTCCTGATAGGCCCGAAGATCCCCCTGAGTCTCCCGGGGATCGATAAAGACTAAGAGCACTTGGAGTGGGAAGTGGGTCCGCTCCTCAAAAGCCTGAAGCGCTTGAAGGCCCTCAATGCACGGCGTGCACCAGGAAGCCGTAAAGACAATGAGGCCTGGATGACCCCGGGTGAGGCTGCCAAGGCTGATCGGGCGACCGAATGCGTCGATCAGGTGAAAATCGGGTGGGCTCGCCAGGAGCAAGGCCGGTTTTGCTCCCGCTGCCCAAAAGCGCCCAGGCAATGCCAGCGCCCACCAAGACCATCAACCCCAGAGCCCAGTACCTTATCCGCAACATGGGAAGCTTACCCCTTTGACCGAGCCCGCCCCCAAAAGAATCCAGACGGCGATCAGTCCAACAAACATCCAGAACTTTGTCATGCGCAGCATGAGAGCCTCTTGACGTCAGTATCCAAAGCCTGGGCCACTAAGCGTATCCCTTCGGCCAGAGTCAAGTAAGGATGAAAGGTTTCGATGAGATCCCGGTAGTTGAGGCCGTATTTCACAGCCAGAATCGCCTCCTGCAGAGCCTCTCCTGCTCCCGGAGCTAAAATGGAAAGCCCCAGGACCACACCCTCTTGGTCAACCACCAACTTGAAGAGGCCTCGCTCCTCTCTTTGGGTGATCGCTCGAGGGACCTCATGCAAAGAAAGGCGGGCGACTCGAATGTTCGGATCGCTTCGGCGGGCCTCCTCCTCACGCAAGCCAACCGAAGCGAGGGATGGTGTCGTGAAGGTCACTCGAGGCACCCCTCGAAGGTCGAGGAGCTCCTGAGCTCCTAGGGCGTTGCGGGCCGCTACGCGCCCCGAGGCGGCAGCGACGTAGACGTACTGGGGAAGCCCCGCTGCATCGCCCGCAGCGAAGATGCGCGGGTTTGACGTCCGCAAGGAGGGATCGACTCGGAGCTCGCCTCGAGGTCCCCGCTCTACCCCTGCCGCTTCAAGCCCAAGCCCCGCGGTCCTCGGCAGTCTCCCAGTGGCCACCAAGATGGCTTCAGCCTCCCATGATCCCTGATTGGTCACCACTCGGATCTCCTCACCCGGCTCAACCCGCTCGACTTGGATGCCCGTTCGAATCTCTAGACCCTCCGCTTCAAGGATCTCCCTGAGAAGCTCCGTGAGCTCAGGGTCTTCAGCCAATAACAGACGTGAAGCCGCCTCGAGGACACTCACCCGAGCTCCCAGGCGTGCGTAAGCCTGAGCGAGCTCCAACCCCACTGCCCCTCCCCCCAAGACGACAAGGCGACGGGGGATCGAGGGTATCGCCAGAGCCTCTACATAGGTCCAAGGCCGACTCTCAGCCAATCCTGGGATCTGAGGAATCGCTGGCGCTGCTCCCGGAGCTAGGATGTAGTGCTCCGCTTTGAGGATCTCTCCCTCTACGTCAAGGGTCGCTTCGTCGATAAAGCGAGCCCGACCCTTGATCCAAGGAACCCCTGCTGCCTCAAGGACTTCCTGGTACTTGGCCCGGCGGAGACCCTCGATGAGATCCCGGTGAGCCCCTTGCAAAGCCCCAAGGTCCACACCCAGGGCCTGGGTGTGAATTCCAGCAAAGGGATGATGCCCTGCTTGATGCAAAGCTTCCGCCTCCCAGAGGAGGGCTTTTGAGGGAACGCAGCCTACGTTGACGCAGGTCCCACCCAAGACATTGCTCTCGATGACAGCGACCTGGGCTCCCTGCTGGCTCGCCTCCAAAGCAGCGGCTACTCCGGCGCTTCCACTCCCTACGATGAGCAGGTCGTAGATCATTGAAGGTCTCCTAGAGGGCTTGCGGGGTAGCCCACCCCTTCAAGAGCCCCCAACCAAGCTTCCAGAGGGCCCTCACCTTCGACGCGCACTTCCTTTCTCAGATAATCCACCCGTACGCGGGTGGTCCCCGGAACTCCCTGCAAAGCGCGCTCGACAGTCCGAATGCACCCTGCGCAGTGGATCCCAGGAACTTTAAGGCGAACGCTGAGATGCTCCATGGCCCCAACCTAAACCCTGGAGCTAGGTCCAAGGTCAAGAGGTTAGGGGTTCCAGATAGACGCAGTGATCTAAACCATCGCAAGCGGGATCCGGATGAGCCTCCACCCAGGCCAGGCGCCTAGCGAGGGATTCCCTCAGGCGCTCCAGTTCCTTGATGCGCTCCTCCACCAAATTGAGTTTTTCCTTGAGAGCCTGACGGACCTCCAGACAGGGGGGGTGTCCTTCTCTCATGATCTCTAGGAGCTTTCGAATTTCATCGAGGCTCAGGCCAAGCGCCTGGGCTTCCTTGATGAAGCGGAGGCGGCGCAGGGCTTCTGGGCTATAGAGCCGATATCCCGCGGGGCTGCGTTCAGCTGGCGAGAGGAGGCCCTCCCGCTCATAGAAGCGGAGGGTATCCCGGCTGAGGCCCGAATGCTCAGCAAGTTCCCCAATCCGGTACATATCTTAAGGATACACGCAGGATGAAGGCTGCCGGCGCCAAGAAAGCTCGCGCCTCGGCCATGACCATCCAAGCCTCCAGTGCTCACGGCAATTAGGTCCTAGCTGCAGATTGCCCGTGCAGGAAGCCGTCCCCTGACCTTCATGAAGCGTCCGGCTCGAGCCCTACAGAACCATCGTCGCGCCCAAAAGGTGTAGCATACGAATGTGCTCATCAGCTCAGAGCGTAAGCTCGTCTTAGAGACAGTCAAGAAGGTCTGCCGGGAGCTTCTTTGGCCCTTGGCGCCCGAATATGACCAGAGTCGGGCTTTTCCTTGGCCCCAACTCAAGGAGCTCGGACGTCTTGGGCTCCTAGGTATGACCACCCCCGAAGAGTGGGGCGGGGTAGGGCTAGACTCAGTCACCTGGGCTCTGGCTCTAGAGGAGATCGCCGCTGCCGACCCCTCAGTGGCGGTGATCCTCTCGGTCACCAGCGGGCTTCCCCAATACATGCTGCTTCGATTTGGCAACGATGAGCAAAAGCGCAAGTACCTCGTCCCTCTCGCCAGCGGAGAGTGGATCGGGGCGTTTTGTCTCACCGAACCCCATGCAGGTTCTGACCCCGCCTCGCTTAAGACCCAGGCGCGGTCGGTTCCTGGGGGCTTCGTGCTCAACGGAACAAAAAGCTGGATCACCTCCGCTGGCCAAGCAGATCTCTATCTGATCATGGCTCACGGCGAGGAGGGCATCTGCGCGTTTTTGGTTGAAAAAGGAACCCCCGGACTCTCCTTTGGCCACCCTGAAGAAAAGATGGGACTCCACGCAGCCCATAGCGCTTCGGTCTACCTCGAGGACGTCTTCATCCCTCAAGAGAACCTCCTGGGGGTTCCAGGTAAAGGCCTCGCCCAAGCCTTAGCCGGGCTCGATTCGGGGCGGATCGGGATTGCCGCCCAGGCGGTGGGCATGGCCCGAGCAGCTTTCGAGATCGCTAAAGACTATGCTGCGGAGCGAACCCAGTTCGGACGCCCGATCCGGGAATTTCAAGGGGTCTCGTTTAAGTTGGCCGATATGCACGTCCGCATCGCCGCGGCTCGTGCGCTGACCCACGAAGCAGCACGCAAACGGGATGCTGGCGAGCGCTTTACCTTAGAGGCAAGCTCCGCCAAGCTCTTCGCTTCGGAGACAGCCGTGATGGTCACCGGGCAAGCCGTACAAATCCTGGGCGGCTATGGCTATCACCGAGACTATCGGGTGGAGCGGTACTACCGAGATGCCAAGGTGACCGAAATTTATGAGGGCACTTCGGAGATCCAAAGGCTCGTGATCAGCCGGGAACTCTATCGCTAAGCCTGAGCGCTATCTAGCGAACGAATCTCCCAGGGTGAGAGCCGATAGTGCTCTCCACACCAGTGGCAGACCACCTCAGCCCCTCCATCCTCAGCGATCATGCGCTCTCGCTCTTCTCGGTCGAAGTAGCGGAGCGCCGCCAAAGCCTTCTCTCGACTGCACCGGCAGCTAAAGTTGAGGGGAATTCGGCCCTGCGGAAAGCCGAGTGCTGAAAGGTCGACGCTTCGGTAGTCCAAGCCCCTCATGATCTCCTCCACAGCTCCTTCGAGGCCGAACTCCATGAGGGAGGTGATGCCCGGAAATGTCTTCAGATTCTCCTCAAGGCGAGTCAACACCCACTCAGGAGCTTGTGGCATGACTTGAATCAAGATCCCCCCTGCCCGCTCGACGTGGAACCGCTCGGCTCCCTGCACCTTCACTCCAAGAAGAATGGCCGAGGGAACTTGCTCCGACTGCCAGAGGTAGTGGGTAAGATCCTCGGCAATCTCTCCAGAGACAAGCTGAGTCGTGGAGGTATAGACTTCCCCATTCGGGAGCGTACGGGAGACTTGGAGCTCCCCTTGACCCAAAAGGCCCCCTACATTGAGCTTGCCATCCGCCCGAAGAGGCACCTCCGCCTGAGGATGTTCAACGTATCCCCGCACCGTTCCATTCGGGGAGGCTTCGACCATCGCTCCTCCCAAAGGACCATCTCCCCGAAGACGGATCGCTAAGCGCTCGCGGGGTGTCTTGGAGAGCAGGGAAGCTAAGAGAAGCGCTCCTGTCATAGCCCGGCCTAGCAGGGCCGTAGGCGTAGGTGCCAGGCGGTGACGCTGAAGACCCTCCTCAACGATGTCAGTGGTATCAGCAGCCAGGATCCTCAACGATCCTTCAGCTGCAAGACCACGGATCAAATAGCCCATTGGAGCATTTTAACGCAACCGACTGCTAGCGAGTGCGAACCAGCTCAGCTTCGGCGAGCTCGGCCAAAGCATCCCGGTAAGGGCTTTCTGGAAGCAGGCTGAGCGCTTCCAAGGCTTCGTTCACTCGGCGCTCGATCGCCGCAATTACACGCTGATCGGCCCCTGAAACGTGGGCGAGGCTTCGTAGGCGGTTGAGGTCCTCCACCCCACTCCCTTTGCGCCGCAGGATCTCCTGAACCTCATCAGGATAAGCTTCCAGGAGCTCGAGAAGGATCAAGGTCACCTTACCCTCCCGAAGGTCGCCGCCGATCGGTTTCCCTAAGATCTCAGGACTCCCCATTAAGTCCAAATAGTCATCCCTCATCTGGAAGGCTTGGCCATAGGCCAAGCCAAAGCGCATAAGGCCCTCCCGCCAAGCCGAAGGGGCCCGACCTAACAGAGCCGCTCCCTCGCAGGCAGCCCGCATCAAGGAGCCGGTTTTCCCAGTGATGATGCGCTCGTAAGCCTCTCGGGAATAATCGGCAAGCGCAGCGATCTGGAACTGAAGCACTTCGCTCTCAGCCAGCTCGCGGGCGGTCTGGGCAAACAGAGCGACCAGCTCAATTTCTCCGGTCACACTCAGGAGATAGAGGAGTCGAGAGAGCAAGTAATCCCCCGAAAGGACCGAGACCGCATTGCCATATTTGCGAAACGCCGCGACCTGTCCTCTACGGGTCTCCGCATCATCAATGAGGTCATCGTGAAGGAGAGTGGCCGAGTGGAGGAGCTCCACCGCCATGGCCAGCTCGAGCTCAAAAGGTACCCCCCCCAAAGCCCCGCTGGCCAAGAAGACCAAAGTCGGCCGAATTCGCTTACCTCCTGCAGTAACCAAGTCCTCCTCAATGAGTTGGATAAACTCTACATCCGATCGAATAAGCTGGCGAAGCCGCCCCTCAAACCGCTCAAGGGCTTCTTGGAGATGAGGGGCAGAGCGAATCACGCTTCGAGAGTATACCCCTTAAGCGGCGAAAATCCTATTGAGGCCCACAGGACTCTAGTAAAACGTGATCGGCTGAGGAAGCTGGAAGGTCCGGACCGCCCCGTTCTCCCCCTGAACCGTGTAGCTTACCGCGACCACACTACCCGGAGTAATCACCGAGCCACTCGGGGAGGTGAAGGAAGCAGCGACGTTGGTAATGGGGCACTGACTTGAGGGAGTGTCCTGCGGACAAGCGTAGATCGGACCGCCGGTCAGAGTGCCCCCGCCTTTCAGATTGAGAGAGACGAGGACCCCCCCTGGGCTTCCCGGGACCGACTGGATCGTGTAATTGATTTGGATTTCTGTTGGCTGCGTTGGAGAGTTTGGCGTCGATGGCCCAGGGCTAATCACCACTGTGGGAATGCCGACGGCGAACAAAGAGAAGTTTGAGCACCCAGTAAGCAGAACGGCCAAAGCTCCTAAGATCCAGTACGCTCTCATCCGATCATCTCCTCTCGCCAGCGAGGGTTGAGGGCAAAAAAAGCAAGCCGACTCAATCCTGCCAGAAAGTCGACGTTTTCCACCGGTACCTCGCGGGGAACCTCTAAGACCACAGGAGCAAAGTTGAGGATACCCCGAATGCCGGATCGCACCAAAAGATCGGCAACCCCTTGAGCCGCTTGAGGGGGAACGGTGATGAGGCCAAAGTCGATCTGAGCCTCAGAGACCTGCTCAGGAAGCTCTTCCAAGGGGCGGACGGGAAGTCCCCGAAACACAAGCCTGTGCTTTTCGGGATCAATATCGAAAAAGGCCCTGAGCTCAAACTGAGCACCAAAGCCAGGATAGTGGGCCAGAGCCTGGCCCAGGCGCCCCATTCCCACGATGCAAAGGCCCCAACGCCGATGGAGGCCTAGAATTTGCCGCAGCTCTCGGCGCAACACCTGAACTGTATAGCCTACCCCACGGGTCCCATAGCTCCCAAAGTAGGAAAGGTCCTTGCGCACCTGGAAAGCAGTGACCTGGCTCTCTTCAGCGAGCTGCTCGCTGCTCGTTCGGGTCACCCCACGGGCTTCGAGCTCCTCAAGAATCCTTAAGTAGGTGACAAGCCGAGAAATCGTCGCCGAGGGAACTTTTGCCATTTAGGGGACCTCAAGCGTTGGCAGGCCCAGAGCGCGCAGTTGGGACGCCGTCTGGGCGGGGTCTGAGACAGGGCCGACCCGGACCAGAATCAGCTTGGAGCTCTGGACCAACACAACAGGAAATCCCTTGCGGCTGAGGCGATCCTTGAGGGCCAGAGCATCCTGGGTTCGCGCAAAGGCCCCCACTTGAATATAGGTAGCTTGAGCTGGAGCTGAGGACTTGAACTGGACCACCTGAGCCCCATAGGCCTTGAGCACCCGAGCCTTGAGAAGAGCAAACTGGCGAGTCGGATAAGGGCCTACCAAGACCCGGGTTAAATTGCCCGCGGGGCGGAAGTGAACAGTATAGCCAAGATGGCGAAGATGATCAGCCAAACGATGGGCATCGCTTAAACGGGCAAAGGCCCCCACGGCGACTGCCCAATCGCCCTGGGTTGCTGAGATAGAAGGCTGAGCGGAGACCCGCGGTGCGGAAGAAGTGGGAGCTGAGGCGACAGGAGAAGAGCGTGACGGTTGAGCAGGCTGAGCAGGGGCAGAAGAACTCGAAAGAGGCTGGGGTAGAGGAATCACCGTCACCACAGGCGTCTTCTCCGTGCTCTTGGGCACGCTGCTCTGATTGGAGCGAGCCATCGTCTTGGCGGTTACCTTAGGTACTGCGGATGAGGCTTTGAGAGCGCTACTCGAAGAAGTTGAAGAGCTTTGGCTCTGGGTTTGGACAGAAGGAGACGGTACAGGCTGGTTGACCAAGGATGGTGAGGGACGGGCAAACGGATTGATGCCAAGCAAGAAGAAGACCAAACCCGCCACCACAAGGGCAAAGAGCAAGAAGATTAGGGCGTCCAGCCAGTTTGCGCGTAGCCAACTCATAGGACCTCACTTGAGGAGCGCGCGTGCTGGCTCATAGCCCAACATTAAGGCACGCTCCCAGGCCTGGCGAGCTTCATGGGTACGTCCCAGTGAGCTATAGGCCCATCCCAAATTGTACCAGGCTACCGCATCATCGGGATTTTGGGCTACAGCCTGACGGAGTAGCGCCTCGGCATCAGAGTAGCGGCCTGCGGCCAGATCTGCCGCTCCTAAGTCTGCGGCCACCGCCGCAGAGGGAGCCAAGGCATAGGCCTTAGATAAAGAGGTGATAGCGGCCGAGTAGTCCCCAAGATGGTACTGGGCCAGACCTAAATAGAGCCAAGCCACCGCTTGCTGGGGTTCAGCCTGTACCACCTGACCTAAGCTCGTCACTGCCTTGGGATAGTTTTGTAGGAGATACTGAGCCTTGCCGAGAAAGAGCAGGGCATCCGTTTTTTGGCTCCCCGAGGCCTGTTGTGCCGCCTGGGCTGCGTAGCGCTCTTCCTCTTGAGCTTGCCCTAGGCGATCGTAAGCACTGGCAAGAGCAAGGAGGAGGGCGGGATCCTGAGGGCGCTGGGCTAACGCAGCTTGCAGCGGTGCAAGGGCTTGGTGGGGATGACCTGCTTGCAACTCTTGAAGACCCAGATTGTACTGGGCCTGCCATAGCTGAGGATCAAGCTGAACGGCTTGTTGAAGGGATGCCAAAGCCTCTTTGGGAGGGAGGATGGTGGAGGCCTCGAGGAGCAGCTGCGCCTTGGCGTGAGGATCTGTGACCCGCATCAAGGCCTGCTGCAATTCGCTCTGAGCTCGCGAGGTCAAGCCCTGGGAGAGGTAAACTTGAACGATAAGCTGTTCCGCCGCCACATTGTTCGGCTGAGCGCGGACGAGCTCATAAAGATAGGGTAGCGCCTGAAGCGGCTGGCCCGACTTGATCAGGCTAAGAGCGAGAGCATAGGTGAGATCGGGATCTTGAGGGAGCTTTGCAAGGGCTTGCTGGGCAACCTGAGCAGCCTGGGCAAAGTTACCCGAAAGTTGCAAACTGCTGACCCAACCTAAGTAGGCTGGCCGCAATTCCTTGGCTGGATAGTTGTTCTGCTCACCGATCGCCACAGCCTGGCTAAAAGATTGCGCCGCTCCCTGAAAATCTCTCAGCTTCGCCTGGACCGTGGCGAGATTAAACCAACCCTCATAGCGCTTAGGGTCGAGCAGCGTGAGCTGGGTAAACTCGAATTGGGCCTCCTTATAATGACCCTGATCGTAGAAAGCCAGGCCTAAGCCCAAATGAGCCTGATAGTTCGTGTAGTCCTGAGCAATGATGGCCTCGAATTCCTGAACCGCTTGGGCATAATGCCCCGATGATAGGCTAGCCTGAGCTTGGCTCAACGTAGCCTGCATGGGGGCTTGTTGGGCTAAGGCAACAGAGACCACCGCGATGAGCACGAGTTTGAGACCAATCTTCCCAGGCATGGCGTCACCTTTGGGGCATTCTAGCACGGGCTCTTCAACCTTAAGGGTCAGATGAGCCTAGGCAACTAGAAGCACACACCCTAGCCCCCCCAAAAACGCTCATCAGGCCTAGGAGCGAGAGATCGTCAAGCACCCCTTACCTGGACAAGAACTTCTCCGCGCTCCAAGGGGGCCTGTCCTACGTCGAGGTCGAGCGGATCGAGGCTTCGTTTGACCTCGATAGGCTGAGCTGAGCCCACACCGTGTTGACGAGGGGAAAGCGAACAGTTTAAGATATCAGAGTGTCGCGGGGTGGAGCAGTCTGGTAGCTCGTCGGGCTCATAACCCGAAGGTCGTAGGTTCAAATCCTACCCCCGCAACCAAACCTCTCGCATGAAGGCTAGATCCCCGTCCCATGTGGTCCCCTACAGGCGGATCTGGCCTCTTTTCATCTTTTTGTTGGCGGGATGTCTTCCTCAAGTCATCCGCCCTCAGCCTCCTCAAGTCGCCCTAGCCGACCTTCAAATAGCCTCTTTGAGCTTACCTAGCGGGGAGGTCACTCTGCGCTTTGACCTGCAGATGACAAACCCCAATCCCTACCCGCTCCCCCTGCTACCAAGCCTCCTCAAAGTCAAGATTGGTGGCGCCGACTTTCCTATTCAAGTTTCGGGAGCAACTTTAGAACCTCACCAACCCACCCTCGTGCCAGCCCAGCTCAACTTCAGCCTTGGGCAAGGTCTGGGAGCTGCTACCGAGCTCCTCAGCCTGCAACCGGTTCCCCTCACTGTTGAGGGGGTCTTCTACTTCTCCCTAGGTTCCGCCCGATGGAGCATCGGTCCGCTCCTCCTAGCGCAGAAGGTGCTTCAGCTCCGCCTATTTCCTCCAGGCCTGTCAATTTCCAACTGAGGCCCGCGGTGGCCTTATCTCAACCAGGCACAGTTGATCGCAACGGGATCAGGGGCTATCGTCGACGGCCCTATGCCCGCTACGATTCCCAAGAGTCGAGCGGTCTAATCTTATTGCCGCTCTTCTGACGGCACTCGAGCTCCTCATCGTTAAAGCTCCAGAAGGCAAGCTGCTCGGCCTAACCTCAAGCCTGAAAAGACGCGATGCCAGGTGGCTGCAGGCGAGGGGGGTATGAGGGCAATTCGCGCCAGGTTGAGAAAGCGTGGCTAGCCTGGAACTTGGGGTATCGGCTTGATGAGAACCCAGAGCAGGACCCCGGAAAAGGAACTTAACCTATTCCCGACGTTAGCGGCAGTCCACGCATGACGATTTGGGCCCAGGCCTTAGGCACGGGGTGGAGGAAGGCAAACCACTCAGGATCATGAGGCAATGACTCTAAGCCATGACTGGACCTGTGGCCATCACTGCTCCAGTCCAGGTGAAGTCAGCTCCTACACTAACCCATGCCAAGCAAGTCGAGAACGCCCTGCATGCCGGACGGGAGTTGATCGTCGAGCAGACTTCAGGCTCGATGCCTTCTTCCTTCATCGAAGCCGCAGGCTTACTGTATCTATTCGCGCTCGGCCTCAAGGCCTTAGGGCCAAAATAGACCGAACGAGGGCCCTACGACGGGGGAAACTCAGGTCAACCGCACTTCGAGTACCCGCAGGCCAGGCACTTCACACAGCCCTCTTCCCGCACCAAATGGTCGCTCCCGCACTCGGGACAGACGAGCTGCTTCTCCTCTTCGGGTTCCTTGACCCCCGAAGCCGAAAGGGCCACCGCGAGAAGGTCGGCCTTCGAGGTGACGAAGCGCCCCTGGTAGGTCCCATAGAGCCCCCCGTTGATCCCCCGAAGGGTCCGGACGATCGCCTCGGGAGGTACCCCGTACTGGAGCGCGATCGAGATAACCCTGCCTAACGCTTCGCTGTCTGCGTTGGCCTCGTCACCCGCTTTCCCGCTCGTGAGGATGACCTCGATGGGGTGGTCCCCGACGTGGTTGACGGTGACCAAAAAGCTCCGCCGCGACCCATCAGGAGCGGTGAGCTTGACCATATCGGTGAACCCTGAAAGCCGCGCAGGGCGCTCGAAGCGCGGCCCGCTGGGCTCCACGTTCTTCTCTTCCACCTTCTCCTCCACCTTCTTCTCCTTCGTCACCGTGAGGACCTGGAACTCCCGCGAGCCGTCGCGATAGACGGTGATCCCCTTGCAGCCCACCCGGTAGGCTTCCCGGTAGACCGCCTCGACGTCCTCGACCGTCGCCTCGTGGGGGAGGTTCGTCGTCTTCGAGAGGCTGTTGCCGACCAGATCCTCTTTGTCGAAGGCCCGCTGGACCGCCCCCTGCATCCTGACGTGATCCAAGGGAGAGATGTCGTGAGCGCACTCGAAGACGTTGCGAATCGGCTCCGGGATGAAGGGAAGGCGCTTCACCGACCCGTGTCCATCCTTCTGGATCTCCTCGATGATCTTCTCCCAGTCCCACTTCCCGTTCTTCTCATATCCAAAAGCCGGAGCGTAGCCCTCCATGAGCTCGACGAAGAGAGGGTGGAGAAGGGGTGTGTATGTGCCGCCAATCCTCCGCCAGACGAAGGGGCTAAACACAGGCTCGATCCCCGAGGAGACCCCCATGAGCATGCTCGTCGTCCCGGTCGGGGCCACGGTCAAGAGGGCGACGTTCCGCCGGGGTCGGATCCCCCGTTCCTTGAAGTAGGCTTCCCGCTCCTGGTAGAGAGGGAAAACCCCCCGCGCTTCAGCGAGGGCCTCCGAGGCCCGGGTCGCCTCCTCCCGCATAGCGTTCATGATCCCCTCGACCAGGGTTCTTGCCTCCTCGCTCGAGTAAGGAAGCCCTAAGCGGATGAGCATATCGGCGAGGCCCATGACCCCAAGCCCAAGCCGCCGGAGCTTCCTCGAAGCCTCTCGGTTGTCGGGGAGGGCAAAGTTGTTCACGTCGAGGACATCGTCCAAAAAGCGCACTGCGGTCCAGACATCCCGCTTGAACTCCTCGAGCTGGAAGGCTCCTTCCTTCACATAGGCGGCGAGATTTAAGGCTCCGAGATCGCACGGCTCCCCAACCGTCAAGGGGACCTCACCACAGTTATGTGAAATAATTCCATTAGCGATGAGGCTATGCGTCGTAGGCTCGGTGAGGTCGTAAACTGGTGCTTCCCCTGCAAATTCCACATTGACTACCGTAGCCAGAAAGGGCTTACGATAGCCACCCCGGGAGCACTGCTGGAGGAAGCTTAAGAGCTTGGCCTGTTTCTCTTCTTGCAGGAAGCCCACGATCTCAGCGAACCGATCCCGGCTATTATTCCCGAGAATCAGCTCGTACTGGGGCGCCACAGGATACTCCTTGCGGCCGCCCTTGCCATCCGGTAGAGCCTTGAGTGACGCTTCTCGGCGCTTGTAGATCCTCCCGAAAATCCCTAGATTGAGGAGAAGGAGCTGGACATCTTGAAGAAGAGCTGGACTGGAAGATGCTAGACGCACAGTTCCATAGCGTTTCTTCTCGTTCACCTGCACCGAGCCGTCAGCGCTAAAAAGACCTTGGAGGAAACCCACTACCGCTTCTCGAGGGGCACGGAATAAGCTCTCAGGGACACGCTTCTCCGTGGCTTTGACCATCCTAACGCCTAGGGCTTGGAAGAACTCGGCAGGAATTGTCTTGAAGTGAAGGTGGAAGGTGTTGAAGCAAGTTTCCTGAAGACTTCCCCGACCAAACCAATCTCGAAGGAGGTCGGGAAGCCAACTAATATCGGCAAAGTCTTTCCTGGAGAAAAAGAAGCCCACTCCGTCTTTACGTAGGTAGCCATCTCCTACAAGCCATCCTAGGACCACTCCAAGCTCCCGGCTCCAGCGGGCGGGAAGGCGGCTATACTGAGCCCGAACATCAGCGCGTCCTCGACCCCACCGGCTCCCCGCGGTGGCCACTCGCCCTTGAATCACGGCGAGGACAGCTTGGGGAAGGGCATCCTCCTTGGGGAAAATCCCCTCGCCGCTTTGTACAAGGATTTTGTCTCCGGGTTGAAGGCTCCCTGCTTCCCGATAACCTTCTGGCGTCAGGAGAAGGTGGTCCGGGGTAAGGGTAACCTCGAATCCCTCCTGGGCGCGGAGGCGGACCACGGGCTTGACGCCGGTGAAGAAGGCCCGGGCTGTTTTACGCACCGTGGTCCCTTGAGCAGGAAGGGGGGCACCCAAACCCCCGAAAGGGGCCCGGTTGTCCGTGACCAGATAGAAACTCTTTCCCTCACGGGCTAACTCTTCAATGGGCACGAGACCGTACTCTGTAGGGATCCTCGTGGACCCCACGAAGCAGGGGTTCGTCGAGCGGATCTGGTAGTCGGGAAGTCCGCCCAAAGCCGAGCGCTCGTTGATCCGGTCGATGAAGATGACCCCCGGCTCCCCAGTCGCCCAGGCGTGCCAGGCGATCTCGTGCCAGAGCCAGGAAGCAGGCACCCCCCCGTCCTTGAAGGGGATCGGCTGCCCCGAAGGCCCATACTTCCCGGGAACCTCGCGGACCTCGACCTTCCAGATCCCTCCCCGCTCTAAGGTCTTCATGAAAGCCTCGGTGACAAGCACCGAGATATTGAAGGTCGAGATATCCCCCTCAGCCTTCTCGCGGTCGAGGTCCTTGGCGGTGAGGAAGTCCAAGATCTCCGGGTGGTCGATCGATAAGGTAGCCATCCCAGCGCCCCGCCTGGAGCCTCCCTGCCGGACGACGCGCAAGATGCTCGCGTAGATGTAACGCAAGGTGGCCACCGGTCCGGCCTTCTCGGCCCCTAAGCTCGCCCACTCGAGGAAGTTCTCGAAGAGCTCGACCAAAAAGCTCACCGGCCCCGAACTCGTCCCGCCTGAGCCCCGAATCGGCGAGCCCTCTGGCCGGAGGAGCGAGAGGTCGATCGCGACGCTTCCTTCGCTCATCGCCCGCCTCGCCGCCTCGCCAGCTGCCTCGACGATCCCTCCCATATCGTCGGGAACCACGATCGCCTCACCGCGCTGCTCGACGGTTCTCACCCCCTTGCTCTCTGCGAGCCGGGCGAGCTCCGGAGAGATCGCTCCGTAGACGATCCGCTCCCAGTTCTTGAAGCGCACCTCTTCTTTCTCCCCGTCCGGGTTCAAAGGAGGCCTCGCCAATCCCCGGATGAAGTCCTCGACATCGGGGTGATCGGCCCGCATGTAGGCGATTCCCTTGAGGGCCTTCTTAGGCTGGGTGGCGCGGGCCTTGTAGACGTCCAGGTTGACCCCGTTTCCACCTCCCACCTTGGTCACCAAGGCGAGCTTCTTGGCCACCTCGAGGATCCCCTCGAACGAAGCCGGATCGTGCGCCGTCGCCCCCTGGACGAAGCAGTTGAGGAGGTTGCCGTGCGCCGTCCCTGCCCCGGCCAAAACCCTTCCGCCAGGCGAGAAGCGCTTCGTCATCATGAGCTCGAAGAAACGGTCCTCCCAGACCTTCCGCTCTTCTGGCCTCTCGGCCTGGGCCACCGCCCGGGCTACCCGGCGGAACATCGCCTCGAGGTCTTCGCCCTCTTGCATGTATTGGCGTCTCGCAATAGAGACAGCGTGTTCGTCAAAAGCTGAGCTCATGATGCCCCCTATATATAGAGTACAGCGAGGCCAATTACACAATATCTTGGCTTTCCTGTCTAGATCTGGAGGGAAAGATGTTCTAGGAGAAGCTCCAAGAAGATTGCCGGCTGATCGATCCAGGGATAGTGACCGGCCTGCGGAATGACCTCCAGGGTGCCCGAAGTCAAGTCTGCAACAAACTCGGCTTGTTCGGGATAGCTACTTCCATCAACTTCACCCACCAAGACCGAGGGAGGCCGAGGATGGCGGAGCAAGAAGGGTGTATAGTCGAGCTCCCAAAGGCCGTTGAGGACCATCATCTGGGCGGGTCGATCGCTCCCCCAGGGCCCACCCTCGAGCTGCCACTCAAGTTCTAGGCGGCCATGTTGGGTCGGAAAGAACAACTGATCAAAGAGAAGCTTAGGATCGCCCGCCCGCAGAGCAGCCTCGAGAGCCTCGAAACCTTCGGGAGGATCGATGACACCGGCGGCTTTAGCCAGCTGGCGAGCCAACTTAGGAAAGTGAACCCAAGGCGCAATCAGGAGCACGTGAGAGATCCGATCAGGAAAACGGCGGGCATACTCGAGAGCAGGAACAGCACCAAAATCGTGGGCGATCAGGCCCCAGCTCTCAATGTTGAGCTCTTCGCGAAGGCCCTCCAGGTCCTCAACCAGGGCATCGATCGTAAAGAGATGGGGCTCAGGAGGAAGCTCAGGGCTTCGACCAGAGCCCCTTTGATCAAAATAGATCACCCGGTAATCCTCTAGAGCTTCACCAAATCCTTCACGGAGAAGGTAGGAAGAGCCTCCAGGACCCCCATGGACGACCGCAAGGGCAGGGGCTCCTAAAGGGCCGGTATCTTCCACATAGAGCTCCACCTCACCAACTCGAAGAAGCTCAACCTCCTCCCGCACTCCAATGCGCCTCCTCGATCAACTCAAACTCTCGAATCCCAAGATCCTGAGCCGCGAGGGTTGCTCTCCACGCTTCGGCGTATGCCCAGACCTCCAGGACATAGACCCCCTCCTGTGAACGGAGCAAACGATAGGGGTGAGGACAGTTTTGGGCGATCGCCTCTAGCTGAGAACGAGCTCCCTCAAGCTGAAGAACTCTCAGCTAAATCCCCTTTCCCGGCTGCTCCCGACGAGCTGGGCTTCTGCGACGTACCGTCGTCTCCGGAGCCGGTTCGACCTCGCTGATCACAGCACTTTGACTCAAGGTCTTCGGATCGACCACCTGGGTCTTGCGGACGAAATCAGAGCCGGTTCCTGCTGGAATGAGCTTGCCCAGGATCACGTTCTCCTTGAGCCCAATGAGCTCGTCCACCTTACCGGCAATGGCCGCTTCGGTCAGCACATGGGTGGTGTTCTGGAAGGAAGCCGCCGAGAGCCAGGAGCGGGTAGAGAGAGCCGATTTGGTCACTCCCATGAGGATGGGGCGCCAGGCCGCTGGAAGCTTACCCTCCTGACTCAAGCGCTCGTTGAGTTGATCGACATCCCACCGCTCGAGGATCTGACCTTCGAGCAACGTGCTCTCGCCGGGATCGGTGATCTCCACGTACTTGAGCATCTGGCGGACGATCACCTCGATGTGCTTATCGTGCAGCTTAACTCCTTGGGCACGGTAGACCCTCTGGATCTCATCGACCAGATAACGCTGGGCTGCTTCAGGGCCCTTGGCTTCCAGGAGCTGATGGGGATCCACAGAGCCTCGGGTCAGCGGGGTCCCCGCTTCAACCCAATCGCCATCCTTCACCGTGAGACGAGTCTCCCGGGAGACCCGATAGTCCTTCTGAAACTCCTCAGACTCGACATAGATGATGGTTTTATCCTCACCTTCCACGATGCGGACGTGACCATCAATCTCTGCGATGACTGCACGGTTCTTGGGCTTACGGGCCTCAAAGAGCTCGATCACTCGGGGTAGACCTTGGGTAATGTCGGTCCCGATCGCGACTCCACCTGTATGGAAGGTTCGCATCGTGAGCTGGGTTCCTGGCTCCCCAATCGATTCGGCCGCCACCACACCAACCGCCTCGCCGATCGACACCAGACGGGCCATGGAAAGATCCCAGCCATAGCACAGCTGGCAGACCCCGTATCGGGTTCTGCAGGTCAGAGGGGAGCGAACGGGAACCTCCTCGATGAGGGACTGTTCCGCGGCTTTGATGATCAGCTCGACATCTTCCAACGAGAGCTGATGTCCTTCCGGGAAGGTCCGCCCCATCACCTCCAGTTCGCGGGCCAAGGTCCTCCCATAAAGACCCGATTCGATATCCGAACGCTTCCTCAACCGCCGGCTGCGGAAGGCCTCGTCAAACTGGAGGAGAGGAATCGAGATAAACTCCGAGGTACCGCAGTCGTGCTCGCGCACGATGACCTCATGGGCGACATCGTGGAGCTTACGGGTAAGATAACCGCTATCCGCGGTCCTCAAAGCGGTATCAGCTCCTCCCTTGCGCGCCCCGTGGGTCGAGATGAAGTACTCCAGCACCGTGAGCCCTTCGCGGAAAGAAGCCCGCACCGGAACCGGATAGGTCTCTCCCGAAGGCTTGGCCATGAGGCCGCGAATCCCCGAGATCTGACGGATCTGTTGGGGGTTGCCTCGGGCTCCCGACTGGCTCATCACGTACAGAGGATTGAAGGGATAGTTCTCCTCGAAGTTCTTGAAGACCGCCGCGGTGATCCGATCCGTCGTCTGGCTCCAGAGCTGGATGATCTGGTTATACCGCTCCTCGGGGGTCATGAAGCCCATCTCGAAGGCCTGCTCGATCTGCTGAAGCTTGGCATCGGCTTCCTCCAGATACTTCTTTTTCTCCGGCGGAATGACAGCGTCATCGATGCCGATCGTGATGCCCGAAGTGGTCGAGAAGGCAAACCCATTGGTCTTGAGAGCGTCCAGGAGCTGGGCAGTCTTCTCAATGCCTAAAAGGAGGAACGACTTATAGACCAAGTCCTTGAGGGAGTTCTTCTCTTGAGCAATCTCATAGTTGAGAAGCTCAGGCGGGGCATCGTGACCCACAGCCTCCAAGATGATGCGGTTGAAGAGAACTCGACCTGGGCTGGTCTCCAGCATGCGATCACCGATTCGAACGGTGACCACATCCTGCAGGTCGATGTAGCCCATCTGAACAGCCAGGAGAGCCTCGTCAGGATTGGCGAAGATGTACTTGAGCCGGCCTACTGAAGTCTCCTTACCAGCCACCTTAATAGGAGCGTTGAGGGCTACCTGGCCCTCCTCATAGGCCTGAAGCGCCTCCTCTGGAGTGGCAAACTCTAGACCCCGACCCTTCTTTTCCTGGCGAATTTGGGTGATGTAGTACATCCCCAGGATCACATCTCGAGCCGGCTTGGCCACTGGCTCACCCGAAGCGGGCGAGAGCAGGTTGTGCGAGGAGAGCATCTGGATGCGGGCCTCCGCCTGGGCATAGCTAGAGAGAGGCACATGGACCGCCATTTGGTCGCCATCAAAGTCCGCATTGAAGGCTTCGCAGACCAAGGGGTGGAGTTGAATGCTCTGCCCCTCAACGAGCACCGGCTGGAAGGCCTGAATCCCTAAGCGGTGAAGGGTAGGAGCCCGGTTGAGCAGGACCACCTTGCCGTGAATGACCTCCTCCAGGGCATCCCAGACCTCATCTTTGATGTCCCGGGAGCGCTCAAGCATCTTACGGGCGCTCTTAATGTTGTTGGCAATTCCCTTCTCCTCCATCTTCTTCAGGAGGAAAGGTTTGAACAGCTCTAGAGCCATCCGTTTGGGAAGACCGCACTGGTAGAGCTTGAGCTGAGGTCCCACCACAATGACGCTCCGCCCGGAGTAGTCGACTCGCTTACCCAGGAGGTTTTGCCGGAAGCGACCCTGCTTTCCGGACAGGATGTCGGTCAGAGAGCGCAAGGAGCGGTCCGAGCCCGGATTGGTCACCGGAACTCCCCGACGCCCATTGTCCAGCAAGGCATCGACGGCTTCCTGAAGCATCCGCTTCTCATTGCGGATGATCATCTCCGGAGCCCCTTGAGCCAAGAGTTTCCGGAGACGGTTATTGCGATTGATCAACCGCCGGTATAAATCGTTGAGATCCGACGTCGCAAACCGTCCCCCATCAACCTGAACCATCGGACGGAGATCGGGGGGCAAGACGGGAATGACCTCGAGGATCATCCACTCTGGCCGGTTACCGGATTCCCGGAACGCCCGTACGATCTCCAGACGCTTACGAGCCCTTCCACGGCGCGACCGGCTAGGATGGCGCATCTCCTCGACAAGCTCAGCCTCCAGGGCAGCTAGATCGAGCTCTTTGAGCAGGGCTTGAATGGCCTCAGCTCCCATCCGCGCGTCGATGTCGTAGGATTCGATGACCCGAATCACGTTGCGGATGAGGTCGACTTCCACCCGGCCATAGATCTCCGAGACTACCCGGCCCCCATCTGCCAAGGCGTCTCCCGGGGCCACACGATCCCCGTTCGTTACCATGGCGTCTTCCTCAAAAGGATAGAAGCGGGCCTTCATGACCACGATGGAGGCTGGCTCGTGGAGGGGGGTAATCCCCTCAGCCTCAGCCACGATTTCCTCGCTCGGTTCCGTCGAGCCGACCAGCTTCTCTCCTTTCGCAACCCGCGTTCCCTCCCCCACCAACACGTGCATGTGGGGCTCGAGGCGATAGTCGCGTGGCTCCACCCACTCAAGGGTGAGCGAGAGGTGAAGCTCCTTTTTCCCCTCCGCAACGACCTCGGGGACCGTCACATTCCTAGGCAGCCGCAAGACGCCGCGCCCCTCAGCTAAGGTCTCCCCTCTGCCCACCAGCTCACCATGACCGATCATGGGGCGCATCCCCACGGGAAGGAGGTACGACACCAAGACCCGCTGATCCTCTGGATCGCGGATCCTCAGCAAAGCTCCCTCCTCCCACTCCAGCAGCTCAACAGCACCCGAGTCTTCAGCTTTCAGCGCATGAGGCTCGCTGAGTTCTGCCAACGGCTCGCCAGGCTTATAGCTCCGAGCCTCAATCCAGCTTTCCCTGGGCAAGCTGAGGTGAACTCGCTCCCGCTGGATGTAGTCCACTCGTAGACGGCGAGGGAAGCGGAAGACAGCCAGGCCATCCATCCGGCTCACGATGCCAGGGGCCAGCTCCTGCCCCTTCTTGACCTCATTGCCATCTCGAATCAAAGCATCGACGCCTACCGGAAGGGTATAGGTCTCCTGACGACCAAAACGCAGCTCTCGGTACTCCTCATCGGTAAGAGGTTGGCGCTTGCGGACCGGGGTGTCGTTGAGCACCGCTCCCCGCGGATCGACCACGATGTACTTAGCAAAGTAGAGGATTCCCTCCAAATCTTGGGGGCTGAGGTCGAGAAGAGCACAGATCCGAGAAGGGGTGTCCTTAACGTACCAAATGTGGGCCACCGGCGTGGCGAGTTCCACGTGGCCCATACGATAACGGCGGACGATCGACTTCGTGACCTCAACGCCACAGCGCTCACAGGTCCTTCCCTCAAAGCGCTGGCGCTTATAGCGCCCGCAGGAGCACTCATAATCCCGAATCGGCCCAAAAATGCGCTCATCGAAAAGACCGTCCCGCTCCGGGCGGAGGGTGCGGTAGTTGATCGTCTCGGGCTTCTCAACCTCACCGTAACTCAGCTTGCGGATCCGCTCGGGCGATGCCAGGGCAATCCGGACCTTACGCACTTCTCTTTTCATGCAGCCTCCCTGAGGCTAACCCTTCAAAGATGTCCACCAACCGACCTTCTTCGTCATAGGTCTCTACGTCGAGGCCCAAAGCTTGGAACTCCTTGACGAGAACCCGGAAGGACTCGGGAACGCTCGGCTCAGGAACATCCTCTCCCTTGACCACTGCTTCGTACGCAGCGTTCCGACCCTCGATATCGTCCGATTTGATCGTCAGAATCTCCTGGAGGGTGTGAGCGGCACCATAAGCTTCCAACGCCCAGACCTCCATCTCGCCAAACCGCTGCCCACCAAACTGAGCCTTTCCTCCAAGAGGCTGCTGCGTGATGAGAGAGTACGGGCCCGTCGAACGGGCGTGCATCTTGTCCTCCACCATGTGGTAGAGCTTCATGATGTACATCACCCCGACCACGATGGGGTTCTCGATCGGCTCGCCGCTACGCCCATCGTAGAGGATGCTCTTACCCTGCTGAAAGACCTGGCGAAGCTGTTCTTCAGGAGAGCGTCCTTCCTCGACAATGCCCAGCTTGGCTGCTCGAGCCAGAACCTCAAGTTCCCGGCGATCGAGGCCAAAGCCCTGTGCCATGCGCTGGTTCCATTTGCGTTCAAAGGCCTCCCCTAACAGGTGCTTGATTTCTTCTTCCCTCGCCCCATCGAAGACTGGGGTGATGAAGGAAACTCCCAACTCTAAGCCGGCCAAGCCCAGGTGGGTCTCCAAGATCTGACCGAGGTTCATCCGGCTCGGGACTCCCAAGGGGTTGAGGATCACGTCGACCGGGGTGCCATCCGGCAGGTGGGGCATATCCTCGACAGGAAGGATCTTGCTCACCACCCCCTTGTTTCCGTGGCGGTTGGCCAACTTATCCCCTACCTGAAGCTTTCGCTTCTGGGCAACATAGACCCGGACAACCTCGCGTACCCCCGGCCTTAGCTCGACCCCCGGATCTCCCCGGCGTAGGCGCAGCGTCCGAACCACAATGCCCCCCTCACCAGGGGGAACCCGCAAGGAAGTATCCTTCACATCTTTGGCCTTTTCGCCGAAGATCGAGCGAAGCAGGCGCTCTTCTGGGGTGGGCTCACTCTCTCCTTTAAAGCTGGTCCGACCCACCAGGATATCTCCCGGCTTGACCTCGGCTCCTAGCCGAACGATTCCCTCCTCCTCCAGGTCGCGAAGAGCTGTCTCGGAGAGGTTGGGAATATCGCGAGTGATCCGCTCAGGGCCTAGTTTGGTGTCCCGAGCCTCAATTTCATAGCGCTCAATGTGGATCGAAGTGTAAAAGTCTCGCTTAAGGAGGTCTTCAGAAATGACGATGGCGTCCTCGTAGTTGTAGCCATCGAAGGGCATGATCGCAACCAGGACATTTTGTCCCAAGGCCAAAAGGCCGTTGTCAGAAGCGGGTCCGTCGGCTAGGAGATCTCCTGGGCGAACCCTCTGCCCCACCTCAACCCGAGGGCGCTGATCCATGGCCGTACCCTGGTTCGAGCGAACAAAACGGCGAAGCGGGAATGTCTGGAGGCCCTGATCCGTACGGATGACGATGCGATGGCCATCCACGCTCTCTACCACTCCCTCAACTGGGCTATACAAAGAGGTCAGGGAGTCTCGAACCACCCGATCCTCAATCCCCGTCATCACCATCGGAGCCTGGGCACGGATCAAGGGAACTGCCTGGGCTTGCATGTTCGAGCCCATGAGCGCTCGATTCGCATCGTCGTGCTCCAAAAAGGGAATGAGATTGGTGTTGACTGAGAAGACCTGCTTGGGAGAGACATCCATGTACTCCACCTCAAGCGGGCTGACCTCAATGGGGTCTCCCTTCTTGCGAGCGACGACCCGATCGGTCGCTAGGGTGCCATCCTCAGCCAGGGGCGTGTTGGCCTGGGCAATAACGTAACGGTCCTCCTCAGTAGCCGTCATATAGACGACTTCTTCGGTAGCCCGACCTTGGACCACTTTGCGATAGGGGGTTAGGATGAACCCCAGCTCGTTGATTCGACCGTAGGCTGCCAAAGAGGAGATTAGGCCGATGTTCGAGCCCTCCGGCGTCTCAATGGGGCAAATTCTCCCGTAGTGAGTACGGTGGACGTCGCGGACATCGAAACCTGCCCGCTCTCTCGTCAAACCCCCAGGCCCCAAAGCCGAGATACGGCGCTTATGGCGGAGCTCTGAGAGGGGGTTGGTTTGGTCTTTGAATTGAGAAAGCGGGCTACGGCCGAAGAATTCACGAATCGCCGCAACTAAGGGGCGGTTGTTGACCAGCTTCGCTGGCGTCGCGGACTCTTCAGGTCCTTGGGCCATGCGCTCGCGTACCGTGCGGGCCATGCGGGCAAGACCGAGTCTAAATTGATCAGCAAGGAGCTCGCCAACCGTGCGGATGCGTCGATTGCCCAAGTGATCGATGTCATCGGGCTCAAACCCTTCTTGTCCACTCTGGAGGGCAAAAAGATAACGAAGGGTGGGCAGCAAGGCCTCGTCCCGGAACTCGGCTCCTTCAAAGCGAATCAGAGTCCGACCCGAAAGGGGGATATTCAGTTTCTGCTGGGCCTTATAACGACCCGCTTCGCCCAGATCATAGCGGCGAGGATCAGAGAGAAGGGAATGGAGATAGGCAATTGCCTTATCCCGCTTGGGAGGATCTCCAGGGCGCAGCTCACCAAAGAGCTTCACCAAGGCTTCCTCTGAGTTTAGCTCGAGGCACTTCGCGCTCCGATGGGAAGCCTCGATGAGACCTGGGAGCAATTCAGGAAACTCCCCCAACTCTCGCCCCAAGGTTACTGCGTCATAGCCCAAAACGCGGAGCAGGAGGGCCAAGGGGAACTTCCGCTTGTTCACCTTCATGATCACGGCCCCAGAGGTATCAAACTCCACATCGATCCAGGGACCACGCTTAGGTAGGGGGATCACCGAAGCGACGTAGCGACCGGGACGATTTTGATCTGGCGTGAAGTAAATTCCCGGACTGCGATGAATTTGGGAGACAATGACTCGATCGGCCCCATTGATGATGAAGGAGCCATCTTCGGTCATCAAAGGGATATCCCCTAAGAACACCTCGTCCTCTTTGATGACGCCGGTGTCTTTATGAATGAGCTGGAGCTTGGCATGTAGAGGTACCTGATAGGTGAGGTCCTTTTCGCGACACTGATCCTGATCAAAAGGAGGCTCGCCGATGCGGTACTCCAGGAACTCTAAGACTAGCCCTCCCCGCCCTCGCTCTCCTTCCTCGATAGGGAAAGTCTCTTTGAACGCCGCCTGGATCCCGATGGCTTCGCGTTCTCCAGGAGGAACTTCCGCTTGGAGCGCTTTGCGAAAGGAGTCAACTTGGATCTCGGTGAGGGTGGGCAAAGGAGCTACTTCGCGGATACGGCCAAACCGCTCTATCTTCATGCATCACCTCAAGGCTCCGCTAAGGCCCGAGCCAGCACTGACCGTCCGTAAGCTAACAGGGTTCTTCCGCAGGAGGCCATCCTCCTGCGGTAGCTGATTCTTACGTTCCGTGCAGGTTGGCAAAGCCAACGCACTGAGGCATCATATCACGGAACCCTTTGTTTAGCAAGTATACATAATCGGTCAACAGATGTAAGAGGCTGTCGTAAAAGTTTGGTATGCTCGGAGGGTGGCTCTTAGGCGATCTTACCCCAGCGACCTCAGCGATGCGGAGTGGGCCCTCCTGGAGCCCTTGATCCCTGCCCCCAAGCCCGGCGGCCACCCCACCAAGGTGCCGAGGAGGGAAATAGTGAATGCCATTCTTTACCTCCTGGAGAACGGCATCAAATGGCGGGCCATGCCTCATGATTTGCCCCACTGGTCCACCGTCTACCACTACTTCCGCAAGTGGCAGAAGGAAGGCATTTGGGAGAAGGCCGTCCAGGCCCTGGCTCGCCGGGACCGGGAGCGGGAGGGGCGACACGCCTCCCCGAGCGCCCTGGTCATGGACAGTCAGTCTGTGAGGACCACGGAAAAAGGGGGCCCCGGGGCAACGACGGGGCCAAAAAGGTCAAGGGGAGAAAACGCCAGATCCTGATGGACACGGGGGGCCGCTTGCTGAAGGCCTCCCCACCCCGCCAACGAGCACGACAGGTGGGGTGGGGAGGCCTTGCTCCTGGGGATGGACTTTTCCTTGTGGCCGCGGGTGCGGAAGCTCTTTGTGGACTGGGGGTACCGGGGCCTCAAGGGGCTGGCTTCTTCCCTGGGGCTGGAGCTTGAGGTGGTGGCCCGTCCCTACGCGGGGGTGCGAGGGGTCTGGGTGCGGGAGGGAGAGGAGGTGCCGGAGATTCCGCGGGAGGGTGGGTTCAAGCCTTTACCCAAGCGGTGGGTGGTGGAGCGGACCTTTGCCTGGCTTGGGCGGAACCAGCGGCTTGCCAAGGACTATGAAGCTAGCCCTGGAGTAAGCGAAGCTTGGGTGTACTTGGGCATGCTACGCTTGTTGGTGAAGCGGCTGGCCAGGACCGCATAGCCGCCCATGGAAAACTTTTACGACAGCCTCT
>OGCG01000038.1_pt1 | contig 88784 bp, 105 predicted proteins | sample 1570061 | NCBI WGS metagenome assembly OGCG01 (sample SAMN06268698, study PRJEB24515) | hot springs metagenome | isolation source: Joseph's Coat, Yellowstone National Park, Washington, USA | place: USA:Joseph's Coat, Yellowstone National Park, Washington, USA
TGGGCAAGAACTATCCTTTCATTTATCTCCTTCTGCCTCTTTATGTCGGGGTAGATTCTGAATCTATATGCCCTTATAGAATCCATATTTGTATACCTCTGTTCATATTTATATACCTTTCTACAGTTCGCTCTCATCCCACGATTGAAATCGTGGGTTTTCCCGCTCACGTTTTATAAAAGATTTCGCAAGGTTTAAATAGGAAATCCGGCATAAGATATCTGTGACTAAATGAAAGGCACAGCAGTTAAAGAGAAAAATGATGAAGCTGCAGGACCTGTGTTGAAAGCGGGTTTCGCGCTGGTAAGCGGCTATTTCGGCTACATGTTCTCAAGAATATATCTTAATGTTTCGAATAACCCGCATCTGGCAAATGTTGCCCATGAATCATTGGCAATAGCGGCCGTTAGTGTAGCTGCATTTACACTTCTTACACTCAGTGTTGCAAAAGACATTTTTTTCGTAAGGAGAGACCGACTAACACCTATTCCTTGATTCTTCTCTCTGCTTTTCTATTTCGTTAGCCAGCATATTCAATCTATAGCTTACTTGTAGATGGATCTGTATACGTTGCCTGAGTCGTCGTGTATTACTATGCATTCTCCCTCGCACTCTATAAGGCATGCCTGGCAGAGTATGCATGCGGAGCCGTTTACAGCTACAGATATACCTCCGCTTCCATTCTCAGGCGTGTCCGCAAAATGCCTGTGCCCATCATTAACATTAATCCATTTGTCGTAGACCTCTTTGTCTGGCTTGCCGGTCCATTTCACATCATCAGGTGCGCTGTCCTTGTTTACTTCATCTATGTTCCTCCTGTCGCGCTCTTCAAATACTGCAACCGGGCACACATCAACGCAATGGTTGCAGCCAGTGCATTTTGGTTTTTCTACGTATACATCCATAAACTCACTTGTGAATATACTAATTATTGACAACAACCTATAAAGTTTATGCGGTAGTGACTTTTACTTTCTCTACAAAAACATTTGGCACGAAATAGTAGTCATTCCCTGCATCCCAAGAGCTAGTCTGCACTGTGCTTCCTGCAGTAGTTGTGATACTCTTCAGCATGCGCAGCATGTTGTCGCTTATCCTTATGCCAACAAAACTTGATTCGGTGCTGCCTATTGCGAACTTCAGTTCACCATTCTCTATGTAAACCGCCATATCTCTTGGCACTGTAGAGAATTCTCCTGTCAGGTAGTTGCTGAACCTAGTGTACCATGTGTTAGTAATCAATATTCCCTTCCTCGTTTCACTTATAAGCGTTTCAAGGTCCTTCAGTTTCTCTTTATGTTCAAGTACCATTGTATTAGGCGATGGCATTACGAGCCCTGCATTTCCTGTGCTCTTTGTCTTGTACTTTTTGGCAGTGGAGAAGTTGTGCAGATAACTTCTGAGGATTCCATCCTTTATTATTGGGGTTCTCTGAGTGGGGTACCCCTCTGCATCATAAGGCGATGAATTTATTCCTTCAGCCAGCAAGCCGTCATCATATATGCTCAGCCCTTCGTTTGCAACCTCCTTGCCTATCCTGTTTGTGAGGTAGCTGCCATTCTCTATGCTCCCTATGCACGCCATGCTGTTTACATTTTCCAAAAGCAGGCCTGCAGGCTGTGGCATGTATATAATATCGTATGTGCCCCCGCTCAGTCTCTTCTTTTCCCTCACTTCAGAAGGGAACCTTCCAACATCACTGCCGAACTTCTCAGCATTTATCTTGTTTAAGCTCTTTGCTGCAATAATGCTCTGGAATGGAATGTTTCCTCTGAATGCCCTTAATGAAAGCCTTATAAATGAGGAGCTGCTCTCATTGCTTATGCCCTTGCTTGTAGCAAGCTGCGATTTAATGCTCCCTACTGATACCATCCCTGCAATCTTGTCAGCACCGCTCTTCATAGCCCCGCTTATTGCATCCTCTGCAATCTTGATTGCTATATCATTGCTGTAATTGATAAGTTTCTTGTCATAGCTGCTGCGTGCATACTTGAAGTTTCCTTCTGCTATGCCAAAGTAGTCTTCCTTTGGCTTTATGGAATTTATTGCACGCCCTGCCTTTTTTATGCGCGACAAAACCTCATCCTTGTTGAGCTTTTCTATATTTGTGAAGAATACCCTCTTTTTGCTTGAGAGGAATAGGTCTGCAGATGCGTCGTGGATCTCTACTACAGAGTCTATCTTGGAATTTGCAATCTTCACATATGTAGTACTGTAGTTGTGTACATTTGCCACTGCCTCATCAAAATCCTTTTCGGCAAGCCTTACTATCATCTCTGCATCTCCACGCATAGAATCATCCAAACTTGAGCAATGCTGAACCTCCACCCATTGTCACAGGCACGCCCTGCATGGGCTCTCCCTTGCCGCACTCCCCAAGGTAAAGTGCAAAGTCTTTGCCTACAGCACTTACAGCCTTCCAGAAATCAAGAGTCTTCACCTCTAGCTTGTAATTCTTGACAGGCTCCTCTATGCTTCCTCTTCTTATTATATATGCCTCGTTGCCCTGGTACCTTGCAAAGCTCCTTGTGTCGTCTATGTTCCATTCAGTGAAGCTCTTTATGTAGATTCCGTTCCCTGCTTCCTCAATCAGCTCATCCAGGCTTGAGCTGCCCGGTTTGAGGTATGTGTTTGACATCCTCACTATAGGCTCGTATAAATATGCGCTGCTCCTTGCAGATGCATTACTCTTTATGCCCATGTCATAGGCAAATTCCCTGTTCACCAGAAGCTCATTCTGAATGCCTTTATCTACAATCACCTTTGGCCTTGCCTTCACTCCTTCATCATCATACTCGAAGTAGCCGTAGGAATTCTTTATTGTCGGGTCGTCGATTATAGTCACAGCATCGCTGCCGATCCTCATCCCAAGGTTGTCTTTGTTTATGTAGCTCTCTCCAGCCTGCGCAGCCTCCCTTCCAAATACCCTGTCAGCCTCGTTGGGATGGCCAACACTCTCATGCACCGCAATGCCGCTTATCTCAGGAGATATGACAACATTCCTTATTTTTGAGAGCTCTGTGCTGCTCAGCTCCCTGCCCTTTTCAAGCAGAGAGTGTATATTCTTAGCTTCTTCTGATATTCTCTTTTCTATGTCAGAGACTTTGAATACTTCATATCCTCCGCTGCCTCCAAACTGCATGAACCTCTGTCTGGTATCTTTATCCTTTACAATGAAGTTGACAAAAGCATTAACTATTGGTATCCTGCTCCTTACAACGCTGCCTTCAGTGTTTGCAAAATAAGTGCTGCTTAAGTCATAGCCGCCGTAGACTCCCCTGAACGCAATATACTTTATGCTGCTCATGAGTTTGTCTATTTCAAGCAGCGACTTGAGCATTGATTCATCATCAACGCTCTTCTTCTCCTTTACAGTATAATCTGCATTTACCCTCTTTTCATCAGAAAGAGATGTCTTCTTGCCTTTGAAACTTCTGAATCTTGACACAAGCTCTTTGATGCTGCCCTTATCTACCCTGTTTGTTGAGATTGTATAAAGGCAGCCATCACGTATGAGCCTTATGCGCATTCCTAGCTTCTTGGCACTCGCAGAGCCATTGAGCATTCCCTGCTCTATCGCAAATGAGAAGGCACTGTCGTCCTCAAGGTAAACCTCAGCATAGTCGCTATCCTTTCCCGCAACCTTGAGGGCAGACTCTGCTATATCTTCATAATGCCCATCAGCTATCATGCACGGGCCCGGATATCAGCCGAAAAGGCTTGCAAGTCCTCCTGCGGCTTCCTCCTCGCTCTTCTTCTCCTCTTTCTTTTCCTCCTTTGCTTCCTTCTTGGCTTCTGCCTTCTGCGGTGCAGCTGCGGCTTGAGGCACTGCCTGGGCGTTCTTTATTACCTCCTTTATGTCAACACCCTTGAGGGAGCTTGTTATAGCTTTTATCCTAGCCTCGTCAGGCTCCATGCCTGCTGCCTTCACTACATTCTTAAGATTCTCTTCGTTTATCTCCTTTCCTGCCGCGTCAAGCAGCAGCGCAGCGTATATATATTCCATCTTTTACACCTCTAAGCATCAATATTTCCCGCTTCCTTTAGACTGAATGCAGCAGCCATTGCCTTTGCAATGAGCTGCTCTACAATGCCCGGCTCATATACGTTTGCAGTAATGCCAACGCCAAGTGCGCCAAGGTATGCCCTCCTTATAAACTCCTTTATGTTGAACGGCGTCACGTAATCAGCCGCTATGCTCAATGCATATGCCTTGCTGAATGCATCTGCCAAATTTGACACTGTCTCTTCTCTGGTTATTCCAAGCACATCCTTTGTGAATATAATATTTGAAGAGGCAATAACGTTGATTGAAGCATACGCCTCAAAAGGCATTATGTCAAGCATTCTGAGCGCCTTTGAAACAGCAGTGCTTATCTTAGCCCCTGAAGGCACAAGCACCTTGCTCTTTGCAATAACCACCTTTCCCTTTTGTATCTGCACGTCGATACCTGCCGCCTTGAGGTCTGTGACAGCCTGCCCTGGGGCTATAGTAGTTTCACCAGCCTCTATAGTTATGTCTGAACCTGCGATCTGCCCCGGCTTTGCAGCCATCTTCAGCCTTCTTGCACTTATTGCACTATAGAGCTCGAATGGGTCTTTATTGCTAAGCACAAGTGCCACATTTCCCTCCACATAGGGGAGCATCTTTTTGAGCACCTCATCCTCTTCCAATGCTCTTGCAATAAGGCTTTTCCTCGCTATAACTATCCTCACATCATTCTTCATGTTGTTCCTTATCTTCTGCAGCAGAGTGTCAGGCAGCGACTTAAGCGACATTATGCCCACTGACTTGTACTGCTTCACCTCCTTTTTGAGGCTGTTTACAAATGCTATCTTTTCAGATTTGATCATGCAAACACCTATGCAATTTTCAATGCACCGCTCATGCTGAATTTGACATATGCGGATCTTAGTCTTCCCTGACCCACCTTCTTTGTTACGGCATCTATTACAGTCTTTATGTTTTCATATACCTCTTCTGGTGGCATGTCCTCGCTTCCCACTACGCAGTGCACTGTAGGCAGATACCTGCCCTTGCTCTTTATGTTTATCTTCCTCCTGAGGTCGCTGACAAGCGTCTCAAGATTTACACCTATAAGCGGCTTAGGCATCTTGTTTCTAGGCCCAAGGAACTGGCCAAGACTTTTTGCAATTGTTGGCATAAGGCTTGGCTGTGCAATGAGGTCATATTCTATAAGCTTGTTCATTCTGGCAGGGTCGCTTGCAATGCTGCTTATTGTGCTGCCGTCTATTACATCAACCCCTGCTGCCTTAGCCTTGCTGATAAGCGAAGGGTCGTCTGCAATTATTGCGACCTTCTTTACCTTGCCCTTGTTGTGCGGAAGCACAATCTCCAGGTTAATGCGGTTGTCCTGTTTAGTGAAGTCTATACCCTTGAAGTTAAGCGCAAGCTCTACGCTCTGCTTGAACTTCCTCTTGCCCCTCTGCTCCTCGAAAAATTTCTTAAACTCCTCGATATTGCTGACAGCCATATAATCCCTCCTGCAAACATGCAGTCCTTGCGGGAAAACAAGGTATAGTAATAAGTTTCTGCAATAATATATAAAAAGCTAACGATGCTTCATATGTCAAAGGATTCCCCTAGCATTGGCACATGTACATTGTACTTTTTCTTGAGCGCTGCGGCAAATTGCTCAGACTTCTTCGGGTCCCCGTGTATCACAAATACGTTTCTGAGCCCGTTGATCTTACCAACGAATTTCATGAGCTGCTGCCTGTCAGCATGCGCTGATAGAGAATAATTCTCAATCGTCATATTGATCTGGATTTTGTTATTGTCAAATACGAGCTCTCTCTCGCCTTCCAATAATGCCCTTCCATTTGTGCCCTCTGCCTGGTATCCTACTAGTATAAGCTTATTCTTAGGGTCTTTTCCAAGCCTTTTCAGATATCTTACTACAGGCCCTCCTGTTAGCATTCCGCTCGTTGTGACTATGACACTTGCCTCTTCTGTGCTCATAGCCCTTGCCCTGTCCTGCTTCGTCTTTATGAATATGAAGTTCTTGCTCTTGAATGGGTCATCCTCGCTCATCAGTATTCTTTTCTGCAGCTCGTCTCTGCAATCTATAACATTGTGCCTGTGTATCCTCATAGCCTTGCCTATCATGCCGTCAATGTAGAGATGCACATTCTGCAGCAGCCCTGACTTCATATAGTCATCTAATATGAAAAGGACCTCCTGCGCCCTGCCAACAGCGAAACTTGGTATTATAACCTTGCCTCCCTGCTTTATAGTGTCCTTTATGCTGTTCAATATCTGGTCTGCAGTTATTCTTTCAGCCTGGTGAACATCATTGTCACCACCATATGTGCTTTCTGTTATAAGCGTGTCAGCATTTAGATATTCTGTATAAGCCCCGTCTAGCAGCCTGGTTTTCCTTAGATTGAGGTCGCCAGTGTAAATAATCCTGTGCACACCGTCGCTCACCTCTATCATTGCACTACCGAGTATGTGCCCGGCAGGCAGCAATTTTATAGTGAGCCCCTTAATCTTGAACTCCTTGTGGTACTCCTGTATCTTGAAGTGCCTCCCCATTGCTGCTACTCCATCTTTTGTAACGTTCTGGGGATTTGATATCTTCAGGTAGTCGCTTATTAGCACATTGGTAAGCTCAAAAGTGGGCTTTGTTGTATAAACAAAACCCCTCCATCCTGTTGAAAACACATGCGGCAGGTAGCCGCAGTGGTCAAGATGCGCATGGCTTACTACTATGCCGTCTATTCCCTTCAGCCTCTCATCATCTATGATGGGGTATTCCTCTTTCCTGCCGAGCTTCACGCCGCAGTCAAGAAGTATCCTTGTGTCGTTGCTTTCTATCATGACGCAGCTTCTTCCTACTTCTCCTGCGCCTCCGAAAAATTCGATTTTCAAAAATTCACCTTTAATTTTTAATGCTTTGCTGGCTAATTGCTTTCAGCAGCATCAATTTCATGACTGTCATTCTGTTTGTTTTCATTTGCATTGCCCTTTATCACTGCAATGTCTGCGAAGCTTATCTCAGTCGGCTTCTGCTCCCTCCTCTCCCTTTTGCCTTTTGCAGCGTGCTGCTTGTTGTAGCCGCTTGCCTCCCTGAGTTTATAATAAAGCTCGTCAAGCTGCTTGTTGTAGTCAGTTATCTTTTTCTCCATTTCTTCTATCTTCTTCTGAAGCTCCTCAACTATGTTGTTTATGCTTTCTGCTTTCTTCCTCATCCTGTAGCTTCTCAGGGACTTGTCAAGTTCTTCATTCACGCTGTTTATTCTTCTTATAAGCTCCTTCTCCTTGTCAGGAGTCAGGGCAGCCTCTGTAGAAATAGCGAATTCAAGCTTCTCCTTAAGTCTTTTCAAGTAGCCTATGTTTTTAGTCTTCTCAGTGTCCATCCCAAGTAGCTTTGTTATAGCAAGGTACTCGCTCTTCTTGTAGGCAAGCCTCGACCTCAGCCTCTTTATCTCATCCACTACCGCATATTTCTCCTTCTTCACTTTGTCTATGCTTTCTTCTAGCTCCTTTACTGCAGGGCTCTTAGTGGCGTCGCTGCCAACTTCCTTGCGTTCGCTTTCCAATGCTGATATTTCTTCACTCAGTAAATCTCCCGTTTTTGTTAAATAGTATATGCTTGTAAACCTTTACCAGCTTCTCTGTAGACTTTTCTATTGAAAAGTTCTCTGCTGTCTTGATTGCGTTTTCTTTATATGCTTCAGAACTATTTAAAACGTTTTCTATCTTTCTTGCACATCCAATATAATCCCCAGGCTTAAACTTTTCCCCATTTTTACCGCTTTTTATAATCTCAGATAGCGCCAGGGAGTTTGCACCAACCACAGGCTTTCCACATGCCATTGCCTCTATAGAAGCAACATTTTGCGTCTCAAAAGTGGACGGCATTACAAACACATCGCTAGTTGCATATAAGCTTGGCAGCGACCGTTCAGGCACAAAACCTGTGAAAATGACATTTCTTAGGTTGAGCCTCTTAGCCATGCTCCTGTAGTAGTCAGCAGCAGGGCCGTCACCTGTGATTACGAAAGCTACGTCATCCCTTTTCTTTGACATAGCATACGCAGCCTTAAGCAGCACATCTATTCTTTTTTCTCTGCTGATTCTCCCTACGAACAGCACCACCTTCTTGTTCTTATTTATGCCTATCTTTTTTCTAATTCCATTCTCTTTAGCGTCTCTGAATTCTGTGAGATCAATGCCATTAGGCACAACGAAAGTATTGCCTATGTGGAGCCTTTTGAGCATCTTCTCTATGCTTGTGCTCGGGGCAATTGTGGCATCGCACCTCCTGTAGAAGAATTTTGTATACTTCCAGAGATACCTGCTTGTGAACTTTCTTATGTGCTTGTTCTTAGGGTGGTATGAATTTATCACCACCTTGTCATTTATCATTGTGTGGAATGAGCCCACAATCGGATAGTTTGCGAGCTTTGACGCCATGAGTCCCGCAAAGCCCATCATGAATGGAGTATGTGCGTGTATGATATCAACCTTGAGGGAAGAGAGTTTTAGTACACCCTGGTATGGAAATATTGCCGCCTTGTATTGCGGGTAGGGCTTAAAGTTTACTCCCTGCGTTACAAATACATGACTGTTTGACAATTCCCTTATAGATTTCGAATCCCCGCTTGTAAATATGTAGACTTCATGCCCATTCCTTTCAAGCTCTTTCCTGAAGTTTAGTATTGATTTAACCACACCGTCAACAGCTGGCAGATATGCATCAGAATAAAAAGCGATCCTTAACTGTTCCATCAAAACACTGCTGTATCTACAATTTTATTGCTTCTCCGCCTGCCTTCTTTATCTTTTCTTCAGCAAGCTTAGAAAAAGCTGCTGCCTTAACAATAACAGGCTTACTTAATATGCCGTCACTGAGCACTTTATAACCACGGAGCTCTATTGTGGGCTTGCCCTCGCTGCTCTTCTCTGCAATCGCATTGATTTTGCCAATGTCTGTTTCCTGTAGCTTCTTGGCATTCCATATGCTGAAGCCCTTCTTTCTTAGTCGCTCAGGCTCATATACTACCATGTGGGTAAAATTGTGCTTTCTGCCTCCCCTGCCAACGCCTCCCCTGCTCCCTGCTCCTCTTCTGTTCTTTATATTGCCCGCACCCCACCTCCTTGCTCCGAGGTACTTGCGGCTCTTTTTTTCGTATCTCAATACCATAAACATCACAGCATTCTTTTTATAAGTTCATTTATTTTTTCACCGCGGTAGCCAAGCGCGCCGTGTACGGAAAACCCTCTTTTAGTGCTTTCATAGCCGCGCTTCGGCGGCTTCATCCTTATTGGCATCTGCACCAATTCCTTTGCATTTTTCTTGCATTCTACAATTGAATCTATTTCCTTATCATCAGCCTGTATATGCTTCTTTTCAAATAGCATCTTGAGCATGTCTTTTGATATCTCGCCATATGTAATGTAGTCTTTGCTTTTGTGCAGCATCCCTATTGCAGATTTGTTTCCTGCCAGAAGGACAAGGTTATTCACACGCTTTAGATTAAGCCTGTCCAAAGTTTCAGAAATATCCTCCCTAATGCCAACTCTACCGCGCACCCTTACTACTGCTAATAGTTTGCCTTCTATATTATTTTTTGCCATAAAAACACGTGGAAACATTTGGCTCTTCTTTTCTTTTTCCGTCTAATAAATGTTCTAGGATAAAATAAATATGTATACTTATAATGCAAAAGGTTTTTATACATGTATGCTATTGCCTGCGCTATGCGACGAAATTTGCAGTCACCGTTCCTGCTCCTGTGGCAGTTATCTGTGCAGTCTGAGAAGTGGTGGAATTTATAGATATGCTTCCGCTCACCTGCCAGTTGCCGAACATATAACCACTTGGCGGAATTGCATAAACCAAGTAAGGCTTGCCTATTGCAACATAAGTGATTGTATTACTTGGATATCTTATTCCACCAAAGGCTATATAACCTGTGCCAGTTCCTGTAAGTAGCGTTGCGGTTGCAATGTTGCTTTTATACAACGCCACAATATTGCTGCTTGAGCCGCTTGTGTTGTATGCTGCACATGTTGGCTGGCATATCTGGTAGCTTATTATGAAGTTTGGATTTACCTGCGTGCCAACGCTTGGCGTATATCCTTTAATTGTTGCATTGCATATGACAGTCGCGCCCTCAGGCGAGTTTGCAGGAAGGCACATTCCTGCATATTTGCTGCTTGATATTGTAGGTATAACATAAAAGGAGTTGCTTGGAAACTTAATTGCTGGCCCTATATTATTTGAGAATATTATTATGAATGTGGATGAAGTAGAGTTTGCCATGAATTCTGACTGGTAGCATGGCAGTGAAGGCTGCAGATAGCATGACTGTGGCGAATAGCTGGCAGGGTTTTTCGATGCCATTGTTGTAATGGCGATTGCTATAAAAAGTGATATTATTAGGAATGCCCAAGAATAAGTAATCATAAATTCTATTGCTGACTGCGACTTCATCATATATATTGAATGGAGCTTGCAAATTATATATCTTTTTGCGTTCGGCCCGGATGTGAAATACGCGCTTTGCCATCTGAAAGCTTGAAGTCTATAACCACCTCCACTTCCTCTGCAGAGTATGGTCTAACAACTCTGTCTCCAATAAATTTGACCTTCTTATTCCTATCTGAAAAGAAATTTCTTATCAAGCGCTTGCTGTCAGCAACTGCGCTCTTTGCGCTGCCAAATGTATAATAGTGCACAATGCAGCCATTTCTTGCTACCTTTTCCACACTCTCCAAGAATGCGGACGAGCTTTTAGGCAATGGCATGACTATCCTATCTGCAAAGCCCTTGTAATTATTTGCAACCTTCCTAACATCTCCGTGCACAGCCACTACATTCTCAAGCCTGTTGAGCCTTATGTTCTCAAGCATGTAACTGTAAGCATACTTGTTGAGCTCAACAGCAACAACATTTGAGCTGCGGTGCGCCTTTGCAATTTCTATAGCAAAAGGACCCACCCCTGCAAACATCACCATCACATTCTCGCCGTCCCCTGCAGCTTCGCTGACTCTCTTCCTCTCATATGCGAGCCTTGGCGAAAAGAAAACTTTTCTTACATCGAATCTGAATGTTGCCCCGTTTTCCTTGTAAACTGCGATGTAATTTCTCTTTCCCATCACATAATAATATTTCCTTGTTCTGTACAATCCGCTCACAGCACCGCCCTTGCGTATGACTGTAGAGACATTCTTATTAACTTCCATTATAGTTTTTGCCAGGCGCCTTGCAAGGCTGCTGTCATCAGAGTCTATTACAGCGATATTTCCAAGCAGGTCGTATCTCTTTGTAGCATTAGAAAGTGTGGCATCCCCAAGCCTCTTTGCGAGTATCTCCCTATAGCTTTGAATTTTTGGCGACCTCTCAAAATCCACTTCAGCAATCTCGGCCCCGTAAAGCCTCCTTACATCTTCGATGTAACTGCTGTCTCTCTGCGATATAGGGAAATATATAAAATCCTTGCTCTTCAATATCTTATACTGCGGATTGAATAGATCATGCTTCACCATGAATCTTCTCAATCTTTCTGCGTTTTTTTTGTTTATTTTTAAACCTATCATAAAATCATTTGATGGTAAAGCTATAATTAGACAAAATTCATTTATAACAAGAAGTCTTTATATTTAACTGTATAAAAATAAATTGCAAAGTGATAGTGTGTTCTTCGTAATAAGAGTAACCTCAAGTCAAGAGAAGATAGTATCAGACATACTTGCGAGCAAAATAGCTTCAAAGTCGCTGCCAATCTACTCTATAATACTTGTGGAAGGCATGCGTGGCTACCTCATAGCAGAAGCAGAAAGTGAGTCTGCATGCAGGGAGCTCATAACAAATGAGCCGCATGTAAAAGGGATGCTCTCGACTCCGGTGAGCAACGAAGATCTTGACAGGATGCTTGCATCAAAGCAGTATGCACAGGAGATAGATATAAATGACATAGTTGAGTTTTCAACAGGACCTTTCAAGGGATACAAGGCCAAGGTAACTAGAATAGACAGGTCTAAGGACGAGATTACAGTGGAGCTTATGGATGTGGCTGTGCCAATACCAGTCACAACAAAATCAAACAGTGCAAGAATAATACAAAAAGCTGAAAAATAGTGTGATTTAATGCCAGAAATAGTTGTAAATGGTTTGATAGAGGGAGGCAAGGCAACCGGTGGTCCACCTTTTGGTCCAGCACTAGGCCCGTTAGGAGTAAATGTTGCCAGCATAATCAGCGAGATAAACGCCAAAACCAAGGCATTCGAAGGCATAAAGGTGCCTGTGAAGGTTATAGTAAATGCTGAGGACAAAAGCTACAGAATAGAAGTAGGTTCTCCTCCAACAAGCGCACTTATACTAAAGGAGATAGGCATACAGAAGGGTGCGAAGGGCAAGGAAGAAAAGGCTGGGGACATATCATTAGAACAGGTCAAAAAGATAGCAAAGGCAAAGGAAGAATCACTCTACGGCGCTACATTTGCCGACAAGGTGAAGCAGGTCCTAGGCACATGCCTAAGCATGAACATCACATGCGATGGCATTAGTGCAAAAGAAGTAATAGCCAAGATAGACAAGGGAGAGCTGAAACTTTGAAGGTCATGAAGCACGGTTGTTTCATGGTTTCAAAGGAAGCAAAAGTCAAAGGAAGAAATGCAAAGCCGCTATCCAGTTCAATTGACTTCAATTGGATGTACAAGGCGATGAGGAAACGCTTCGGCTTCCTGGACTGGTGGCCTGGAGAGACTACGGATGAAATAGTGATAGGTGCAATACTTACACAGCAGACTAACTGGAAGAATGTTGAAAAGGCGATAGCCAACCTAAAGGTCCACGGTCTTCTTAGCATAAAAGCAATAGCAAATGCAGACCCTTACATCCTCGAAAGAATGGTCAGGCCAAGTGGCTATTACAGGCAGAAGGCTGCAAGGCTCAGGAACTTTTCGCAATATGTAGTAGGAAATCATGGATCATTAAGAAGAATGCTTTCCCAGGATGCACAGTCATTGAGGAAGGAGCTGCTTGGCATAAATGGCATAGGCAAGGAAACTGCAGACTCTATAATACTCTATGCCTCAGAAAAGCCTGTTTTTGTAATAGACGCATACACAATTAGAATAGTGGACAGGGTATTCGGCATTGAATACAAATATGATAAGCTTCAGGCTGCAATAGAGAATAGCATAGAAAGGGATGTGAAACTATACAAAGATTTTCATGCCCAGTTTGTAGAGTTGGGGAAGAGGTACTGCAAAAAGGAGCCTGTATGCAGTAGCTGTCCGCTGAGTGCTAAATGCCTTTATAACAGACATCTACTCTCGTCTTTTGACGAAGCACAAGTCACTATTAAAAACTATAATTGATATAAAATCGTGAGTAGTACTGCAATAACATCACTAGGCAATGGATTAAAAACTTTAATTATATTATGATAACTGATTACATGAACTTCAAAGAATATATCGAGCTGCACAGGAATGAAGTCTATTCTAAAATATGTGAATACCTGCCAATAAAAGAGCCGGAGGAGCATTATAAAATAGTTAGAGACTACATAGACAGGCAGGGAAGCTACAGGAGGCCAGGTCTCGTAATGCTCTCAGGCCAGATGTACGGCGCATCTGTCGAAGAGCTGCTACTGCCTGCAGCTGCTATGCAGTTGAGTGAGGACTGGATACTCATACAAGACGATATAGAAGATGATTCTGATTTGAGAAGGGGCAAGCCCGCACTGCACAAATTGTACGGCTGGGTGCACGCTTTGGATGCATCAGACACCGGGCACATAGCTATGTGGCGAATGCTCAAGGATTACATAGTAAAATATGGTGTTGAAAAGGGCAACAGGCTCTATGAACAATTCTACAGCATGCTATTATATACAGTTGAGGGGCAGTATCTTGAGAATACTTTCATACACTATACAAAGGACCTTTCGCAAGCATCAGAGTCTCTATACTTCAAAATAGCAGATTCGAAAACCTGCTTCTACACTGTTCATGTGCCTATGCAGCTTGGCGCCATAGTTGGAAATGCAAGTGACGAAAGCCTCAACATGCTTAAAGAGATAGGCCAGCCTGCGGGGATTGCATTCCAGATTACTGACGACATACTTGACATGACTGCTGATGAAAAGATATTTGGCAAGAAGAGGTTTGGAGATTTGTATGAAGGCAAAATAACCCTGATGATCCTCCACGCCTATAAAAATGCTACTCCTGATGAAAAGGCAAAGATAGACAGCATCTACAAGAAAGATAGGAAGGAAAAAACTGCAGAGGAAATAAGCTTTCTAGCAGACATAATAAACAAGTATGACGGGATAGGCTATGCAAAGGAAATAGCTGAAAAGTATGGCGAAGAGGCAACAAGGCTTGTTGAAAAATACCTTCCAAAGTTGCCGCAGAATGAGTATACAGATATACTTATCTCAGCAATGAAAGAAATGTACACTCGTAAAAAGTGATACGATGAAAAACCTCTGCTTGGTAAAGATAGGAGGCAGCGCGATCACAGACACATCAAAGCCCAACACTCCAAGGATGAGTGAGATAAAAAGGCTTTCAAAAGAGCTCTATGCGGCAAGCAAACACGTTAACATGATTGTTGGGCACGGAAGCGGATCTTTCGGGCATGTACCTGCAGCAAAATATAAGGTGCAGAGGGGCTTGATAAACAGCCATAGCCTCAAAGGTGCATCGATAACCCAGCATACTGCAGCGATGCTGCATAGAATTGTTATAGGGGAAATGTACAACGCTGGGCTGAATCCTGTATCATTTGCACCTTCGGCAAACGCCATAACTAGTGGTGGTAGGATAGTTAATTGGAATATAACTCCAATTGTGCATGCACTAAAAAAAGGTTTTACGCCAGTTACATATGGAGATGTAACGATGGACATCAAGCAGGGTGTTGCAATTGTTTCTACAGAAGAGGCGCTGCGATATCTTTCAGAGAAACTTAAGCCATCTAGAATAGTAGTTGGAAGCGATATAGATGGTGTATATACCTCAAACCCAAAGCTTGACAAGCATGCAAAGCTTATACGAAGCATAGATCACAGTAACATAAAGGATGCGCTTGCAGGTGCATCAAGCTCTACTAAAGTAGATGTTACAGGTGGCATGAGGACAAAGCTGCAATACCTTTATGGCATGGCGAAAAGCACAGGCGCGGAAGGAGTTATTGTAAATATAAATGTGCCTGGAAGGCTCTACAAGGCGTTGTTAGGTAGGGATGTAATTTCTACCATAATAAAGGCCTGACTAATTATGGAAAATGCAGATATAAGGAATCTATTCAGAAAAGAAGAGTGCCAAAGTGGCGCTGTTTCTGCAGTTTTTGTAATGATAGACGAAGGAATACTCTATTTGAAGAGAGCAGATAATGATAAAATAGAGGGCGGAATGTACGGCATACCTGCAGGCCACTTGAAAGATGGGGAAAATGCGATAGATGCTGCAATAAGAGAGACCTTCGAAGAATCTGGATTAAAAATAAACCCAACTGAATTGCAATTCATTACAGATATGAATGTAAATGTGCGTTATACAAAAGGCGGTGAATTTTCACTTCATATATTTGTATTCTTTGCAGACAAGCGCAGCGTGGGCCTGAAAGATATTAAGATATGCGATGAACATTCTAGTGCTGTAGCCATAAGCATAGACGATATGAGGGCGTTGCTTCGTGCAGATTCAAAAGGAATAATCAACCTTAGAGACACATTTACTCTATTTGATATAAGTGTAATAAAAGGTCATCTGGAAAAAATAGCCGAACTATCTAATGCAAAGATAAAAATATGAATGCCAAACAGCAACGCGCGTTCCCGCCGGTTCGGCAGTACATCGTGTCGTGAGCAGGCTTAGCTTCCGAGTTCGGTATGGGTTCGGGCGTTTCCCTGCTCCTATGGCCGTTTGACGTATCTTATTAGCACAAAAACATATAAAGACTTTGCGCAGCTGTGCCTAAATACCATTACAAATTTATAATTTACATTTAAATCAGTTATGATGCGATGGAGACAATATGCATATCTCTTGGCGGGAGCATACTTATAGGAAGCGAGGGGCTGAACTCTTCCTATATAGAAAAATTTCTGGATACAATAGCCTCATACAAAAAATTTAATTTTATAATAGTCACTGGAGGAGGCGAGATGGCAAGGAAGTACATCTCATTTGCAAAGACATTTACATCAAACAAGCAGGAACTAGATGATATAGCCATTGCGGTTACAAGGCTCAATGCAATGGTTCTGCTCCAGGCGGCTAAGCGCAGACTTGATGTAAATCCAAACATAATAACAACGATAAGCGACATGAAGGTAGCGAATTCCCAGCATAGGGTTGCAATATCTGGAGGGCTATACCCTGGTATAACCACTGATGCCGTGGCAGTGCTTTATGCAGAGGCTGTGCAGGCAAGAAAGCTGATAAATATAAGCAATGTCTCATATGTGCATGAGACAAGCGATATAAAAAAATCAAAGCCCATAAAAAAGATGAGCTATGACAAGCTCATAGAGATAGCAACAAAATACGACTCAAGAAATCCGGGTTCTAATTTTGTTTTTGACCTAGTAGGGTGCGAGCTCGCAAGGAGGTCTGGCATAGAGATATACTTCACCAATACCGAAATATCTGAGCTAAGGAAGATACTTGACGGAAAGCTCCATAATGGCACAGTTGTAGGCGTTTAGTAAAATTTAGTAAAAAATTTATTTTTTTCACTGCATAATAATAATGGGGTGAGAGTATGGTGAAGAAAAAGAACAATGAGATGGCACTGCCACGTCTCTTCGAAGATCCGCTGGCCTACTGGAATAGCATCGTAAAGGAGTTTTCAATGCCTATACGCGCCAACCTTTTCGGGAGCATGCCAATAGACCTTATAGACGAGGGGGACTCAATAAGGATCAAGGCAGACATGCCAGGAGTGGACAAGAATGACATAAAGCTAAATGTCACAAAGGGGAATGTATCAATAAGTGCAGAATCAAAGAACGAGTCTGAAAAGAAGGGCAAGAACTACTATTACAGCGAAAGGAGGGCTTCAAGCTATTACAGAAGCATAGACCTTCCGGCAGACGTAGACCCGAAGAGCGTCAAGGCTAAGCTGGAGAACGGAATCCTAGAGATAACAGCAAAGAAGCTCCCTGGCGAGAGCACAGAAGTAAAAGTAGAGTAGCTAAAGCACTTCTTTCATTGCTTTAGCATTTTTTATTTTATTCATTGAATTTAAGGCAGTGTATGTAGCTATAGCCATGTTGTAAATGTCCCTCGTCCTGCCTCTAGAAAAGCTCCACACATCTTTTATGCCAGCCAATTCAAGTACAGTCCTTGCTACCTCTCCTGCCACTATGCCTACTCCTCTAGGTGCAGGTTTGAGTATTATTTCAGCGCTGCCGCACCTTCCATGAAGCTTCATAGGAAGGCTGTGGTTTGTGCTGCAGTCGCATTCCCAGGAGCCGCATCCAAGCCTCACTGATATTATCTTCTTTTTAGCATCCTTTATTGCGGAGTCTACGGCAGGTCTGACTTCAACATCCTTGCCTGTGCCAACGCCCACATGACCATTCCTGTCGCCGATTACAACAGTTGCCCTGTACTTCTGCTTCCTGCTGTTTTTTGTCATCCTCTGCACAGAAGCAACCTCAAGCACCTTGCTCTCGAGGTTTGGCAGAAGAGCGTCTATCACTTCGACTTCCTTTATCGACTTGCCGCTTGCAAATATCTGCTCTATCGAAGTGATCTGCTTATTCTTTACCATCTCCCCTATCTTAGTCTTAGGCGTCCATGCCTCTATGTTGAATTTTTCTCCTTCTTCTTCATCTTTCAAGTAAATCACTTGCCAATAATTTTATTCTTAACCTCTTCGAACTTTGCCTTAAGCCCCTCCGGAGCAACTCCTTTCTTTATATATTCTCCAAACTGCCTTTTGTAGCCTTCAGGGTCGTCCTTCTTAAGCATTGCAGCATATTCTGCTATGAGTGTGCCGTCATATACATTGCTCGGTATATCTATGCCTGACCTGAGCTTCATGCCCCCATCCTTGAAGCCTTTGGCAAAAGAGAATGCCACAGAATTTGGAGTAGGCGCGCTTATGCCTATGTCAAGCACGAACTCTTCATTTGAAAGATCCTTTGCCTTCTTTGCAAGCAGCAGTCCTACAAGATAAGCTGTCGGCCTGTTTGCCTTTGAAGGCCACTTGTATTCATCGCTAAGCAGCTCCCTTGAATCTGCGCTCTTTAGTATTATGTCGCCCTTTTCGCTGTATTTTGCAACTTGACCTATAATGCCTCTGTTGCTCTTCCTTACTACAACCCTGAGCATGCCTCCCTTCACAAGCGCAAGCCTGCTCCTGTAGTCTGTCAGGCCCTTCCTCCTCCTCTTGAACTTGAGTGCAGTAATCCTTTTATTCACCATGTATAATCACTTATAGCTATTTTTTATAACCTCATTTACTTTTGCCAAGTCATCATCGCTTATCTGTATACCGCTGTCCCTTATGTGCAGTATCAGTGACGCCTTGTCAGGAAACATATTGCCCTTTATAAGCGAATAGAATCTGCTGAAGCTCTTAGTGTCTATCTTGCCCTCCTTCTTCAGCTCCTTTAGCAGCATCCTCTGTGCCCTAACGCGCTTTTCCCATGTTATTCCTCCTCTCGCCTTCCTTGTGCCCTTCCTCCTTCCTACGCCCCTGCGTCTTCCTGCAGCTCTTTTCTTTCTGAGTATCTTTGAGTTCATGCTCAGATTGTGCTTTGCCTTGACTGCAAATATGCTCCCGTTTTGGATGAGCTTCCTTATATCATCCCTTGTTATTGCCTTCTTTGCATCCTCTATTGCAGATGGCTTTATCCTTATTGAGCTTTCACCTCTGCCCATGATGTCACTTGCAATCCTCTTTGCGAATCTTATGCTCATCTGCTCACCCTGTTTGCAATCCTTGCAGCCTTTGCATCAGCTATGCGCTGCATAGTCATCCTTTTTCTTGCAGAGAGGCTGTGTGAAAACCTTATCACATATCCTCCTTCCATTGCTTCCATGAGCTCCTTTTCATTGTGTACAAGCATTTCTCTTGACCCGTCGCTCCTCGCAAATCTTACAGCATCGCTGTTCTTGTAGCCTATTCCAGGCAGTGCTCCATAGCCACTGTACTTCCTCCTCTTTTTGTTGTCTGTGCCGCGCTGCTTTCTCCATCTGTCCTTTACCCTTGCCCTGCCCTTTGCGCCTAAGTTAGGCACTACAAACCTCGGATGTGATCTTTTTGAAACCATTATAATCATTCCTCTTTTACAACATACATGCCGTCTTGGAACACTCTTGTGTCTTTGTCCTTTACATAGCATGCCTTCCTTATGTTTGCAACTGTCTGGCCGACATCATAAGGGTCTGACCCTCTTACTGTTATGTCCTGCCCTTTTATCTCTACCTTTGTCTCTCCTACTATCTTTGCTGTTCTGGGCACACGCTCACCGAAGATGTTCTTTATGTATAGCAGATTGCCCTTTACTTCTAATGACATAGGGAAGTGCGCAAACAGAACCTTCATCTTCTTCTCAGACCCGTTTGTTACTGCATCTATCATATTCTTGACTTCTCCCTTGATAGCATTCTCTATCATCATGCCTTTCCTCTTCAGCTTCTTGTCATCTGTAGCTGATATAATCAATTTGCCTCCTTCAACTTTCACATCTATGAATTTCTTGTTAAAATCCTTCTTTGCAGAGCCTGCCTTGCCCTTAAGTATTATGCTGCTTCCGCTGATGCTTGCATCAATTCCCTGCGGTATTTCTATCTCTTGCATCAGATCACTGCTAGTAAATATATGCTATGAGCCTCCCGCCCATGTGCTTTTCCTTAGCCTCAACATTGGTCATTATACCTTTAGGCGTTGAAACTATCAGGAAGCCGAAGCCCTTGCTTGGTATAAACCTTGTCTCGAACTTCTGGTAGTCATCAATCCCGACAGCAAACCTTGGCTTTATGGCACCGAAATCATTTATCTTTCTTGCCAATAAAACTTTTAGTGTTTTGAACTTGCCCTCCTTTACCTCTTCATAGCCACTTATATAGCCTTCTTTTTTTATTACATCCATAACATTCTTTATCAGTTTAGTGTCAGGCACTACGCAAAAGTCCTTGCCTAGTGAATCATACATCTTTACCTTGTTAGTTACATCAGCTAGCAGATCCATTAAATCACTACGAAAGTTTCTTGAAGCCCAAGTCCTTTGCGACTTCCCTGAAGCATCTTCTGCATATATAAAGGTCATAGCTTCTTATGAGGCCCCTGGACGTGCCGCAAATCTTGCACTTCCTAAGCCCTTTGCCCTTCCTCCTAAGTTCATATCTCACTTTCATCAAATCAACTTTACTGTTCTGCTCCTATCTTAACATTAAATTTGTCAGCCAGCAACTTTGCTATTTCATCCCTGCCAACAATTGCATGCGCCTTCTTTATAACGCCCCTCGCCCTCCTTCTGAGCGCAGTCCTTTTGCCCTTTCTTGAGAATGTGGCATTCACATTCATTCCGAGCATTCCTATTTTAGGGTCGTATTTTATACCTGTGAAATCTATATATTCCTTTATGCCAAAGCTCAATGAGTTGTCTGTTATTGCGCTCTCCTTTATTGAGTTGTTAACAGCATCAAGCGCCTTCCTGAGCATTTCAGTAGCTTCATCTTTGCGCAGCGTAACCATTGCGCCTATTACCTGCCCTTTTCTGATCTTCAATGATGGATCCCTCTTCTTTGCCTTGGTGGGCATCGCTGTATGACTTGTGAGCTTTTCCAGCAGCGCCTTAGCGCTGTTGTAGCCCTGCTCATTTTGGCCTATCCCTATGTTTAAGACCAGCTTTTCAAGATAAACATCAGCCATCTTATTCATCTGAGCACCTAATCTATCACCATAACATTCTCTGCAACAGTCTCGAATGTCTTGCCTCCGCTTTCTATTTTTATGCTCTTTTGCCTGGAATTGCTTCCTTTGGTTATATCATTTATAACTCCTATTGTAGCAGAATGTATTCCTGATATAACTTTGCATTTTGCGCCATTTTCCATTTTCAGGACTTTGCTTATTTTGCCCCCTGAGAGCATAACAGAATCTCCAACATTTACCTCATTGCTACCCTCTATCAGGTTGCCGTTATATAGTCTAAGCATTATTCTTCCCTTCTTTGCTATGTACTTATCTATGACCTTGTATGGCATCGCCTCTGTAGCGCTGTGTTTTTCAACTTTTATATCGCCCTTATTGTCAACATCTATAATGAATGACTCTTTACCAAGCTCCACAATGTCGCTGAAGCCTACAGGGTATTTCTCCTCTTTAACCACCTTTCCGTTGACCTTAACTTCTCCTGCCTTTATTATGTGCCTCGCCTCACTTGAATTCTTAGCATAACCTATCTTATCCTTTATCAGTGTTATCACAGCTATGCTTCTGCTGAGGGTGTGCCTTCCAGGGTTGGGCTTGACAACATAAGTGGCAGATTTCCTGCTTATCCTAAGGTAGCTGCTTGCCGCCAGCCTCTTGAGATGCCTGCTGTTGCCTTTGTTTGCCATTTCATCACTTTTTAACCGAAGACTTGAGCGCCTCTATTTTGGCCTTTCTGTTTTTATCGCTCATGTCCAGATCAATCAAATACAAATTAGACGGACTTATAGGAATCAAAAGCTCCTTGCCCTTTGACTTCTTCCTAGATATCCCTTCTATGTATACTGCATTCTTCCTTAGGCTTACATCGCTTACCTTGCCTGTCTTGCCTCTGAACTTGCCTTTTACTACTTTTACAGTGTCTCCCTTCCTGAGTGCTATGCTTCTACTTGATATTCCTATCTTGCTCTTGAGCTCCTTTGATAAATGTGCATGCATGAACTTCTGCCTTACATGCATTGCTGCATTGTACCTGAAATTTCTTTGCTTCCTTGGTTTGCTGCTATAAATCATCAAACTACCCTTGAGGCTACACCTGCAACCTTGACATACCTTTCAACAACCTCTCGCGCCATTGCACCCTTTACCTCTGTTGCAATTGGCAGGTTGTCCTCTCCTATCATTATGCCTGCATTGTCCTCGAATATAACCCTCATGCCATTGGAGCGCCTTATCTCATCCTTTTGCCTTATTATGAGCACCCTTACCGGCTTTTTGATATAGTTCTGCGAGCCTTTTCTAACGCTTGCTATAACAATGTCACCTACCCCTGCCGCAGACATCCTTCCCTTTCTGCCGCCTTTGCCTATTATGTGCACCATCTTGAACAAAAGCGCACCGCTGTTGTCTGCGCAGTTTATCATTGCGCCAGGCACGAGGCTTTTCGAAATTCTAGAAGAAACGCCCTTCATGATATTACCTTTTAAGCTCTCTTCAGCACCGCTGTTATTACAAAAGATTTTGTCTTGCTTATCTTCCTCGTTTCTGCTATCTTCACTATGTCTCCAGGCTTGGCAGAGATGCAGTCAGGATTATGTGCCGCAATCCTTGACTTGCGCCTCATGTACCTCTCATACTTGTGCACATACATTGTCAAATCTCTCTCAACTATTGCGGTCTTCTTCGCCTTGCTGCTCACAACTGTACCAGTGAGCTCAAGCCCCCTGGTCTTTATGCTCCCATGCACGGCGCAGTTTGGATCGTTGCATTCTTCTGTCAATCAACCACTTCACAAATTTCTTTTCTTATAAAACTTTAAAGATTTTTCTAATCTTTCATAAGGCCTGAAATTTATTTCATTTCCTTCTACAACGAATGATTTTCTCCCTGCATAAAACCTGAAAGTTGCAGTCTTCTTTATTACTCTTATATTATTGCCATCAACATTTAAAAGCAAAGTGCCCTTGGTCTCATCCAAGACAATGCCTTCTAATCCTTCTTGTTTTTTATCGAGGCACTTCAGCACTTTGGCCCTGAGCCCTATGAGCTCGTTTATCACTATGTTCTTGTTGTTGTATTCATTGCCAAGCGACTTGGCACCTGAAACGACAGGCAGTTTATCCATAGTAATAAATTTGCTGAAAGCATTAATATTGTTTTGTATTTATACATGCTAAGGTATTAATAAGTTTCTGGTGGAAAGGTATTTAATGTAATCGATTAAATGCAATCAAACCGTAGCGGTATTTTGCATTTGCATATAGGCAAATTCAAGCCAAGGAGAGACCTGGTGCTTCCAGAGGAACTCCGTGAAGTTCTATCTAATGCTTTTGGAGAAATATTCAATGTAAATGATATACCAAAGCAGCTCAGTGGCAAGGAGCTTGTAATCTCAGTAGGAGACGAGACAACGGACAACCTCCTAGAATTACAAATAAAGCCTGATTTAGCAATATTTGATTTGCAGATAGAGAGAAAGCCTGTAATAAAGCTGCGCCTGCTGAACGCCTACAAACAGAGAAAGATAGTAAGCAACCCTCCTGGCAAAATCACAATTGAGCTCTGGAATGCAGTGGCAGAGGCCATATCCAACAGAGATGTGGATGCAATACAGGTTGATGGCGAGGAGGACCTTGCAGCCTTAGTTTGTGCATATCTTGCACCAGACAATTCGGTGCTGCTTTACGGTGTGCCCTCAAAAGGAGTGTGCATTGTAAAGATAAACAAAGAGTCCAGAAGGCTGGCGGAGCGCATACTTAGGGAGATGGCAAAGTAGCATCTACTTTATTACTACTTTTTCTGACACATCTACTATCCTGTCTACTGTGTAGCTTATCGGATTGCCAAAGCTCGTGTTCACGATTATGCTGCCCTTCTTCATGTCTACATTAGCTATCTTGCCTATGAGCGCGCCAAGCTCATTCACTACAATCTTGTCCTTTAGCCTCTTTGACTTGAGTGACCTCTTTCTGAGATAGCTTGTGAACATAGATATGCCTATGCCGATAAGCACTGCAACAACAGTGAAGAGCAGCAGCTGGCTGAAGTATATCTGGCCAATGATCCATGCTACGAATGCATATAGCATAACCCATAGTATTATTGAAGACCCTACGTATGTGCCGTACTTGAAGCTCCTGAATATGTATCTTCCTCCCTTTACATCAATAATCCTGCCAATGAGGTATATTATAAGCGTAAAAGGTAGCAATAACAGGAATCCCTCAACGGTATAAGCCCATATTGTGAGCTGGTTGCTGGTTATCTGAGCCTCTGTTGCATAGTTGCCGTATGCAATAAAGAGGCTTGCAATGAAAAATATAATTGAACCCAAGTAGAATACAAAGCTCATCCTGTCTATACTGAAGCCGAAGCCCCTGAATGATTCCAGGAGCGCATCCTCCAAGCCGAAGCCCTTTATAAGAAGGTATGCACCTATTAGAGCAACAGGTGCCTCCCATCCTGCACCAAGCACATAGCTTATTGCAAAGAGCAGCAGCAGTATTGCAGGTATGCCAAAGATTATCCTCGCATAGTGCGGATCCTTGAGCTTTTCAAGTATTACAAAATATGTGCTCTCAAGCTTTTCAGCCTGCTTCATTGTCACTACTCTTACGCCGTTTATCTTTATCCTGGACTCTATTATAGGAAGAACCCTTTCATCACTGGCCCCGTCAGTAACAAATATGCAGGCATCAGATTTATACTGTGCAAGTGTCAGATCAAGCTGCCTTGATATCTCCCTGTCTGCACTGTAGCCTTCAACCTCCGCCCCTGTTATTGTAGCTACATTCACAGTGTATCCTTCTTTTTTAAGGTCATCGTAGAGCTTAACAGCTTCGAACATTGTATTTGCATCTGTCTCCTCAGGGTCTGCAAGTGCTAATTGTGTGGCTGCATTAAGGTTTTGCACCCTGCCGAGCACCGGGCCGCTTATCTTTGTCTTCTTATACAGGTCATTGTCAATGTCAACTGCAAGGACGAGCAGCCTTTCATTCTTGTTCTTGGCGCTAAGCTTTATGTCAGGCATCTTAATCAATTCTATATTAAAAATGAACTATTTAACCCTTTCGCCATAAAACGGCATACTGCATGCAATTTATTCAACAGCTAGCTATTGCACTATGCTATCCACTATCCTCTCTGGGGAATAAGGCTCAATGTCATCATATTTTTCTCCTGTGCCTAGAAATAGTATAGGCACGGTTGTCTCACTGAGTATTGTTAATGTACTGCCTCCCTTCGTATCTATATCAAGTTTTGTAAGTATTATGCCGTCAAGCCCTACTGCGGCATCGAATTCCCTTACCTGGTCAAGTATACTGTTGCCTGCAATCCCCTCTCCTACAAATATCTTAAGGTCAGGCTTTGCTACCCTCGCCATCTTCTTTACCTCTTCTATGAGGCTCTTGTTTGTCTCCTGCCTTCCTGCTGTATCTATGAGCACAACGTCTATCTTGTGCGACTTTGCAAATGCAATAGCATCAAATGCTATGCTTGCTGGATCAGCGCCATAATTGCCTTTTATAATGTCAACGCCAAGTTTACCTGCATGGAACGCAGTCTGCTCAATTGCAGCAGCCCTGAATGTGTCTGCTGCCGCGAGTACGCACCTGAATCCTTTCTTGAGCAGCATATTTGCTATCTTTGCAATTGTAGTCGTTTTGCCTGCGCCGTTCGGCCCTATGAACATTATCTTAAGCGGCTCGCCTGAAGCTTTCTTTGACTCTGCAAGTCTGAAAAGGTCTATACTCTTGCCTTTAGAAAGTTCCTCGAGAAGCGCCGCCCTTACACTGTTGTTTATCTCTTCCTTTATATTCCTTGAATCAACGCTCATGCCTACAAGCTTCTGCCTCAGGCTCTCTGTGAATTTTTCAGTTACATCATAACCTGCATTTGCTTCAAGCAGTGTGAGCCTGAGCTGCTGTAGCAAGTCTTCTACATCTGCATCCTTTATTGTGACTTTCTTTAGGAAAACGCTTTTCGCCTTGGTCGCAAACGAAATCTTAGATTCTATCTTAGGAGGCTCCTCAACGGTTTTCTCTATATTCTTCTTAGTGCCTTCCAGTGCAGTGGGATGCTCTTCAATTTTTGCATTCTTTAATTCCTCTTCAGCCTTCTTAACCTCTTCCTTCACATTTGCTACGCTCTCAATATCGCCAATTTCCTCTTTGGCTTCATTCTCTTCTTCCTTCTTTGCAAATGCGCCTACAAAACTAGATATTTTCTTTTTCAGACCTTCAAACATGTCTATCATCAGCGCCCATGCTTTCAAGCCTGTAAGCAATGTCGAGCAGTGCACCCTCTAGCTTCTCCTTTTCTGAATTGAGGTGAGCAATGAAAGCATTGCCATTCTTTGCATTCTCTTCAAGAAAAGCCTTTGCATCAGCCACGCTCTTTTCAACAAGATATCCTGCGCCAACATATGTAAGCACTTTGGTGCTGTCTGCAATCTTAACTTCTACATATGTTCCGCTCTCCAGGTGCAGCAGAATCTTTCTGTCTTTGATATCATCTAGCTTACCTAGCACCTCTATATTCCTAGCAGCTGCCTCTGATACTGCAGTATAACTTGAAAGCGTGTTTAATATCTCCTCGTAGTCCTGTGCATATATGCTCTGAAGGTATCTGAGCCTTTCACCCTCCTCTGCATCTGTAATGCCTGTATCTTGTGTAGCCATTCAATCAACTATAAATATCATCTTCCTTATTATAAATTTTACTGTAAATTCTTTGCAAAGCAAAATGCTATATCAGAAGCCCAATGCATTTGCTATCCTTGCAAGCTCGAATCCGCTGGTTTCACTTCCCAGTACAAGCCCTTTAGAGTTTGCAACAGATGCAAGGCCTATATAAAGTGAACCGAGGTTTGCGGTAGATCTATCAACATCAAATGCTGTAACCTTCTCAGCATATGCTTCTTCGTCTTCAAGTGCCCTGTTGTTTATAACAAAGCCCCTGTTTGTGATTATATTGTTAGCCCCGACAGTCGGAAAGCTGCCGAAGTGCGCCCTCAAGGTTTCAACCCCAAGCGTGTCTTCTATCTTTTTTATTTCATTATTGCTGTAATCAGGGTTGGCGAAAGCTATTTTGTCATTTGCAATTATGTTGTTACCAAGTGCATTAAGGTCAGAGTCCAATATATCAATGTTGAAACCATCTGCGATACTCCTTATCTTTTCAATTTCTTCCTTTCTGGTACCGTTCGGCAGCAATATGCCATTAGAATTAGTGGCTATGTATACGCCGACAAGATAAGAACCGCTTATACTTGTCCTTACAGCATCAATGCCAAGCGCCTTCTTAATCAGCGCCTCGTCATTAGGTGTCGCCACATTGCTCAGTATTGCAATCTTGTCATTAGCTGCACAAAAAGCCCCGACATAGCTACTGCCGTTTATGTTAGCCTTTATTATCATTTATGATCAGCTTTTACTTCCTTCTTTGCGTTATCTGGTTTGCCACCAGAAACAGTAGCCTTCTTTGCTGCAGAATCAGGCGCCTTAGTACTCTTTGCCTGTGGTGTTGCATTTGCAGTCTTTTCAACGAACCTCTTGACTTCTGCCTTCCCTGCACTGGCGCTTATGCTTACCTTTATATTGGAAGTGCTGCCTATTGCGTTGAGCATTAGAATCCTGTTGAGCTCTGGATCAATCCTTACTTCTGAAGGCTCCACCTTCGCTATTTTTGCAGCTCTAATCCTCATGTAGTTGATTGCAGCAGCTCTCCTTCTACTTCTGTGCAGTGCAATTAGCTTTTTCCTAAATCCTATAGTAGCTATTATATCAGCCAAAAAATCACTCTCTTATTTTTAACTTTCTGTGCCTCCAATCCCTCTTGAAGTAGTTGTACTCAATCTTTCTGTGTGTCCTTAGTATAGCGAGCACTGGTATCCTTCTTGACTGCTTCAGCCTGTTGCCAAGCATTGCCTTCTTCTTAGGGCTTTTCTTGCTCATAACATCACACGTTTTTAATATTGATTCACTTATGTCTGTACTCTATAGTAGGCTCTGGCCTTGCTGTAAACTTCGCGAGCAGCGACTTAAGCTGCTCATCAGTCAGCACTGTTATCCTGTTGTTCTGCGCCATTGCAATTATAAGATCTAGCATCTGCGAGTATAGGTCGTAGTTTGATACCCTCACATTCATAAGCCTCTCATATGCCTCTGGGCTCATGTATCTTCTCACTATCTCGCGCTTCTGCTGCTCTATCTGGGCCTCCTTAAGCCTCTTCATAACAGCCTTCCTAAGCTTCTGCTCCTCAGCATTTTCATTTTCATCTTCTGGCATCATGCACCACTTTTCTTAATAATATCATTGCTTATCTTGTCAAGGAATGCCCTGCCTGAAGGTGTAATTATCCTGCCCTTCTTGCCCTTCTTTATGTAGCCTGCCTTCTCAAGTGCATCAAATGCATCTTTTATGATGCTGCCTCCTGACCTGTAGTGGTGGTGTCTTCTCACAACATGCTCTTTCTTGCTGCCATAATATGTCCTAAGTCTAGAGACACCTATTGGCCCGTTAAGGTATACCTGCCTTAGTATTGATGCGCACCTAACATACCAGAAATTCTCATCCTGTGGGACGCGCTCCTTGCCCGGTCCTGTTTTTGTGAAGCCTACATAAGAGGGCTTCGGTATTCCTGCTTCCTTTAGCTTGGTGCTCGCAGCATTTATCAATGCCGATGAATCTACCTCATTTATATTCGCCATTAAACAACCCATATACAATTTTCCTAAACATTAGCACTGCAAACAATAAATAACTTTTGAGGCTCTAATAAACTAGGCATTCCGATTGAACTATTAAAAGTATAATAATATAAGCAATAGATATTTATTAGCTCCGTCCACGGGAAGTTTCCCTTCATGAGATGTGGAATGAGAGTGGGAAAAAGTTTTATATGGTTTTTTGTATAAATATGTTTGTCCGAAAGGACTTTCCCTATGGAACATAGGGGAGACGCTCGGAAGAAGGATATACCTATACTTCCCTGGTAAGGAAGCAAGTATCTCTTGATGAAACGAGAAGCCCAATCCGTAAGGGTGGGGTAGTTCACTTATTAGGTGTTAGCATGAAAATGGACATTGTAGAAGACGAAAGCAATAGCCTGATTATCGAATTCGACGGGATAGACAGAGGCATTCTTGACCTGATAAAAGAAAAGATGATAGGTAACAAGGATGTTGATTTTGTGACTGTAACAAAGACGCATCCCGAAAGCAGCACTACCAGGCTTGTGATAAAAGCAAGCAAAAGCCCCAGATCTCTGCTTCAGAAGGCGGTAAGTGATGCAGAGAAGGAAGTTGAGGAGATGCGCGACGCGATAAAGAAAAAGTGAAGTGATGAAAAGTGGTGCAAGGATAGTTGCAATAGAAGGCGCGCCCTTCGTAAAAAGTGAGAAGAAGGCGCTTGCTGTCGGAGTTATAGTGCGCCAGGGTGTTGTGGAGGGCGTTATCTCTTTTTATGTAAGCGTCGACGGCTCAGACGCGATTGATGAAATAGCAAAGCATATTGAAAGCTCAAGGTTTAAGGATCAGCTTAAGCTCATAGCTTTGAATGGCATAACAATCGCGGGGCTAAATATAATAGATATATTTGATCTAAGCAAGAAAACTGGAATGCCTGTTGTTGCCATAACGAGGAGGAAGCCACATGTAACGCTGCTTAAAAGGGCAATTAAATCATCAGGAATCAATGTCAAGGAAAAACTGAAGATAATTCAAAAAATATCAAGCATAAAAGCTGCAAGGATTGGCGGCTTTTATGTACAGCCTTGCGGAATTCAAGAAGCGGAATTCAAGGACAAAATAGGAATGTCAGTAGAAGCGCTCCGCCTAGCGCACATTATTGCAAGCGGCATATCCAGAGGAGAATCAAAGGGACGCATTTAGCCGCTTTCCACTGGAGTGTAAACATAAGTATAAGAGTTAACTTCCTGGTTTTTGGCATGAGCAAAGTTTTTATATATGTTTCTATACAATAACTAATGCATTTGTGCTAAGTGCATTTTGCATTCTTAGCTTTCTTGTTCGTGAAAATTCCTATTGGAATTAGATGTAGTCTCGAGACATGCAGATGGCTCGCAAATTGCTTAAGCTTCGGCTGACTCCAGTCGATGCTGCTGGCGGGCACTGCTCTCAGATTTCGACAGCCATGCAAGTCAGCCCTGTGGCTTCATAGGGCGGCGTACGGCTCAGTAACGCGTAGTCAACCTAACGTAAAGAAGGGGATACCCTTGGGAAACTGAGGCTAATACCCTATAGGCTAGGGATTCTGGAAGGAGCCTTAGCTGAAAGGTACGCAAAATGCAGCGCAACCACTTTACGATGGGACTGCGTCGGATCAGGCAGATGGCGGGGTAAAGGCCCACCATACCTTTGACCCGTAGGGGACATGTGAGTGTGAGCCCCGAGAAGGACACTGAGACAAGGGTCCTAGCGCTACGGCGTGCAGCAGGCGCGCAAACTCCACAATGCGCGTAAGCGTGATGGGGGAAGTCTGAGTGGTGCACTTCGGTGCACCTTTTGCCAAGTATAGCAAGCTTGGAGAATAAGTGCTGGGTAAGACCGGTGGCAGCCGCCACGGTAATACCGGCGGCACGAGTGGTGTCCTCGATTATTGGGCTTAAAGCGTCAGTAGCTGGCCGGAATGGTCTTTTGTGAAATATAGCTGCTCAACAGCTATGCTGGCATAAGATACCTTTCGGCTAGGGAGTGGGCGAGGTCGAGAGTACTTATGGGGTAGGGGTAAAATCCTGTAATCCTATAAGGACTACCGGTGGCGAAGGCGCTCGACCAGAACATATCCGACAGTGAGTGACGAAGGCTAGGAGAACGAATCGGATTAGATACCCGAGTAGCCCTAGCAGTAAATTATGCAGACTCTGGTGTTGCACTTTCTACAGGAATGTGCAGTACCGTAGCAAAAGTGTTAAGTCTGCCGCCTGGGGAGTACGGTCGCAAGATTGAAACTTAAAGCAATTGGCGGGGGAGCACACCAGGGGTGGATGCTACGGTCTAATTGAATCCAACGTCAGGAACATTACCTGGAGCGACGGCAGAATGAAGGTCAGGCTAAAGACCTTACTAGACAAGCCGAGAGGTGGTGCATGGCGATCGTCAGTTCGTGGTGTAAACTGTCCGGTTAAGTCCGGTAAGCAACCGAGTGGTGCTATGAGAATAAAACTAAAACCAGAAATTTGTTATGTGGCAGGTATATACAGCAAAGGTGATTCTAGCAGCAGCAAGATAGAGCTGCGCACGGAAAGCAGTGCTGTAGAGGAGCGCTTTATAGAGATAGCAATAAAGAGCCTAGGCATATTGCCAGAAAGGGTGATTGCCGAAGGCACAAGAAAGCGCAACATATACTTCTACCATTCAAAGATGGCAAAGCAGCTGAGATATATAATAAGCAACGAGACAAGGCTCTTCAAAAAGAGAGATGCAAATGCCGCAAGCTTTGTGGCGGGAATGTTTGACGCCGCAGGGCGTGTAAGCAACGGCATGCTTTCAATAGAAGGGCTTACAGGCAGCGACCAAGTTATGCTTGAGAATCTTGGCATATACACTGAAGGCAAAAGGATAAGGAACATAAGTTCCTTCATTACGCTTATACATGGTTTTAGCGTTTTATTGGAGCACATTCAGTTGCCCGGTAACGAACGAGACCCTCACTGACAGTTGCTAACGGTTTAGCGATAAATCGTGCACTCTGTCGGGACCGCCTGCGTTTAAGCAGGAGGAAGGAGAGGGCGACGGTACGTCAGTATGCCCCAAATCTCCAGGGCTACACGCGGCATACAGAGGTTGACACAATGGGCAGCAACTCAGAAATGAGGAGCAAATCCCCTAAAATCAACCAAAGTTCGGATTGAGGTTTGTAACTCAACCTCATGAAGATGGAATCCCTAGTAATCGCTTGTCACCATCGAGCGGTGAATATGTCCCCGCTCCTTGCACACACCGCCTATCAAGTCACCCAAGTGGGGTTCTAGTGAGGCAATGCGTTGAGCATTTTCGAACTAGAGTTCTATGAGGAGGGCTAAGTTATAACAAGGTATCCGTAGGGGAACCTGCGGATAGATCACCTCAAAACTCGCAAGGGTTTTGTATTAACGTGTGCATGTGAGCCAGCAAAAAGTCTCGAGGCTACCTTTCTATTTTTGCAATTCGCTTATGATTGAAAGCAATGACAGATTTTTCAAGTCAGCCTATGCTATGCTCAATGCAGTTCGAGGTAACACGGCAAAAGATTTATATTTATTTACTCTAAATAAATTAGAGCATTGGCTTATTAGTTAGCTTGGCTAGCTAGGGGGCTTCAGGGCATATGCCTTTTTGATGCTTATAGGTGAATCTAATGGCAGAAAAACCACACATGAATTTGATCTTTATAGGGCACATAGACCACGGAAAGTCTACAACAGTAGGAAGACTTCTTTATGAAACAAAGTCCATATCGGAGCAGGACCTGAAGAAGATGAAAGACGAAGTTGTGAAGTACAACAGGCCTACTTTCGAGTTTGCCTTCGTCATGGACCAGCTCAAGGAGGAAAGGGAGAGAGGAATAACAATAGACATAGCACATAAGGAATTCCAGACTCCTAAGTACTACTTCACAATAATAGATGCCCCTGGCCACAGGGACTTTGTTAAGAACATGATTACTGGTGCAAGCCAGGCAGATGCAGCTGTGCTAGTAATATCATGCCCTGACGGTATACAGCAGCAGACAAGGGAGCATGCATTCCTTGCCAAGGTGCTAGGTATAAACCAGCTGATTGTCGGCATAAACAAGATGGACAAGGCGAATTACGACAGAGCTAAATATGAAGAAGTAAAGACGCAGATGAGCAATCTGTTAAAGACAGTCGGCTACGACACAAGCAACATGCTCTTTGTTCCATATTCAGCGCTTGAAGGGGTGAATGTGAGCTCTAAGAGCGACAAGATGCCATGGTACAACGGTCCTACGCTATTAGAAGCTCTCGACACACTAAAGGTACCTCCTAAGCCTGTCGACAAGCCGCTCAGGCTGCCTATACAAGATGTATACAGCATATCAGGTTTCGGCACAGTGCCTGTAGGCAGGGTTGAAACAGGTGTAATGAAGCCAGGAGACCAGATAATAATAATGCCAAGCGGCATAAAGACAGATGTAAAGAGCATAGAGATGCACCACCAGCAGCTGCAGCAGGCGGAGCCTGGTGACAATGTAGGATTCAACATAAAAGGTGTTGACAAAAAGGACATAAAGCGTGGCGATGTAGTAGGGCCTTCAAGCAATCCTCCTACTGTAGTAGAAGAGTTCACTGCGCAGATAGTTGTAATAAACCACCCTACAGCAATAGCTGCAGGGTACACACCTGTCTTCCACATACACACAGCCCAGATAGCTGCAACCATAACAGAAATTGTGGAGAAGAAAGACCCTAAGACTGGCCAGACGCTCCAGAAGAACCCTGACTTCATAAAGAACGGAGATGCGGCAATAGTTAAGATAAAGCCGACCAAGCCTGTGGTAGTGGAGAAATACGGTGACTTCCCTCCTCTTGGCAGGTTTGCAATAAGGGACATGGGCCAGACAGTTGCGGCAGGGATAGTGCTAGATGTAGTTAAGAAAACAGCATAGTGGTAGAATGCCAGTAGCAAGGATAAAACTCATAAGCAAGGATTCTAAAGACGCTAGCAGCATAGCCCGCCAGATAATAGAGATTGCCAAGGCTACTGGCATAAAATACAAAGGCCCCATACCGCTGCCTACGAGGAAGCTCATAATACCTGTTAGAAAAACCCCATGCGGCGACGGAAGCCACACATTTGAGCACTGGGAGATGAGGATCTACAAATGGCTTGTTGAAATAGAGGGCACAGAGCAGGCGCTGAGGCAGGTAATGAGGATTCCGGTGCCTGACACAGTGCAGATAGAAATGTCAATAAGCTGAAAACTCAGAAAGTGGAATACTTGCCCTTGTAGATATCCTCAGTAAGCAAGCCTATCTTTTCAAGCCATCCTTCTGCGACGTAAGTAACCTTGCTGTTCAGGTTCCTGAAGAGATCGCTGCTCGCAGCTATGCCAATTGAGAGGTTCTTTGGGTTGTCTATTTTTCTCCCTATCTGTGAGAGCACCGCAACATTGCACTCCTCTATGTCAGGGTAATCTTTCACTATTGCAGAAGATAGAAGCATAGCGAGTATGTTGTATATCTTGCCAACATGACTTATAGGGTTCTTGCCTGCAGCAGCCTCGAGGCTCATGTTCCTGAATGGCGTTATCAGACCGTTTACACGGTTTCCTCTTCCTACAGAGCCGTCATCCCCAGCCTCGCAACTGAGCCCTGACTTGGTAAGGTAAACTACTTGCTTGTCCAAAGAATCGCCTGTATTTATCTCCACATCCACGCTTTTTTCAGTAATCTTTTTGGCAAATGAGAGTATATCCCTTTTTACCTTCTCCTTTATGCTGACATATTCATCTATGTTTTCAATAAGAGGTGCAACAAAAGCTATAGCTACAGTGAGGCTTATTTTATCATCTTCCCTAAGCCCCATCACTTTTATATCCTCGCCGACCATAGGCATCCTCGCTTTGTAATCCGCGCTGTTCAAATATTTCTCAGTTTCTAGTACAAGCCTTTCAGTCTCGCTGAGCGGCGCAAAGCCTATTCCAAAAGAAGTGTCATTAGCAAGTGCAACACCATCATTCCTCATGAATATATGTTGAAGGTCGGCACTCCCCTTTGCTATTTTAGAATCAATAACAACCTCTTTCTCCATGTCAAGGAATCTTGTATGTCCTTTAAGGTATTTTGCGACAGTGCTCTTCGCAATTTCGTTCACCTCAAAGTGCGTGCCTTCAAAATATTCAGTAGCCCTCCCAGTTATTATCACCTCTATAGGCTTAGTTATCTTACCATAGCCAAAGCTAGCTTCAGAGGATCCTCCTATTATAAGCCCCTTGTCCACATTATGGTGTAGCACTGCACCCGCCTTAGAAAGATACTCCTTGCCGAGCTCCTGGCTAACTGATTCTACTATACCGTCAATAAGGCTGTCTGGGTGGCCTATACCCTTCCTCTCAACGAACTCAATGCTTTGCTTTTCTATCGGAACTGAATCGAGCTGATGAACTACTATGTTCTTCATAAGGATCCCTATGCTAAGAATGGGCGTAAGATATATATAATTGTTTTTAACTAAAAAATTACTAATGGTAATTATAGACATAGAGCCTCTTGAGCTTTTTGTTGTGAGGCTGAAGAACGCCAGAAAGGCCCTCGGATTAAGTCAGAAGCAGCTTGCAAAACTTGCCGGCGTGAGTCAGAGCGAAATAGCTAGACTTGAGAGAGAGCCGCAAAGACTCAACCCAAATTATACTACTTTGTTTGAGATATCAGAAGCGATAAACAACTATGGCAACAGTGGCGGAGAAGGGCTGAAGTCTAAGAAGGCATCAGACATAATGCACAAGCACATAGTGTATGCAAGACCGGAGCAGAGCGCTGCTAGTGCATTTGCCACAATGCGCTCAAGCGACTTTTCGCAGCTGCCTGTAATTACAAGCAGAGGTGTGGTTGAAGGAACGGTCTACCAGAAGAAGCTCATTAAGATGTTCATGGACAACCAGGCAGAGTTCAAGAGACTGAAGGTTGGTGATATAGCAGACGAGTCTCTTCCCCAGGTAGACAAGAATACACCAATAATAAAGCTTAAACCTATGCTTGAGCAGTGGGACGCAATACTAGTCACTGAAAAGGAAAAGGCTGTTGGAATAATAACAATATACGACCTGTTCAAAGTGATTGACTAAATAATTTTATATTGTTTCCCTATAAAACTACATATATGAACAAGACTATAGCCTATACAACAGTAGCAATTGTGATAGTAGCCATACTGCTGGCCGCAGAGCTTGCAGTCAAAAGCAATTCTAATTCTAGTTCTGCATATCTTGTAAACATGGACAACGTTGCACTGAATTCTAGCATGCTTAATGCGCTGCATCTTCCCAATTCAGTATTCGCTGAAGTTGGCATCGGAGGTGCCTCAAACTTTCCAAATAAGGTGAATGCCACACGATTATCTGTCGGAGGCAAGCCTGCAATAGTTTACATAGGCGCAGACTACTGCCCATTCTGCGCTGCTGAGCGCTGGGGGCTAGTGCTGGCGCTTTCAAGGTTTGGCAACTTTACAAGCCTGCATTACATGACTTCGAGTGCAAGCGACTACTCTCCAGACACCCCTACATTTACTTTCTATAACTCAACCTATAGCAGCAAATACATATCATTGCTAACTGTTGAAATCGCAACCAACAAGATATCTGGAGGAACGTATGCGCCATTGCAGAACATGACTGCCGAAGAAGCAAAAATATTCAACGTTTATGATCTAAACAACAGTGCGATTCCAGTATCAGACCGTGGTGCAATACCTCTGATAGACTTCGCCAATTATTCTGTGCAGATGGGCTCAAATTTCGATCCGACAATACTACAAAACAAGAGCTGGAGTCAGATAATCTCACTGCTCAACAATACAAATTCTCCTGTTTCTCAGTATGTAATAGGCTCTGCAAACCTTGTTAGCGCAGAAATATGTATAATAACAAATTCTACCCCGCCGCTGTGCCAGCAAAGCTATATGAAGAATATAATAAATGAAGTAAAAGCAGCATGAACTCCTGGCATCTATGCCATCCTAGCCATTCTGTGTGCAAGCTCCCTGTTTTCGTCTATTATATTGTGCCTTTCCTCAGGATCCTCGCTAAGGTTGTACATTACATCTTTAATTCCATTGCTGAAGAAGTGCATAAGCTTGAACTTCTTATAATACACTGCAGTAGCAAAGGTATTATGGAACCTCTTTGTGTTATATATCGCATTTGCATACTTTGAGCGCCTCTTGATGAGTTTCAGCAGCTGTAAATCCCATACCTCGGTTATCCCGACATGATCAGAAAATACAAAGTTGTCCCTCCTGATATTTCCATTCAGTTCTTCCTGCCTGCCTACTCCAATATCAAGGATTGAATCATATAATGCTGAAAGCCCAACAAAGTTCCTTACCCTTTCGCTGGTATTAACCTGCTTCCCATCCTCAAATTTAGCACTTATTAATGGCACATGCGAAACCTCATTGTAAGGAAACATGTTGTGATACATGATATTGTGCTCCATGAACGCTTGCCCATGGTCGCTTGCCATAACAAGCACAGTATTGTCAAGCATCCCTTTGCCCTTTAGCACGTCAATCAGCTTGCCAATCTGGGTGTCAAGGTATCTGATCCTTTTTTCATATGCCTTTTTTATCACCGGCATGTATTCAGTGCCTTTTAGCCCGCTAAGGTGCAGCCACTTATCCTGCTCTACATATTTTTTTGTTATAAGCGAAGTTGGGTAGCCTTCATGCGCCTCCATGTAATTTATAAACATAAAAAGTGGGTTATCATTTCCACGAGACAGATACCTGCTTATTGCTTCATTTGTGTCTGAGGCTCCTTTGTCTATTTTATAAAAGCCGTATTCCTTTGCAAACTTCACATTGAGCTTTGTGCGCAGCTTTAGATATATTCTATTTAAGGTTTCATTTGGCAGTAAACGCGAAATGCCATATGCAAGCCTTATGAGAGACTTTCTTGCATAGTCATTCTCAATTATCCTGAGCACATTCCTCACAAAAGCCCTGTTTTTGTCTACCATCTCATTTAGCCATATGTTCTCTACATAGCCGAAGCCATTTGCCAAGCCTGTAGCTTTAGATACAAACGGGTTGTTTGAAAACATAGCAGTGTCATACCCAAGGTAGCGCATACGTTTAGCAAGTGTCATCTCAGAGTCCTTTATATATCGCGACTTGATAAGCAGAGGATCTGTATTCTCATCACTATACCTCATAGGATCCTTCAAAAGCACAGGCACGCTACGAACTCTGCTGCCAGTGAACAGAGAAACATGTGAAGGAACAGTATAAGTGCCTGGCGCAATGGCGTTTTCATAAACGGCAGCCCTCTTTGCTATTCTGTTTATATTTTTTGTTTTCAGCTTGCCGCCATATACATCAAGGACGTCTGCCCTTACAGTGTCAAGCATTACAAAGATAATGTTGGGTCTCTGCATCAAAACTCGCCCGGGTGACTAATGATTACTTATAGCATGGCATAAATTTAAATGTTATTATATAGTTAGGTTGCTGCTACATAAGGTTAAGGTAGGAAAACATAACAGGCAGTATTATTGTAGCGTCTCCATCTATTGTTGTGTATCTGGCATTCTCCTTTACCTTGCCCCATGAAACTGCCTCTGTCAGCCTTGCCCCTGAAAGACTGCCATCATATTGGCTTGCTGTTGTGACATATACAGCATAGTCAAGCCCTCCTTTGAACTGGTTCCACCATATGACATGATGTTTGCTTATTCCTCCGCCTACCATAAGCGCCCCTGTGACCTTGTTGTCAAACATTATATTGCTGAGGTCAAGTTCGTCCTTAATGAGGTTTAGCTTGAATTTGTGGTCCTGTGCAAATATCGAGAGCTGTGTGCCGAATGCACCATCCAGAATACCTGGGCAATAGATAGGCACATTATTCAAGTAAGCTTGTCTTATTATCGAATTTTTGTCAGTTATATGGCGTCCGAATTCCCTAATCAGCTCGCTGGCGCTGAATTCCTCCTTGCTGCCATCAACAACTTTGCCTATGATCTTGTTGAATTGCTCTTCTACTGCAAGGCCGTATTCGTCCCTACCTATGAATATGTTTCCAAGCCTGTATATATTCTTCTTGTGGAGCATTTTGTCATCCGCATCAAAGCTGCCTAGGCTGTATTTGCCTCCATATGCCTTGGCAAGGTCATGATCCAAAGTTCCACCTGTGGTAATTATTGCATCAAAATACTTCACAGCATTTGCTATCATGCCTCTAAGCCCAGTGGCAATGATGTCTGCCGGAAAAGATAGAAAGTTGAATGACTTTTCATCGTTAAGCATCTTAGATAGTATATCTATCCCCTGCACCATGTGCTGTGCTGAAAAGCCGCCTATACTCCTCATGTTGTCTATAAGCTCCTTTACTTTCATATCCTTCTCTATTTTCACATCTTTTACCGCTCTTGAAAGCAAATCACTCTTCATATAATCACTTGTGTGTGTTGAACAACAATCTCCTTTGCATAAATAACTTTATATGTTTTTTTATCTACAAATATCTTTAGGGCGATCGGGTAATATTATGGCAGAAAATAGTTTTGTTTCTCCTGATGACGAAGAACTTTTGCGTTTCATAGAATCTGCAAAGCCTAAGATATACATAGTCGGCGTTGGCGGCAGTGGCTCCAACACTATATCAAGAATGGCAGAGCTCAACATAGAAGGTGCCACATTGGTGGCTGCCAATACAGACGCTCCGCATCTCGCAAGGACAAAGGCGACTAGGAAGATACTGCTTGGAAAGAAATCAGCTAAAGGGCTCGGTGCAGGTAGTGATCCAAGGCTTGGAGAAGAGGCTGCTGTTGAGTCTGTGCCTGACATAAAGCACATATTAGGCGATGCACAACTTGTTTTTGTTACATGCGGCTTGGGTGGAGGCACAGGCACAGGTGCTGCGCCTGTGATAGCTAATGAGGCCAGAGCGTTAGGTGCTCTGACAGTAGGTATTGTTACTCTGCCATTTTCAACCGAAGGGCGCCTAAGGATGAGGAATGCCCTTGAGGGTCTTTCAAAGCTGAAGCGTTCTACTGACACAACTATAATAATACCTAATGACAAGCTTCTTTCTGTTGCACCAGACTTACCTCTGAATATGGCCTTCAGGGTGAGCGACGAGGTGCTTTCAAATGCTACTAAAGGCATAGTGGAGATGGTCACAAAGCCGGGAATGGTGAATCTTGATTTTGCAGATCTAAAGAGCGTGCTTAAGGATTCAGGTTATGCAGTTATAGGGGTTGGCGAAGCTCTTGCTGCCCAGCCGAACAACAGGGCTCTCATAGGAATAGAAAACACACTAAAAAGCCCACTCTTAGATGTAGACCTCTCAACAGCAAGGAAGGCATTAGTGAACATAATAGGTGGGGAAGACCTCACTTTGAGAGAGGCAGAAATGATATTCCAAGAGGTCGCAAGCAGGATAAGCGACGAAGCAATGTTAAAGTGGGGCGCTAGGATAGAACCATCTATGCAGAAAAGCGGCCTTAAGATAATGGTAGTAATGGGAGGTGTAACCTTTGCAGACTACACAGAGAATGGTATAAAGAGCAAGCTGGAGGAATCAAAGGATGTGGATTTGGACAAGATATTTGATGACGAGCAGCACAAGTAAAAAAGTTTTATAATCTTCTGCTGCTATAATATCTTGCTTTGCTTGATGGTCTTATGAATTTAAATCTGATACAGAAAACCAAGCAGTTCTTTGCAGATTCTAAGCATGTACTTAGCGTCAGCTACAAGCCAGATATGCCTACATTCAAGAGGACACTGAAAATAGTTCTTGTTGGAGCTTTGATCATAGGCATCCTAGGATACATAATCTCTATTATTATAGATGCCTTCATATGATTATGGAAGCAAGAATAGATATTACTAAGTCGGCACAGGAGAATGCTCAGGAGTATTTTTCAATGTCTAAAAAGGCAAGGCACAAGAAAGCAGGTGCTGAGGCAGCAATAGCTGAATTAAAGGCAAAGCTTAAAACATACGAAGAACGTGAGAGGGCGGCTTCTTCAAAGAGCATAAGAAAGCTTGAAAGGAAAGAATGGTATGAAAAATTCCACTGGTTTGTTGCAAGCAATGGTATGCTTGTTATAGGGGGAAGGGATGCACAGCAGAACGAGATTCTCAATTCCAGATATTTTGAAGATAATGACCTGTTTTTTCATGCTGATATATTTGGCGCTTCTGTAGTCATAATGAAAAATGGCGTGTCAGCAGCGAGGGAAGTAAGGGAAGAGGCAGCGCAATTTGCCGCATCTCATTCAAGGGCATGGGAGCAGGGCCTTTCGGCAGTAGATGTATATGCTGCAAAACGCAGCCAAGTTTCAAAATCAAAGGAGCATGGATCTCTCTCTACAGGCAGCTTTCTCATATCAGGTGAGCGCGAGTGGTTTAAGGGCTCGAAGCTTGAACTGTGTGCATTTGCCTCAGAGAACACAATAAATGCTAATGAAAGCATTGTAAGCTTTGTACCATCACTGAAGATATCTGTGAATGCAAAGAGGTTGAATATAGCACCATCACTGACAGTTTCAAAACTTAATATCCTCAACTATGTAAAAATAGCTCCTGGGAATACAAAGAAGTCTGATGCTGCAAAGATTATTGCAAAAAGACTTGGTTTCGAGGACATAGACTATATTATGCAGCAGCTGCCTGCAGGCTCTTTTTCTGTAAAATAACAAATGAACTTATTTTGTACTATTCACAATAAATTCAAAGGCAGGAGGTGTGCAGTTGCAATAGACAAGATTTTTAATAATTACCTGCACATATATATCATGCCTACTAAATTTGTTGTTGTATTAGGTTCCCTTATGAGCGGCCTTGGGAAAGGCATAGTAACTTCTTCTATAATGAAGATGCTCGACTTCTATGATTATAAAGTAATGCCACTGAAATTCGATGGATACTTAAACTATGACTGTGGCACTATGAACCCATATAGGCACGGCGAGGTCTTTGTGCTTGATGACAAGAGCGAAGTCGACATGGATTTTGGTATGTACGAGCGCTTCATAGACAAAAATCTCACTAAGGATTTCTCCATGACTGGTGGCAAGATATTCAGCAATATAATAGCAAAAGAACGTCGCGGAGACTACCTAGGCGAGGATGTACAGATAGTGCCTCATCTTGTTAACTATATAATAGATCATGTGAAGGAGGTTGCAAGGCAAAATAAATTAGATGTTCTTGTAATAGAGGTTGGTGGCACAGTCGGCGATATAGAAAACAATTACTTCATAGAGGCGATGCGCCAGCTCGCACTTAGCGAGGATGTTGTGTTCGTAAACCTGACATTCATACCAAAGATAGATGTTGTAGGGGAGCAGAAGACAAAGCCGGCCCAGCATGCATTCAGGACACTGATGCAGCTTGGCATAATGCCTAATTTCATAGTATGCAGGCTGGATGAGCCATTAGAAGAAAAAACAAGAAACAAGTTATCTCTTTTTACAAATTTGAAGAAGGAGAAGATAATAGATGATTCAACTGTGGAAACTCTCTATGAAGTTCCGCTGAAATTTATGTCACAGGGATTTGACAAAATGCTAATAAAGGAATTAAATCTAGAAGCCAGAAGCCTGAATAAGGAAAAGTTGGAAAAATGGAAGTCTATAGTGGGAAGGATAAAAAATCCAGAAGGAAGGGTAAAGATAGCTATAGTAGGCAAGTACACTAATTTGAGAGATTCTTATGCAAGCGTCAAGGAGGCGCTCATCCATTCTGGTGCAGCCCTTAATACAGGAATAGATTTGAAGTGGATAGAATCCTCAGACCTGGAGAAAGGCGGCAATGCTGTAAGCGAGGCTCTTGGCGATGTGCAGGGCATAATTGTGCCAGGTGGCTTCGGCAAGAGAGGCATAGAAGGCAAAATAAAAGCAATAGAATATGCAAGGACAAACAAGATACCTTACTTAGGGCTGTGTCTTGGCATGCAACTCATGGCAGTAGAGTTTGCAAGGAATGTATGCGGGCTGAAGGGGGCGCATTCAACAGAGTTTTCAAAGACAAAGTATAACGTAATAGACCTTATACCATCGCAAAGGAAGGTAAAAAACAAAGGTGCCACAATGAGGCTTGGAGCATGGCCGTGCAAAATAACACAAAAGAATTCGATAGCATTTAAGTCATACCACAAAAACCTGATCTATGAGAGACACAGGCACAGGTATGAGTTTAACAACAGGTTCAGGAGGCTATTCGAGAAGAATGGAATGCTGATATCTGGTGTAACACCTGACAACAAGCTTGTCGAGATAATGGAGTGGCGTGGGCAGTTCGGTATTGCAACGCAGGCGCATCCAGAGCTAAAGTCAAGGTTGGAGCATCCAGCTCCACTGTTTGTGAGCTTCGTTGCAGCGAGCAAGGCGCAGCCTAAGAGATAAAAGATTTGAGTAGCGCCATGCCCTGCTTCAAGCCTGCTTTAGAAGACCCTTTTTTCCTTATCCTGAAATTGTATGGCACATCGCACACTGTTACTTCACTGTGCTTGATGCATTTGAGAAAATCATACAGAACCTTGTAGCCGTAAGGCACAAAGCGCCTCTCGTTATTTTTATAAACATCTACGAACAGCTTCCTTTCCACACCAAAATAACCTGAAAATATGTCGTTGCAGCGAGCTGCGCCCCTCAGCAGCAGTATAAAATAGCCTATATATATCATACTTCTTGAGATAATTTTCCTATATAGCGCCCAGTTCTTCACACTGGCTCTAGTAGCCACTACAACCCTGCAGCGCTGCAGTTTTTCTGCTATGCTTCTTATTACTGCAGGCGGATGCTGCATATCTGCATCCATAACTATTACATACTTTGTACTTGCAGCTTTAATGCCATAAACAATACTTGCTGTGAGCCCTCTCTGCAAGTGAAGTGCCGCCCTATCAATTAATGCTATCTTGCCATCATGCGCCGCTGCTTTTTTTACTACCTCTTTTGTCCCGTCAGTGGAGCCGTCGTCAACTACCAATATGCTTATATCAGGATAATTTTTTTTAATGTAACCTATTAGTATGCCAATATTTTCACCTTCATTGAGTGTAGGCAGCACAATTGTTATATCTTTGAAAATTCTATCATGTGTTGGGTTTTGCATGTAATCCCTTTATACAAAAATCCTTAAATATGATATTACAGCATCAAGCCACTTTCCAAACAGAGGGATGCTTTTGCCAAGCCTGTCTAATATAAAAATCTGCTCTGAATTAATAGCGCCAAACTTCGCTACTATTGGAGGATAAACAAATATTAATGCAACAAGCCCAATTATAAGCTGGAATGAATATCTTAGTCCTCCAAGCAGTATAGAAATCAAGTAAAGTATAATGAATAGAGTTAAGTTGGCAAGCGCAAGCCTTGAGATATTTGCCTTCACCCTGATGTGCAACTTCTTGCTTATGAAGTTGGAATATAGAAGCCAGTTAGCAATCCCGCCTACAAAATACAGTGCTATTATTATGCCAATAGGCCCCATGGCCTTTGCAAGCAAAAGCAGAGCTGCAACTTGGAAAGCACCACTGATGGCAGCATAGCGCAGCACTTTCTTAACGAAGCCCATGCTGATGAGCAGCGATGAGCTGTAACTTCCTATTATACCTATAAGCAATCCAACGCCTATCAGCGACATGTATAGCGCAGCAGCATGGTAGCCGGAGCTGAAAATAGTGCTTATAATCTGGTTTGAAAGCGCCACAACATATGCTATTACAGGCATTGCGAGGAGGAAGCCGAAATAAAGTGAATAATTGTAGAACTTGTCTATCTTGCTACTCATAGCATTCTTTGCTATTGCTATTGCAAACATAGGCACTAGCACAGTTCCTATAGACCCTATTATAATGTCCATAAATGCTCCTATCTTTGTGGCTACTCCGTAGGCCCCGATTATACCTGGTAAGAATAATGCGCCAAGCATTATAACTGCGAAATTGCTGATAAGGTTGCCTATTATGTTTGCACCTGTGAGCGGAGAAGAAAATTTAATCAGAGCTGGCGATAATACCCTAATACTAGAGAAACTGAAATTAAACTTTACATATTTTTTCAGGAGCACTATACTTGAGAGCACTGCAGCAAACAAGCCTATAACAAATCCAGACACAGCCCCTAGTGCGCCGAAGCCAAGCATAACGAGTGCCACGCTAAGGAATGCCTGGAATGTGTTGTTTATCACAGATGCAAGTGCTGTCCTCTTGCCAGCGCCGAAACTAATCAACCCAGAGTAAGCAGCACCGTAAAGCATTGAAAGCACTATGCTAATCATAGCAACCCCTATTGGCATTGCACTTGAGCTGTTATGAAATACGCGCAGCGCAATAACGCCGCTGAGTGCAACACCAACAATTGTAAGCAGTGTACCTAGGATAAGCAGAATGAGCAGGCCTGTACTAACTATTGCATCTATTTCACTGCTTCTCTTGCGTATGGCCAACTGGGGTATGTTCTTGTTGAAGTATGCGCCGACATTTAAAGACCCGAATGCCCCAAAGGCACCGGCAGCTCCTAGCGCAAGCGTGTATATGCCGTAGTTGCTCGGCCCTAGCAATCTCGCAACAATTATGAATGCAATCCCGCTTACTATTATTGAATATATTTTGCTGAATACCACAAAAGAAGCCACATTTGCGCTTCTCACGCCAAGTTCTGTAGCACTATTGCTTTCTATTATAGACGCCACGTCATCAACTTATCTTTATTCTGAAGAACTTTGAGAGTGCATATATATACGCTACTTCTAAATTGATAAATTTATCCAGAAGTGGAAGCCCCTTTACTATCCTCATTACATCATTTAGCATTATGCTGTCTAAAATCCTAACAAAAAGCAGTGCAAAAGGATAGATTAACAGGAATATTACTGCACCAATGATCAGCTGCAGCCAGAATGAATGCAAAAGAAGTCCAAGCATTGTAAATACAACAGCAATCACTCCGGCAAATGCCACTTTGACAAGCTTTCTTGATTCATACTTTATCCCTAATACGTTGCTTATGCCTCCTGCAAGCAAGATATCACTTACTATATTCCCTACAAAGAATATTGATACTATAACTCCAATTGTTGTGAACTGCCTTATGAGCAGCAGCATCACTGCAAGCTGTACTGCAACTGACACAGCTGCATACTTCAGGACTTTTTTAACATAACCGTTTGCAACCATAAAGCTGCTTGAGTAAAGCCACGGCAATCCTATTGCAGTACCTAGCGCCATCAGGCTAACATAAAGGGGAGTAAGAGAATACTGCTTTGTTATGAATATGAATACTAAAGGCTTCGAGAAGATGCCTATGTATATAATCGGCGGCAGGGTTGCAAGCAGCGAGTATATTAGCGCCTTGTTGTAGAAGCTACCTATTCTATCCCTGCTTGTCTTGGCCACAGCCGAAGAGAATGTTGCTAGGAGCACTGTTGTCATCGTGCCTGAAAACACAAGCATTAGGTTGAGCCCTTTTGTAGCCATGCCATAGTTGCCAAGCAGGTATGCTGTACCATATACCCCGAGCAGCATTATTGCAAAGTTGCTTATGCCAGAGTTTAGCAGATTGTTCGCAGCTATGGGCAGTGAAAATCTTAGTACCCCTCTAACCTCCTCTTTGCTTGGTATGTAAAACTTGAGCTTTGCATAATTTGAGAGCGACCTTATTATATAGTATGCAGTCATTGATGCGCCCACAAGGTAACCGAGCAGTATGCCTGTTACTGCGCCATTGACCCCAAAGCCTGCAAGTATTAATCCGACACCCATCACAAGCTGCACAGAATATACAACGTTCGCAGAAATTGCAGCATGTTTGCCCCTGCCAACTCCTACTAGAGCGGAATATGCCGCACCATATAGCATTGAGAATAGTATTGTCAATGAGGCTATTTCAAGCGTTGCTGCATGCACCCCAGAACTCTTGAAAAAATAGACTACAGCAACGCTGCTAAGGGCAATGCCAACAGATGAAAGCAGTATGCCTATAACAGCCAGTATAAAGTAGCCGCTATTGAGTGCACTCAGTATTCCCTGCTCGTCTTTCTTTGCAATGAATTCAGAAAGATGCTTGTTGAAGTATGTACCTATACCAAAGTGCCCTACCGCACCTATAAATGCCGAAAAACCTAGCGCAAGCGTGTATATGCCGTAGCCGCTCGGCCCTAGCAATCTCGCCATGGCAATAAAAGTTACTGCAGTTATTGCTACCCCAATAATCTTGCCTATGGTTAGCGAGTAGAGTGTCCTAGCGCTCCTGCTTCCTACACTTTCTTCATCCATTCATATCATTTCTAAATGCTGTGCAGTTCTGCAAAGCATACAATGAATAAATATAAGTCTAATACAAAATAAAGATTTATAACATCTCTGAACCAAATAAGTTTCTATAACGGTATAATAGACAGTGTGTAAGATGAGCGGAAACCAAGGCATACTCCCAGAGGCTGTACATATTGCTGGCATGGCACATGCTACAGCTGGCGCTAAGCATGCTGATAAAGAAGAGCAATACGGAAGAAATGCAAAATCACAGCTAAATGTAGTGCTAAAACAAAAAGTGCTGGAGTATACGCTGATATCTGTTATATACTTAGTCATTGCCTTGGTGCTGTTTTGGCCAGTGGCAATAAACATAACCTCAACAGTGGTCAATGGCGGAGGGAGCGTATATCAGAGCATGTGGAATCTGTGGTGGGTGAACTATGCAACTTTCAGCATGCATGCTCCTATATACTTTACAAGGATGCTCTACTACCCAATAGGTGCAAGCCTTGTTATGCAGGATCTTACGCCTCTTGCTGCGTTTCTCAGCGCTCCTTTGCAGGCGTTTGGGCTTCCATTCACTTATAACATAATTTTTCTTTTTGCATTCGCATTCTCTGGGCTTACCATGTTCATGCTTGCAATGCACCTGACATCAAACAAGTATGCTTCCTTCCTTGCAGGGATAATCTATGCTTTTAGCCCTGTGCACGTTGCGCAGTCTTATGTGCATCTGCAATTAACTTCTATAGAGTTCATACCATTATTTGTCCTGTTCATGCTTCTCATAATAAAAGAGAGGAGGCCGGTGTATGCACTAGGTGCATCGCTGAGTTTTGTATTTGTTACATTTGCAGGCGGTATAGAACAGGGTATAATGTCTATAGTATTTGTAGCACTGATGCTAATTTTCTACATTTCCACAAAAGAAAGGAATGAATTAATCAACAAAAGGTTTGCATTTGTGTTTACCCTGATGGTGGTGCTCATATTGCTGTTCGGCTCTCCGTTTCTCATACCTTTATATAATAGTATTTCAAGCACAAATGCCTTAGCATATACAAGTCATCTAAATGCTGTGCAATATAATGAAGAATGGAGCGACAGTCTTCTCTCCTTTTTCCTGCCAAGCTATTTTAATGCACTTTTCAATAACAAGTTGCCTGCCTTTTATAATGCGATATTCACGGCATATCCTTATGAGCGGGTGTCATACATAGGCTATGCCACGCTAGCGCTTGCAGTTATCGGATTGTATTATGACTACAAGCGTCACAGGCTAAAAAATCTGGGCATCTGGCTTTTTACTGCTGTTGTTTTTGCATGGCTCTCAATAGGCCCATACCTGCAGATAGAAGGCACAGCTACCGGTGTACCTGGAATATACCTAATATACCGCATCATACCTATGTTTAACCTCATAAGCGAGCCTGGAAGGTTCGACATTATGCTTACAATGAGCCTTGCAATATTTGCCGCATTCGGTTTCAGTGAAATTGCAGCAAGGGCAAAGCTGCTTTCATCAAGGAAGAATATGATATATATCCTTTCAGTATTGACAGCAATAATATTAATAGAATATGTAGGTGTGCCTCTCCCTGGCAGCTTCATAAATACAATGTTTGTAAATGCTCACATACCAAAAGCATACTATGAGATAGGCAACATGGCTGGCAATTTTACTATGCTAGTACTGCCTGCCACTCCTAATGTCACATCACCCAACTTATACCCTGGTATGGAAACATATTACCAGACTGCATTCAAAAAGCCAATGGTGGGAGGATATACTGCAGTAAACAACTACACCCAGTCTCTATCAGTTAGCACTATACCTCTGGATGTGTCATCGGCATACTTAGAACAGGGATACGGGCTTACTTATGCTTCGCCTATCTCAGAGAACTACACAAATGTGACACTGTTTTGGCTTGCAGCATATCATACAGCATTCATATCAATAATAAGGCAGGCATACAATCAATCAGAACTCATGCTTCTCGCAAGTTATCTCTCCAGTGTCTTCGGTGCGCCGGTATATCAAAGCAATACAACTATTGTATTCTCTACAAGCAGCGCATTGGAAAAGTATGCAGGTAGATCAGCAATAGCCTACACCTCTGGAATGTGGATACCTGGATGGGACTTCTGCACTCCATCATACTGCAATGTCACAATGGGAGAATTCTGGTGGGGCAATGCGACTAGAGGGCTGACTATATACGAGCCTACCACTACTAGGGCAAGAATAAGCTTTGATGCACTTGCATATGCATCTTCTTATTTATACATATACCACATAAGCCAGAGCTCATCATTCAATCTAAGTAATGTGGCTGCAGTGCTGCCTGTGAGTCAGACAATGCATAGCTATTCTTTCAATGTCACCTTGCAGCAAGGTATTAACCAGATCATAATAGCGATGGAGCCGCAGTATGCACCACCGGCAAACCCTTACATAAACTACGGCATAATGAATGTGACTATAAGCAGCAGCTAGCAAATATTTACCCTGCGGTGCAGTTTTCGCACATAATGTTTATAATGCTTTTTGTTGTAGTTATAGATGGTAGGGCGGCGGAATTTGTATTTATCTTTAAAGGGGAGAGTGTGATGGAAGAAGAGCTGTCCGAAGGCGGCACTTACGAGCTGAAGATAGATGCAAAGAGCCCGCGTGGCGAAGGAATAGGAAAGATAAACAACTTCGTAATCTTCATAAAGAACGCCAAGACCAGAATAGGCAAAATATACAAAGTGAAGATAACCAAAAGGTATAGGACATTCGCATACGCAGAACCTATAGATACCAGCAAGTATTTTATAGGTAATGGTAGCTTAATCATATAGAGAATTTTGTTTTCTTTCTTTTTACTTGAATTTGTATTTTATTTGATTCTGTGCCAGTTTATATTATAAGGTGTATAGATGGATTATGACCCTAAAGAACTTGCTGAAAAGTTTTTGAAAGGCACAACAACTGTCGGTGTAGTTTGCAGTGACGGAGTAGTTATGGGTGCCGATTCTAGAGCGACAATGGATACATTCATAGCTAGCTCAGAGGCTATAAAGGTCTACAAGATAGACGAAAACATAGGCATAACTATAGCAGGGGGAGTAGGAGATGCAGAGTATATAGTTAAGATACTCAAAATGCAAAATGAATTCTACAAAATGGATGAAAACAAGCCAATGTCACCTTCAGCAGCAGCATCACTGCTTCAGCTGCTGCTGCAGCAGAACAAGATGATGCCATACCTTGTGCAGCTTGTAGTAGGAGGCATAAACAAGGAAGGACCGGAGCTTTACAGCCTTGATCCATTTGGAGGCTTAATAACTGAAACTAAATTTACATCTACAGGTAGCGGATCACCTACAGCTTATGGTTATCTTGAAGAAAATTATAAGAAAGACATGACAACGGATGCAGCAGTGAAGTTAGTTGCCAAGGCGCTGAAAATAGCAATGAAAAGGGATTCAGCAACTGGTGACAAGACAAAGATAGTTGCAATAACGAAGTCAGGTTTCAAAGAGTTTTCAAATGATGAAATAGAGAAGATGCTAAAGTAATCAAAATTGATTCTTTTTACTTAGAAATGTTGATTTACTGCTAGTTGCCAGTAGTTAGTGGTTTTTTGACTGAAAATCAAGAAATAAGTGCATTGAAAAAGGTGGAAGAACTCATACCTCCAGAGGCAGGTCTAGTCAAGGCTGAATACGAGGGGCCTGACATAGCTGTTTTTGTAAAAAACATAGGGAAGGTATACTCAGACGAGAGCATAATAAGGAACATATCAGCTGCGATAAAGAAAAAGCTTATAGTGAGAAGCGATTCGGCAAGTCTAATGAACCCTGAAGAGGCTAAGAAGAAAATAGAGCAGATTATACCAAAAGAAGCAGGTGTCTCGGAATCAGGCATACGCTTTGTACCTGAGTTTGGAGAGGTATTTATAGAGGCAATGAAGCCTGGGCTTGTCATAGGGAAGGAAGGTTCCACGCTCAAGAGTATAGTATCAGAAACCAACTGGGTGCCAAAGGTCCTTAGAATTCCTACAATAAATAGCGATGTAATAACTGCAGTAAGGCAAATGCTTGTAAATGAGAGTGACTTTAGAAAGAAGTTCCTGACTACTATAGGCAAGAAGATAAACCAGCCTATAATGAAGAGCGAATGGATAAAAGCAACAGCCTTAGGTGGATTTAAAGAAGTCGGGAGAAGCAGCCTACTCTTAGAGACTAATCATTCTAAGATACTAATAGACTGCGGCATAAATCCCGAGCCTGGAATAAAGGGCGCAGATGCCACCACTGGAAATGGGAACAGGGCGTATCCATACCTAGACAGCGCAAACATAACAATAAATGACATAGATGCTGTAATCCTGACACATGCCCATATGGACCACATAGGTTTCGTGCCTTACCTGTTCAAGTATGGCTATGACGGACCGGTTTACTGCACGCCCCCTACAAGGGATCTTGCAGCCCTACTTTTGTATGACTACATAAAACTCGTGCAGAGGAGTGGCGGCACACCACTTTACGATGAGCGTGATATAAAGAAAATGCTTCTTCACATGGTGATAAGAGACTACAACGAAGTTACCAATGTTACTGATGAGATAAAACTCACCTACCACAATGCAGGCCACATACTTGGCAGCGCCACAGTGCATCTTCACATAGGAGAAGGAATGTACAATATAGTACATACTGGTGACATGAAATACGGATTTACAAGGCTTTTTGACCCGGCTGACACCAGGTATCCAAGAGTTGATTCGCTATTCATAGAAAGCACCTATGGCGCACAGAATGATATAACTCCAAACAGGCAGGATGCAGAGAAGCAACTAATATCAACGATAATAGATACCATAAAAGGCGGAGGAAAGGTGCTTATACCTCTTTTTGCTGTTGGCAGGGCGCAGGAGATAATGCTTGTCCTGGAAAGCTACATGTCCAGCAATCCAGAATACAAAATAGATGTTCCAATATATCTTGACGGGATGATACTAGAAGCAAGCGCAATACACACGGCTTATCCAGAGTTCCTGAAGGCAAGCCTCCAGCACAGAATACTTAGCAACATGTCTCCTTTCGAGAGCGAAATATTCGAGGTTGCAAAAGGAGAAAGAAGTGACATACTTGACAAAGGACCCGCAGTGATACTTGCAAGTGGAGGAATGCTTAACGGCGGGGTAAGCTTGGAGTATTTCAAGTCGATGGCTCCTGATCCTAAAAACACCATAATATTCGTCGGCTACAACAGTGCAATGTCTCTCGGAAGAAGAATACAGAACGGAGTGAGCGAGATACCGCTGCCTGACGATGATGGAAAGCTGTCGCAAGTGAAGGTCAACCTGCAAGTAAAGACAGTAGAAGGATTCTCGGGGCACAGTGACCGCAGGCAGCTTATGGAGTTCGTAGAGGACATGAGGCCGTCTCCTAAGAAGATATTTACAATGCACGGAGAGGAAAATAAGTGCGATGACCTTTCAAGATCGCTTGGCAACAGAATGCATGTAGAATCACGCGCGCCGATGAACCTTGACACAATGAGATTTAAATAGCTAGAACGACTCCAATCTTGGCCATTCTATGTCTGTAGGCCTGAGTTCCTTTTCCTCTGTGCTTATGCCTGAAGGTATTCTGCCATAGGCGAGGCTGCCTACAGCAATGAATGCTATCACTGTTACTGCAAGCAGATATAGTGCATTGCTTATCAAGTATATGTAGCTTGATATTATAAGCATAACAGCCCCCATGAATATGCTGTAAATGTTTTTATCAAGCTTTACAAAAAGCACTACCCCTGCAGACAATCCTAATATCACAGCAATAAGATTCAGCAGAGAAAGCATATAGCTGTAGTTTATTGTTGATATAAAGCTTATCAAGCCGATTTTAGCCATCTGGCCTGTGAAGTATGCAATCTGCGGGTATACAAAATATGCCAATATTATTGCGTTAGCGATGAATATTGCCCCTGCCGCTAATATGAAAGGGTTCATCTCAGCCTCGCCTGCCCCTCCAGGATTCTTTGTAACTTTGTCTATATCTTCAAGGCAGTAGAATTTGTTGTTGTATTCTACAAGGTCTGCATAGCAGAAAGGCCTCTTGCAATAGTCGCAGATGGCGTATGCGGGTCTCCACGGATGATTGACGCACATTAGCCCTTTTGCGCTCTCCATGCTGTCCTTTTCAGTTTTTGTAAGCCTTTTCTTTGGCTTTTGCATGCTTGTAATCTCCGCCTCCGACTCTGCTTCTTCCATCTTCTGCCTGTTGATAAATTCTTCTACAATCCTTTTTTCTTCTTCTCCATATTGCTTTTTTTGAGTCTTTCCTTCCGGAGCAGCTTGAATATTTTGTGCTTTTTCCTCATTCACGTGTAAAGATTCCTTTGCAGCCGTCTGAACATTTGCATTTATCTTTTCTGGCTTCACTTCAGTTTGCGCTTTTACTTCAGGCTGTGCTTCTACTTTCGCCTGCACTTTGGCTTGAGGCTGTTTTACAGGTGCCTGTATTGTAGGTTTAACAGAAGCTGTTTCTATAGGCGCCTGCGGCTTCGTCACAGTAGCATATGCACTCGGTGCCTGTACATTCTTTGTTACAATGCGCCCTTCATTTTTTGCTGCAGCTATTTTCTGTGCTCCTCCCGCCTGAAAATGCATCCCTCTAAGCTTAAATATAAGCATATCATTGGGATCTACAGGCATTGCCTACACCAATGAAGCAATTCAAAACTTCCTCATACGGCTTGCTATTGCACGCTTTTTATCGAAAATACCTCTGTGCTTAGCGCAGCTTATGCAGTAGTATACCTTCCTTTTTTCAAGGAATCTGACATCGCCCTCTGAATGCGTTTCTGTATCAAATCTTATTACTTTCTCGTCTACTACTGCCTTACTTCTAGGTATTTTTCTTCCGCAGTTGTCGCATGTTACAAGTGGTTCTTTTCCTCTCAATAAAACACCATTAGTCAATATATTATACATAGAAAAGTTTATTAGAAGTAACTATATATTATAACTAAGTGATTTTATGAAAGTATACATACTGAGTGATTCTTCAAATAACGGTGACAGTCTAGCCGAAGAGCTTGAAAAATATAATGTAAATATAATAGAAAAGGAGATTACTGACCCTGAAGAATACAGGGCAACGCTGGAAGATTTGCTTAGCAGAGGTGGCTTCGACAGCATAATACTTGCAGCTTCAGACCCTGTAGGCATGAGTATCTCACTTAACAAGAGGCAGGAAATAAAGGCTGCGCTTTGCAACAGCAAGGAAGACCTCCAATCTGCAAAGGATAATGGTGCCAATGTAATAATAATAGGCAAAAATGCAGATCTAGAAGGTATTGCTGCGTCAATGGCTCAGGCATCTGCTGCTTCAAAGAAGAGCATTGCAGGTATTTTCAATCCTAAAAAAGTGGCAGATTCGCAGAGAGCAGCAGGCAAGGCAGAAAAGTCAAATCATATTGCAAAGGTGCAGCAAAAAGCCCAGGTAGAAGAGCCTGCATTGCCTGAGGAAGAAGATACAGCTCCTCCGCAGAAGGGTCTGATGAACAAGATAAAATATGCGCTGGGCATAGAGGATGAAGATTCATCGGATAAACGCAAGGATGAAAAATAAGTGGTGCACCGAATGGATCCGTATTGCAAGGAAATAACAGATATTGTGCTTCCTGCAATAAGAGCATCTATTGCCATAACACTTGAGGAAAAGCATAATTTTACGCAGCAGATGATTGGAGCTAAACTAGGAATAGCACAGGCTGCTGTGAGCAAGTATATTAAGGGAAACTGCTCAAAACCTGTATTAAATATGCGGGATTATATAATAAGCAGAGGGCTGGTAGACAAGGTAGTAGATGCGATAGTGAGTGGCAGTAACAGCAAGAAAATAGAGGCAATGATAGACAGGCTCTGCTCAGACAAGTCTCTTCTCAATGCAGCAAGGTTACAAAGCTAGCGTGCAAGCAGCTTCTTTACCTCTTTCGGGCCTAGAGTGTTTATTATATCTTTTTCTTCAAGCCAGCCACGACGTGCCATACCAACTCCAAACCTCATGAATTCAAGATGGGAAAGTCTGTGTGCATCAGTTCCTAACGAAAACTTTAAGCCATATTCCTTTGCTTTGATTATATTCTCATCATTGAGGTCGAGCCTGCTAGGAAAGGAGTTAATCTCCATTATAACATCGTTCCTTTTTGCAGCTTCAAATACCTTGTCAATATCCATATCAAGCGGATCTCTCTCATTTATCAGCCTTCCTGTAGGATGCGCCAAAATATCCACATATCCACTGTCAAGAGCAGTGACTATGCGTTTTGTCATTTCTTCCCTGCTCATATTTCTATTGGTGTGCACTGCACAAAGCCTGTAGTCCATCATTTCAAGTGTTTTCCTGGAAAGGTCCAATGAACCATCTTTTAGTATGTCTATTTCTGCACTTTTCAGTATCTCTATATCATCTCCGTATTTGGATATGACTTTGTCTATTATACCAAAATAATTCTCAAACTGTTTGTCATTCATACCTTTTGCAATATACTCACTCTTGGTGTGGTCTGTAAGCCCTATATACTTTCTGCCAAGTCTTATTGCCTCCTTTATCAAATCATCCACATTGTTTGAACTGTCTCCGCTATAGTTAGTGTGGGTGTGCAGGTCTCCTTTTATATCTTCAAGCCTTACAAGCTTAGGCAGCTTGTGCTTTTGTGCAAGCTCTATCTCGCCCCTTCCTTCTCTCATCTCTGGCTCTATATAATCCATTCCTAGCTTGCCGTATACAGATTCTTCGTTCTCTCCTGCAATCATTCTCCCTTTGCTGTCAAAAAGCCCATATTCACTAAGCTTGTAGCCCATCTTGACAGCTATCTGCCTAACCTGTATATTGTGATCTTTGCTGCCAGTGAAATACTGCAGTGCAGAGCCGAAGCTCTTTTTATCAATAACTCTGAAATCGCATGTGAGCCCTATCTTGAGCTGCACCGTTGTCTTCGTCGGGCCCTTCACTATGACATTTTCGGTTTCAGGCAGGCCTACAACAAAATCCATGACTTTCTCATTCTGCTGTGATATTACAAGTATATCAAGATCTCCAACAGTTTCCTTCATCCTCCTAGTAGACCCTGCTATCATGACCTTTTCTGCCAGCTCGCTTTCAAGTATTTTGTTAACTATCCTCTCAGCCTCTGGAAGCGCAGTGCCAAGCAGCATCCTTCCTCCAATGCTCTGCAACATGTCCAATCCTTTCTTTATTTCCTCCTCGCTCTTTTCTCCAAAACTTTCAAGGCTGCTTATTTTGTGCCCTTCAACAGCTTTCCTGAGGTCGTCTATGTTTTTGACTCCAAGTTCCTTATACAGCTTCAATATCTTTTTTGCACCGAGACCCTGTATTCTGGTAAGGTTTGCAAAATCTATTGGGTATTTTCTCTTCAGTTCATCATACTTTTCCATTCTTCCTGTTGCCACATATTCTTTTATCCTCTCAGCTATTGTTTTGCCTACACCTGGAAGAGCAAGCAGGCCTTCAATGCCTTTCTTGTTAAGTATATCTCCAACATCCTCTTGAAGTGTAGAAACAGTCATAGCAGCCTTCTGGTACGCCCTCACTTCAAAACTGTGGTCGCCAGGCTCCAGCATTAGCATGTCAGCAATCTCATTGAACATGTCTGAAATTTGCTTGTTGTACATGATTAACATTTGCCTAAAAAATTAGATAAACCTAACTATGAGCTCTTTTTTGCGTACTTCCTAAGCTAGCATTGCATACGCAAAATATTTCTTTTTATTTATTCATATAATAACGGTGCTATTATGGCCATAATCACAAGTATGGGTATGCAAAGCGAGGATTTGGAACTTTTTAAGCCTAAAATAGCCGTTGCAGGTGTAGGCGGCGCAGGCACAAATACAGTGCACAGAATAAGCGCACTTGATATAAAGGGCGCAGAACTATTTGCATTCAATACAGATGCTAAGCAGCTCAATATGGTGAGCCCGAAGATAAAGAAACTTGTGCTGGGGCAGTCTATAACGCACGGGCTCGGGGCAGGAGGCTTTCCAGAGATAGGTGCAAAGGCTGCTGAGCTATCCAGGAACGATGCCGACCTTCTGCTCAAGGACATAAACATGCTTTTCCTGACAGCTGGCATGGGCGGAGGCACAGGCACAGGTGCTGCGCCTATTATTGCAGATATATCAAAGAGGAACGGCGCAATAGTGATAGGCATAGTGACAGTTCCATTTGCACTTGAAAGAGTAAGACTGGAAGTGGCAAAAAAAGGTTTAGACGAGCTCAAGAAAAACGTAGACACGCTTATAGTTATAGACAATCAGAGGCTCGTGACGCTATATCCAAACCTTCAGATAGAGCAGGCCTTCATGCTAGCTGATGAGATAACAGCAAAGGCGGTGAGAGGCATAACAGAGGCAATAACACAGCCTAGCCTTATAAACCTAGATTTTGCAGATGTTAGGACAGTAATGAATTCTGGCGGCCTTTCAATGATAAGCGTAGGCTCTGCATCAGGTCACAACAGGGTAGAAGCGGTGGTGGAAGAGACGCTTAAAAACAAGCTGCTTGATGTAGATTACAGGGATGCAAAAGGTGTGCTGCTATACATAAGAGGCGGCCCCGATTTGACGCTTGGGGAAGCGAACCAGATAGGCGAAAAGCTAACAGAGTCTATATCATCTAATTCATATGTAACATGGGGCGCTACTATAGACCCCAACTATGAAGACAAGGTCGAGGTAGTAGCCATATTTACCGGAGTTTCAGGCTCATCTGTAATTGGAAATGAGCCACAGCCTTCAAACGGATTGGGCATAGACTCGCTCTGACATTACGGTTGAAACGTGGGCTTTCTGCTATGCATTTCTGTAACAGGGTTTTTATTTTGAGCGCTGCCTATTTACGATAACTTAAAATAGCTTTTCAATGAAAATATAACCTAGTTATAATGGTGATTATATAGAATTCCTAAAAGAACAAGACAAGAAATATGTAAAAGAACTTTTCGAGAAGAATCTGACTGGGGAAGTAAAGCTCATGCTTTTCGTAGACACCCCAGAAAAGTGCCAATACTGCAAGGACACAGAGGAGCTCCTAAGCGAGGTGGCAGCTATCAACAGCAAGATTAAGCTTACTGTGTATAAAATTGCAGAGCACCAGAAGGAGGCAAAATTCATGGGCGTGGACAAGACACCTGCGCTTATTGTGGGAGGATCAAAGATATACAGTGCCCTCTACTTTGGCATACCGGCAGGACATGAATTTGCGGCGCTGCTTGAAGACATTGTGGATGCATCAAATGACAGGACAAGGCTTTCTGAAGCAACAAGGGCAGAGCTCAAGAAGATAGACAAGCCTATAGACATAAAGGTTTTTGTAACCCCAACATGCCCGTACTGCCCAAGGGCAGTCAGGATAGCGCACCAGTTTGCAATGGAGAACAGCAAGATAAAAAGCAGCATGATAGAGTCGATGGAATTCCCCGAGATGGCAAATGAATACAATGTTATGGCTGTGCCTAAGATAGTAATAAATGATACTATATCATTCGAGGGAGCGCTTCCAGAGGAGTATTTCATGCAGTATCTTATGCAAGCATACAAGGGCTGAATTCTTCAGCTCATGCCTCTTCTACTACTGTAGCACCATCTTCGTCCTTGTTCCTACTTAGGATGTAGACCTTAGCATTAGCAGCCTGCCTTAGGAACTCATCATGGGTTATTATGAATACCTGGTCTATTATCCTTGGCAAGGTTTCGTTGAATACCTGCGCAAACCTTGCAAGGCCCTGCCTGTCTATGTTGTGCGTAGGCTCGTCAAGTATTATCCACCTAAGGTTAGGCACAAGTACCATTGCGAAGGCAACCCTCATTGCAAGGCAGGCGATGCTCCTCTCCCCGCCGCTGGCAATTGCGTTTACCTCCTCCCACGCGCCTGTGCTCGTCTTAAGTTTCAGAACATAATCTGAACTCGTCCCTTCTAATGTTATGCTGTTGTAGTCACCATACGGATACATTTCAGGCCATATCTCCTGCATGACGCTGTTTATAGAATTTATGAGCTTGCTCCTCAAAACGCCCTGTGTTTCGGTGAGTGCATTCTTGAACTTCTGGACATCCTCAACAATTTTCTTTTCCCTCTTTATTTCATCATAAACCTTGTTTAACCTTTCTATCTGCTCCTCCTTGTCAGCTATCTGCTTCTCTTTCTCTTCTATGTACTTTTTTGCAGCTTCAGCCTCTGCCTTTTTCTTGCTTATCTCAGCCTTCATATCTGAATATAATGCCTGCATCTTCTCCATTTTCTCCTCATCGATGTCTATACCGCTGTACACCTTTTCCTTTTCCTCCAAATCTGCAGCGATCTTTTTTTCGTCATTCCTGTATGAGGACAGTCTTTTTGCTGATTCAAGCTCAGAGCCGAGCACATTAAGCCTTTCGTTAACAGCTTCAATCTGCCTCCTGTTGTCTTCGTAATCCACTTTGACTTTGGCCTCATCTGCCTTGTACCTCTCAGCATCCCTCTTTGCAGCATCAAGCTGTGCATCAAGGTCTGAAAGCGATTCTATTCTTGAAATATCAGATTTAAGCTTGTACAAAGAATCTCTTGCTTCTTCTATCTCTTTATTAAGTTCTTTGAGGGACTTTGTATAATCCTCAGCCATGCTGCCTAGCTTTTTCGATAGCTCTCTTTTGCCCTCAAGAAGCCTGCTCTTCATCTCTTCGGTAAGTTCCCTTTCGCAAACAGGGCATTTGGTAATATGCTTCTCCAGTTCAGCAATCCAGCCTTCTGTCTCTTTTTTCTGTGCGTTAAGCGTGGCTATATTATCTTCAATCTTCTTTGCAGAGGCAATTTTTTCCTCTAATTCTTTTTCAGCTTCCTGTACTTTCCTTCCACCGACTTCAGAGACAAGCCTGTCGCGCTCTCTGATTTTCTCCTCAATCTGAGATATAAGGGCTGCCGCCCTTGCAGAATTCTTATGAGCATCTGTCTCAATACTTCTTATCCTTGCCTCTTCTAGCTTTAATTTCTTGAGCTCATCAGTAGCCTTTGCAACTTCTGATTCAATTGCAGCAGTGTCTCCGAGCCTCTTTTCCTCTATCTTCTTTATCTCGCCTCTTAGGAAGTCAAGCCTGCTCTTCGCCTCAGCTATCTCCTTCGAAAGCATATTCTTCCTGTTATACATATCCTTGACTTTCCTAAGCTCTTCTTCTAGCCTTGCAAACTCCGCTGCCTTCCTTCCGATATCAGAATCCAGCTTCTCCTTCTCTTTTACCAGTGCATCCCTCTCATTCTTTAGCGAGTCCCTTTGAGAGCTTATTTTTGTCATATCAAGGTTAGCTATCTGCGCTTCCTGATCGCTCACCATGTCCTTGAACCTGTTTATTAGGGTTGTGGAATTCTCTATGGCAGTGCTGAACCTGTCAAGCCCGAGCAACTCATCTATCTGGCTCTTCCTGTCAGCTGCCCTAAGCTCTAAGAAATAGTCAAGCCTGTTCTGCTCTGAATATACAGCCCTTGAGAATAGATCATACTCGACCTTCAGTGCCTTCTCTATCTCCTCTGTCACGCGCTGTGGCTGCGATTGGAGATATACACCGTTCTTTAAAAGTGTGGCTTTTGTAGCTCCGTTTAGAGATATCCTCCTCTCCACTTCATAAGCGTCTTCTCCTATGCTGAAGGAAAGCCTAACAACAGCCTCCTGCTCCTGAACAGGCCTGTTTTTTATTATCCCAGCAGCGCTGCTGCGCTTGTGCTGCAGTGCCGGGTATGTACCGAAGAGAGCATATGAGATAGCATCAAGTACAGAGCTCTTTCCTGCCCCCATCACACCCATAAGCACGTTAGTGCCCTTCGCAAACTTCAGCTTTGTCTCTTTGTGTGCCTTCCAGTTTATTAATTGTATCTCGTTAATCATTGTCTCAATAATATTTGGCTAATCAAAATATAAAGCTTGTATGGTATTTACTATTATGCGTTTGGTTGCTGATGTGATGCTGGCAAAGCTCGCTAGATGGCTCAGGCTCGCCGGAATAAATGTAGAAGATGCCAAAGCTACTGATGACAACAGACTGATAAGATCAGTTAGGCAGAGGGGTGCAATCCTGATAACAGCAGATAAGCAGCTTGCAATGCGATCAAAGCGCAGGAAATTCAAGGTTCTGTATGTTCCATACAAAGAGCTTGATAGCCAGCTTGCATTTGTTGCAAGCAGACTAAAGCTCCACATTGGCACAAACCCTGCTATGATATGCCCTAAATGCGGAGGCACTTTGGTAAAAGTACAAAAGGACAGGGTAACTACACAGGTGCCTGAACTTGCATACAAGAGAAACAGGTATTTTTACAGATGCAGAAGGTGTGGTAAGATTTACTGGAAAGGGACACATTGGAAGGCTATAAGCAAGCGACTTGTGCGTATAAACAGGATGATAAACAGCAGTTCATATTAGGCTTTCTTCCTCGACTTCTACCTCCCTTACTCCATCTATGCTCTTGAGCTTCTCTTCAAACACGCTGCTGCCCTCCTTATCATCGTGTATAAATAGAACTTTTATGACTTTTATGCCAAAGGCGATATCCTCAAGCTGCATGCCAGCAGGCTTAAGCTCCGCTATTTTCTTGCTTATCTCTTCTTCCTTCCCATTTTCTGGGTAGATCTTGAAAAGGACTCCAACATCTGACATCAAGGTCCCTCAAAGCCGCATTCAGGGCATTTATACCTTACGTACGTTTCCCTGCAGTGTGAGCACCTTACTATAGTAGCCTTGCCACAGTTGGGGCATTTGAATTCTACGTAATCCTTAGTCATTCTTCCGCATGATATGCAGGTTTTTCCAGGCAAAGATGCTATAAAATCACCATAAGTATAATCTAATAAGCTAATCAGGTTAAGTATAAGTTTATTAATTCAAAATATATAAAAAGATATCATATGGGCATGTGGCGTAACTTGGATAGCGCGCCGGCTTGCGGAGCCGAAGGTTGCGGGTTCAAATCCCGCCATGCCCGTATGTAAATGCAATAATGATAAACATGCACTATGCAACTACTCTGCCTCTACATGGGGGTAAGGCACCGAGATGGCTTTATGGCAGAATGGTGAAGCTCGGCAGAGCAATATCTATGGTAATAATGGATGAGTATAGTGCTGATGAGCTTGTCAGGAGGCTCAGTGATCCAAACTGGTTTCAGGCACTTGCATGTGCAATAGGCTATGACTGGCACAGCAGCGGTACAACCACAGTTACAGTAGGGGCATTAAAAGAAGCACTTAATGATACAAAGGAGATATACATAGCAGGAGGCAAGGGCAGGGCAGGTACTAACACCCCTAATGACATAGAGAAAGGAGCTGACCTGCTATCTATACCTTCAAGGGCAGAGGAACTTGTGCAGACAAGCAGGCTTGCAGCTAAAATAGATTCTTCAATGGTATATGACAATATAAGCATATATCACCATTCATTCATTTTCACAAAAAGCAAATGGGCAGTGGTGCAGCAGGCAATGGAGCAGAAAGGGAGCAATGCCATAAGGTTCCAGTGGTTCAGCGACACAGTTGACAAAAAGGACATAGCCAATGAGCCGCATACTGCAGTTGCAGCAAGCGTCCATAAGAAAACAATCGATCTTACATACAAGGAAAACAGCTGGGCAAGAGCAGGCAGCTTAGAAGCCTTAGATGAGTACAGCAATATAATTACTAGTGAATATCCTGGAAGGCATAAACTGCTTTACGATGTTGATCTGAGCAGCACAGCAAGGAAGGCAATAGAAATGGCCAGCACTGTAAATCCAAAAGACTATAAGGAGCTGCTACTTGTGAAGGGCGTAGGCAGATCAACAATAAGGTCTCTTGCATTCATAGCCTCATTGATTTTCGGAAAGGAACTTGCATACAGGGATCCTGCTGCATTTGCATACAACCTCGGAGGCAAGGATGGTATACCATTCCCTGTGCAGCGTGGAACATATGATAATGTGATCGAGAGCATGAATTATATCATCGATGCTTCAAATATAGATAGGCAGGAAAAGATAGATGCACTGAAGAGGCTAAGCGCTTATATGAAAGCATGAGCAGGAATTCAGATAAATGCTGAAGCTATTTTTTCATATGCAGCTTCGTAGTCAAAAGTGGTAAACTTGCCTCTTTCAATCAGTATCTTCCCATCGACTATGCTGTAGTCAACATTCGGACCTTCTGCAGAATATACCACATTGCTCACTGCATTCTTTTCTGTTGTCCGCACCAGTTGAGGTCGCTTTGCATCAAGCATTATAATATCTGCAATCTTGCCTTCCTCTATACTGCCTCCATTGTAACCAAGCGCCTTTGCTGCATTCAAAGTTGCAAACTCCAGAGCAGTTTCAGGCGGCAGTCTGTTCTCAAGTGCAGAGATCTTCATTGCCTGGAACATGTCAAGACTGTCATTGCTAGCAGTACTATCAGTGCCAATGGTAATATTCACGCCACTATTAAGAAGCTTGTTTATCTTAGCGCGACCACTACCTAGCCTCAGGTTGCTCGCAGCATTGTAAGAAACAGTAACACCTTTCTCCGCTAGCATCTTCATTTCACTATTATTGAGCCATACCGCATGTGCAGCAACCATCCTGTTGGTTAGCAGCCCCCTTTCATAGAGCCATTCGACAGGCCTTTTGCCGTATTTTTTAAGGCTACCTGCAACCTCACTTCTGGTTTCAGACAGATGCATGTGCAGCACTGTATTATATTTTTCAGCAAGCTCTTTTGCCTTTGCAATAGTTTCTTCTGAGCATACATATACTCCCTGCAATCCAAATGCAGGTCTCACAAGCGTGCCTGATATGTTACTTTCTACAAACCTCCTTGCATTCTCTATAGGTATACCCTTTTGTGTGGTGAACTCCTTATCAAGTACAACCCATGCTAGGTATGCGCGCATGCCTATCTTCTTTGCGACTCTTGCTATAACATCTTCAGAATAGTACAGATCAAGAAATGCAGTTGTGCCAGTGCTAAGCATCTCAGCAATTCCCATAAGTGCTGATGCCTCTATCTTATCTTCAGTGTTGCGGCTGTCAAACTCGCCTGTCTCCTTCAGAAATCTTCCAAGGCTTCTTGTATCAACCATGCCTCTTATAGCGCTCATGCCTATATGTGTATGAGTGTTTACCAAGCCTGGCATTACTATATGATCTTTTCCATCTATTACAAAATCAGATTTATCTATACCATCAGAGCCGCTGACCACTCTGCTTATTGTGTTCTCTTCAATTTCAACGCTGCCTCTGATTACGCGCTTATTACTATTATGCGTTATTATTAAGCCATTCTTTATCGCTATTGTCATTGCTATTAAATTGGAGTTAAAGTTAATAAACTTAAATGAAAAGCAAAAGTATGGCAAAATCAGGCAAGCTTATCTATTCAGTGCAGGAGCATCATGCCTCGCACCTGCATTACGACCTAAGGCTTGAAAAAGATGGAGTCCTTAAGAGCTGGGCAATTCCAAAAGGTATGCCTACAGATAATTCAAAGAGACTTGCTATAGAAACTGAAGATCATCCTCTGGAATATGCCCATTTTGAGGGCGTGATACCAGAGGGTATGTACGGCGCTGGTGAGGTAATACTTTGGGACTACGGATATTATAAAATTCTGCACTGGAGTGAAAAAAAGATAGAGGTTATTATATACGGTGAGAAAATAAAAGGAGCATACATGCTACTAAAAATAAAAGGGAAAGATTGGCTAATCTTCAAAGAGAAAATTAACCAATCAAACTAAGGAGATTACCTTCCCCTCCTTCCCCTCCTGTTCATCTTTGCTCTTGCTATGTAGCCGCTCTTGTCTACAAAGTACAGGTAGCCGTCCTCCCTTTCAACTTTTTCACTTCCTACCTTGGCCTTCCTGCCCTTTGGGTTTGTCTTCATGGGTGTGCGCCATGCATAACCGTCCTTCCCTACATAGTAGAGATAGCCGTCTTCTCTCTCTATTCTTTCCTTTCCAATTCTTTCAGCCATTGATTCACCCTCGATAATCTATCAACAGAATAAGCTTATATATCTATCGTCGGAAAATCGACATTAAAATACATGCTTTGCAGCTTTGCAGCAACAAGTCACGCTATACTGCATTACATTTTATATATCTTCATTTTTCAAATCTATCTGATTGCATGATAAAGATAAATCTATTGAAAGACTATAACCTTAGCGGCTACAAGCTGCTTGAAGGTTTTCCAAGTGTAGGTCTAGTGGGGCCGATGGTAAACAGCTACATAATAGAAAAGCTTAACATGGAGTATATAGGCTACATAGAGAGCGACGCATTTCCTCCAATATCTGCTATACATGGTTCAACACCTCTCTTCCCAGTCAGGATATACAAGGACGACAAATACAAGATTGTGGCACTGATATCAGAGTTCACTATACCTGTTGAGACTGTATACCAGCTAAGCTACGAGATAATAGACTTTTGCCGCAAGCACAGCATAGAAGAGATAATATCTATAGGAGGGATAGCTGCTGAAAAATCCTCAAATACTGTTTTCGTCATATCATCTGACAAATCTATGCTGGAAAAAGCAGCAAAGGCGGGTATCAACCCAATAGAGGAGGGAGTAGTGGCTGGAGTTAGCGCAATACTGCTGGCGAATGCAGCACAGTACGGCCTTTCTGCGATAGACCTGTTAGTCCCAGTTAATCCATCAGAAATGGATCCCAAAAACGCAGAAGTAGTGATAATAAATCTGAAGAAGCTGATAAACATAGAGATAGACATAAAGGACCTTGAGAGGGAAGCAAAACTCATAGAGGCAAAAACTCGTTCAATCCTTAAAAAGACAAAGGAGTCTCACGAAACCTACAACAAGGCAATAGACGCTACAGGGCCTTCCGCATATGTGTAGCAGAGTGGCTCTGATTGGGCAGGGGTGGCAGAGTCTGGTCTGGCAACAGCCACAGAAAAATGCGCAGGACTTAAGATCCTGTGGCTTAGCGCCTTCGAGAGTTCAAATCTCTCCCCCTGCAAATAGATGAAGCAATGTAAATAGGATTTCAAACATTTATACTGGCAGATTAGTAAAATAGATAAACTTAATCTTCCTATTTGATTCTATGGCAGCAAAAGAGCTTGTAGGTAAGGTGACACATTATTACGACAGGATAGGGGTAGCAGTGGTTGAACTCTCATCCAAGCTCAAAGTAGGTGACAACATATCAATAGAAGGCCCTGGCGTCAGCTTTGAGCAGCACGTCGAGAGCATGCAAATAGAGCACATAAATATAGCGGAGGCGAATGCTGGAGACTCTGTAGGACTGAAAGTTGCAAGCCCTGTGAAAGAGGGCGCCAAAGTGTACAAAATAATGTAAAAAAGCATAAGATAAGCCCCTGTAGCTCAGTGGTATCCTTAACACTAAAGAGCGTCTGCATGGTAAGCAGAAGGTCGCGAGTTCAATCCTCGCCGGGGGCTATTATTTTTAGCAGAATAGAATCAAGCATTAAACTGCAGCTTGTCGCCAATCTTAATGTCGAGCTTTCTTACAATGCCGGATGCAACTTCGAACACAGTTGTAGATGGCTTTTTGGGCTTGTAAACCTTGCATCCAATAATGCTTCTGCATGGCGCTGCATTTTCCACAATGTCAACTATTCTTTTCCCTTCGTCAAGCCATATAATATCTATAGAAAAACGCATGTTATGCATCCATATGCCATAATAAGAAGGCCTTCCAAACAGGAAGAGCATGCCTTCATTACTTCCTATACTCTTTCTGTACATTAATCCTATTGCCTGCTTCAGAAGCGAATCCGCAACAAAGGCCTTAAATTTATGCTTTTTATACACCACTTCTACAGAGCTATATCTGATGAATTTGCTGATGACACTGAGGCACATGGGATCTATAGACTATAAATTAGAAAAGTATATATATCAGAATGAACAGCAAATATAAGATAAAATAGGGGGTTAGTATAATGAATGAAATAGATAGCTCAGAGTTTGGACTGGGAATGCAGGTGGGGGAGAACGCAGAACAGCATACCGATACGCAGCCTGTAGATGCCAGCAGCATAAGCATGACAGAGCTTATAATGAAAAAGTCCAAGAGCAATGCAGAGTACAGGAAGTACAGCGAGCTCGCCAGCATGCTTACACTCGCATACTACAAGAGGCTCGGCAGCATAGCCAACGCAATGAGTATTGTATATTCGCTGGTAAATGAAGCAACTGATGTAAACCAGCTTGCGCAGCATTACAACATGCTGCTTAAAGATGAGTCTAACAGCAAGGAGAAGGGCACAGAACAGGCTCGCGCAAAGATTGCAAACACACTTATAAATGACTACAGAAAGAAGTTTGGAGACAAGAAGGCAGACGCCTACAACACGCTTGTGCTGCAGTCATGGATAGGCAAGGTTGAGAACCTCCATGATCTAGTAATACTAATGGATAACATACTTACTATAAGGGAAAAGCTCGGCAACTCATGGGACTACGAGCTGCACGTAATACCTATGTTCATAGATAGGGCTTATACATCCGAGATACTCGCAGACTTTTCTACTTCAACGACAAACCTTGTAATAGGTCTGAGCAGGAAGCTCAAGGACAATTACCTTGCAGTAATGACTTCTGTGAAGATACTTGAGTTTTCAAACTCACCAAAGACAGTAAAGAAGTACATAAGAGATATGATAAACGAGAACAGGAAGGAGATAGCACAGCTTAACAATGAGCTTGCAGCAATAAGCATGAACCGCCTCTCAAGGATGAGTAAAATAATGCGCATAAGGGAAATAAACTCAAGGATAGCAAGGCTCAACGCCAACATAGAGGAAATGATGAACGGCATAGACCCTAAGGAGCTGATGCTTGAATCCACTAAGAGATAGCTAGGCCCCTATTTTACTATAGCCTCGCTCTGCTCCCTCATGAACTGCTGCAGGTAGAACCTGCTTCCTGTGCCCTTCCCAGTAAGGCCGCTTCCCTTCCATCCTACAAAGGTATGGAATCCAACTATAGCCCCTGTTGTGGCGCTCACTGCCCTGTTTATGTAAACTACCCCTGCCTCTATGCCATCTAAGAATGCCTTTATTTCCTTCCTGTTTTTGCTGTAGAGTCCTGCGGTCAGGCCGTAATTTACATCATTTGCCTTTGCAATTGCATCATCAAATTTCTTGTACGTGGTAATGACTAAGAAAGGTGTGAATAACTCATCGTGGAACAGGTGGTTTTTGTGATCGAGCTCTGCGAGTGCCGGCTCCACATATATGCCATTCAAGCCGGTGTTGACACTGTTTCCGCCATATATAATCCTTCCTTCTCTTTTAGCTTCTTCTACTGCCTGCTTATACTTGTCAAAAGCCTTGGTGCTTATCAGCGGACCCATGTACACGCCCTTCAGAAGAGGATCTCCTATCTTAAATGACCTCATCTTCTCAACAAGTTTGCTTATGAATTCCTCCTTTACAGACTCATGCACATATACTCTTGAGCATGCGCTGCACTTCTGCCCATCATAGCCGAACGCGGCACTGGCTATGCCTGAAGCAGCATCGTCAAGGTTTGCATATTTTGAAACTATTGCAGGGTTCTTGCCGCCCATCTCCACAACGAATACTTTCTGCATGCCAGCTGCATAATTCCTTGAGATCATTCCTATTCCTGTATCATGGGAACCTGTGAAGACAATACCGCTTACCTTTCTGCTCATTACAATCTCGTCTCCGACTTCAGACCCGGCGCCTGTTATATAGTTAAACACGCCGTGCGGCACGCCTGCCTCTTTGAATATCTCATATATCTTGAGCCCTGTAAGCATAGCCATGTTGTCTGTGGAAGAGGGCTTGAATACTACTGTGTTGCCTGTTATGAGTGCACCTGAACTCATACCCACCGATATTGATATTGGGAAGTTGAATGGTGCTATAACTCCGAAAACACCATATGGCTTCATTACTATGCTCACCTTCTCCTCGCCGCCTGGAGCTCCCTGGAAACCCGCATTTACCTTAGCGTTGCTGCCCGGCAGCTTCATCTTCCTTATATAGCCTTTATTCTTCTCCATGTCTAGAGCATAATACCTAAGGAAGTCTATAGCCTCATCAACCTCTCCTACAGATTCGTATCTTGTCTTGCCATTTTCAATGCTCAGTATAGCCGCAACCCTGAATTTTTCCCTTACAAATATCTCTGCTGCCTTTCTGAATATCTTAACCCTTTCCCTGTAATCCATATGAGACCATCCGCTGAATGCCTCAGCTGCGGCATCTATTGCCTGCCTTGCCTGCTCTCTTGTACCTTTCTGGAAATGCCCTATTATGCTATGGTCTATTGGCGAATACTCTACAAGCTCCTCATTAGAGTAGACCTCATTGCCATCTATATATATCGGGAATTTCTTTCCCATTACCTCTTTCTTGGTGTAGTCTACTGCCTCATCAAAAAGCCTGTCAAATTCTGCCTCTCTGCCTGAATCCATAAACTTCCTATATGTAAATTCATTTTCAAAAGACGCCATCTGATTACCCTATAACTAATAACTCTAAAATTTATTAAAACCTTTGTGCATTTTTCGTTTTATACATGTATCCCTTTTTGAGATCAGCCCAGACAGCAAAATATTTATTACTTAATTGGCATAAAGAAATCATGGCGACCACGGTTACACTACAGGAGAGCATCAATGATGGTAGTATAAACCTTGAGAATTTTGTAAGCGAGGCGACGTGGAAGGACCTGCTCATTGACCTTGTAAGAAAGAACAAACTGGATCCTTGGAACATAGATATCATAGATATTGTTGATAAGTACATCAATGCAATAAAGCTGATGAAGATTTTAGACCTTCACATCCCTGCCAACATAATACTTGCAGCTTCCATGCTGCTCAGAATGAAGAGCGAGATGATAGACTTTGATGGCAGTGTAGAAGAGCAGCAAGAAGAGCAAAGCATTGAAAGGCCCGCAGTGAATGTAGACCCTCTCACCTTCAGGCTTAGGATCCCGCCAAAGAGAAAGATGCAGCTGGCGGAACTGATAGCCGCCTTGGAAGAGGCTATGAAAATAAAGGAGCAGCATGAAATTAAGGCAGAGAGAGACGCAAACATAGCCTTGCCAGTGAGTATAAAAGGCATAGACATAGAGGAAGAGCTGGAATCAGTCTACAAAATAGTGAAGAGCAATATAGGAAATGACAAAATGATAACCTTTACAGAGCTCTCACATATATCAAATGTCGATGATGTGCTGCTTGGACTTTTTGTGCCTCTACTGTTTCTTGCAAACAAGAGCAGGATACTTTTGCTCCAGGAAACCTTCTTTGGAGAGATAATAGTGATGCTAAATGGCTGATACTTCAGAGCAAGTAGATCACAAAAAGCTTATAGAAGCCGCTCTTTTTATGTCACAGAACGCTCTAAGCATAGAAGAGCTTGTTAATGCAACTGGAATAGCATCGCCGGGCCATATAGACTCTCTGCTCAAGCAGCTTATAGAAGAATACAAAAGCAATGACACATCATTGGAGATAGTAGAGATAGGCGGCAAATACATGTTCGGCCTGAAGGAGCCTTATGCCTCAAAGGTGAGCAGCCTTGCAGAGGGCCCTGACATAAGCCGAGGTGCAATGAGGCTTCTCGCATACATAAACAAGAATAACGGTGCACTGCAAAGCGATCTAGTAAAAATATTCGGCGAATCCACATATGTGTATGCAAAGGAATTAGAGGAGAAAGATTTCATATCAGCAAAGAAGGCTGGGAGAAGCAAGAAGCTCTCGACAACCTTGAAGTTCAAGGAATACTTCAATGTATAAGAAGCAAACTGTGTCTTTATACACTCCTGTAAACAGGGTGCATCTCATCTATGCCTTCCTCGTGGTTTATATAGAGCGCCGCAACAAACAGGAATGATGAAAGCCTGTTAGCGTATTTTATCAGGTTCTGGTCTATCTTGCCTTTGTAAAGCTCAGACACTGCAACAAGGCTTCTCTCTGCTCTTCTTGCAATAGCCCTTGACATATGCAAATGCACACTCCCCTCGCATCCGCCAGGCAGCACAAACTCATTAAGCTCAGGAAGCCTGTCAGACATTTCTTTTATTGCAGCCTCTAGCCTCTTTGTTGCTTCATCATCAAAAATAACCTTATTGGGTATGCTTGTTGATAGCACAGATGCCATCAGTGCGCCAATAGAAAAAAGATCATTCTGTATAGCTGTAAGCTCTTTCCTTACGAACTCATTGTGCACATAGAACCTTGCCACGCCTATACTGCTGTTCAGTTCGTCTATGTCACCTATTGCAGAAAAAATATCATTGCTCTTCTGTATCTTGGTCACACCAAGAAGACCTGTTGAACCATCATCGCCGTTTCCTGTATAAAATTTGGGCATCAAATCAATTACTAATTGAGATTAGAGTTTTTTATATCTTACTTTACAATTATTATGGGGGCTCGTAGTCGAGTGGTAAGACGTCGCCTTCACAAGGCGAAGATCCGGAGTCCGATTCTCCGCGGGCCCACTTTAAGCCCTTCAATATAAGCAAGAAAAATAATCTCTTTATAGCTGTAAGAAGTAGTACTGTATGCTATTGCCGAATCAATTGCTGTTACTTCCTCTTTGCTGCTTTTGCTGTCTCTATTTTATCTATTAAATTTTTAATTCCTAAAAGTAGTTTTACAAACAGTGAGTTTTTATTTTCATTGTCAATTATCTCCCAAAACCAGTCACTATTTTGTTTGCTTCTGTTCATGTAATCCATATATGGTATTACATTTCTGGTATTTATAAGTTGCTTTGTCTGGGCTTTCCATTAGCACACAAACATATAAGCAGACATATTCATATCTATTTGAAACTTCTAGTCTATAATATTATGTCCTTTATGTCGCCCACAATGCTCTGGTAGGCTTCGCATGCAGTCCATCCTGAAGGCTCTTTACCTTCCCTTATTAGCCTCCTTACATCTTCAGCCTCGCTGTTGTGCCATATGCTTTCAAGGCTGTAGTCGCTCTCTCTTATATTTCCTATCTTCCTGCCCCACATTATGCTTGGATAAACATTGCCATAGCTGTCCATGAATAGTGAAGCATCGAGGCTTCTGCTCCTCATTGGCGGCTTGCCTGTATCGAGGAACTTCACAAGTTTCTTCAGGAATATACCTTCTATTATTGGTATTGCACCTATCTCTATATTGCGTTTGCTTATGAAAGCGCTTATCTCATCCCTGATTATTTCTCTCTTGGCGGCGATATCTAGATTGGTGTTGCCATAGTATATATCTGAAAGCTGCCCCACGTTTATATGGAAGTCATTGCGTGTTACTTCAGGTACATCCTTCTTGACTTCCTGGAAAGTAAGCTCAAGCTTGCCCTGGTTGTATTTGCTTAAGGTGTAACCAAAAACCACTACAAGATTATTGTATTTCTTCTGCAGCTCCTTCAAACGCTTGAACATGTCTATTGCCTTGTCGTAGTTCCCTTTTATACCCCTTATCTCGTCATGCAGCTCCCTATACCCGTCAAGGCTCACTGTTATAGATAGCCTCGGTAGCCCCATCCTAAGCATCTCTTCTATTCTGCTGACTATTAGGTCATGGCTTGTAAGCGAATTGGTAGGTATTGTAACTATATAAAGGTCCTTTGAGCTCTCAAAAAAGGCCCTTACTATTTCTACAATATCGCTTCTAAGGAATGGTTCTCCTCCTGTTATCTCTATCCACTTGAAGCTGTTTGCATTTGCAAATTTTCTGATTTCTTCAAGCGAGAGCTCGTTCTTCGGCTGCATCTGCCATATGTTGCATGTGAGACACCTTGATTGACACCTGTAGGTTATTGCAAATGTGAGCTTGTAAGGCTTTTCCAGATATGTAAAATTGCTCTTTAGAGCAGTCAAGCCAAGCCCTAAAAACTTAATAAAATTGTCCATGCAATCTGTGCCTTTACAATTCAAATCTTTATTTTGACAACATTATTAAATATTAATTATAGATATTAGAAACACATTACAAAAGCAGCAGAGGATTTTATGAAGATGTTGCATGGAGGTAGCAGCAAAAAGCCTTATATTTCAGTAGTAATACCAACGCTAAACGAAGAAAAGAACATAAGAAGGGTAATAGAAGGTGTAAAGCGAATACTCTCAAACTACAGTTATGAGATCATAGTGGTTGACGGCTACTCCAAAGATAAGACAGTGAAGATTGCAAGCTCCCTAGGTGCCCGAGTAATATATGACAAAGTGGGCAAAGGCTCTGCACTAATAAAAGGTCTGCGTGCAGCACGGGGTAAGATACAGATATCAATGGATGCTGACATGTCACACAGCCCAACAGAACTGAAGCTGCTCATTGCGGGCATAGAGGCAGGCTACGATGTGTGCATGGGCTCCAGATTTATAACTGGCGGAGGATCTGAAGACATGCCTCTTATAAGGGTTTGGGGAAACAAGTTTTTCGTAATGCTTGTAAATCTTCTCTTTCATGCTGACTATTCTGACTTGTGCTACGGCTACCGCAGCTTCAGGAAGGGCATACTTAAGAAGCTGAAGCTTAATGAGGCTGGGTTTGGCATAGAGACTGAGATAAACATAAAGGCAGTTAAGAGTGGCATGCGCGTGCTTGAAGTGCCAAGTATGGAGAAGAAGAGGCAGTTTGGCACCGGGAAGCTGCGCACATTCCGTGACGGCTACATAATACTTAAGACAATAATAAGAAACTTCTTCGAACATTAGCCCATAGAAAGCTTTTAAATATATATTGCAAAATACTCTCTAGTAAAGGCGGTTCAGTGATAAAAGAGCCAGAAAGTTTCGATGACAGCCCAACAAAGCCTTTAGAGGAGGACGTAGAACAGAAGAAGAAAGTGCAGGTAAGCATTGCAGAGCCTATGTTCATATGGGTGCTTCTGCTTGTTTTGGCACTCGTTGCAAAGATAATACTACTACAGCCTTCACCAATCACGCCCTCTGGCGGGTTTGCGCAAATAGTCAATGAGGCTGCAAATTTCATACTATTTATGCCAGGCGCAATGATCTTGCCAATAATAGTTGGCGCAGTCATAGGCGCAGAGATAGGAACCAGGGCTAAAAGCATGAAGGCGGCAATCACTGCAGGTACAATAAACGGAATATATGCGAGCATAATATATGTAGTGGCAATAGCAATAATCTACGAAGTGATAGTGTATGTACTTCCAGGCATAGTGCCTACTCTGGAATTCCTAATAAGCTACTGGCTTGTGCTGCCAGTTGCAATAGTAATACTGCTTAGCCTGGCTTTTGCTGTGCTCTCCCACTCAAGAAAGGTAGTGGCATAGCCTTTATTTGGCTGCACTTACTATCTTTATTATATCGTTATCTTTTAGTACGTAGCTTTTAGGCAGCCTCATCTTGCTCCTCGCATCTATTGCATAGAGCATGTGCTTTGCCAGATCTGTATGGATGCGCGCAGCGAGTCCTTCTGCAGTTGTGCCTTCCTTGACGAGCATTGCATCAGGTAGCACGTTTCCATAGTGATCTGTGTACTTGTTTTCATCCTCCACAGGATATACAATAATCATCTTAAGCATTCCGAAAACTACCTTGTTGAGCAGCTCCTGGACGCCTGTAGTGCCTTTTGCGACAAATCCCTGCATATAACGCAGGGCGTCTTCCTGCTCTTTGCTAACATTTTTGTTTACCTTGAAGCCCGTGTTGCCTGGAATATAATCTATTATCCCGGACTTAGCCGCCTTCCTGAGTGCAAGCTCAACAGCAGCGGAGCATGGTACGACTTCATAACCTTTTAGCCTCTGTGCCAGCGCATCTATTTTGCTTTTATCGCACATGTCAGACTTGTTAGCCGCAACCAAAATAGGTTTGCTTATCCTGAGCAATTCCCTTGAAAACTCCTCAATGTCATGTTCCGACCATGCAATACCTGATGTGGGCAGCCCTGCACTGTTTGCAGCTGCAACTATCTGCTCCTCGCTCACATTGAAACTGGTAAGCACCTCCTTAAGTGCAGCCACGCCATCGCTCTTTTTGCTTATGATATTCATGTGCCTGCCTATGATGCCGCTGAGCCAGAAGACAAGCTCGTTAACCACCATAATGACCTCTTCAGCAGGGTCGCAGTCGCTGCACTGGTTGCCGTTGACATCAGTCCTGCCGCTTGCATCTACAACCTGTATGAGTGCGGATGCACTCGCAAGGTCGTTCAGGAATTGGTTGCCCATTCCTTTGCCAAGATGCGCGCCAGGGACAAGCCCAGCAACATCAACTATGTTTATAGGCACAAGCCTTGTACCATCCATGCATATTGAATTTTTCGGATTGCAGTGCACTCCAAGTTCTGCATCAGGGCATCTCTTTGTCACGTAAGCAACTCCAAAATTAGGCTTTATTGTAGTGAACGGATAGTCTGCAATCTGGGCATTAACCATTGTCATTGCTGAGAACAAAGTAGTTTTACCCTTGTTAGGTGCACCTATAATGCCAATCTGCATAGTATTATCAAACTGCAAAAATAAATAAAGCAGTAAGGTTAAGCGCAGATACAGGATAATTAATCAAAAATGCATATAAACATTTGCAGGCAAATACTGAATAATAAACGTGTTGCATATGTATATATTGGGAGTATGGGATGGGCACGATTCCGGAGCCGCATTGCTGGACGGAAACAAAATAGTATTTGCAGCTAACGAGGAAAGATTCACAAAGCGCAAGCTCGAGGTAAAGTTTCCAGAGAATTCTATAAAGGCAGCCTTAGACTATGCAGGCATAAAGCCGAGCGATATAGACACTGTTGCATTTCCAACAACAGAACTTACCAAAACGCTTGAACGTATAATGCCTTACTCAAAGGAATATTACTACATGTACAGAAGGAGGAAGATGCTCAGGCCTAAGTTTGACAACTTCAGGCACTGGCTAAAATATACAATGACGCAGTTTGGTGTGCTGCCCTTTTGTGAAACTATAAGCAAAAGCATTGTATCAAAGAACCTTAGGCACCTCGGCTTCAGCAATTTCAAGATTTATGCAATAGACCACCATACTGCTCATGCAGCTACTGCTGCTTTTGCTTCAGGCTTCAAGAAGGCTCTTGTCGTGACGCTAGACGGGCTGGGTGATGGGCTCAGTGGCTCGATAAGCACTTTTGAAAAGGGCAAGCTTGAAAGGCATCATGTACTCCCTGCAAGGAATTCTATAGGAATATTCTACGAGCAGGTTACAAATATATTAGGCATGAGGGAATTAGAGGATGAGGGCAAGATAATGGCAATGGCTGACTATTCATATCCGTTTGATTTCAATGATAATAAGCTCAAGGACTTCTTTAAGGTTGATGGCATAGATATTATTGCAAAGTATCCGCACTACAAGCAGTTCGAAATGCTTGATGCGATAGCATGGGGCACGCCAAGGGAGCAGTTTGCATACATGGCACAGCAGCTGCTTGAAAAAGTTCTTTCAAAGTTCTTTGAAAATGTTATAGATGAATATGGCATAGGCAATGTCGCAATGGCAGGCGGCTTAATGTCAAATGTCAAGGCAAACATGAAAATAAGGATGCTTGATGGGCTTAAGGACTGGTTTATATTTCCACACATGGGTGACGGAGGCATGGCCATGGGCGCAGCGATGTACGCCAATTACATGCTCAATGGCATTAGCTCATATGACTTTGACAATGCTTACCTAGGCACAGAATATTCGGAAAATGAGATAAAAGCCGCCATAAAGAAGGAAAAGGATCTCAAATTTGAAATCGACAGCGACAAGAGCGGCCATGCTGCTGACCTTATAGAGGCAAACAACTATCTTTTCTGGTTCCAGGGCAGGATGGAGTACGGCCCAAGGGCACTTGGTAACAGAAGCATACTTGCAAAAGCATCTTCTGAAGATGTCAAAGATAAGCTGAATCTTTATGTGAAAAAGCGGGAGTGGTTCCAGCCATTTGCACCTTCGATGCTAAAGGAGGATGCGCACGCATTACTGGAAGATGTGAAAGGCTACGATAAGTTTATGACAATGGCATATTCTGTAAAGAGGGAAAGAGCCGACACTATGAAATCTGTAGTGCATGTAGACCTCACAGCCAGGCCGCAGATGGTAGGCAATGAAAACAAAAGCTATCAAAAACTGTTAAATGACGTAAAGAAGGCAAGCGGCTATGGTGTAATTCTAAATACAAGCTTCAACATACATGGTATGCCTATTGTAATGACTCCTGAAGATGCGATAAGTACAATGAAGGCCACAGGCACACGCTACATGTTCCTTGGCGACTTTTTTGTAGAGAACAAAAAAGCAATAGTATGATTCTATGATAATAGTGGGCTACGCCACCACAGCAGTATTATCGATAGCAACGCTGATGCTGTTATTTTCTGTAGTATTATACAGGAAAGAGATATTTCACGTATTCAGGGACTTTAATAAGGTAGACCTGGTTGCACTTATTGCAATCCTGGCATTTTTTGTTCTATTCTCTCTGCTACTCATGCACCCTGCCGAACAGCTCTATTTTGATGAAAATATATACCAAGGTGTGGCACTAAATATATTGCACAACGGAAACGCACTGTGGTGCCAATATGGCACTGGCTATTTGAATAACTGCTATTCAAATCTGGTGTACCATGATCCTGTAGAAATATCTTTCTTCCTTGCAATAGCCTTTGCACTTTTTGGCATAGGCATAAAGACTGCCTATGCAATGCAGCTGACAGTTGGCACACTATCAGTAATGTTTGTCTTTCTATTCTCATATCTCCTTCTCAAGAAGCGCGCAGCCGCAATAACTGCTGCAGTGATATTTGCACTGATGCCTGAATTGCTTATATGGTCAAGGACGCAAGCAGATCCAGATATTTACTTCATGGCCCTGACAGTGCTCTCTTTTCTGTTCTTCATGATATTTATAGAAAGGCGGAATATGAAAACGCTATCAATGTTCATGCCTTCATTGATACTAGCAGTATATGCCAGAATAGAAGGAATGCTGCTTATACCAATATTTATAGTACTACTATTGCTGTTCGGCGAAAGCAGCATAAGAGAGACATTCAAGAAGAGATTGCATGAAGTAATTGAAAATATCAATTCAAATCCTAAATTCATGGTAATGATACTTGTATTTGTTCTGCTTCTTGTGCCACAGATATATATTGTAACTATGAGTGCAATCAGCCAATCATATGGCCAGCCGCAAGGTCAACCTGCAATCTCTCTCAGCAACTTTAATATGAATGTAAAAAGTAATGTAGAATTCTTAATCGGCATGTTCAGCTATGCACCGCAACATAAGATAGAATTCCAAACTCTTAACAGCATAGGCTACTACCCGATAGTGTTTCCTGTTTTGATTACCTATACAGCAATCATAGGTGCTGCGTTGCTGGTTCTAGATAGTAGTTACAGGAACAGGTTTGGTATGCTATTGTTGCTAGGCATATGGTTTGCTTCATATTTCCTTTTCTACACAGCCTTCTATGCAGGTGCTGTAACTTTCGGAGTCGATGTGCGTTTCATGCTTTCTATACTGCCACCAATATCTGTACTCGCAGCAATAGGTATAACAGAACTGAGTGAAGTAATAGGATACTCGCCATTAGTTCTCAAAACATATATCAAAAAGACTTCATATATGGGAGTAGCTAAATATAGGAAATATTCATTGATTGTGCAGGCAGTGCTGGTGATAGCAATAGTAATAATGCCATTCATACATCTTTACAACCTGACAACGCTACCTCCACCAGACATGCCACAGCAATCTGTAATACTAAACGTCATTACTTTCTTCTACAATAATTATCAAAAGGTTCCTAGCAACTGCCTTGTATTCTCTCTGACTCCAGATATATGGTATGAGTTTGGAAGGAGTAGTGCCCAGATAAACTATGTTTATCCCGGAAATGATCAAAGGTTTATAAATTTTGCTTCAAAATACAGTTGCTTTGTGCTTGATTATGGCTACTGGTGTGTTGTGCCTCCAAACCACAGCGGCATATGCGCAACAGTGCTAAATAGCTATAAACACAAAACGCTTGCAATCGGCACTAACACATCTGCCGGGCCTGCGCCTGCCTTCTATGAACTGCTCAACTATACCCCTTGATTCTTTGCAGCTATATTCCTTTTACGGTATGCCCTGAATATCAAAACAAGGATTATTGCAACTACAACAATTATAGCAGTCCACGCAGCAATATATAACATGTTATATGAACTCACAGGTTTGAATATCTTTATTACAGACATAGTGGAAAACTCCACACCATTCAAATTGTATGCAGCAGCAATTGCTCCAGAATAAGCTGAGCCTGACAGTTGAGGCAACCCTAAAGCAAAATAAGCGCTATTATGCGTATACGGACTCACTTCCAAGAGCTGATATCTATTTGATAAGTATTTAAAGCCTGGCGGAATTATTGCGCTTACATTTACAATGAGATTCTCTCCGAAGCCATTGAAGATGCTCACGTTCAATTTTGCTTCATTGTTTGATACTTCTCCAGAAGTTGTTATATAAATAGGGGAGAGAGTGCTAGGCCCAACATCTATAAGGCATGGAAAGACAGCTGTGAAAACAGAAAGTCCTTGCTGGTATGCTGCATCAAAATATAATACATAGCTGCCGTGCATTGAGGTTTCATTTATTGGCACTGCAATAGAAACACTTCCTCCTGGCGTAATAGCGTTCACACTGTATGTACTGTTTTGTATACCGGCTCCGATAATATGAGGAGTCAAAAGCAAATTGTTTGCAGTGTCATTCCCAGTGTTGTTTAATATGAAAAGTATAGTCCCGTTCTGCAGCGGGTGGTCGATGCACGTTCCAACCAGCGTAACAACACCGGCATTCACAGTACCAAGCACTGCCAGCATTGCCAGTAATAAAAGAACGTACTGCGCTCTCATGTAAACAATACCAATTAATACTTAATAAATAAAAACTAATCGCTGTTCAGTTGCTCCTGTCAGCGTAATACTGCTTATAACTGGCAGGTTTCATGGCGCTTAGAAAATAATTAAATGCTGCTTTAGGGTCAGCATCATCACCGCATGAATATATGTCAAGTGTTGCATAGTTGCTTTCAGGCCATGTATGCAGTGCGATATGACTTTCAGCTATGAGTGCTATTATCGAAACCCCTCCATAGTCTGCTGTTGCCTTGTTTGAAAACTGGTACTTCATTACTTCTATAATATGCATTTTTCCTACCGCTGCAGCTTCTAACACAATCTGCTCTAGCTTCTTTGCATCCACAAGCAGTTTTGGATCTATCCCGTGCATATTACCATATACATGTCTGCCGATAACCCTATGGCAGGACCTCTTCGAAATCTGTGAAGTTTTTTGTATTGCTATCGCATTCATTCTATCACATTTATGTAATATTATTGTAGTATCATTCTTAAAAACATTTTTATTAGATTTCAATTGCAAGTATCAGCTCTAAGCCGATTCTACTGCTTGCCAAAAAAGTAGCCCAAAGTCAGATATGCAAGTTTTGCTGCAAGAAAATTAGGTGCTATAAGGTATGGTATCGGAGATAATTCTACAATATCTAATCCTATGAGATTCTTCATACTGGCAATGCCCTTTATCAGCTCTGCAACTGTATGAAAACTCAGGCCGTCAGGCTCTGGCGTTCCCACGCTGGGCATCTCAGACGGGTCCAGTACATCCAAATCTATACTAAGGTATATATTGTCATTTGTTAATTCGGTTATATCTTCAACAATATCTGTTGCCTGAGCTTCCCTAATCCTGTCTACAGTAAACAACCTGTCTTTGTCAATTGCTCCAGCAGACTGCGCATCTATGCTTCTTGTGCCAACCTGCACTATGTCATTGCAAATTTCAGAAGCCCTTTTCATCACAGTGGCGTGTGTATACTTGCTGCCGAATATAGTGTCTCTTGTATCAGTATGAGCATCAAAATTTATTATGCTGAACTCTTTTTTCCTGTCTTTTAAAGCATTTAGAGACCCTAGTGTTATTGTATGCTCACCACCGATTAGAAAAGGGATCTTTCCATCATCTATGACTATGCCTACCTCTTTGCCTATCTGTTTTATCATGTTTTCTGGTGAGCTAAGGTCTGGTGCAAGCTCATCTGTAGTAAAAATTCCAATGCTACTTATGTCTTTGCCAAGCTCGTAGCTGTAAAGCTCTATGTTACGGCTTGCCTCTATAATTGCCCTAGGCCCTTCTTTTGTTCCGCTCCTGTAAGTCACTGTGGATTCATATGGCACTGGAAGTGCAACTATCTTTGAGGATTTATAATCCTGTTCTTCCAGTCCAAAAAGATTATACTTAGGTAATGCGTTAAGTGGTTCCATAATAATTTATTTCACTTATAATTTTATAAATGTTGGCAGAAAATCTGCAAAAATCCAAAGCAAATAGGAATCCTTAAATATTATAAATCAAAATTAATACTGGTGGTAAAAATGGCAGACAGAAAGATCTATTCTTCAACCGAAGAAATAATTGCACCAGAGCATTCAGCGCTCATAGTGTGGGATGTTCAAAATATGCTAGTAAACCGCATATTCAATAAAGAGGAGTTTTTGCAGAACCTGAACAAAATCATTACAGCAGCAAGAAAAGCAGATGTACCAATATTCTTTACTAAGATAACACCACTGCCTGCAAGGTTTGAATCGAAAGCAAGGCTCGCTTCAATGAAGGGATGGGGGTCTATGAGCAATGACAAAAGTATGTTCGAGCTAGCTGTCAGTCCAGGTGAGAACGAAATAGTAATAAATAAAAATACTGCAAGCATCTTCGTAGGTACGAACTTTGAACTTATGGCAAGGAACGCTGGCATAGAGACCCTTATATTTACTGGTATATCTACAGAAATAGGAGTAGAATCAAGCGCCAGGGATGCACTCAATAGGGGATTCTATGCAGTTATCGCAAGAGATGCCGTTTCATCAGGTGACAAAGAGGCTCATGAGAGGTCGCTGGCAAACATGCAGAAACTGCTGATAATTACAGATTCTGCTGCAGTTGAAGGTGCATGGTCTAAGTTAAAAAGTTAGCTTAGCAGTGCTAAATTATTTAGCATTTTCCGTACCATATATATTGAGGATATGGAGCAGCTTAAGCGTAAAGAGATCTTGTATCTAAATTTGAACGATCATCGATGATGATATAGAAGAGATACTAAAAAGATTGAAAAGAAAGACAACTAGAGATTCATTTTGGGAAGATAACTAAAATTTAGCTCTTCTTGCAGAAAGCCTCTTAATAAATCTGGATAGCCTATAATGTAATTTTGAAATAATAATTCAAGTGCTAGAATGCTATTTGGCAAGCCTAAAGTAGAAGAAATACCAATAATCTCTCTGGAGAATTATTTTATAGCGCTTTTCAATACAAGGTCTGCTAAAAATGTTGAAAAGTGTCAAAAAGCGCTGAAAAGAATAGAAGATGCACTATCTAATTTTGAAGCAGCGTGCCATACACTTGCTGAAGTCGATGCAAATCCAGACGATGAGTATATAAATCCTGAGAGTTTCAGTGCATTAAAGGTACAAAAGGCGAGTTATGTTAAGGCTTTGACTTCTTCAATAGATATAGCAGTGCAAGACATGCACAAAGTGTCAAGCGCTACAGAATATGAAAACATACTTTATAAGATGCAGATTTTAAAAAATCTTAAAGAGCACCTGCTTAAGCTGAACAGCTCATTTCGCAATGTATTACTTGGTTACGGCGGTTATTTCAGCAATATGAAAAAGACATTCAAAGAAGTTGAAAATAGCATTGGGGCGCTGCAGCTCGAAATCGATAATGGTTCTGCAGACTTTTCTAAATACCAACTTCTGATGAACAACGTCAAGAAACTCAACTCCTTGGTAGACACCTTTGAAGCGAACAAAAGAGAGCGCACAATGCTGATAGATAAGAGAGCGCACAAAAATACTAATGAAACGGCCACCAGTGAAAGAACAAACTTGAGCATGAAAATAGATAGTCTTTTAAGAGAAATTAGGGATAATGAGGCTGCAGAACAATCAATACTCTCTAAGATAAATTCGACATTGATGCCATTGGAACGCGCAGCACGCAAGTATGACCACGAGTCAAAAAGTGCATCAAAGCTCTCCATGGCAATCGCAAATGCCTTTGCCTCACTTGAGGAAGGAGATTCTTATGCAAATTTTATAAACATGCTAAAGGATATGCAAAACAAAATAAGCTCAATTGAGACAGATGAAAGAGAGCTTCAATTAACAAAATATCATCTTGAGGTGGCTCTGGGAACAAATCTAGCAGGCTATGCTCAAGAAGTTTCAAAACTGCGTGATGTTAGAAAAAGACTTCTATCTGAACTAAAGGAGTACAAAGCAGCTTCAGAGGCGATGAATTCGTTAAAGGCAGAAGATGAATCTATACAGAACTCGATACTCCAAAAAGATGAACTGGACAATAAACTAAGTTCTGAAATAAATTCGCTGGCGAAACATATAGAGATAAAAGCGCATGAATATTACAGAAAGGATATAAGTATTAGCTATCAGCTTTAGGATTATTTTTTACATATCGATTTTATCTAATCCTGCCCTATAAATCTCCAAAACGTTATTCAGTATCGCGTAGCCATCCTTTGTAAAATCTGCCTCTGCATTTGCCTCCTTGTTGAGCTGTTCTACATATTCATAAAAGGAGCTTTTTGATAACAGATTAGAGCTTTCAATGTCTTTTTTATGCTCAGCAAAAATTTTCAGTTTTAACTCATCAATTACGGAAACTACATTTGCTTTAGCATCTTCAATATCTTTTTCATCTGAAAGTTTTTCGGCCTCATAATAAATACTATGAACTTTTTTCAAATTGCCTCTTATGATAATTGGTCTAACAATTGTGAATTCTACTCCTTTGAACATATACCTTTCTGAAAGACGGAGAGAAATCATGCCTTTACTGTACCCCAAGGCCTTCATGAATTTTACAGCATCTACAAAAGCACCTTTTGCCAACTTTACTTCTATCTCCTCTCTGTTCAATGAACTCTGTTCTCCAACCTTTGCTATCAATTCTGGTTCATCATCAGTTATCCTACACCTTATATCGCTTGTGTTTCCTTCTGTGAAAGTACTATACGCTATAAGTATCCTCTTAAAATTCTTGACTAATTCGCCTTCTTTTTTTAGCTTTTCTACAACCCTACTATATTCTCTTTTAGAAAGCAGCCCTCTAACTTCAACTTCTATCTTCTTGTCATTTTGCATATACTCACTCATTGTAGGATAGAGCTCGTCTGCAATGATATTAGATGTTAAACAGCTATTTAAAAACTTTGTGTAAATGTTTGTATGACTTTCATGTCCTTTAATTCTTTCATAATTTTTATGTACTCCTTGATCAAATTTAGCATTATAGCATGCACTGCATCGCTATGTTAATTTTTCAGCAGATTGCCAATATGTGCGATAACTTTTTATTAATATATTATTTAGTAATATTGAAGTGATACTATGGTATTTGTAGACTCGTTGACAGTCATGTTGCTTGGCTTAGGGCTTAGCAGCCTGCTTATAGCCCTCTATTTTCTTGGCAAGCCAACTAACAGGAAATGGCTCGGCGAGCTCGTAGTTCCGGCTTTTATTATAGGGCTGTTCGACTTTATGAGCGGCTTTATCATGTCATTCGAGTGGCCTCTGCCTGGTGCGTACAATATGCTATTCGGGGATCCTATGCTTATGCTAGGGATCATAATGATGGCTGGCGCATATATGCTTTACAAGAACATGAATCCAAGGATTTTGTCATTATTCGGCTTCTTTCTCGGAATATACCTGGCAGTAGAAACGGCTGGAATGATTGCATTCCAACTTGAAGGTCCCATTTCATTCAGTTTGACAGCAACTAATCATTTTGTAACAGCATTCGGCCTTTATCTATTTGCCTCACTTTCTGCATTGCTCTCCCCAATAGCATTTATGAATGCAAAAGGGAACGGTAGATATGCATATTACCTTATGTTTGTCTTACTTATCTTGACAGCATTTATGGCTTTCTTCATAGGATACGGCGGAATATACGAACATCTGGCTTCACCTCCGTGATTTCTTTTATTTCTACCATGCTTCGGCGAGGTCCACATCTGCAGTAGTGAGAGATAGACCTACATTTATTTATTTGTGTATAAATGTTTTGAATTGCTAATTTTTATTATTGTACTTTAACATAAAATCATGGACAATTTTGATGCGGCATTGGAAAGCATAAGAAATGGCAGGCCTGTTCTAATTTTTGATTCTAAGGACAGAGAAGGTGAAACAGACATAACGTTTGGCTCGCAGTTTATAACCCACGACGCAATAAGGATGATGCGCAAGGATGGCGGTGGCCTAATATGCGTTACCATACCATTCAATGCAGCACTTGTACTGAAGCTTGACTACTTAGTAAACATCTACAAGAAAACAGGTCTTGAATTATTTAAAAAATTATATCCAAACGATATACCATATGACGAGAAGTCTGCATTTTCTATAACGATAAACCACAGGAATACCTTTACTGGCATACCTGATATAGACCGTGCTCTGACAATATCCGAATTTTCTAGGATCGTAGAAAAGGCAATCGAGAGCTTCGGTAACAAGAAGAATGAAAGTAAAGTATTTGCAGAGTTTGGCAGGTATTTTAGAACTCCAGGCCACGTTCATACGCTTATAGCCTCAAAGAATCCTATAATCGATAGGAGAGGGCATACAGAGCTTGCAACAGTACTTGCAGCAGAAGCAGGTATAATACCATCAGCTACGATAGTTGAGATGTTAGGAGATGATGGGAGATCCTTACCTAAAGAGAAAGCTATGAGGTATGCAAAGGCAAAAGGGTTTAAATTTATAGAGGGCAAAGAGATAATAGATGCGCTAGATATACGCTGAAATTAGCCTATAATTATAATACGCTAGCACGCCACAAAGATGATTTTATGGTATTTACACAAAGGGATTCTGGAACTGAAGCAAAAGAAAAAGAACTCCAGCAGAGATTTAAGAAAGAAATAAAAGAGATAATGCTTTCTTATCTTGAAAATGAAAAAAATCTCGATAATGAGTACTATAAGAGGCTTACTGATTATATTGAGAGGGGAGGGCATTATACAAGGCCGCTCCTGTTTGTTTATGCCGCGCAGGCATTCGGTTTAAAACCAGATAGAAATCTGATGCTTATGGCCGCTACAATAGAGATGTCAGAAGAGGCTATACTTAAGTATGACGATATGCAAGACCATTCTGTATTTAGACGTGGAGATTACACAGCAAATTACAGATATGGAGATGAACTCGCAGTGCTTTATGCTTCAGTTCTCCAAGATAAGACGCGTCAGATGTTTGAAGACTACCTACAGACACTACAGCCTGTCGTTGCAGCAAAATTGCGCTCTAAATTCGACGAGATAACAAGAGTAACTCCATACGGCCAGGAGCGTGAGCTTTTATTTATCTATAATATAAGGGATTTTTCTAAAGTAGATGAATCTTTATACTATGAGATTGTAAAGGGTAAAACTTCAGCATACACGGTATACGGACCACTTCAATTTGCAGCGATAGTAGCCGGGCAGAATGACAAAGTTATAGAATCATTGCAAAAGATAGGAGAGCCTGCAGGTATAGCCTTCCAGATAAACGACGATGTCCAAGACTTCTTATATGCTAAAAAGCTCGGGAAGGCGCCATACGGCGACTTATACGAAGGCAAATATACTCTAATAATGGCGCATGCATATAAAATGGCAGACGATGAAGACAAGGCATTTATAAATTCTGTTTACAGCAAGAGGAGGGAAGAGAAGACGCCTGACGAAATAAAAAGGCTTGTATCAATAGTATACAAGACAAAATCGCTTGAGTATGCTATAGAACAGCGCGATATGTATATGAAGATTGCATTGTCCGAATTTAGCAAGTATGCTAATTATCTTGAGGCAAATAAGGCTACTATAGAACTTGCAAGAATGATACTTAACATATTATCTCGTGACGGTGTAGACGCCAGTGAACTGATGAAAGCAAAAAGAGATTAGAGCAATATGGGACTAATAGCTAGCTTGTAAGAACGGTTAATACAAGCGAAATAAATCCTAGTGACATTATTATATAACCTTGCATCTGTCTGAGCCTCTTGCTCTTTATCCTTGCAGAAAGGGATGAGCCTAAAACTGCCCCAAGTGCAGCACCTAATACCAGAGATCCTATTATGGGCAGATAGGTGCCTTCAAATGGTACTCCAGCAAAGTGAACTATAGATCCTAAAACAGAAGTGGCGATCATAGCAGCAAGCACGCTCGAAAAAGCAATTTTTGGGTTTGCCTTCCTTATTGCCGTGAGGTAAGTGCCTGTAATGCCTCCAATGCCTATGCCCATAAACCCAGCAACTAGCCCGGCTATTAAGTATACAAATGCGGACTCAAGCCTGTTTACTCTAATACTCTTGAGCTCTCTTTGCTCGTTTCTGTCAAGCATCGAAAAGCTTTTTTCAAGCATCACATCTTTATTGCTTCTTATGTCTATTCGTGTTGCAACGACTGAGAATATACCTATGCTTATGCTTATAGCACTAAATATGGCTTCAAAAGACTTTGTTTCTACAAAGTACGTGACAGCAGATCCTAAAACCGCACCTATTCCAGCAAACAGCACTATGGAATAAAAAAAGTTGCTGCTTACCGCATTTTGCCTTAGGTTTGACAATGATCCTATGGTGGCGCTTGTGATGATAGTTACTAGGCTGAAGCCACCTGCAAGTACAGGATTAATCCTAAATAAGAAAAGAAAAATCGCCATTATCAATACTCCGCCGCCAATCCCAGCGATATTGCCTATTATACCTACTGCAAGTGCTGTTATGAATAGCGAGACTAGTTCTAGTGAGATAAGCATAAATGTATTTTGTTGGCTATACTTAAAACTCTTTTTATAATTGCAGCATTCCTTACACTGTTTAAGGTAGTGCAGGTATGCAACACTTAACCTATTGAGACTAGACTAAAGCAAGCAATAGAATAAATATACCTTCTTTTTCGAAGCATCTTGAGTCTGATATGTTTGAACAACAGATAGAAGAGAGGAAGATGAGTGGCTTGAAATTTGTAGGGATTTAAGTGGACACTTCTCTCTGAAATAATTGAAAGAAAAAACCACTAACTGACTTCAAGAGAAAAGCAAAAGATATCAAAAAAAGAAAGCTATAAACTCTGATTTTATTTAGCTGTTGTTGCTAGCTAGAGTATAGCACCTAATCCTATGATGAATGCAATTATTCCTATTATTATTCCTATTATTATTGATGTTACTATTATTACTGCAAATGCCTTTAGGGCGCTTGTCTTTTGCTGGTTTGCAAGTGCCAATATCATTACTATAAATGCCCAGATCGCAAATATTATTAGCACCAATGATCCTAAAGGCACTGCGCTAAGCCAATAGAAAAGAATTGTTGGTACTATACCATATACTATCGCTGTAAAGGTGTTTGAGTAAGGGTTGCTAAATACATTGAAAAGTCTTCCAAATATTTGATAGAGGAATGCGCTAACAAAGAGAGATATAGGTATTATTATAAGGAGCGTTATTATGCCAAATATTGCAAGCATGCCAGACAGGCCAGCGGATAGAGTGGATAGCCCTGCTGCAGATGTTGATGTTACTACCAAAGCAAGTATTATGTATAAGATCAACGGTATTATGCTGATCTTATAGTAGAACGCGAGTGCTTCGCCGATTTTTCTCTCCTTTTGGGTTGCACTTTTTGGGTGCAACATTATATTAAAACCTTCCTTTAGTTCATCTACTATTATCATAGCACCACGTTAAAATTTAAGGTATAAAAGTATTTAAATCTTTATAAACATAAAAATAAGTGCCAAACGGCCATAGGTGCAGGGCAACGCCCG
>OGCG01000039.1_pt1 | contig 88159 bp, 93 predicted proteins | sample 1570061 | NCBI WGS metagenome assembly OGCG01 (sample SAMN06268698, study PRJEB24515) | hot springs metagenome | isolation source: Joseph's Coat, Yellowstone National Park, Washington, USA | place: USA:Joseph's Coat, Yellowstone National Park, Washington, USA
AATCAAAAGAATCATGCTGATAAAAAGAACGGGAAAATTTTAAAGTCTATCAGAAAAATCAGCGAAGAGGTTTACAGATAAGTGCAAAAGGTGCATAGTTTAATTTGCTTGCGGACAAGTTTCTGGCAAATAATATTTTTCCAATACTAATAACAAAATAACTACTATAAAAATTGGACTGTTGAGTCATTCTTCATATACTAAACTAATACATGCTAGACAAAAAGTGATCAACTTACTCCACCGAAGCTCACGCTTGGCATCACGCCGTTTGGTGGATAGGCACGGGTGCGAGCCCAATAATCAGTTTGACCTGTATTAATGCTGGATAAAGAGTTACCAATACCAGGATAAATTGAAGACGAAATAGTTAAAGAACTATCTGTATAATGTGTAAATGCCCCATTAGAACCTATTTCTGTATATTCATTTCCAGTAGCGAGCCACGCAATACCAACTATTACTGGTGTAGATGAAGGAAATGGTGTAGCTGTGCTTATTAGAGTAGTTGTACCCCAGTCTGTATAAGTAGATGAAAAATAGCTACCAGTTCATCCTTCATATTCATACCCCGAAGTCGATGCTTGTATTGTTGCAGTATTAAAAAGTGCAATTGCATAAGTATTATAATCTCCTGCCACTTGGCTTTCTCTATATACCTCAAATATGCTGTTTGGGCTAACTCCTATTTTAGAAACTATGCCTTCCCCACTTCCAGCACCGTTATCCTGTATAGTTACTCCGTTATTTACTGTAACGCTTCCTCCAGTAGTTACTGCTATCCATATATTTGTATTCAAGCTTGTTCCCGCAAAATTATCATAAAAACTAAACACACTCGCGCCATCATCGTATTGTCCGTAACTTGGGCTGAGCTGAGGGGCTTCGCCTGTTGGTCCTGAGCTTGACATGACACTACTTGGCATAAAGTTCATATATATTGTAATAGAGCTGCTTGCACCTATACCATTAGGAAGGTTGACCCAATACATTGTTTGTGCTGATCCGCTACTTGCATTTTTCTCTATCCAAGCATCAAGCACAGTACCTTGGGCATTTGGTGATGTTGTAAACTCGATATTTTGCAGACCACTCTGCTCATAGCTTGAATATGTAGCGCTATCAACAACGATCATCTGCTGGAATGGCGAAGGCGTTGCACCTTTCTGCGAATTTGTGAGTGTTATGAAACGTGATAAACCGTTGTAGTGAAAGTTGTAGTGAAAGTTGTAGTGGAAAGTGAGGTTGGTGATACAGAAGTTGATGATACTGAAGTTGAGAAGACAGAGGTTGATGATACCGAGGTCGAGGATTGGTAGGTTGTGGTTGAGTATAGAGTGGTTGAGGAGACCGAGGTTGAGGATACAGTTGAAGAGACTGAGGTTGAGGATTGGTAGCTTGTTGTTGCAGTTGTTGCTATCTTCTGCAACAGCGTACCTATAGTGGTGTGAGGAAATCCAGTCTGTACATTTGTGTAATTCAGAAGTATATAGCCATGGAAGACACTGCCGACCGTACCCGAATAAGGAGATCCTGCAGAATAGCATTGTATGCTGAATGTGACATTTGAGCCTATTGGAACATATATCGCAGGCGACTCCAAGACCATGTCCGAAGTTGTTGCGTTTGTATTGCATCCTATTGCGGTTATGTTTATCGGAGAAGAAGATGACTGCTCTATGTTAACGCTGAGAATGCCGCCGCTTGACATGTAGGAGTTAAGACAGCTGAATTCCGCAGGAAAGATGCACTGGCTGCTTATGAAAGTACTTGGATTAAACAGGCCCATCATATACAATGCGCCGAGCACCACAGATATAATGAGGATAGCCCAGCCATATGTCATCAGGTACTCCATCGCACTTTGCGCCTTCATAGGAGGTACGATAGACTTTGCTGGTAAAGAGGCCCTTGCAACTACCATGAGCATCAAAATTGATTGGCTGATAAAAACTAAAAAGGTATCCAAACGTGTATAATAGGAGGATATTTGTTTCATCATTTATACTAGTACCTATCTGCATACTGTACTTATTACAGTAAGTGTCCTTTCAACAGCGACACATTGTCAATAATAAATTGAAATGTCAAAAAAAAGTTGTTTAAATAGAAAAATATTTAAACATATCTGTCTATAATATATAATGCAAAGCGTAATACTTAGGGTAGGAAGTGTTGGAGGTTGTGGCAGATGAACGGTAACAAGGAGATAGTAATCAGGTCTATCGAAAAACCCAGCCGCGGGAAGGAGAATGCCGACACGCTCATAAGATGGTTCTGTGTGGCCTTCGGACTCTCAAAAAGCGATGAGAAGGAAAGCCTTGAGGAGAAGATACTCAAAAAGTTCATATACGCAGCCCTCAAAAACGAGGGGCTGTCTAGCAGTGAGATATCATTTGGCAAACCCATACCCAGGAGCACGATCATATACCATCTCAACCGCTTTGTTGAGCTGGGCATAATAGTGAAAAGGGGGAGGAAGTATTACCTTAGGGCGATGGACATGGCGAGCACAATAAAGGAGCTGGAATATGATATGAACAGGGAAATGATGAAAATGTTTGACATCGCTGAAGAGCTCAACAATATGGTGCTAAAATCCCTTGGTGCACAGAAAGCCCTCAAGGGTAAAAAGCAGGGCAGTAGTTAGACAGGTTAAACCTGGAGAATTTTTATATCAAGATTTGGTGATAAAGTTGGCTGAAGAGCAAGATTCTAATAAAACTGAGAAGAATGCTGAAAAGAAGGAGCAAACGAGACAGCAGCAAAGCAAGGAAGAGAACGCAGGAAACTCAGCTGGTCAGAAGGAAAACGAGTCTTCGCAGAAGCAAACGCAGGAGGAGAACCAGGAGGATGAAAAGGAAAAGTTTCTCAGGCTTGCGGCTGAGTTTGACAACTACAAGAAGCGCATGGTAAAAGAGCTTGCAGCGACAAAAGAGCTTGGGAAGGCTGAGCTAGTCAGGAAGCTGCTTCCAACACTTGACGAGTTCGAACTTGCAATAGACGCAATGCCCGAGGGTGAGGCTAGAAAGGGGATAGAGCTCATTTACACTAACTTTATGGACGTGCTTAAAGGGGAGGGCCTTAATACCATAGAGGCGAAGGGGCAGTTTGATCCGTACAAGCACGAAATAGTTATGGTAAAGGACGGCGGTGAAAAGGACGGCACCATACTGGAGGTTGTTCGCAAGGGTTACAGAATGGGAGAGATTATACTAAGGCCTGCCTCGGTGATTGTATCAAAAAGGCAGGAAGGGAAAAATGAGGCAAACGGCAAATAAGAATATGTTTGATCAAAAATCAAAAGTGATGGATTATGGCTAAGATAATAGGTATCGATTTGGGTACAAGCAACAGTGCGGCTGCAGTGCTTGAAGGAGGAAGACCTGTGATAATACCAAGCGCTGAAGGGGCTTCGCTTTACGGAAAGGCGTTCCCAAGCTATGTCGCAATAACAAAAGACGGGCAGAGGCTAATTGGAGAGGCTGCAAGAAGGCAGGCAGTGGCAAATCCAGAGGGCACTGTTACCGCGTTCAAGAGAAAGATGGGAACCGATTATATCTACCGCATATTCGGAAAGGAGTATAAGCCGCAGGATCTTTCCGCGATGCTGCTTCAAAAGATAAAGAAGGATGCAGAGGCATTCCTGGGCGAGGAGGTCAAAAAGGCGGTAATCACTGTACCCGCATATTTCAATGACAATCAAAGGCAGGCGACAAAAGACGCCGGAGAGATAGCCGGCCTGGAGGTGGTCAGGCTTGTCAATGAGCCTACTGCTGCATGCCTTGCGTACGGCTTGGACAAATCAGACAGGGAAATGAAGATACTGGTATATGATTTAGGAGGAGGCACGCTTGACGTAACTATAATGGAATTCGGAAAAGGAGTATTTGAGGTAAAGGCAACTAGCGGAGATACACAGCTGGGCGGCACCGACATGGATAACGCAATAGTGGATTTCCTCGTAAACGAGATAAACCGGAATTACGGCATAGACATAACGAAGGAGGCGCAGGCTATGCAGAGGATAAGGGAGGCAGCGGAGAAGGCCAAGATAGAGCTCTCAACCGTGCTTCAGACAGATATAAACCTGCCGTTCCTCGCACAGGACAAGAACAACAAGCCCATACAATTCACATATACTATGACGAGGGCAAAGCTGGAGAGCATCGTTTTGCCTATCGTTGAAAGGACTGCAAAACCTGTCACACAGGCGTTAAAGGACGCAAAGCTGGAACCAAACGACCTCGACAAAATTATAATGATAGGCGGGCCGACTAGGATGCCTATAGTGCAGAGGTATGTAGAGCAATTGCTTGGCAAGAAGATAGAGAGGGGCGTTGATCCGATGGAAGCGGTTGCACTTGGAGCGGCAGTTCAGGCAGGGGTGCTAACCGGCGAGGTAAAGGACGTGGTGCTGCTGGATGTAACACCGCTTACACTCAGCATAGAAACACTCGGCGGAATTGCGACTCCTATAATAGAGAGGAATACAACTATACCGATAAAACGCTCACAGGTATTCACAACTGCGGAGGACTTCCAGACAAGCGTTGACATACATATAACGCAGGGCGAGAGGGCAATGGCGAAAGACAACATAGAGCTGGGCAAGTTTACACTTACAGGCATACCTCCAGCAAGAAGGGGAGTACCGCAGATAGAGGTGACATTCGACATAGATGCAAACGGCATACTGCATGTGACAGCAAGGGATAAAGGCACAGGCAAGAGCCAGAGCATGGATATAGTAGCACCCCACAAAATGAGCAAAGAAGACATAGAGCGCAGCGTAGAAGATGCGAAAAGATATGAAGAAGAAGACAAAAAGATAAGGGAAAGGGTAGAAACAAGGAACAGCGCAGAATCGTTAGTTTATACTGCGGACAAAACTCTTGAAGAATACAAGGACAAGATACCTAAAGATGTCTATGACAAAATAGAAAGCGCTAAAAAGGAGCTTGATGAAAGTGTAAAGAAAGAAGACTATGAAGGTATGAAATCAAAGATGGAGGACTTAAAGAAAGCTCTTGAAGAGGTTGGCGGCAGTATATACAAAGGCGGCCCGCAGGGAAGCGGAGAGGGGCAAGGAGCAGGCGGAGGCACAGGCACAGACGAAGGCGCAGGGCAGGGAGGAACCACTGATGCAGATTTCAAGGTAGAAAAATAGAGCACTTACAGATCGACGAATATCAGGCGGTATAAATCATGGCTAAGGACTACTACGAGATATTGCATGTTAAAAAAGACGCCTCTCCCGAGGAGATAAAGGCAGCATACCGCGATCTGGCCATGAAGTATCATCCTGACAGAAACAAGAGCCCCGATGCAGAAGAGAAGTTCAAGGAGATAAACGAAGCGTATGCCGTGCTGAGCGACCCGGAAAAGAGAAGGCAGTATGATGCTTACGGCCCGGAGGGGTTCAACCAGAGGTTCACAGAGGAGGATATTTTCAGGGGTTTCAACGTAGAGGAGATATTCAGGAACTTCGGGTTCGACTTTGGCGACACAGATGATATATTCAGCAGCTTTTTCGGATTTCCGCAACAGAGAGGAAGGCACAGGCGCCAGGTGGGCAATGACATACTCGCAAAGATGAGTATAACTCTTGAGGAGGCGGCAAAGGGTGCGGAAAAAGAAGTTAGCATAAGGCACATTGTAGCATGCGAAAGATGCGGAGGAACGGGCATGGAGCCCGGGAGCAGACTGCTCAAGTGTGACAAGTGCAATGGCACGGGACAGATAAGTGTAACAAGACGCACGCCATTCGGGATAATGCAGACCATCACTGTCTGCGACAAGTGTGGTGGCAGCGGAAAGATTATAGAGTCCCCGTGCAGGGAATGCAAGGGGAGAGGCTATGTGCAGAAAGAAAACAAGATTGCAGTAAAGATACCTAAAGGTATTGAAAGCGGGACCAGGCTAAGGCTTGAAGGGATGGGTGACTTTGCGAAGGACGGGGCCGGAGACCTGTATATAGATGTCACCGTCCAGGAGAGCAAGATGTTTAAGAGGGAGGGTGACGACATACATTACACGCTGGAGCTGCCGTTCTACGATGCTATACTTGGAAAGAGCGTTGAGGTGCCTACGCTTTACGGTCCTGAAAAAATAGAGATCGAAAGCGGCACGCAGAACGGGGAAAGTATAGTCTTAAGAGGCAAAGGCATGCCGCACTTCAAAGGCCAGGGCTATGGCAACGAGATTGTGGATATAAGGATAACAGTGCCAAAGCACCTTACTAAAGAGCAGAGGGATATTATAGAAAAATTCAGGGAAAGTAGCGACCAGGGAAAAAGAAAATTCTTTGGTGTATTCTGATTTAGGATTTGTTATACGGCTTAGGCTGCTTCTCTGGTAGGATGCAGAATGAGCAGAGACTTGCGCATTGCGCACTTGCGTACTAAAGTTATTTAAGACGCAGGGAATCAAGGTTCATCGGTGCTGAGGCTCTTACGTGCATCTCCCTTCCGAGTGCGCGTGCCAGATCCTCGCATTTCTGCTCCTCCCCGTGCATCGTGTATATAACCTTGGGCTTAGGCCTTAGGTCTTCAACGAATGCAAGAAGCTGCCGCCTGTCGCTATGGCCTGAAAAACCGTCAACAGTGTTTACTCCGATGTTCACTGCGATGGGTGCAAGCTTTCCGTCTTGATCGGGCAGTGCTACCTCCTTCAATCCGTTCTGTATCCTTCTGCCTAGGGAGCTCTGGCTGTTGTAGCCTACGAACACAATCGAGTTCTTTGGATCATCAGCAAGCATCCTGAAATAATCAAGTGACACACCGCCGTTGAGCATACCGCCGCTTGCGATTATTATTGCCGGACCTTTGTCCATTATTTCGTTTCTTTCGCCTTTTATGACTTCAAATATCTCGCTCTCGAATGGTGACCTGTTGCTAAGTATCCTGTTTCTAAGGCTCTCCTTCAGGTACTCGGGATAAGCGGTATGGATCGCACTGGCCTCGAGCACCATACCATCAAGGAACACCGGTGCTTCTAGCTTATAGTTTGAATCTCCTGTCATATAGCTTTCCAGCACAAGCTGTATCTCCTGGGCCCTGCCTACGGAGAACACAGGTATGAGCACCTTGCCGCCATTGCTGATTGTCTTCTTTATTACATTCATCAGCTCTATCTCGGCATCGTGCCTGTTGGGCGTTATGTCATTCTGCCCGCCATAAGTGCTCTCTATGAAAAGCGCATCTATCCTCGGATACTTCACACTTGCGCTATCGAATAGCTTGGTGTAGCCGTACTTCATGTCGCCGGTATGTACTATGTTGTACAGGCCGTTGCCTATATGCAGATGCACGACTGCGCTGCCGAGTATATGGCCCGCATTGTGATAGGTAAGCTTCATCTCATCGGTTATGTTTGTGACTTCGCCGTAGTCCCTTGTTATGGTGTGCGTAAGCATCTTGCGTATGTCCTTCTCATCATAAAGCGGTGTGCCCCCACTGCGCTGCACTAGTTTTACGTAATCCGTAAGCAATAATGCGGCAAGATCTCGCGTGGGCGGAGTGCAGTACACAGGACCGTTATAGCCGTACTTGAAAAGATATGGAACGAAGCCCACATGATCCATATGTGCATGGGTAATCACAACAGCACTTATTTCTTCTATGGATCTTATCGCGCTATCCAGGTATGGGAATGCTTTGTTGCCCTGGCCGTCATTCATGGCCTCTGCGCCCTTTATCGCAGGCTCTGGGCTTATCCCGCAGTCTATTATAACTTTTGAGTTTGGTGTTTCAAGCAGCAGGCTGCTCCTTCCCACCTCACGGTAGCCGCCCATCGCTGTGGCTTTCAACCACTCCGTATTTATAATGGGCCTGTTTATATCCTTGCCGACGCTTGCGAGGAACTTTTTCCTGAAGTCCATCTCGTTGAACAGCAGCTGCCTGACTCCTGTGAGCGTATCGCTGTTCATAGTGGGAGTGCGAAGTATGCGCGGGGACCAGCCAGTCTCTATAATGATGTTCTTTAGCATCTGGCCGCCTTTGCCTATCACAAGGCCAGGCTTCATAGCTTCGATATAAACCTCCCCGAACTCAGGCACAAAATGCAGGGGCTCCTTTATCTCTGCCTCTTTCGGCAGCAGAGCCTTTATAACTTCAATTGCCTTCTCGGGTTGCATGAGTATTGATGGATCGCTTCTTATTATGAGTTTTTTCTTGACAGATGAGGCTATGCTCTTTATTATCGCCTCGTCCTCGTATACCACCTTCGGATTGCCTAGCGTTATAGCTATATCGGGCCCCTCGAATTCCGCCTTTACGAACTTTGCTTCGCTAGGCAGCATCTCCTTTATTTTCTCAAAAATCTCGTTCTCTTTCGAATTGTTTTTCTGTTTCTCTTCTTCTTCCTTCAAGACATCACTGCATCAAAAAGCGACTGCTTTGAAAACTTACCATGATACGGCCTTTTACCTTATTACTGGCACCTAACCCGCTGGTTGCAAGCTGCAATAACAAAAATAAAAATAACAAAAATAACAAAAATAAAAATCAAAAGTGAATTTCAAAACTCAAACATATGCACATGCATCATATCAGATACAATTGTCATACACTGAGCTTTAGGAGAGGAATTTCTCTACGTCCTTGCCGGAATACTCCTTGTAGCCGTCCTTTGTTATTGTGACTATGAGTATGTTGTTTCCTGTCGCCGCGTCTCTCCTCATCGCTATTGATATGGCCTTTGCAACGTTCTTTACCGCATCTTTGGTCTGCATGCCTTTCCTGTATATTTCTTCGAGGTATCCGAGTGCCGTGAGCGAGCCGCTCCCCGTAGATGTAAACTGAGGCTCCTCGGTAACACCGCCTATCGGATCCAGAGAATGAAGCTGGGGCCCCTCATCCCCTATTCCACCAACTATCAGTTGGACGTAAAACGGAAGCATCTTGTTCTCCTGCAGTATTATAGAAAGAAGAGATGCTGCAGCCTTTGGTGACAGTGGCTTGCCTTCGTTCATCTTATAAAGCTCATTCTGCGCCTTTACTATTCTTATCAGCTCCTCCGCGTCACCTACAGACCCCGCGACGGTTATCGCAAGGTTTTCGTCTATTTTGTAGATTTTTCTCGCAACAGTACTTGCTATGAAGAAGTCCATTGTCGCCCTTGAATCACATCCCATCACCACACCATCGCTGCAGATCACACCAACGGTCGTAGTGCCTTTCATAATCTTCTCATAGATTTGTGCATCCATATTCACACCTATCAAGCATATTTATTTTGTCTATTGAATAAATTTAAGGCTGCACATGGAAATGCGGCAGCATGATTGATACCCAAACCAGATATTTGATAATACAAAAATACCCGAAAACCGGCGCCTAAAATGTCGCCCTTTTACATGAACAAATTACAGTTATCGCAGTTATTGCTGTTAATTGAACAATTAATTGCATATGAAGTTGCCAAAGTTATAAAGTATTTATTGTATAAGTATTAAAAAACTTCCTTTTTGAGGGGAAGTTTAAAGTTCCAAAAGGCTGCCGTTGCCGATGAACTGCTTGTCGTTGTCTACAAGCTCCGCATATGCAAAGGTCCTGTGCACCTTTGTCACCTTTACTTTGTAGACGTTGCCTATCCTTGTTTTTGCATTCTTTACAAATATGACGAAATTGCCTATCTTACCTATACCTACACCTCTTGCGTCCTTTGCCTTCACTGCGATAGAGTAGATCTCGCCCTCTTCTATAGAGTTCCAGGGTTGCACATCTGCCCCCTGTGCTTCCGCATTTTCCACACCCTCGATTGGTGCGCCAATTCCCAGCTTCTCCATTTTCACAGCTGCATCCATCTTTCCCACCCTTAGGCACACGTACATGCAAACCAGAAGGCTGCGACTGCACAGAAATACTTTTAACTGCACAAATCATGCAGCAATCAAAACGGTCGCAGAACTTCAATGCCTATTCCTTATCTCCCACATTACGCTTTTAAATTATCTGCATATTATTTTAAACGTATTCTACAAAGGTGGAATAATCGCTATCTGTCTAACCATATATAAAGACGTGGCCAAATGCTAAGAAAATTGATAAAAATAAAAAATAAAAAGAGCAGCTGGGCTCAGAGGTTTACGTCTATATTAAGCTGTTCCTTAAGCTCCCTGTACCTGTTTCTTATTGTCACCTCGGTTACCCCTGCAACTTCTGCCACCTCCTTCTGGGTCCTGCGTTCTCCCGCAAGTGCACCCGCTATATAAACCGCTGCTGCGCTGACTCCGGTCGGGCTCCTTCCTGATACCAGGCCTTTCCTCATCGCCTCCTTCAGGAGCTTCACCGACTTCTCCTGCGCCTCTCCGCTCAGCTTTAGCGCGTTTATGTACCTTGGCACATAGCTTATCGGATCGGTAAGTGGTATCTTAAGGTCAAGCTCATGCGATATCGCCCTATAGGCCCTGCCTATTTCCTTTTTAGGCATGCCGGAGATTGTAGCGATCTCGTCGAGTGTTCTTGGAGTGCCAGCTTTCCTGCAAGCCGCGTATATTACAGCCTGCACAACGGTCTCTATAGGCCTTCCCCTTATCAGGTTGCTCTTTACGCACTTTCTGTAGAGCAGTGCTGCATTCTCTCGTATATTCTCGGGAAGGTTGAGGTAGCTCGCAACCCTTATCAGCTCTGGAAAAGCTATCAGGTAATTCCTTTCATTGGAGCTCGCTATGCTGGCCCTCTTGTGCCATTTCTTCATCCTGTAGAGCTGTGCCTGGCGCTTGGACGGAATCCTTACCCCCCTTATGTCCTTGTTGTAAAGATCTATCTCAGTAACAAGCCCCTTGTTAGCCCTTGTATATTTCATCGGGGCCCCTGTTCTTGCCCTGCTGGCCTTCTGCTCTGCATCGAATGCCCTCCACTCGGGACCTGTATCGGTTATATTCTCCTCTATTATAAGGCCGCAGTTGTTGCAGACCCTTTCTCCTCTTTCATGGTCTACTATTATGTCTGTGCTGCCGCAGCTCGGGCAACGGAGCACCTTTTCCTGAGAGGGCTCCTGAGGTGTAAGAAGAGGAGCGGACTGACGTGCCTGGCCCGCCTGAGCCTCTACAGCTTCTGCGCTCGGCTTTTCTGTTGGCTCAGGTGTATGAGCATGCGGCACCTCGCGCTCCACGTTGATTTTCCTGCCCTTGACCTCTATCTTCTGCTTCGACAGGGAAGCACTCTTAGCTGGGCTTTTGGCAGTTTTTGCCTGCCTCTTAACTACGCTGGTTTTTTTCATTTCGGCTGCCATTGTAACCACTTTATAAAGGTAATTTTACGCTCCTACGACTTAGAAAGATTTTTAAACATTGCGCAAAATAAGCAAGATAATAGTGAACAATAAGATATTTAAAGCTTTCGGTTACGTGTCGCTGCCCAACAACTATGAGATACGTCGAAGATTATTCAAAAATATAGCAAATCAGCAACGATAGGCTGAGATGCCGCACAGCTGAAACAGTGGACTTTATGCTGTGCATTATGGAAAAGCTAATAGATGCTTGGCTCTCATCTCATTGCTAGATCAGAGACTTCAGCGCTTGCGGCGCTTTCTGGAGCCTTCTGTGCCTGGCCTGTGCTGGATATAAGCACGACGTCGCCTATATTCTTTACATTCTTGAACAGGACGCTTTTCATCTGCAGGACCTTCTTAACTTCATCCCTGCTTGCGTTCTTCCATTCTTCTAGCAATAGCCTACTTACGCTCCCCTGTTCTAAATCTACAATTGCATCTCTTACCTCTCCCAGATACTGGCCCGCATCGTTGTAGATGTCCATGTTGTAAAGCTCAAGAATCCTCAACCGATCACCTACTTTTATATCGTATCATAGATTTATATATCTTGCGAAATTGCTGATATAAAAATATATAGGAAAAAGTTGTGGAAGTTTGGGGCTTTCTCCAAAGGCTGAATCAGCATACCGTCGTCATTTTATTACTTTCGGCACCTTTATGCCGTGCTGGTTGCTGTAATGGCCTTTGTAGCCGTTGGATGCGACATTATCGGTCTTTATGAATACAATATGCGCAAAGCGCTGACCGGGCTTCAAAAGCAGACGATAGGGCGCGTTGTTTATCACTTCTAGTGTTATTGTGCCGTTGAAACCTGCATCTATTATTGTGGGTGGCATGGAAAGGCCGTGGCGGGCCCACGTGCTCCTCAACTCCACAAAGCCAGCAATGTCTTTTGGTACGGAAAGGTATTCTATAGTAGAGAGAAGCACTTGTTCATGTGGCTTTAGTTCCATGCTTTTGACATTTTTCTCTATGCTGTATATTCTACTTACATGTTTCGGATTAGAGGGGTCTATCAGTTTGCTGCTATCGAGCATACTATGGTGTGCAATTTCTGGTGCAAGCCGCAGGTCGACGCCATTCTGCCTTATAGTATCAGCATGCAGGGGTTTTATTACAAGCCTTTTGCCTTTTACCATGTTCTCTATATCAAAATCAGAGAGTATCATCTTACCACACTATTGATTTAAAACTTCTATTTAAAATTCTTCCCATAAAATAGAGTATACCTTATCAAAAAGCTTTGACCCGAATAACAAGGAGATAAAATTTCATAGAAAAAGATATAAGAAGAAGAGTCGAAATATGATTGATGTTGCTCCCATCGTCTAGCCCGGCCAAGGACATGGGGCTTTCAACCCTAAAACCTGGGTTCAAATCCCAGTGGGAGCAAATATGGTATTAATATCAGGTCAAAAGATGGAAGGATTATGTCCCTAGGTATCCCAAGCGGCAAAAGGCTGGTGTTACTGCTACTCGCTATAATACTCATATACGATCTCGTGCATTCAATAATATACACGCTTGGACCTACAGAGCTGAGTGAAGACTTTGCCTACTTCTTCCTTGCGCTTGGCGCATTGCACGGGCAGGTAAGCCTTTCTAATTTTAATATAGACGGCACAAGGCTGCTGCAGTATCTGCCCATGGCGCTGTTTTATAAGCTGTTTGGGGTAAACATCTATTCCTCCTCAGCCTGGAATATAATAATGTTTATGGGCACTGTACTGGTCGCTTTTTTTATCGGGAAGAAGGTATACAATGCCAATGCGGGACTTCTTGCTGCACTATTGATTAGTTTCTTTACCCCAGCTGTCAAAAACTCAATCACTGCAGGCATCAGCGAAGCAATGATGTTTTTCGTATCAATCACAATGCTTGCGATGCTTTATGCACATGACAAAAAATCTCCAAAGCTTATGTTCATGGCAGGAGTGCTTGCCATCGCGACACAGCTCACAATACCGATAGGCATTATTGCGATCCTGGCCGTGCTACTATATGCGGTTGTGGAATTTCTAAGGAAGAATCTTTCGATGAAGCTTATTGCGTGGCTTATAATTGGGATGGTTGTAGCGGTTTTGCCTATAATTGCTTTCAGCTACATAAATACAGGCAACCCATTAGTGGTTATCCATGAAAACGCCGAATATTATTCAAATCTATCTATGACTTATACAACTTACGGAATAATAGGCACCCCTCCAAAAGCTTACGCAAATCACTCTGGAAACAATCTGGCAGCATACCTGCTTTTTTATCCTCAAAATATGTTTACTTCAAACATTCTACAAGCCTTAAGAACTGCAATTTTGACAAGGAACCTCAATCCGCTGAGCATATGGAGTAGCATATATCATGTTAGCACTGGCAATGCAGGCTTCTACTTTTATGCGGTTTTCATTGCGGCGCTCATACTACTAATACTGGGTGAGCGCAGACTGTATTTTCCGCTCTTCTGGTTTGCTGTAGGCATAGGATTCCTGGAATTTGCGCCTATGAGCGTAAGCTTCTTCCCGTTTAGGTACATGCTGATATTCAGGGCGATGAGGTATACGTCCAGCATCGCGGTTCCGATAGCAGTTATACTCTCTATAGCGATAATCCGCATTGTTGAAGTTAGTGGAATAGGCAAAGGCGGAAATGTAACCAAGAAAGAGTTAAGGAAGAAACACAGCTGCCTCAGGCTACTTGCCGGCTCTGTGATAGTTGTTTTTCTTATAGCGACGTCAATACCTATAAACAACGCATGGTATGACTATGTATATGCACAAACTTACCCGTTGCACGTTATAGCTAATTTGGTCAATAGCATGAGCAACAGCACGTACCTGTATATACCAAGCGGCGACTTTTCTTTTCTAAGCGTTTATATGCACCAGAACAACATGTCGCGGGTAATTACGTATGACAGCATAAGAAACTGCAGTGTTATGAAAAAAGGAGCCTATGTTGTAATCGCAAATGCCACATCAGGATTCGACCCGAATGTACCGTATATAAACAATACAACCGAGGAATGCCCATCTTGGAAACTTGTTATGGAAGTGCATGCAAGCCCGCAGATTACAGCGTTCTCCGGATGGCCAGAACTCAGGTATGAGCAGATGCTGTATTATGTCTCCTAATTTTTAGCCCATTCAGCAATAAACAGTGTTTTGCTACAGTTAACTGAATAAAGACTTTAAAACCATTACAAATTCAAACAAATTTGTAATAGCCTGTTTACAATTTAAAAGTCTTTTTCTTTCTATATGGATTTCAACATCTCAGGGGGTGTTGATAATTAAGTATTTAAATCTATACTTGTATAAACTATAATATACTTTTGTATATGGGTGAGTGCATGGGGAATTGGGAGGACAGGGTAGATTTGCTGAATAGAGGGAGTGGGGGCAGGGTTTTCCGCAAACCATCGAAAGTGGTTGGCACCTTTGGCAGGAATATAGGGCACCTGCTGGCACCCACCCTGCTCCTTGTGCTTCTGCTTCACGTCTCATATGGCGCGGGCAGCATCCAGCTATTATCACAGCTGAACTACATAAAGGTTATACTCTCGCAGGTGGGACCGGCGCTGAGCGGGGTTTTGTTCGTGATAGCTGGGATATTCTACGCCGTAGGCCAGATGCTACCGCCTGACAAGAAAGCAAACTTCCATACTACAGCAATAAACATAATTATAGGGGCTGTTGTTGTGGGCATACTGAGTGTTGCTTCCACATCGCTTGCTGTGGCATCGACACACCTTCTCAGCAATTTTACATCTGCAAACACTATTACGTAAGTGCCAGAGGCGTGATTGCTTGGTTTATTTTCCGGGCTATGCGATTGCAATAGCCATCATTGCCATAATGCTCGCCGTGGCAGGGATTCTGCTCGGGCTTGGTTATTCGCTGGATGACCGAAAGCTGAAAGAGCTCGGGAGAGCTGAGCTCATACAGTCGCTCATAAACGGCGTTATTGTGGGCTCCCTGTTTATTGCTTTCAGTCCTGGCGGGCTGGTGATAAACCTTATCAACTCTATCGCTGTAATGCCCAACTCGAGCTACTGCACTGGTGCGCTAAGCTCAAATTCTGCGATATGCTTTGCATACAACTACCTGGCCGGCTACACTTCGGTCACAATCAACGGCGTGAAGCACCAGACGCTTCTGAGCTCTGCGCTCTCGCTGCTGGTGCCCCTGTCGATGCTGTATGTAATACTCGGAGTCATAGGTGCACTGAAGGTAGGAATAGGCATTATCTCGTTTTCATTTTCAGGACTGCTCAATCCGCTTCTTTCGCAGCTCAATTACGCAATAAGCGCCATTGTTTTTGCTATAACAGGCATAGAGGTGCAGGCAGTGCTGCTCAAGTTTGTAGGCCTTACGGCAGTGCCCGTGCTTCTGCCCACAGGTATAGTGCTGCGCACGTTTTACTTCACCCGCAGGCTTGGTGGTGCAATTATCGCAGTTGCAATAGGTCTTTTCGCTGTTTTGCCGCTTACATACTTACTTGATGCACAGCTGTCAGGAGAGTATTCCAGCAGCATGAACGCTGCAACAATAAGCTCGCTCATAACAAACTCCACGCAGGTAAAGAACGCACTTTCAGGGATAAACGCGCAGAGCAACACAATAAGCCTCGGCTTCCTAGATCCTGTAATAAACATGCTGAGCGGGATTGTGTCCCAGATTGAGAACGCACTGGAAAGCCTGCTCAACTATATTGCACTCCTTATAGTGGAGGTGTTCTTTCTGCCAACATTCAGTATTATACTTACAATTGTGTCGATAAGGGAACTGGCGAGGATCCTGGGCACTGAAATCTCGTTTGGCAGGTTTGATGTCTTTTAGGTAATGGTATGGAAAGGTATGAGCACATGGAGTATGTAATTGCTGCACTGATTTCTGCAACGCTGATTGCAGGCATTGCGGGAGCAAACATATACATAATATCAACTGCAGCTCTGCTGCTAATTTCCCTGTTTGTGCTTCATTACTTCAAGGACTACGTAGACGCGTTTGTATTCAGGCACAGCAACTTTATACAACTGGTAGGTGGCTACGAGCTCGGAGGAGAGAGGGGTACAGCTGTAAGAAAGGTAGGGGGCAAGTACATAGCAACAGCCTGCATCGCAATAGAGGCAGGAACGGAATCTGAAGGCATTGACAGGGACAGGATGGAGGGAATTATAGCGCGTGCATCATACCCTTTCAAGTTTACAATAGCTGTAGAGAGGCTTGATGTCGGCAAGATGCTTGATGCGTTGCAGACAAAAAGGAGCATGAAGGAAATAGAGCTTTCCAGGATCGAAAACACCAAGCACGGAAGAGGGTTTGAAAGGGCGATGAGGGTAAGGAGGGAGCTCGAGGTTATAGACCATGATATTAAAAGCGTGAGCGGAGGTGCCGTGCCGATGAGGGTAGCATATTATGCGATGGTCAGCGCAGCGAGCGAGCGGCGTTTTATCGCAGAGAATGAGGCAAAGGCGCGCGCAAAAGCGCTTGCTGGTATGCTCGACGGTGCGCTTGGATCACGCTCCACAATAGTACAGGGGAACAGGCTAGCACAGGTTCTTGCTTTTGATTCGACACTGATGGTGATAGAAGACGCCCATTAACAGCTTATCAAATTCAAGGGTAGTTGCAGGACGCATGTGCCTGTTTGCGCCTTCAGAGCAGTACAACGAGGGAGGCAACAGCATCTATCTGGGAAAAAGCCTGATTTATAAGGTGCCGGTCATGCTTGACCTTGGCATGCTCATCAATCCGCACATGACCGTGGTTGGAATGAGCGGGTCAGGGAAAAGCTACATGCTGAGGAGCCTGATCATAAGGGAGCACGAACAGGCAGGAGCAAGAGTATTTGTAATAGACTGGAATGGGGAATACAAGAGCACAATAGAATTTCTGGGAGGCAGGAGCTATATACTGGGCAGCGAATACAGGATCGGAATAAAAAGCCTAAAGAATGAAAGCAGAATGCTGGACTGCATCGCCAGCGCTGCAGCACATACGCTGAAGATCGAAGACAGCGCAATTGGCGAGGTAAGGCATTATGTGTCAGAGATTCTTGAGGTGCGAGAATCATCTGGCGCGGGCGGAAGGAGCACGCTAAAGCCTGGCGGAACAGAGTACACATCACTGAGCGAAGCTGTGCGTGGCAGGCTTGATGCGCTTCGCATAGGAAGCTTTTTCTCAGAAGGGGGCTTTAGGCTGGAGGAATCTCTTGAAGGTGTGACAAGCATTGATCTGTCTAATGCGGAGAATGACGTCCAGCGCGAGTTTGTAGTGCATGCGGTTTTACAGATGCTTATAGAATATATGCACGGGCTGAGCATAGGCAATCCAGGGATGCTGCTTATTGTACTGGACGAGGCATGGAGGAGTGCGGGAGACATACAACTTATACAGCGGCTTTACAGGGAGGGAAGAAAGTATGGAGTTGGCATCATAACTGCGACACAGCAGATAAGTGATCTAGACAGCGGTGTGCTTTCTAATTCGGCATGCACCTTTATCTTTAGACTCCAGGGAGACGAAAGGCTTAACAGGCTCGTTGAGCTTGGATTCATAAAAAGGCGTGATGTACAGAACCTCTCAGATGCAGGCGTAGGCAGATGCTTGCTAAGAAGCACGTACAGGGGCGGCGCCGCGGCTTCTTTTTTCATAGACAAAATTGACGGTTTTGAGATAAATATGTTTTGCATAAATGATGGTAGGATGAGGATAGAAATTCCAATGGAGAGGATAAGCGAGGCGGCTGAAAGGCTTGGTATGGATGCAAACGCACGTGAAGGCATAAGGGCTTTCATAGAGAACGGCGAAAGGAAACTGGACATTGTTGAGCTTGCAAGATATATGATGTCGAAAGGTTTTGACAGGCCAACTATTGTTGCATTTATGAGGCTGCTCGGAATTGAGGACATTGCCATAATCAGGGCGTATGAAAATGCGAAGGACTACAGAATCTCGCTTGAATGATGATAAAACCGATTTCAGAACATCATTTGTGGCGAACGCCGTGCTCAAATGCAGCACTAGGCTACTCGAAGCTACGCTTTCAGAACTGCCTGCGCTCCAAAAGGCGGCATACGGCAGCAGCATATCATACTACATCTTAGAGAAGAGCATGAGGGAGAAGGAAAGGGCTTATGTCACGTTCGGGAAGTCATCAATAACTTACACATTCCGCTTTGAAAATCACGGAAGCGAGCTGCGCAGGAGAAGCCTTATGATGTTCCTTTCGCTTCTCGTATACGTCAAAGACCTGTATGATATAGATTTCGCATCTATTTACGGCTATATAATTGAAGAGCTAGGAGCGGAAGAGCTTATACATGGCAGCGATGTTAACAGGTGCGCCTGGCTTGAGGAACGCATTGCTGCACTTAATGCGGTTAATGTAAGCCTTGCGCACAGGCTCATTGATAAGACCGAACTGTATTCAGAACTCAGCAAGGAGATTCTAGAGTATACCGCACTTGTAGAAGGGATTGCAAAGTCGGTTGAGAAAAGTTTTGGTGTCTCGTTCGAAGCATTCTTGGACAGGCTTGGTATGGACAGGACACTCTGGGAAAGAGCCACACAAAAGCAGGTTGCGCAGCAGAAATGATGGTGATGTGCATGAGATGGCAGGATAACGGAATTGTGTATTTATACATTGCGCTGCTCGCGGCAATAGCGATTATAGTAGCCGTAATAGCGACCTCAAAAGCATTTGCAGGAAGCAGCTTCAAGGGCATGCTGTACATGCTTGCCGGAGCGGCTGCTTTTGCCGCAATAATAAAGTTGCCGAAGAACGTAGGCAAAAAGGTCGTAATAAGTTATGGGCAGGATAGCGATTGGAAGGAGGACGGCACAAAGGCTATTACCGTAAGCAAGAAAGGGCTGAAGAATGCGCTGGAGAACACAGCAAGGCAGAATGATGCGATATTTGCAAGGAAAGGCATGGCGGTAAAGATAAAAGAGGTAATTGACCATATGCCTGTGCCTTTCGGGGTATATGCGGAAGGGCACGGAGTCGGAATTGAAGAAGAGCTTTCCTGCGCGATAGAGCAATCAGGTCTGGGCGAGGTATATGCAGCCTTTGACAGGATGATAGCTGTCGATCGCGAGCCGGTAAGAATTATAGAGAGGAGGCTATACGATACTTATGTCGAGGGAACAGGTATCGATGATAGGAGCTGGGACTTTGAAAAAGCCCTCGGGAGGATAGACAGTGTGGTTTTCTACGATGGTTGTTCTCTCAACATGAAAGGCGTGATTGAGCGCATACGCACGACCGGAGGATGCTTGTTAGGCGTTATAAACAGCATGGCTGAATCTGCATTGAGCTCGCGGCTTCTTTTATATGAAAAAAGCAGCAGCGTTCTCATGATGCTCCTTCTGACAGGATTCCTTAAGATAGAGGTTATCCCTGCCTCAGGGAGCAATAAAAATTATATGGCGTAGACACACTGTGGTCGCATGATAAGCATATACACGGCGATAGCATCATTCGGACTTGTATTGTCACTCTTCATGCTAAATGCAGCTGTATTGGTAGACATAGTAGGGATATCGAGGCACAGTGCGGAAGCAAGAGCTTACGGCCTGCACATGCTTTACGGTGCATTTACGCTAGCTCTCCTGTGCATGCTTCTATTTGCATTGAAATAAAAGCGAGGGTATGCTGGATCATATATCAAAAGAGTTTGGAAGGAGGAATGCGTATGAAGAGGCATTTATACTTCTTGCCGCAACAGCCTCGATGCTTTTTCTGGTTTACACCACTTTTTATGTTTTAGGCACAGTTTTAGACATAAGCCTCAAGGTGGTGGGGATGGCGCTTGCGGCGATTTTATCTGCATTATTCATCTATACACATAGGTCGCATGCGGAAACCACATGGCGGGACAAGACGATGATATTACTTGCAATTTCCGCCTCCGCAATTATAATAATATTTTTAGGTCGATGGTATGGTGCTTTCGTTCTTTGAAGTCAGTAGCCTCCCTGACAAGGATTTTGACAGGGTATCCTTCATCGGGCTACTTGGCGGTGCATCTCTTGCAATTATATACGACTTCTCAAGGGGCTCTACAATATTAGGCATTGACGAGGCTCATGTGAAGAACGTGGAGTTTGCAATGAAGGTCGTGCCCGGGTTGGAATTCTCAAAGTTGCAGGATTACGGTGTGGGCTCAAGGCGGCTGGATATTTTCTCTGTGTACAGAAAAAGTGACACCGTGGCTCCAAGCGGCATGCTGAGCGACGTATTTAACTTGGAACGTAAGGATGGTTTCCTGTGCATGCTCCTCATACCGATCAGCGGAAAACAGTTGGATGATGCAAAAAAATTCATAGAGCACTCGCTTGGGAAGATGGGTGTGAGGGAGACAACAGCATTTGTAAGCACTGGGATTTCAGGCAGGGCAAGCAGCTCGCAGCAGAGGGATATCGTAAGCGATTCGGAGGAGAGGCTTCTGCTTGAGGATGCATTGGACTCTGTAAACAATGCGATACTGAGCGGTGCGTCCTCATACAAAATATTTTCTGTATTGGAAGATGAAGAACCGGAAGAAATGGAAGAGTATATACGCACAAGGTTCCTGGTCCTTGAAAGATTCAAAAAAGCAGAAAGACTGGAGAGGCTCGATGAACTAGATCTCAGATCCTTGCCTCTTGGCACAAGGCATGCCGCATCGGTTGTCAATTTTTACAATGTAAAAGAGCTTAAGTACGTTGTACGCACAGTGAATCCCGAGAGCAAAGGCGATATTGCGCTCGGCACATTTATGGCAGAGGGGGCATATGATACAGGGAGAGTAGTTTACATTGATAGAACGCTTCTGAACCTTGGTTTCATGATAACAGGGCTGCCAGGTTCTGGCAAGACCCGCGAGGCCATGCATGTGGTAGCCTCTGCTTCAAGACTTGGAACAAAAAGGATTATGGTAATCTCTCCGACTGACGAATGGAACAGGTTCGCTGAAGAAAACGGCATGCACCTTGTAAGAATTTACAAAGATTCCACGCCGATAAATTTCTTCAGATGCATGGAAGGAGTAGACGCTCCAGTATTCTACGAGGACCTCGCAATGCTGCTTTCATCCGCGAGCGATGCAGGGCCATATAGAAACCCTATGGAAAAGTGCATGCTCAACGCGTTCAAAAAGGTCTATGAAAAAGAGAAAAACCCCGATCCTATACTCACATACGGAGAAATAGAAGAATCAATAATAGGCTTACATGCAAAAAGGACAAATACCGGTGTAAAGTACACAAAGCATGGTGAAAACATAAAGTCCGCACTCGAAAACCTTAGAAGCATACTCAGGCGGCCTGAATATTCCGGGAGGGAAGGAATAAAATTTGAAGAACTTATAAATGAGGGCGTGGTATTTGATTTGTCTAATGTGAGCAACAAGTTTAAGCCGTACCTCTATGCGCTGCTGCTTAATCAGGCATATATGCTTGCCAATGCGTTCGATACCGAAGGAGATAGTGAGCTAAGGCTGCTCATATGCCTTGAGGAAGCACAGACCATACTCGGACAGAAGATAAATAATGCTGCTGCAGAGGATCTAAAATATAGGATACAGGATTTCAGAAAGAAAGGTGTTGGACTGCTTCTTCTTACTCACAACGTAGACGATGTAGACAAAGGTATTAGGAGGCTATGCCAGCTAAAGTTGTATCTGAAGCAAGCGCCAGACACTGCAGAAGTTGCTGCAGAGGATCTGGTGTTTACCTTCGCAGAAAGCGACGAGATAGCAAAGAAATTGAAACATCTTGATTCCAGAATTGGAGCGCTAAGCTACATCGTGAACAGCGACGGAGAGAAGAAGGCTAGGGATACGGTTTTCATACGTACTTTGGATCAGAGCTTGGCGATGGCGGGACCTGTATCTCCTGTACAAAGCAAAACAGGTAGTGGAGAGGCCGGGCACACGGGCCAATACGTAAAAGGCTCATCACGGTACATTAATGTGGAAATCCACTTTCATTTGGCCAGGATGCAAGCTGATCCTAAAGAGATTGTGGAGCAGCAGGCTTTCACTGTGAGGATTAGTTTCATGTATGAGACAATCTCTGAACATTCCAAGAAAAGCCGCGGAGACTTCAGTATAGAAGATAGAATGATTGAAGGCAGGCCATACAAAATAGAGGTGCTGAACGAGAAAAAGAAAATAATACACTCAGAGATGGTGATCGCCCAGGAGAAAATAGATATAGAGCTGTAATGAAAGATGAAGACGAAGAGGAAGAATAAAAAGTAGTGAAGGAGCACGGAGCTTTCTGCAATGCATTCTGTAGGTAGGCAGAATACAATGTGTAGAATATACCTGTAAAATAAAAACAAGATTTTATAAAATTTTATGGGAAATATATTATTGTCTGCTTCCAATGTAGCACTGGTAGAAACTACCTGTGCGAGTAACAAATATATAAATGACTTCTTTAACAATGGATGGCAGAAATGTGCGGCCCTGGCAAGCAATGATATATATGAGTGCAAAGAACGCCAAGAAGAAAAAAGGTACAAATACAAAGAGGACTGTAAGGTATGACGCCCTTTACGGGCTTGAAAACATCAAAACCACTAATGATATAAAAGTGCCAGAAAGGCTTATCGACCAGGTAATAGGCCAGAACAACGCTGTGGAGATTATAAAAAAGGCGGCAAAGCAGAGAAGGAATGTGCTGCTCATAGGTGAGCCTGGCGTAGGCAAGACGATGCTGGCACAGGCTATGGCAGAGCTGCTTCCGGCTGCAGATCTGGAGGACATATTAGTATATAAAAACCCTAACGACGAAAACATGCCTATAATCAAGGCAGTCAAGACCTATCCTGACGGCTCCCCGAAGGACACGAATATGGACGGGCAGGGCAGGATAATCCTCCAAAAGGAAAGAATGAAAAATAGAATGACACTTTCAAAAGGAGGCTCGATAGTTTCGCCAATCGTGATGATACTGGTGATAGCACTTTTTGCACTGTCACTTAGCGGACTAATAAAGGGCTATGAGATTATCGTTTTGGCTGCGCTTATACTTGGCATATTCATATTCGGCGCGATGGCGATATTTATAAGCGGTTTTACGAGAAGGGTAGGGCTGCCAGGAATGACAGAGACAAACGAACCGAAGCTTATAGTGGATAATACAGGGCTCACACACGCACCGTTCGTAGACGCAACAGGCAACAAGGCGGGGGCTCTGTTCGGAGATGTAAGGCACGACCCGCTGCAGTCAGGAGGGCTTGGTACTCCCGCACACCTCAGGGTGGAAAGCGGTGCGGTGCACAAGGCAAACAAGGGCGTGCTATACATAGATGAGATTTCCAGTCTAGACCCGAGATCACAGCAGGAGCTACTTACAGCGATGCAGGAGAAAAAATATCCTATAACGGGCCAGAGCGAGATGAGTTCAGGCGCACTTGTTAAAACAGAACCGGCGCCTAGTGACTTTATACTGGTGGCAGCAGGAAACCTGCAGGATATCCAGCATATGCACCCCGCACTTAGATCGAGGATAAGAGGCTACGGCTACGAGGTGTATATGGAATCATCAGTGCCGGATACCAAAAAGAATAGGGAGGAGTTTGCAAGGTTCATAGCACAAGAGGTAAAGAAAGACGGCAGGATACCACCTTTCGACAAGGAAGCTATGTATATGATAATAGAAGAGGCGAAGAGGCGTTCGGGAAGAAAGGACAGGCTCACATTAATACTAAGGGACCTTGGCGGTCTTATAAGGGCTGCTGGTGACATAGCCATAGAGAAGAAAAAGAGCATCGTGACAAAGGAAGAGGTACTTAAAGCAAGAAACCTTGCGAAACCTATCGAATCACAGATAGTGTCGCAGGAGCTTGACTACAGAAAGGACTACCAGGTCTTCAGCACACACGGCTACAAAGTTGGCAAAGTCAACGGCCTCGCAGTGCTTGGCTCAAGTACAACGCTTTCATCAGGGATGATAATGCCGATCGTAGCAGAGGTGACTCCTGCGGGCTCCAGAGCGGAGGGGAAGTTTATACCAACGGGCAAGCTGGGCAAGATAGCAAGCGAAGCGGTCAAGAATGTGAGTGCCGTGATAAAGAGGCACATGGAAAGGGATGTGGCAAGCTATGATATACATGTGCAGTTCCTGCAGACATATGAAGGCATAGAAGGAGATAGTGCCAGCATAAGTGTTGCCATAAGCGTTATCTCGGCAATGGAAAACGTTCCTGTGGACCAGTCAGTGGCCATGACGGGCTCGATGTCTGTGAGGGGCGAGGTGCTGCCTGTGGGAGGAGTGACGGCAAAGGTAGAGGCGGCAATAGATGCGGGAATGAGGGCTGTGATAGTGCCCAAAAGCAACATGCACGATATAATAATAGACAAGGACAGGCTGAAGAGGATAAAGGTAATACCGGTTAGCACCCTTGCTGATGTAATAAAGTATACGCTACAGCCCGGAAAGAAGAGAGACGATATAATAAAAAGGCTGAACAAGAAGCAGATTTGAATTCGATTGATTGATTAATTTGAATTGATTTGATGATTTGATTTGGCGATCTGATGAAGAAAGCGGAAGGCGCACAGAGCCTGCTTGAGGAATTCGGAAAGAGCATAGTGTCGCAGATAGAAAATGGTAAGAACCCCTCGTTTGAGACTATATCTAGGACACGGTCCAACATAACTTACAATGAGAAGGAGGGATTTCTGAAGCTTGGTAATGCGAAGGAGGAGCGCAATTTTATAAACGTGGCACAGACGAAGAGATTCATGCAGACGATGGCGATAGCAGGCAAGTGCCACAAATTCATAAAAGAGAATCTCCATACTTCAATAAGAGGCCTTTTCTACCAGCTCAAGTATTCGCTCGGAGAGGATGTGGATGAGAATATATTCAACGAACAGAGCGAATCAAACCCGCTGATAGAGGACCTTGAGGCGGCGCTCGGGATCAGGAGGGAGGAGCTGCACCTCAATGCAAACAGGAAGGGCGTGCTTGTAGGAAACATGCGCGTGCTGGATACATTCGGGGAGGAGAGGCTCGAGATAGACGCGAGCAAAATGGGGAGAAGCGGATGGAGCATACCGAGCGATGTAGACAGCGATATAGAATTCGTAGATATAAAGGCAAAGTATGTGATAGTTGTAGAAAAGGATGCGCTGTGGCAGAGGCTTAACGAGGACGGCTTCTGGAAAAAAGAAAACGCAATACTGATATCGCCACAGGGTCAGGCGTCAAGAGGCACGAGGCGCATACTCAGGAAGCTGGCGGACGCAGGCCTGCCAGTATACGTGTTCAATGACTGCGATGCTTGGGGATGGTATATTTACTGGACCATAAAGACAGGAAGCATGAACCTTGCATACATAGGCAAGGACATCGCTACTCCGGAGGCCAAGTTCATAGGCGTGACCATGTCGGATTTGGATAGGTATGACTTCCTGAAAAATATGACCATGAAGGCAAATGAAGTTGATATTAAACGCGCACAGGAGATGCTTTCCTACCCGTGGATAAACAGGCACAAGGAATGGGTAGAAGAGCTCAAGAAGGTCATAACGACAAAAAAGAAGCTAGAGCAGGACACGCTCCAGGGGCCAAGGCTTACTTTTGTTGACGATTACATAAAGGATAAGATAAAGAGCAAGGAGTTCCTGCCATAATACCTTAAGATGCAGGATAGCGTATCATACTGCGTTATACAGCGTTTATAACCATGCGCTTTTTCACGGCGTTTATTACGTGGCCGTAATCGCGGTAATGCATTATAGCAGTGAGTGAGATTGTATATGAGCCCTTATCGGTATTGAGGCCGCCAAATATATCAACTTTCAGCTCTTTCTCCTTTTTCGGGCCCATAGTTCCGATACGGATTTCCTTCTGCTTTGATATTCCCATCTCATCAAAGCCGAGATGCGCAGGAGTTTCTATAACAAGCGAGGTAAGCACCTCTTCAGAAGTTAGGTTTGCCAGTTTGACAAACAGTGTAACAGAGCTTTTCTTATTTGACTCTAAGCGGTATGGCACGACTTCAGTTACTATCCGGTATGGGGGGTTCTTCATCAACTCTGAGCCGACGTCCTTTTTGCCGAAGATATTGAATATAGACATGCAACCACACTTATGCGCTTTATATTTTACCATGCCCGTTGTAGACATGGCACATAGCATACAATAGCTATAATATGTATAAGAATAAAAAGGTATCTCAGAAAGCGAAAGCGTATAGGGGAGGTTAGGATGAGGAGCGGGATAATTTGGTGCCGCACGTAGTATTTATATTTTTAATTACACAAATGTAATTTAGGTGTCCATGCCGATCAAATATAATTTAACATGGGCAGATACGCTTTCAAATAAAATACATAAAATTTCACAGAAGGACCCGAGCACTTGGGATGATGAAGATAGGAAAATTAAAATAATAGGCACAGTAGTAGCAGCATTCGCTTCGACCCATTCATGGCAGACGTATAAGGCGGTAAAAGAAAACCACAAGGCCCTCAACTCCCCAGAAGTGAAAGAGGAATGTATGCATGCGATCAATGAGGGATGGAAGAATGTAACTTATTCTGATATTAATGAAATTGCAAAGGAAAGCGAGATAGAGCAAGCTTTTGATTCATGGCTTTTTTTCAATATAGGAAAGAAGGAGCATGCTGACTACAAAGCTGCATGGAGAACTCTCAAGAAATACTTTGATGAAAGCTGTGATGATGTTGGAAATGATCATCAGAGTCAGGCAGAGACGAGATGAGGCCGAAATTCTGTGCTCTCATTGCATATAAATTTTTCCTATGACTTTCTTGCTTTGTCTGCTACCTGTTTTTGCTGCTAGTGCCTGTTGGTTGATAATTTCTTATATCTTCTTACCTTTACAGCGAGCTCAATAAGCAGATCCTTGTTATCATCAAGCGCTGCAGTCACAGCCTTTTCCTCGCCGCAGCGCTCGCACTTGTAGTGGAGCTTGTACCCCCCATGATTATAATCAGCGTATAGCGGTTTCATCATACCTTTGCATTCCGACGCCCTGTCGCCGGGATTTATGTCGACATGCTTGCTCCACAGGCATTTGGGACAGTGATCGGTATAGCCGTTGCCTTTGACTTCGTAACCGCAATGCTCGCATTTGAAATCTTCTACGGTCCTTCTAAATCTGCCTGCAGGCAGATTTTCAATCGACATTGCTTCATCACCTATATGTGTTTGTATGAAAGGTATGGACTCCGCGGGATTTTCATGATTTCTGTGCATCAAAAATCAATTTTGAACCCGCAACCTCCTGCATGCCATGCAGGCGCGCTACCGTTGCGCCAGGAGCCCACAAATAGGATTTTCAAAGGCTATGGATATATAACTTTCGATACATTGAATTTGATTAGGGCTTTCGGCCTGCGCAAAAGCTCTACGCTCATACAGGCGAGATGAACAATATGTTCCCTCCCCGAAGCAGTATCGTGCCGAGTTTTGCCTTCAGCTCGCTGCCTTCAAGCTCCTCTGCGTTGTCTATTACTATATTCATGTGGATGTCGAAAGACACCATCTGCCCGCGTATGTCAATGCTGTTCTTGAGCCTGACCAGTATCTTCTGCCCTATCATCTTGTTCAATAAGTCAAAAGGCCTTTCCTGTTGCATCTATTCACCAAAATAAACATAATAAGTTAATCCGTTTATTTTTTAACTATTTGCGTTGCGTCAGCGCAACCTATTTCTTGCCTTTGGCCTTTATCTTTTCCATGTCTTCTTTCTTTACTCCCAGCTTTACGAAACCTGTGCCTACTGAGATCTGCTTGCCTATAAGTATGTTTTCTGCTACCCCTGCAAGCACGTCCTTCTTGCCTGCTACCGCCGCATTGACAAAGTGCTTGATTGTCTCCTCGAAGGCGGCCTTTGCGAAAACAGACTCTTTCATACCTGCAATGCCGTGTCTGCCCACGCCTTTCACTGAACCGTAGAACGTCATCGCGTCTGCAACAATGGATAGATGCCTGAAGCTCGTGGTGAAACCTTCCTCTTTTATTGTGGAGGACAGCTCCCTTGCTATCATATTCCTAGCAGCTTCCACACCGTAAACGTTCATAACCTCAAGTATGTTATTGCTGTATACGCGATTCTTGTCCACACCTTCGATTTCAAGCACCTTTGCTATGTTGCTTCCGATAGTAGTTATATAGAATCTCCCGTCCTCTGTCTTTTCTATTATTGCCCTTTCTATGTCAGGCACGCCTGATATGCGGAGATCCCTTATGTCGACAAACGCGGTCCTCACAGACTTCAAGTCGCTCTTGCCTTTTACTTTGACCTTTACCTGGTCGCCATCAAGCTCGGCTGACGCGCCGTATGCCTCTATCTTGCTGATCACGCTCCTTGCGGTAAGCTCATAAGTCGAAAGCTTATCCCTATCGAGTTCCAGCACCATAGTACCAGACTTCAGGTTTTCCGAGAAGTCCTTTATGACGTTTGATACTTTCACGTTCTCAATCTTCTTTATTATCTCCCTCGCCTTTTCATAGTCCTTTTCTATCTTTTTATCCAGGTTTATGTGCATAAGGGGCGACTTCGGGTTCTTCCTTGCATCCAGTATCTCAAGTATGCGCGGAAGGCCGGTTATGATTACCGCAGAAGAGATACCTGCGGAGTGGAACGTACGCAGTATCATCTGCGTTGAAGGCTCACCGATAGATTCTGCCGCCACCACGCCGACCGCTTCGCCGGGTTGTACCTTGTAAGAACCTTCTGCTCCTAGCGTATGCCTGCCGCCTGGACTTTCCTTGATTTTTGCGATCAGCTCCTTGGTTGGGTCAATAGCGTCGCCTCCGTATATTGTCTGGATAAGCGAGCCGCTTGCATCCCTTACGCGCAGGTTTGTATCGACATAAAAGTCCTGCACCGCATTGAGCACTCTTCTATACATGTATCCGCTAACCGGCACAATCAATTGCTTCGATACAGAAGAGTCCCTTGAACCCATGCCGTGCATGTAGTATTCGTCCATTCTCATGCCTTCCATGAAGCTTGAATCTACAAAGCCGTGCGCAGCCGGATTGTTTGAGCCCTTCTTGAAGAAAGGCAGCACCCTTCTGTTGTATCCCCTTGAAGGCCTTCTGCCCCTGACATCCTGCTGGCCCAGGAACATTATTGTCTGGACGAAGTTTATAACATTGCCCCTCGCACCTACCCATGACATCAGGTTCGCATTATTCTCATTTGATAGCATTTTCCTGAGAAGCTTGCTTGCTGTGATTCTTGTCTCCCTCAGTGTTATGCCTATTAGCAGCTCCAGTGTTTCCTTGCGCGTGTTGCCTGGCAGTGCTTCAAGTTTGTTTTCCTTGTAGCTCTTTATCAGCGCCCTTACCTTTGACTTTGCATCATCGAGTATCTTCTGCTTCTCCTTCTCGAGCTCCTCGGAGTTGTAGTAGTCCTTAAGGCTCAGGGTGAATCCATGAAGATATGTAGCGGCGAGGGCCATCTTTGTAGCCTTCAGTATGAATTCAGCGGTGAATGACGGACCGTAGTCCTTGTATAACTTAACAAGGAGAGGAGAGTTCTCTGAAACAGCGACAAGATCCTTCGAGACTACGCCTTTCTCTATGCTGCCGTTCTTTACCACGAATTCGCCTACCATTGTATTTGTTTCGAGATTAAGGTCCTTTGGCAGCAGCATCGAAAACAGCGCCTTGCCGGAATATTTGCCGTTCCTCTCGGGTTTTGGAAGCTCAAATACGCCTGACTGAGACATGATGTATGCGGCATCACTCTTGCTGAAGTATGCGTCATCAGCTGTAAGGAAGTACAAGCCAACAAGCTCATCCTCCTCAAACGCCATTATCGGCCTGCCATCCCTTGGTGAGAGGAGCTGCTCTTCAGAGCTCATCAGCACCTTAGCCTCGGCCTGTGCCTCGAGGGACTGGGGCACGTGAAGGTTCATGTCGTCTCCGTCGAAGTCCGCGTTGTATGGGTTGGTAGCGGCGACATGCAGGCGCAGCACCCTGCCAGGAAGTATCTTGACCCTGTGCGCCATTATCGAAATCCTGTGCAGAGTAGGCTGTCTGTTGAAAAGCACGATGTCGTTGTCCATGAGCTGTCTTTCCATCACATATCCCGGCGCTATCTCCTTTATCAGCTCCTCGCGGTTCAGCTCTGTTACCCTCTTCCTTATACCCTCCTTGGTTATTACGTTAAGCACAACGGGGTGTTCTGTCCTCGCAAGAAAGCTGCGCATGTAATCGATGTTCCATTGCGTTACATACATAGGCACAGTGAGCACAGATGCGATTTTAATGGGCACGCCTACCTGCCCTATCCTCAGGCTTCCGTCAGAAGCTATTACGGATCTCGCCGAGAAGTTGACCCTCTTTCCGCTAAGGTTATATCTCAATCTGCCCTCCTTGCCCTTGAGCCTCTGTGCGAATGTCTTCAGAGGCCTTGAACTTCTGTGCCTTGCTACAGGCACTCCTGGAGTTTCGTTGTTGAAATATGTAGTTACATGGTACTGCAGTAGCTCCCACAGGTCGTCAATTATGATCTGCGGCGTACCGGCGTCGATATCCTGCTCCAGCTTCTTGTTTATCCTTATTATCTCTACGAGCTTGTGCGTAAGGTCGTCCTCGCTGCGCTCTCCCGTTTCAAGCGTTATTGAAGGCCTCACATTCACAGGAGGCACAAGCAGATATGTAAGCACGAGCCACTCGGGCCTGAATATTGCAGGGTCCATGCCGATGAGCCTTATGTCGTCATCAGGTATCTTTGAAAGCCAGTCCCTGAGTTCATCAGGCTTTAACCTCTCGCCGTCAAGATAAAACATCGTTGGCCTTTCGAACTTGACCTTCCTCTGCTTAGCACCGCAATGCGGGCACTTGCTTGATACCTTGAACTTCTTCTGCTCGCCGCCTGCAGTTATCGGCTTGTCTACGCCTTCCGCGAGCTCTGCGAGCTCCAGCTTCTTCTTCTCTATTTCCTCGTCGTTTATAAGCAGCCTGTGGCACTTGTCGCATGTATACTGGAGCAAAAGGTATATAATTTTGGCGAACTCCGGGTGCACAACCGGCCTCACAAGCTCTATGTGGCCGAAGTGCCCGGGGCAGGTCTTCGCAGTGCCGCCACATGTCTTGCACCTGAATCCCGGCTCGACTACGCCAAGCCTCTGATCTATAACACCGCCGTCTATAGGATACCCGTCATCATTGTAGGTGTCAGGCACTATAAGCTTGGCTACGCTGATCCTCTTTATAAGCTCAGGGCTCATTATCATAAACTGTATGCTATCTATAGACTCGGCTTGCATGCTCACTCACTCTTTACCCTTACGTTGGTTCTTATATGCAGGGAATTTATCTCGTAGAGCAGCAGCTTGAACGCGTTGCTTATCTCTACCTTCTCGAGGTTGCTGCCTCCGCACATCGGGCACACGGCCACGTTCTTTATGTAGTTGAAGTATCCTATGTCTCCGCAGTCCTTGCAAATCCAGATTGTAGTCTTGTCGCTCTGCTCCAGCATCCTGTCCTTTATCAGCAAGCTTGCACCGTGGCCTACGAGAGCGTCCCTTTCCATTTCACCGAACCTCACGCCGCCTCCCCTCGCCTTTCCTTCTGTAGGCTGGCGCGTAAGTATCTGCACGGGCCCTCTGCTCCTTACCTGGAGGTGGTTTACGGTCATGTGGTAAAGCCTATGGTAATATACCACACCCATGAATACCTTTGACGCGAACTTCTTGCCTGTCCTGCCATCATAAAGTACCTCGTCCCCAAATTTGTCGAACCCGTATCCTTCAAGGGTCTTGCCGAAATCCTCCATCGCCTCGACCCCGTTTACAGAAAATGTCGTGCCGTCAATGTGCTTGCCTGAAAGCGATGCGGCCTTTACACCCAGCATCTCGAGCATGTGCCCTACCGTCATTCTGCTCGGAAGGCTGTGCGGGTTGAGCAGAAGATCAGGCACTATGCCTTCCCGTGTAAAAGGCATATCTTCTTGGTTTACTATAAGCGCTACTACACCCTTCTGGCCGTGCCTGCTTGCAAACTTGTCTCCGAGCTCGGGCACCATTATACTCCTTACTCTTACCTTTACGATCTTGGTGGCGCCTGAGGTTTCGCTAAGCATCACATTGTCCACAACACCGTCCTCCCCCATTCGCAAGGTAGTGGAATTGTCCATGCTTTTCTCTTCGCTTATGCCGAATGAGGTCTGCTCCTCAAGAAATCTTGGAGGGGAAGTCTTGCCTATCAGCACGTCGCCCTCATGCACCTCTGTTTCCTTCTCCACCAGGCCGTCTTCGCTCAGTTTTGAATACGCATGCTCGCCAAGGTAGCCGTCAGTCGAAGGAGGAGGCACTCTTATCTTGTCTTTCTGACCGCCGGGATATCTTCTTTCCTCATCAGAGTACGTCCTGTAGAAGACGCTGCGGCCCAGGCCGCGGTCAACAGCGGCCTTATTGAGCACAACCGCATCCTTCATGTTGTAACCGTAATATGTTGAAAGCGCGACAACGAAATTTTGGCCTGAAGAATGCTTCTCAAGCCCAAGGGTCCTGAATGCCGCGCTTGTCAGTATTGGAGCTTGCGGGTACATAAGCAGATAGGATCTTGCATCATATCTGTTGTTGAAATTGAAAGCGTAGACGCCGTTGCTCTGCTTCATGAAGTTAGAGCTTATCGCGTGCCTTCCCATCTGGTTGTGGTCTGTGTATACATTAAGGCTTACTGTAAGGCCAAGCATATAAGTAGGATCAATTACAAGATGCGTTGTCTCAGGAGTTATGCCGGCTTCATCCATTGCTATAAGTGCATCTTCCTCCTCTTCCGCGTCGAGATATTCTATGACCCCCCTGCGCACAAGGTAGTTGAAGTCTATCTCCTTGCTCTCAAGCTTCTGCTTGAGCTCGGGTGTGAATTTGCTAACTCCGTTTTCTACTATTATGTATGGCGCGCGCACCCTGCCTTTGTCTGTGTTTATGTGCACCTCGTCAAGCTTCTTCAAATATGAAACATTGACCTCTCCGGAGATAAGCCCTTGCCTCCTGTTGCGCCTTATCTCTGCTGCAAATGCCATGCCGTCGGCTACCCTGGTCAATTCCTTGCCGTTGAGGTATACCCTGCATTTTTTATCTTCGCTCAAACAAACACTTTATAAAAGCTTTAGCTCTTTCAGCTTGCCCTTCAGCTGCTCTTCATCCGCTCCGAATGAAACCCTTGCGGTGATTGCAAGATATCTCGTGAGGCCCACCTCTCCGCCCTCAGGAGTCTCGCTCGGGCAGATCTTGCCGAGATGGGTGCCGTGTATATCTCTTGCCTTAAAGTGCGCATGCTTCTTGGCAAGCGGTGATTTTATCCTGCGTAGATGCGCAAGCGTGCTGATCATGTTAAGCCTGTCGAGAACCTGCGAGACGCCTGTATAACCTCCGGGCCAGGCTCCGGTGCCCATGGAGTAGAGTATCTTATCTGTAAGCGTGTCTGGATTTATGCTGGTGCGCACTGAAAGCTTCCTGCCCCTTGCAATTGTCCTCTCGACATGGTATTTTATGTCTTGGACAAATGACTTGAAGGACTCGTTGAACAGGTCCTCAAGCAAATCACCTGCAAACCTGACGCGCTTGTTGGCGTAATGGTCCTTGTCGTCCTGCTTTATGTACTTGTATGCTATGAGCGAATTCCTTTCTGCCATCCTGAGAAGGTAGTATGCCTTGTCCTTTCTCGATTCTTCGGTAATGCCGAGATGCGGAAGCAAATATGTGTCAATCTGCATTTCAGCCCTCTTCTCCTGATAGCTCTTGGACTGGCTAGGCACTGAGATCCTGCCCAGCTCGCCGAGAGCTTCTGAAGAGCTCATGGACTTTGCCTTGCTCATCTCTACGTTGAGCATGAAGTCGTTTTTAACATCTTCATTTATTGCACTTTCAAGGATCTCGTTCATGGTAAGGCCCATTGCGCGCAGGACAAGCACCAGATCTATGCCTTTTGTGACTTTGGGAAATGAGACCGTGAACATGCCATATGCGTCCCTTTCAACGCTGCACCTGCTCTTGAAATTCAGAGTTGTGGAGAATATCTTCGATACTACGTTCTTGCCGGTCTTTGAGCTCATGACGCGATTTGGAGCCAGGTCCTCTATACCTATAAGCACGCGCTCAGAGCCCCTTATTATGAAATAGCCTCCAGGATCGTCGGGGTCTTCGCCGCTCCTTATCAGCTGCTCCCTGCTCATGTTCTTTAAATAGCATAGATCGCTCTTCACCATTACGGGCAGCTCGCCGATGAATATCTCTCCCGCGCTGTCGAGCTTCTCTATATTGCTTATCATAGGCACATAGGTTATATACATACCCGCAGAATAAGTAAGGTTCCTTGCTGTTGCCTCGTTAGGCAGAATATTCCTTGTAGAGCTGTCTACCTCTATTACTTTTGGAGGCTCAAGCCTTATGTTGCCGAGCTTTATGGCGAAATCTGATACCTCGGGCTCTATCACGCTGTGGTTCTCAATGATTTTATGCAGCGTTATGCTTGTGAACCTGTTGTAGCTCTCGAGCTGGTGCTGGACCACAGAGTTCGATCTCAGATAGGATTCAAGCAGTTCATGGCTAGCGCTCATGCATCACACCTGCGTACAGGCTTTATTCCACATCCACTACCACGCGGTAGTAGACGTACTTTCCCGTAGGGTCGTCTCTGTATATTGCGACAAGCTGGCCAGGTTTGGGATTGAATTTTACTATCTGTGGATCCGTCTTCAATATGCGGGGGAACTTGTCCAAAGGAGTCTCAAGCTTTTTTATTACTTCCTGTGCCTTTTTATCATCAAGCAGTTCATGCTTGACTACAATATCGAAATCATAATCCAACAGCTCACCAAGAGGACATTAACAATAGAGAGTCGAATATCTAGCGCGGAAGCAGGCCTCAATCTTCTATCTTTTGAGATAGGAAACAAATAAATACCTTATGAAAATTGGTGTTTATCCGCTGACAAGCCGGATTAGCGGCAAAATATCACTCAGCGGGCACGTCTCTTATTTCCCCGCGTGCTCATGGGGTTCATTAGATACTTGAACTCGCCCGCGAACGCCTTTGAGGAGTTGAAAAGAAGCGACACGCCTATCACACCGAAGATAGTTACGAGTGAGACCATTGAAATGAACAGGCTAAACTTTGCAGCCGCGCCTATCTGCTGCACACTTAATTGAGAACCAAAGGAATACAAACCTATTAAGCCCGCGATAAATATTATCCAAAGCGCAAGCGCACCAAACGCTATTTCGTGGTAGTGGTGCTTGAATATCGCAGTTACAGATAGATAGAAGATCCAGAGCACTCCGCCGAAGCTAAACAGGAATATCAGCGGTTCGATGTAGTTGTTGAAAAAAAGTATGGGTATGAAAAATGCGACAGCACCCACAGTTATTACGAACAGCCACAGTGCTGTGTGCTTGCTGTGCTCTCTATGCTCAACCTCGTTCATGAATCTTACAATAGAGATATGCGCATTGACAAAGCTTGAGACCAGCACAAGCACGGTAATAAGTATGAGCAGCAGCCAGAACGCAAACACTGCAGCGTAATTAGTATAGAAGAATGTGGATATCATTGCAGTGAAGGTTATACCTATTGCAAGGGCAATGGAGAATGTAAGCATCGATACTCCTATGGCCCTTCGGTAAGAAAACGCCCAGTATCTTTTTATATGCTCTCTCGCATATTTCATACCAGCACTTGGCAGCAGTTATGCCGTTTATACATTATCAATCTGGTATTTAAAACCTTTCCCCACAATCTTTTCAAATATTTATACTGCCAAGTATTAGTTATGCAGGGATAGCAAAGTATGGCCAAATGCGGCGGGTTCAGGGCTCGCTCCCTTAGCGGGTTCGGGAGTTCAAATCTCCCTCCCTGCACATTTGCCAACGCGCGGCCCATAAAATTTATAATGAGCAATATGAGGCTGTACTGCCTATTTACTTATGCCACGCATATGAGGACATATGCGCCGGGATTGGGATTTGAACCCAAAATTCCCAGAGGGAACCAGATCTCGAGTTTCGCCAATTTTCTGGCGCGTTACCAGTTTCCGCCATCCCGGCATATATGTGCAAAATATTTTATAACTGTGCAGGTATTATAATGTGCGGACTGAACATATAAATTTATATAGTGCTTTGCCAGCGCTTAAATATGGATATGATTACAGTATTTTCAATATATTTTTATAAAAATAGTGTTGCATAATGCATAGCGACAGAGGTGCTGCCGCTAGTTTGTATGACGCAAGATGGTCCAATGGATTACAGGCACAACAGATTTAGTATAAGGCTTGTAACGGTGGCGCTGTTCGTGCTGCTTGCAGTCGCTGGGCTGATATTCTCTGCTTATCTGCTCATAATAGCAAAAAGCCTATACATGTACCTGATCGCAATCTTGTTCTTAACACTTTCTATGATATCGGGCTTTTTCAATATCTTTGCGGCATACTGGTATTACAAGGCATACTTTTACTCAAACCATTTGAAGGGTATAAACGCAAAACTTAAGCCGCTTACACGCTTTCCCACTGTGGCCGTGGCTGTGCCGGTATATAATGAGAACCCCGTAATTGTAGATAGGACATTCAGAAAACTGATGGGCTTGAAATACCCAAAAGACAAAGTCAAGTACTACATGTTAGACGATTCAAGTGACAAAGAAATTGCGTCGAAACTAAGTAGAGTGTGTAAAAAGATGGGCATCACATATATGCACAGGGATACGCGCAGGGGATATAAAGCGGGCGCATTGAATGATATGCTCAAGGTTTCGAAGGAGGAGTATATAGCAATATTCGATGCGGACGAGTACCTTACAAACGAAAACTTCCTGATGGACCTGCTCCCTTATTTCCAAGATGAGGCAATATCATATGTGCAGACAGAAAAAAGATCCGCCAAGGGGACTTTCTTCTCCGATTCCGTAGACTTATTCAATGCTTTCTTCTTCAAGTTCATACAGACCGCGAGAGCGCTCAACAACACGGCGATATTTGCGGGCTCATGCGGCATAATAAGGCGCAGCGCGCTCGACAAGATAGGTGGTTTTCCTGAGTATGTTATAGAAGACACGTTTTTCAGCTTTGAATCAGATGAAAGCTCGTTTAAAAGTTTGTATATACCGAAGGTGTATGCGCTTGGCAGGCCGATAAGCACTTTCAGCGCCCTTGCAAAGCAGCAATGGAGATACAATTACGGTGATACGCAATTTCTAGGTTACTTCATAAAAAAGTTTAAAAAGAAGAGGAGATTAAAGAACATAACTATGCTTTCAAGCGTAGACTACATAGCACACGGATTCGGCCTCAATTACCTGTCGCTTATACTTATCATATTTACTTTCGTCTCAGTGCTGATAGTGTTTTCGGCTTTTCCCCTTAAGTACCTTACACTAAGTCAGTTCTTCAATATAAAGAACATCACCTTCGATTTGCAGATTTTTGGCATTATCGCCTTTACGCTTTCACTCTTCATACCTGTTGCACTCACCAAAATTTACTTCAAATCTGTAAGCAAAGGCATGATGATATTCATACTCAACTTTGCTCTGGCGGTAGTAAGGACCAGGGCGGCTATAGCGGCCATACTCAACAGAGATCCAAAGCTGCAATGGCAAAAGAGTAGAACGAATAGCAGGAACCTTGCGATTTCATTATACAACACAAGGTTCGAGATAATGCTATCATCGCTGCTTTTCATATTAGGATACGTGTCGATATTTATCAACAGTAATATCTCTGGCGGGCTTTGGCTCATGTGGTACGGAGCGCTGTACGCGATAGCTACAGTGCTGTTCTACAAATACGGCTGAGACTATGATATATGTAAAAGTCCATCCAACCCCTAATGGAAATATACTGGCGATGTGTGATGAGGAGCAGATAGACAAAGTGCTTAAGGACGGAGAAATTGTGATAAATATAAAGGATTATTCCGACTTTTATAAAGGGGAACTGGTGGACGGTAAATTAGAGGGACGGTATACAGATGATATTTATTCCGCCAACGTGATAGGGAAAAAGGCCGTCGAAATGGCGATAAAGAGCAACATAATAAAGAAGGAACATATCAGGATGGCGGGCGGCGTGCCGTATGCACATGCTTACAGGATAGACTGATTGCCAGGATATCAGCTTCCACCTAGGCTGAGTATTGCCTTGGCGATGTCTCCACCTGCATTCTCCAGAGCTTTTCTTGCCTCCTCGGCGCTCCTGCCTGTTTTCTCCTGTACAAGCCTTATATCTTCATCTGATATCTCGATCTGATGCGGGGCTTCATCTTCAACTCCAAGGGCTCTTTCCTCTATATCGCCCTCTATCTGAAACTGCGTGTGGCCCTGCATTTCTATCTTCATGACCTGTGGAGAGAGAATCACGATATCTTTGTCAGGACATGAGATTACGACTTTACTCGCTTCTATATCGCTTGACTTTATTCCCATCTGGTCCATCATGCTCTTCAGTTTCCGCGGATCTATATTCGGCATCATCTTCTCGCCTTTAGAGTGGGCCCGAGGAGAGTTGAACTCCTGTCTCCAGCGTGTAAGGCTTATGCGCTTTCGCTTGGCATCGTAACCGTTGGACCACGGGCCCAGCTCATATGCAGTCTTTTTATATGCAAATAGATTTATTACTTGCGACTTTTTGCGCCTGCGCTCTTCCTGCAGAATTCGTTTATCTTTGTGATGGCATCAGCAAGTATCTCTTTCGGCGGCAGGGATACAATCCTTATATGCGACGGAGAGCCGAATCCTGAACCGCGTGTAATTTGTATACCTTCCTGCATGAGCAGCTGATCTACGAACTCCTTGTCCGAGTTGAACTTCAAGCTCTTCAGGTCAACCTTTGGAAACAGGTAGAAAGCGCTGTTAGGCTTCACTATGCTCATATAAGGATTCTCTTTTATAAGGTTAGCTGCAAAATTCACCCTTGTCTCTATTTCCTTTACCATCTTAGTTATTGATTTTTCGTGCTCGGCAGAGTTTGTGATCGCCTCTGCGAATGCGTATTGTGCTGGGACATTGGCAGAGAGTCTCACACGCGCAAAATCCGCAAACTTGCTGCGAAGCTCTGCTGACTTGTTGTCCTCTCCTGGTATAAGCGCGAACCCCAGCCTAAATCCTGTGGCGTCAAAGTCCTTTGATGCACCGTTGAGTATTACATACGGCACCCCCTTTGCGACCTCTGCAACACTGGTAAATAATGCACCGTTATAGACTATTTCATCGTATATCTCATCGCTGACCAGCAGAATGTCGTATTCGTTCGCGAGGGAAACTATCTCTTCGAGCACGTCCCTTCTGAGCACGGTGCCGGTAGGGTTGTTCGGATTTGTAATAAGCAGGTATTTTACTTTGTTAAGCTTGCCGCTCTTCTTGAGCTTCTTCAGTGTACCGGCAAGGCTCTCAACGTGCACGTTCCAGCCTTTGCTTTCCTCATACCTTTCCAGTATCTCCTTGCCCCCTGCGAGGTTGAGCGAAGGCACGTAGATAGGATAATAAGGCTTGAACAGTATGGCTGACTCGCCATCATTTATCAGAGAGTTATTAAGAAAGCTAAGGCCTTCAGATACGCCTTGCGTTACTATGACGCTGTCGGGGCTTGCATCAAGCCTGTACTTCCTTTTATAGCGCAGGCGTATTGCTTCCCTGAGCTCCGGAATGCCGACAGCATTTGCATAAGTGGTCTTGCCCGCCTTAAGGGCTTCTATATATGCATTGAGTATGTATTCTGGTGTGGTGAAGTACACTGGCGGATCGCCACGGTTAAGCTTTATTATGTTTCTTCCCTCCCTTGCAAGCCTTTCGGCCAGCATATCGTCTTCCTCTATCGGATTCTGCGCATACTTGCTCCTGTACGATAAGAACATGCTCCCACTATTTCAAGATATTTAGCATTATGAAATATATAGATTATATTATGAAAAATACTTATTATAGTATTATCGGCCCACTTGCAGATGTACACTGTTTCCCAGGATTTATTTCGGTGCAAGGAATGCCTCGTCTATTATATACTGGCCTGTCTTGCCATCCCAAACCTTGTGGGCCTTTTTTACTTCTATCCTTTTCTTAAACAGAGGGGCATCGAGCACGAAGCTCTCTGCCTCCCCGCCTTCAAACGACATATTTATGCCATAAGCCTTGTTCAGCTTCTCAAGCCTTGCTATCAGGCCTTCTGTTATGCGCTCTCCGAGGAAAGTGCTGTCAAGCCCTTCCGCCGATACCTGGGTTATTATGGCGTTGTAGTCCGAAGCGATCTCTTCAAGCTCCGATTTAGGATCTATGTGCCAGAGGGGCGCAATATGCTTTATGCCAAGCCTGTTGCATATGGATTCTACTCTGCTCTTCTGGTACTCACTTGCAATAGCACCTGTTACAAGCACGCTGATGCCGCTCTCCCTCAGAGCCCTCTCAAGGTCAGCGAGCTCCAGCTCCTTCTCGCCCTTGGTACTTACAAAAACTTGCTTTATGCCGATCGCTTCGGCTTGAAGTTGAGTAAGCGCAATGTTCACCTTATGGAACATGAAGCTGTAATCATTTTCAGGCCTGAGGGTTATGAACAGATCCACGTCAACCCCCTGCAATACGGCTTTATGCAGTGCAAGAGTGGAATCTTTTCCGCCGCTAAACAGTACAGCCACACTACCCATGCTATTACCTTTTTTACGTTTTTGAAATTCCTGCACGATAAAAGTTACCGGGATTTTTGCTATGCATTCTGTAGGTGCTTGAAGGACATATGCGCTTGAGAACGCACCTGCTACAATATTTTGCCTGCGCTCTGCAAACATCTCTTCCAAGCGCTATGAACAGGTGTGAGACATTGCCCCATTCGCGCATGGGAAACTCTGCCATAAGCACCGCCTCTATTTTCTTTGGATCACGTACATGCACAAAGCCCAAACGGTTTGATACTGTTATACAGTGTGTGTCTATGGCAATGCCGCTGTTTATGCCGAATGCGTTTGAAAGCACAACGTTCGCCGTCTTTCTGCCTACGCCATGCAACGATATAAGGCCCTCCATGTTTGAAGGCACTTTTCCTCCGAACCTTTTCATGATGGATCTTGCAGACAGCACTATGCTTTTTGCCTTACTCCTGTAGAGCCCAAGGCTCTTTACGTACCAGTAGAGATCCCTGGGTTTTGCATCTGCAAATGACTTTATTGTCTTGTACCTTTTGAATAAAGAGGGGGTAACTTTGTTTACCTGAGAGTCCTGCGACTGTGCCGAAAGTATAGTTGCAACAAGCAGCTCCCATGGATTGGAATGCTTGAGCGCTGTGTGCATTTCATTTGCGTATCTCTTCTTAAGGAGCGTTAGCACTTCTCTGGCGAATGCTCTTTTCGAATCGGAGGGAAAATTACCTGTTTTTGAGCCAGCTTTTACAGAGCCGGATATGGATGCGTATATAAAATCACCATCATGCTTCAACAATATGGAATATTTCGAACCTTTGAATATTAGTATATAAATGGGGGTGGTAGAAATAAAAAGATATAGAAACAATTCAGGCATAGCATAATACAGGATTATGCACTATAACAATGTGGAGGTAAGGATATGGTAAAACTTCTCAGCGAATCTGATGCAAGGAAGGCGGTAGCACTGATTGAAAAAAGTTATGCCGATGCAAAGTACTACCTGAACTTCAAGACTCCTGTTGACTTGCTTGCTGCTGCGATACTCTCAGCGCAGACGAAAGACAGCGTGGTAAATGCAATAACACCAGAACTATTCAAGCGTTTTAGAAGCGCTTCGGACTATGCGGGGGCGACGCCGGAAGATCTCCTGAAATACATAAGCAGAGTTAGCTATGCAAAAAACAAGGCGGCCAACATAATCAACGCATTCAAAATTATAGAGGATAAGTATTCCGGCAAGGTGCCGAAAACAAAGGAGGAGCTCGTAGAGCTGCCGGGAGTGGGTGAAAAGACTGCAAACACCATTATGATAAATGCATACGGCATAGTAGAAGGCATACCCGTAGACACGTGGGTTATAAAACTTTCATACAGGATAGGCTTAAGCCTGAACAAAAACCCCGACAAGATAGAGGAGGATCTTAAGAGAATTGTTGACAAAGCCCATTGGCACAATTTTGCGTACATGCTGAAGGCGCATGGGAAAGCGATATGTGGCACAATACCAAGATGCAGCATATGCCCGCTCAGCGGATTATGCCCCAGGAACGGTGTTGTAAAAAGCGTGTAGATAGATTCTCTATCATGATACGATTGTGGAGATCGCATGGAAGACAAGAAAGCTGTAAGAAGATGCATAACTGCCAGCGCAGTGGTAATAGATAAAGGCAAAGTTCTGCTCATCAAGCATAAGAAGCTGGGAGTATGGATACCACCTGGAGGGCATGTTGAGCAGAATGAGTTCCCGAGCGAGGCGGCAATAAGGGAGGTAAGAGAGGAGACAGGGCTTGAGATAAAGCTGATAGGCAAACAGAATGTGGAATTTTCATTTGAAGATGCACACACGGAAGTGCTGCCTTTCGCAATAGTCTACGAAGAGGTACCTTATGCAACAGGCATGCACATACATTTTGACAATATATACCTTGCAAAGGTAGTAAATGGAACACCATTGCTCAACAAAAATGAGAGCACAGATATAGGTTGGTTTTCGGAGCAGGAGATAAAGTCCCTGAATACTTTTCCGAATATAGAAGCTTCAATGATCAGCGCCTTGCATGAAGCTAAGAGGATTGCGGATGATGCATAGAGTATAAAATTCATTATAAAAATGAGAGCATGGTAAAGGTAATAGCAGATCTGCACGTTCACTCAAAGTATTCAAGGGCATGCAGCCCTAACATAGACCTTGAAGGTATGGAAACGGCAGCAATGCAGAAAGGTATATCGCTTTTAGGCACCGGCGACTTCACGCACCCCGCCTGGCTTGCCGAGTTGAAAGGCAAACTTGAAGAGGAGAACGGTTTGCTAAAACTAAAACTAAGAGGAAGCGACTCCAGCGTACGTTTCATACTAAGCAGCGAGGTATCGACAGTGTATGTTGCGGATAACAGGGTAAAGAAAGTACACCATTGCATCTTAATGCCAAACTTTGAGGCTGTAGACTCATTTGTAGAGAAGCTTAAAAGCAAGGGTGTGGTGCTGGCCTCAGACGGAAGACCCACGCTTTCGATGACTTCAGCAGAGCTTGTCGAGGCGGCTATGGAGGCGAGCAAAGATGCGTTTGTCTTTCCAGCGCACCTCTGGACACCGTTCTACGGCGCGCTCGGGCAGAACGCGGACTTCAGTTCCGTAAAAGAAGTATATGAAGATATGGAAAAATATATCCACGCCGTTGAGACAGGGCTCAGCTCAGATCCGAAAATGAACTGGAGGGTTTCAAGCCTTGACAAATATGCGCTAATCTCTAACAGCGACATGCACTCCCTGGGCAAAATGGGCAGGGAAGCAAACGTGTTCCAGTTGAAGGAAGGGTTTTCCTATAACGATCTTATAAACGCTATAAAGGACAAGGATGTGGCACGATTCAACAAGACTGTAGAGTTTTATCCAGAAGAAGGCAAATACCATTACGATGGGCATAGGGAGTGCGGATTTTCAGTGAACCCTGAAGAGAGCAGTATAAGTGTATGCCCTGTGTGCGGAAAGCCATTAGTAGTTGGAGTGCTGCATAGGGTAAACGACCTCGCCGATTATCCGCCGGGAAGGAAGCCCTCCAACGCCATACCTTATATACACCTTGTGCCGCTTGAAGAGGTAATTGCTTATGCGATTATGAAGCCTGTTGCAAGTACCGCTGTGAAAAATATTTATCAGGAGCTGGTAAAAAAGTTTGGCACAGAATTCAACGTGCTCTCTGAAGCAAGCCTTGATGATATAGGCAGAGAATCCAACGACAGAATCTCTGAGGCGCTTAAGAATGTAAGAAACGACAATATAAGAATAGAACCGGGATACAACGGTGTATTCGGGAAACTTTATCTGATAGATGATGAAGAGGAAGGGCAGGAAGAAGACGGGAGGGGAAGGCCTGGTGCGGGTATGGAACCCAAAACCCAAGGGCGCGGGCAGAAGATGCTGTTTTGAATTGTTTGCTTCTGCATTTACCGTTGCGTTGCATCCATCTAACTGCTCGGCTTGCGCCTTCTTGAACCTATCCGCCTGGCCCTGTATGAGAACTCCGCCATGGCTTCCAGGATCTTCTGGTAATGCCTTATTGCGAACATTATTATGAATAATGCCGCGGCTATGATTACTTCGGCGAATATCAGGTAGTCACTAATCAGCAGCAAGGACATTGAGAATTTTAACCCTTTCATGAGCAGCAGGGTGGCTATCGCAACTATGAAGTCCAAACCTATCGACAAATAGGCAAGGCGCTCGAGCATGAGGTCGAGCTTTTTCACTCTTTCAACATCCCTTTCATACATGCTGTGTCGCCGTTTCGATATGAAAATGTAATTGTAAAATATAATAATAGTATAAATCAATGTGCAGTAGGCTTTTATGAGAACAAATAAAAACGTTGCATGCAGAAATCAATTATCGGTAGTTTACAACGTTGAGCCGCAGCTATGCCATGCCAAATACCTGCGCAATAGCAAACAATATATATCTTCCAGTATCATTACCTTACTGCGCCGATGCAATCGTGTTTGAAATACGATTCAGAGTTTATAAACGGATGGCATAGTGCATCGACATCAAGCTATATAAACTTTAAGCTATAAAGTTTAAACCAAATATGATTGCTAGCTCGCTGTGCTAATTCCTAAAGTGCTTATATATGGGAGACTCAAAAGATAATTTGATAGCTGTAGTAAGGGTAAGAGGAAGAGTCAAGGTAAGGCAGGATATACAGGAAACGCTCGACAGGTTACATCTCAAGAAGCCGAACAACTGTATAGTTATAAAGGCGAGCGATGCGTATATGGGCATGATAAAGAAGGCAAATGACTATATAGCTTACGGCGAGATAAACAAAGAGGTGCTGGAAAAGCTCGTTAAAAAGAAGGGAATACAATTGAATGCGGCTGATTTCTCAGATGTAAATAAGGCTGCGGAAGTAAAGGGGTATTTCCCGATAAAGCTCCGCCCACCAAGAAAGGGTTACAGAGAGATAAAGCACAATTACAAGGTTGGTGGTGCGCTCGGATATATGGGCAGCGATATAAACAAGCTTATACTTAAGATGATCTGATGGTAGTTAGGAAGGAAAGAAGAGGTAGAAAGTATCTCGGTAGTAGGAGATGGGGCGTGGGCAATATAAAGAATGCGCGAGGCTCCGGAGACAGAGGTGGGGTCGGAAAAGGAGGGAAAAAGCACAAATTCACATACCTGACTGCAAAGGCGCCCGAGCTTATAGGTAAAAAGGGCTTTACACCGTTTGGCCGCAAAAAGCTCAAGGACATCACACTTTATGAACTTGATAGAAAACTCAGGGAGATGCGCAAGGAAGGCAGGCAGGGGGAAGAAGTGGAGATAGAGCTCAGAGGGTACAAAGTGCTAAGCAACGGAAGCATAAGCGCAAAGGCGATAGTAAAGGCAAGCGCATTCTCAAAGAAAGCAAAGGAGAAGATAGAGGGCGCGGGCGGAAAGACAATAGTATTCAAAATAGGCAATGCACCCATGGAAATCCAAAAGCAGGAGCAACATCAGTAAGGATAAACAGCAGATCGGGAGCGATTATATCTTATTTATGTTGATTATGCTTGTAAAACAACTTTCAATAGCGTACGCCGAAATGAATCATTGATCTCACAAGTAATTGCATGACTGAAAAACTTAGAGTAGCATTCTATACAGACACGTTCCTGCCGGCTGTTGACGGGGTAGTTACCTCAATCCTGAATGCAAAGAAGCAGCTTGAAAGAAACGGCCACACAGTCTATGTATTCGCCAGCGGAAGCGGTGATGCTCGGAGGGCGATAAAGGATTACAGGAATGTGTTTGTGGCAAGAGGAATCAGGCTTAGAAGCTATCCGCAGTACAGCATAGCAATTTTCCCCTCTTTCGATTCGCTGCGGCTTTCGAAAGATGTTGATATCGTGCACGCCCATACTCCGTTTACTATGGGCATGTCAGCGCTCATTACTGCAAAGATAAACAGGATACCTTTAGTGGCATCGTTCCATACGCTTTTCGCAAACAGGTCTGTGATAAAAGAGTATACAGTACAGAACCAGAGGCTGCAGAGGCTTATATTAAAACATGCGTGGAGCTATGCGCGCTTCTTCTACAGCAGGTGCAATGCGGTAATAGCACCAAGCGCCGTTATAAAGAAGATGCTTGTCCGCCATGGAATAAAAAATGTGTTTGTAGTGCCTAATGGCATAGACCTTAAAAGATTTGATTATAAAAAGGTAAGTGGCACGGAGCTGCGCAAGCATATTATGCACGGAAGGAAAGGAAAGCTTGTGCTTTACGTAGGAAGGATAAGCCGTGAAAAAAAGATAGAAATAATGCTAAAGGCTGCAAAAAAGCTTAAATTAAATGGAGAAAGGGTTATGTTTGTTATAGGAGGTACAGGACCGGCTGAAGTCCATTACAAGAACATGGTTGAAGATATGGGCATAAGCGACATAGTTAAATTTGTAGGGTTTATAAAAAGCGAAGAGCTGCCAAGATATTATGCAGCCTGCGACCTGCTCTGCATACCTTCAACATTTGAGACGCAGGGCATAGTCGCGCTGGAAGCTATGGCGATGAACAAGCCCGTCGTAGCGGCGAACTACCTGGCGCTGAAGGAGATAGTAATTAACGGTAAGAACGGGGAAAAATTCGTGCCTAATGACCCAGAGAGCTGCGCAACTAAAATAGAAAAGGTTTTAAATAGGATAGATAGATATAATAGCATGAGGCAGACCGCAGAGAAGTACTCCGATGAAAGGGTGACTGCGGAATTACTCAATGTTTATAAATCTATATTAAAAAATAGTAAACAATCCTATTTGTAAATTTATAACTTTATAGAGAATGGCGATTCGCTGGACGAGAACAATAACGGCAAAGCAGAAAAGACAGAGTCGAGTAACAACGCACAACAATCTGGGCAGAATTCCAAGCAGGGCGCTGGTGCCCAGGAAGTGCAGCAAGGCAATGGTGGCGAAGCGCAGCAGGCGAAGCATTTCAAGACCCTCAACGAGCTCATAGCTGAATCCAACAATCCTGAAGCAAAGGCCCTGAAGCAGGAGATAGACAAGGTAAGCGAGGAGAGGCGCGGGCTTATAAAAGAGCTCAAGAATATGGAGAGGCTCATGGGCTATAAGATGGAAGAGCACAGGGCCATTACTGAGCTGCTCAGTTCGCACCAGAAGGAGCTGGAAGAGAGCAAGAGGTCTATAGGAAGGCTGAAGCGCATGAAGAGGAACCTGGAGTTCGCGATAGAGACCGAAGCTTCATCACTCGAAAAGGAGAAGGCGCTGATAAGGAGGATCAAGGAGACCAACACGAAGCTTGATGATGCGCTCATGTTCATAAGGCTTGAAAGGAAGATGAACAACATAAAAGGGGATATCGAATCCTACAATACAAGGATCCAGGAGACGGCGAAGAAGGTGCATGAGTACGATGCAAAGCTTGACGAGCTTTACGCAAGGATGAGGAGTGTACTCAACATAAGGAGAAGCAAGGGACAGAAGCAGGGCAAGAAGGAAAAACCGCAGCCCAGACAGATGCCAACGATAAACCTTGAGGATATAGCGGTAATAAAGAAGAAAGTAGAGTGAATTTAGAACGGTAGACATTGCTGCAGTAATGCAATAATTGCATAGTAATGCACTGCATTGCTACGGCTTGTTTGTTTGAAGATTCGATTTTAAAAGGAATTGAAAGATAGATTGTTGCATATTTTGTAAAAGTGAAATAGAATAAGAAGTGTTTAAAATGGAAATTTATTTTTTTGGAGGTGCAGGCGAAGTAGGAAGAAGCTGCATCATGGTTAAAACAAAGAGATCAAAGATACTGCTTGACGCGGGAATCAAGCTTGGAACAGTGGAGGAGAGGCCTAAAATCAGCGTTGAGGAAATAAAGAGCCTGGACGGGGTGTTTATAACTCATGCACACTTGGACCATTGCGGTTTTTTGCCGCACCTGTACAGTTCTGGATACACAAAAGAAGTATACGCCACAAAGCCCACGATTGAGCTGTCAAACGTAATAATAAGCGATTATCTTAGAATATCAAAGCCCGGAGGCGTGACTAAGGAGGGCCTTGCCATGCTAGCCAAGCACCAGAAGATAGTAGACTATGATAAGGATTTCAGGTTTAACGACCTTACAATAAGGTTTATCAACGCGGGGCACATACTGGGCAGCGCGCTGATAAGCGTGAGCGATGGAACGACTACGCTGCTTTACACCGGCGACATAAACCTTGCAAGCACAAAACTGCTCAAAGGTGCCGAAGTTAAAGGGCTAAAGGCCGATACACTCATAATGGAGAGTACATACGGGTCAAAGACGGATGTATTTCCAAAAAGGGATGAGGTAACTGGTAAGTTGATAGAGAGCATAAAGGAAACAATACTTGCAGGCGGTAAGGTAATAATACCGACATTTGCTGTGGGCAGAGGACAGGAAATACTGCTGCTTCTTGACGATTACGTGAATTCCGGCAGGATACCAAAGGTGCCAATCTACATAGACGGCATGATAAATAGGGCTATGAGGATACACAGGCACAATGTAATATTCTGCAGAGAAGAACTGCAGAAAAGGATCTTGATGAGTGACTATGACCCTTTCAAGAGCCCGAACTTCATTCCTGTAGAAAAGAAAGGAGAGAGGAATAAGATCGCCAGTGATGATTCAAGCAGTATAATTGTAACTACAAGCGGTATGATTGTGGGCGGACCAGTACTGTTTTACCTATCAAGGCTTGCAGGAAACTCGTTGAACAAGTTGATTCTGGTGGGCTACCAAGCGGAAGGCACGCTGGGAAGAGCACTGCAGGACGGGGCCAAAGAGGTAACGATAAACCATTCAAAGGTTAAGGTAGAGCTCAAGGTGGAAAAGTACAAGATGTCGGCGCATGCGGATAGGTTGCAGCTTGAATCGTTGCCCGCCAAGATAGGCGGCCTCAAGCGCATATTTATAATACATGGCGAAAGGAGCAAATCTGAGGAGCTTAAATTGGCATTGGAGAAGAAATATGAGGTAGTAGTACCTGAGATAGGCCAAAAATTCAATATTTAAGCGTTGCTACATAGTTAGACAACTGTTAATACACAACAGGGTAAAGAACCGCAGACGAAAGTAATAAATAATGTATACATTTAAGGATAAGGAGGAACTAATCTGACTGACGGTTCTGGTGTGAATGATGGCAGCAGAAAAAAGCAAGAAGAATCGTGAAAAATTGAAGAAGGAGCTGGATATATTAGACAGCACCATGACTCTCAGCAGGCTTGTTAAAAAGAATGACCTGGAGGGAGTATTTCTGACTAATTCTGCAAAGGAGTCTGAGACTATAAGCGATGATGTCTCTGACAGGATTATAAATTCCTTGGAGAAAGAGGGGGGCAAGGACGAAAGCAAGGGCATGAGCATAATAAACAGATTCGCGTCTGAGACGATAGAAGAGGATAAGACCCCAACCGTTCAGAAACGGCAGGCAGCACAAAAAAACCAAGCAGGCCGAAAAAGACAAAGATTAAAAAAGTGAGGAGGAGATAACTTCTTAGGGCCCATGGCTCAGGAGTAGAGCGTCCGCTTTGCATGAACTTTTTATTGTTACAAAAAGTCCAAAACAGCGGAAGGTCGCGGGTGCGAGTCCCGCTGGGTCCATGTAGTATTTAGTATATGCGGATTCTGCAGGTATTTGTTTTGAAAGCAATTTTTGCGAATGTATGCAAGGGAGAGCTATGACAAACACACGTGCATTAGTCAAAAAGTTAAAGAGCGCAGGGCTTACAAGCTTCCAGATACGCGTTCTTATAGAAACAATTAGAATTCCGAGAGGAGAAACTAGAACATACAAGCAGATAGCAGCAGCGGCTGGAAGACCTAACGCATACAGGGCCGTTGGCACAGCGCTCAAAAAGAATCCGTTCCCTGTAATCATACCATGCCACAGGGTGATAAAGAGTGACGGCAGCATAGGCGATTACTCAGGAGGAGGAAGAAGTAGGAAGAGGGAATTGCTAAAAAGCGAACATGCTATATGATTCCCTTCCTCTCTCCTGGAAACCCTACCCAAGGCCGTATACAAATTTTTGCTTGTATGAAATTTTAGCATGGTAATGCGTATCCTCATAACAGTATTCTGAAACTACAGGTGACGCGTGTGTATAAGTCCGGGCCATGACAGGGTTTGGTACTGGTGCGCGCGTGTACGTATTTGGAGCATTTATTGCAGTAAGCTCGTGCAGACCGCGGTGCGTCAGCTGCAGAGGCTTGCCTACTTCGTCCCTGCTTGCGAAATCGAGCATTCCCTTGCTCTTCAGCTTATTAAGAGTGTACCATACCGTGCTTTTAGGCATAAGGTATTCCTCGCTAACATAATCTACAAAGCTGGAGGCGCTTATGATCTCGTCCCTGCCTATTTCAGCCAAAACGATGCGCTCACGCTCTGTAAGGAACGATTCTTTCTTCGACTGTTTAGATACAACCATTTGAGCCACATAAACACCCAAGAGATTAATGAAGGAATTTATGCAGCCAAATGGAGGATATATGGCATGTTATTTGTATTTATGGATGTGTTCCTGCATGCGCTGCCTATGACAGAATAAGACTTCCAAAACTTCTGCAACGCACTTTGATCCATCCTAACCACATATCCTTTAGAAAGCCTAAAAGATAACTTAATAGATAAAACCACAATACAGTATTTAAATCTTTTGTACAAAGATTTTGCTGCTGTATCTTTGCGCAGATTGGCAGAACGCGCCAAAACGCGGCATAAGGCAAAAATTATTAGCTTTTCTGTAGATTATAGAAATGGTAGTACTCATGCAGAACAAGACAAAAGGAAAGGAGTATCTAACCCTGAATTTGGGGGCAGAGGTGGCAATACTTTCACTTTTCAGGGTAGACTTGGAAAAGCCGTTGACTGAAACGATGAAAAAGGAGCTAGAGGAGATGTTTAGATCGGGCGAGAAGAAAGCAGTATATGTAGAAGCGCAGTTTGACACGGAAAACCAGGCCAGCACCATGAATAAACTTACAGTAAGGTATGCCGACGGAAGTATTATAGAAAAAACCAGGGAGGGCAAAGGAAGCAGCAGGCTGAGTCATAAAGAAGTAAATAAGATAGTCAATCTCATAAACATACTTTTCAAAAGGGCCCTATCTTTAGTTGAGGATTCTAGTAGGGAGGAGTTTAAGAAGTTGGTCAAAAACTGGGAGTCGGGAAGCGAGGATTCCAACGTAACAGACCGAACTGGTAAGGATATCAAGATTATATACGAAAATAGATTTGTCACCGATCAGGAGACAGGTGAGAAAAGGCTCCCTACTGAAGAAGAAAAAGTAATAATCTCTGACATACTAAGAATAGTAAGTGAGGAGGATGTTATAATATCAGATAATATGAGCAAGATCTTTAGAGATATGCTGAAGTTTCTTAGGAACTTCGAACGAGGAGATCACGATCTCTAATTTCTAATTTTCTAAGTGGGCGAGCCGCATTGGCAGAATGGAATTTGCCGTTTATCAATAGCGTTTTCGCTTGAATCCCTTGAATTTACTGTTTCTTCTGTTGTTGGGCCTGTTTATGTTTCCTCCGCCACGGCCGAACCTACCCCGTTCCTCCCTCTTTCTTTCTGGTTCGGACTCTATCCTCTTTATACCTGCGTCAAGGCTCTCTTTTAGCTCCTTTGCTATGAATCGCTTTGAGAAGTAGTCCGCTTTAACAGCTATACTTATCTTGGTTGCATACAGCCTTGCAATTTTTCCGCGTATGTCCCATCTGCCGCCGCTGACCTTTGGAAGCTTGAAAAACACCCCGTACTTTGGTGATTTGCTTCCGAATTTTATATGCCTGAAAAGCGCTTTCTCCGCACCAAGCAGCTGTATGGTGCTTGCAGGCATGAAAGCCATCCTCTCGAGCGAACCCGCCTTGCTGAGCAACTCAGCGGCTATCTTTGGATCCGAAAGATAGGTCACATTAGGCATTAACCTGTTCGCGGCGGAATTTATATAGGCGTCAAGCGAGTCAAGAGTGCTCTCGATTTGTGCACCGAGCCGTGCAACCTGTAGGAAGGTATTTTTTTCCTCGTCATTCCAAGGTCTTCCTATGGTAGAATTTATTTTTTCCAATATACCTTCCGTGTTTGGATTGCTTCCGATTACACGCGACGCTGCATCTTGGATGTTTTTGCCTTCAGCAACCGCTATTGAAACCGCAATAAGCTGCTTTGGATTCTGTATGCTGAGTTCCGGTATATATATCCCGAACCACTCGCTGAGGCGCTCGAAAAGCAGGTTGTAGGATTTGCTAAGCTGGAGGTAGGCATTTATAGCCTGAATAAGCGCGTATTCCTCGCTGGCGTACTGCTCCTTTATTCCCTTCTTTGCATCTTCAAGCATTTTTTTTCTAAGTTCTTCTAAGTCTGCCATACTGCCACCATTGGTGTTATTGAAGCCATTGTTTTCCATCATTTCTTAAAATATGATATCTCTCCGATTAATGTGAGCTCGCAGGCTACAACGGGTTCTGCTATCTTGAAATTGTCAAGCACTGCGGGATGAACCTCGCCTATCACGCCCGTGCGCTTTCCATCCACAAACACACCGGCGCACCGGCCCTCTATAAAAGAGGGGTTTGATTCCTCTTTTAGCGTGTACTTTATGCCCAGAAAACTAAGCACAGATGAAAGCACACTCTTGATATCGGCGAAGTTAGATCTGGAGTGCTCTTCCACAAAGGAGAGGTTTACCTTTTCTACGGCTTTATCGTTTGATACCGAAAATACGCTGCCTATTTCGAAAAGCCGCTGTGGCATCTTCTCATGCGCAGACCTACTGAGGTCCTGCAATAGCAGTGGCAGGATCGCGCTTCTTAGCATTGTTATGTTCTCGGTTTTTGAGTACTCTATAGAAACAATATCTTGTTCTACATTCTGGAGCATCTGCCTGAAAGAGATATCTTCATTTGTAAGGTAGTTATTCATGGCCTCTGAATAGCCAAGCCCTATCATAAAAACTGCAAGCCTGTTGCTGTATTCCTGCAGTTCGCCTGGAAAGCCCACAGAGGCACTACGCAGAGGTATTGGTTTTATGTTTTCGTATCCAAAACCTATTGCCATGTCCTCTATCACATCCTGATAGTTGAAGACGTCCATTCTGTAGGGCGGTACCTTCACAAGAAGCGAGTTGCCGTATTTTGAGGCGGGATAGCCCATCCTGTTTGCATAAGTTATAAGCAGGCTTTCGGTAAACCTGAATCCGAGGGTACCGTCAATCTTGTTAAGATTTACTTTGATTTCTCTATAGGACATATCAGGCTGCATCGCGCTTGATTTTGTGTATTTTATTTCGACCGGAAATATTTCTCCGCCCTGATCTGCAAATGATGAGGCAAGCAGGCTGGCTGTGCCGCGCACAGTGGTTTCGGAAGTACCTGTCACATCAACAAGCAAGTTATGCGTGTTTTTGTCTATAGCCGTAGCGCTGGAATTGATTATAGGTATCATTGAAAGAATCTTTTCGGAATCCTTAAGGAACGGATAGAGCACGCCGCCGTTCCCCTTTCCTGCAGATACCGTACTGCCGAATGCAACACCCTTCGGATGAGATTTTATTATCTCATCGAAGCTCATCTCTTTTTCCATGCCCAGCGGCACGAACTTCCCTGTCTTTGAAGCATCATATACCAGCGGGCCTTTTATGACGTCATAGTTATGCAGTCCCAGCGCCATCTTCCTTCTTTTCCTCCCGTATGTCTCGCTTAGTTTCTCAGTGAAGTTGATCAAGTACTTTAGTTGCTGTTCGCTTAGCTTTATGCCCTTTACCACAAATGCGGAGATATACGGGCGTACCTTTGAAACGTTCTTTGTTACTGTAATACTTGTCTCTGCAGCATTAGTTATTTTATAATCTGACTCATTTGGAGTTTTATGCCCTGTATAATGAAGCATGGCACGCCTCAGGCCGAAGAAGTCAAGCAGATCTGGCCTGTTTGGGGAGATATCTATAGAGATGCTGTCACCGCTCACCTCCTCCACGTCAAGCCCCAGCTTCTCTGCTGTTTCTGCCACATTGTCTATGCCGAAATCCTTCATTTTGAATGTTACAATTGCCATCGATTCGCCTTATATGTGCAGAGAGCCTCTTTCCCTGAGCCACTGCACGTCGTTCTTGTAGAGCGTGCTTAGGGAGTCAAGGTCCATAAAATGAAACATAAGCCTCTCGATACCTCCGCCCCAGGCAAGCACAGTCTTCTTTGTACCAAGCGCCCTGGTTATCTCCTTCCTTATTATGCCTCCGCCTATCAGCTCTATCCAGTCCTGCTTCGCCTCGTCGTAGTATAGCGCTTCCACTCCAGGCTCGACAAACGGAAAGTATGAGGGTTTAAACTTAAATTTCTTGCTGCGCGGATTGGTGTCAAATCCCATGCTTTCATAAAAGCGCCTGAGTGTGTCAACAAGGTTTGCAAAGCTCAGGTGGTCGCCTATTATTATACCGTCATATTGGGTAAGCTCGGCAAGATGCTTGTAATCCACGCTCTCGTTCCTGAATACTTTGCCAACAGAAAACAGCTTTACGGGATACTCGCTTTCGAGCACCTTTGAGAACTTGTATATGTAATGCGCCGACACACTCGTGGTGTGGGTGCGCAGCAGAGCCTGCTTTGCAAGCTCCTCGCGCCATACATCGCCCCAGCTTGAGGTGTGCATCTTCTTAATCCTTCCCAAAAGGGTAAGATCCTCTATTCCTATCTGGCGGGGGTTAGAAAGGAAGAAGGTGTCCTGCATCTCACGGGTAGGATGGTCTTGTGGCGAGAAGAGGGCGTCGAAATCCCAGAATGCAGACTCAACGATGGGCCCTGAGACTTCCACAAACCCCATGTTCATCCATATACTGCGTACGTAGTTCACAAATTCGCGCACAGGATGAAGCCTAGAGGCATAGAGCTCTTCTGATGGCGCGTTTATGTCGTATTTTTTGAACTTTGCGTTCTTCCACGCACCTGACAGCAGCATTTCCTTTGTAAGGTAGTTTATACCACTTTCCTTTGAGTCTTCTTCGAGCATGCGCCTGCCGATTTCAGTTATCTTAACGCTGTCAAGAACAGACTTCTCTGATATCGAAAGCAGGTTGCGCTTTTTAAGAGTATCTATTTCAGACCTATGTTTTGAGAGGTAGTTTTCATCTACATAGGCATGCCCGTTTAAATAAGAAAGCACATCGCGGAGCGTATACTTTCCAGACTTTGCATATTTCTCGCCGGCTTCTGTAAGCCTTATCTTATTTTTTTCTATCTTTATCCAGCCGTTTCGCTTCGCCCACATAAAGCCTATGCTGTTCTTGACAGAGCCGACATCAATTCCAGATTCGCCGCTTTTTCGCACCTCGATTACGAACACTTCCTCTGGCATTGACTCGAGGTAATGCATACCTTCATCAGTAAGCTCAGATACGATCCGAGTTTCACGTATTACCTCTACTGCTTTCTTTTCTGCAAGTGTTTCGATGGCCCACCTCATGGCGTCGCTGCCTATGCCAACCGCTTCCTGCATCTCCCCAACGGTGCTTTCGCCGCGACTTTTCAGAAATTCAAGTATTTTAATCTGGTATTCGTGCAACAACTACACCAAAAACCTGCAAAGGGAAGCAGGGACTATTTGCCTGCCTTCACATATGCATATATTATGAACAGCAGTATGGCTAATGCTATTATTATGTAGGAGAATACCCCTAGATACCTATAGACTCCAAGAAATGCCTTTGAAACTTCCTGCTGCAAGCTCTCCGTAATTGTAAAAGTAAGTTCGAATTTTGAAAGTGGTTCGCCGTAGAACCAGGATACTTCGCTGACATTTGCATAATTATTGGTTATTCCAGACTCTGGAGCGTCAGGTATTGGATAGACTGAGGATAGTACGGCACCAGGGGGCAGGATAATGCTAAATGTGGTGTTAGCAGGCAGTACTTCTCCGCTAGCGCCGTGTTCAAAGTTCAGCACATTGGGATCAAAGCGGTATGTAAACAGCCGGGGGCTTGTCTGCGACATTTTTGTGACATTAAGCACGTCATAGCTCATTATAAGATACGCAGTTCCTCCGTCTGCAGTTTTGATGAGCGGGCCAGGTAGGAACCTGAAATTGTATACGCCGGAGGTAGGGTTGATTATATGCTGCACAAGCATCGGACCTACTAGAGCTTCCCACTCGTCAAGAGTGAGATTAAGTGCAACCCTGTCTGCAGTGTATTGCTGGACTGACTGGTTGCTCACATGCACTGTAAGTATCTCCTTTACAGCTGCGCTTGTGTTTGCGTTCAGTATCACAGTAGTATTAAGATGTGTCACAGTGTATGAACCGTAAGCCAGATGCACAAATGAGAATGAAACTGCAAACAACATAAATGCCGCAAACATCCAAGCCTTCAATCAATACACCTCTTATATCAATATCAAGTGAACCTCTCCCACCCTCACGAATTGGGCTTCTTGACTTAAACCGCACCGCTTGTCCATGGCTTCTCGCTTCATTTGAGATGCTTGCTTTCACATGAAGAATGCTCTTTAGGTATTCAAACATGTTACTTGTAGAGGCGTTGTCATCTACGAGCGTCTCCCCTACGTTCCATAGGGAAAGTCCTTCATCTGACATATTACATTCTGTACAATACTTTATAAATTTTTGCCCGCCTTCATCCTCTCTCTTAGAAAAAGTTCCTTGCGAGAGAGGTTAAAAAGCACTTTATACTTTTGCCCTTTCAATAGTAGTAGATCCAGATGAAAATTTTGGGATTCCACAAACTAGAGGGCAGGCTCAAGCTCAGAGTAGACAATGCAGAGGACCTATGGGCACTGCAAAGGATAATATTCGAAGGCGACAAGGTAAGATCTGAAAGCATGAGGCGGTTCAAGCCCAACGAAGGCGATGAAGGGGAGATGAAAGAGGTCGTAATAGAAGTAAAGGCGGAGAAAACCGAGCTTGATAAAAGCGCATTGCGGCTCAGGATAACAGGCAAGATAACAGAGGGCAGGCCGCTAGAATATGTAAGGCTTAATACTTATCACACACTTAATATAGGCCTTGGCGACACTTTAGAGATTGCGAAACAGGAATGGCCTGAATATATTGTAGATATTATAAGAGAGGCAGTCGAAGATACCAAAAAGCCAAGGATTGCGGTGATGCTCATTGATGACGAGAAAGCGCTGCCCGCATATGTACTTGGCTACGGTATAGAGTTTCTAAATGAGATTTACAGCAAGCTGAGCAAGCGCATGAAGCCGAAGGACTTCGAGGAGCAGAAGGAGAAGTATTTCAACGAAGTCATAGAGGCTGTGAAAAACTTCAACACTAATACAGTAATAATCGCAGGGCCAGGGTTCACTAAAGACGATATTAAGAAATATATAGAGGAGCACGGGCTCTCAGAGAAGATAGGCAAGAGGCTGATATATGAAAGGGCGAGTGATACTGAGCACACAGGCATGTATGAGCTTATAAAGAGCGACAGGGTGTCAAGCATAATAGCAAGGGACAGGGTAAGGGAGGAATTCAAGGTGATGGAGCAGTTCTTAAGTGCATTGAGCATAAACAAGGCGAAGTACGGTATAGAAAACGTGAGACAGGCGATAGAGAATTATGAGGCGAGGAAGGTTCTGGTGAATGACTCTACTATAGGCAATGCCGAAGTGCGTGAGGTGCTTGGCGCTGCGGAAAAGAACGGTATAAAGATAATCATAATAAACGCTGGCAGCGAGGCGGGGGCGCAACTTCACGGATTCAAAGATATCGCTGAGATAGAGGAATAAAAAAAGTAATGTTTACTGTTGGGTATTGCATGAATCAGGATTCAAAAGTAAGGGCATTATATCTTGCGATATACTCTTTAGGCTTCTTTACGGGCATAAGTGTATATGTGCTCTCCGATGAGATAGGCATAGACGACCATAGCCGCATAAGGTTTCATTGCGTGCAGGCGAGCATACTGGGTGCAATTATATTTGTAATCGCCCTTCTGCCGTATGTCTGGATACTCCCACTGATCGCATGGCTGTACGGGATGTATATAGGATACAGCGCAGGATACGGCAGGGATGTGCAGATACCTTATGTCAGCGACATTGCAAAAATTCTCAAATAATGAGCCCTAATTTCAGGTTAGACCTATTAGTATAACTCCTACAAATATTACTCCTACGCCAAGCCATCTGAGAGCAGGTATGCTTTCATTGAGAAGAAAATCTGCGAATAGAACTGCAAAAATATACGCAAGCCCACCGAGGCTGTAAGCCCAGCTCAGATGCACCCTGCTCAGCACGTAGAAATACACAAGCGTGGATATGAAATATGCAGCAAGTGCGGCTATAAGCACAGCAACAAACTCGCCGCTCTGAAATGAGTACTTGAAAAGGAGCTGGCCTATTGCGCCCAGCAGCGTGGAAAGCACCAATAGCATGATATTACGAAGCTTGCCGCCAGATTTTATTTTACTAGTATCCATGCTGCACCACTATATAGTAATCCCTGCTGAAATACCTATTATCACAATACCGATGAATACAAGCACTACTCCGGCAAGCCTTGTCTTATTAATACGCTCCTTCAGGAAGATAGCAGAGAGCAGGGTTATGAATATGAAACTGCTCGCGAAGGTAGGATACACCACTGAAAGAGGGGCCGCCTTAAGTGCGTATAAGTATATTACCAGGCTTATGATGTACCCCATAAACCCCAAAATAACCTTTTTCTTCAGAAATAGCCTGAGTATGCTGCGTATTCCTGAAAGGGTGCTTACCATGCTGTTCTTGAACAGGATTTGCGCAAAAGAAGCAATGAGCGCTGCAATAAGGGTTATAAATATAACTACATATATTATCATTTGATTACACCGCTGATAGGATGGACAACCTGCCTGGCATAGTGGTATCGATCATTGTAGTTGCGCTGACTGTATATGCCGTCGCATTATTTATAATGGCTGGCGCAAATTCATATTTTTATGCTGTAGTTGTTATAGATTTGATTGTAAGCTTTATAAACTCGTGGTTTATCTCAAGCGGCAGATATGAAAAGTGGAAGACAGTGCACGGAAAAGCCGTGGCTAGCGGCAATGCTCAGTCACAAACCGTGCAGCAGCAGGCCGGTTTAAGCAAGGCAGATGCTTCTACAAAAAGAAAGAGGGCCAGGAAGGCCAAGAAGGCATGAATTCATAGAGACCAAATTGCGCATGCAAAAAAGAACTGGCGTTTTTTATGGACACGCTTATAATCGCCGAGAAGCCGAGTGTGGCACAAAGGATAGCTATCGCATTAGGCGAGGGGAGAGCGGAACGCAAAAGAGGCATGGGGAGAAGCAGCTATTATGAGATTAAGAAGGACGGTGGAAGCGTATACGTTGCCGCTGCCGTAGGACACATATTCACTATAAAGCAATCAGATTCCGCAAGGGGCTACCCTGTGCTCAACGTTGAATGGGCACCCTCTTATATGGTAAACAAAAAGGCAGGATATACGAAGGACTACCTTGATACCCTTTCTATGCTTGGAAAGAACTGCGGCAGCTTTATAAATGCATGCGACTTTGACCTCGAAGGCACTGTTATAGGTACAAATATCATAAGGCACCTCAGCAAAGGCATGCAGGTAAATGAAGCCAGAAGGATGAAGTTCTCTACCACGACCACGCAGGACCTTGTATACGCATTCAGTAATCTTTCCCCGCTTGACATGAATAATTTTTATGCTGGAGAAGCAAGGCACATGCTCGACTGGTTGTGGGGCATAAACCTCAGCAGGGCACTCATGCGTGCAATAAACGAGGGGAGCGTAGGGAAGAAAGAGGTCCTGAGCATAGGAAGAGTGCAGGGACCTACACTTGCAGTGCTTGCAAAAAGAGAACAGGAGATCTCGGCTTTCGCACCCAAACCATTCTGGAGGATCACAGTAGAGGTAAAAGCAGTAGAGCTGACCAACACAAAAGGAGATATTTTTGAGAAGGAGCGGGCAAAAAGTGCAGAGAATGAAACCAGGGCCCATCCAAATGGTTTAATAGAGATGGTTGAAGAGAAGCGCGAGGAGCTTTGGCCCTATCCTCCTTTTGATCTTACCTCATTGCAACTTGAGGCAAGCAGGGCGCTGCATATCGACCCTTCAGTGACGCTTGCAACGGCGCAATCCCTGTATGAAAGGGCTTACATATCTTATCCTAGAACTTCATCCCAAAAATTGCCAGGGATACTAAATCTGCCACGGATAATTTCTGACCTTGCAAAAAACCCGGAATACAAATCTGATGCAGAAGCACTCATTAAGGAAAAAAGGTTCAGGCCCAGGGAGGGTTCCAAGATAGACGAGGCGCATCCTGCAATATTCCCCACAGGCATCATACCAAAAAACCTGGGCAAAGTAGAGGGGATGATTTATGATCTGATAACAAGGAGATTTCTTGCATGCTTTGCCAAGCCTGCAGTTATTGCTGCTACAAAAGTGGTAGCAAAATTCGGGGCTGAGAGCTATAGCGCAACTGGCAAAAGGGTAATTGAGGAGAACTGGATGAAAGTTTACAGATATGCAAGAATAGATGAGAAGGTGCTGCCGAAGTTTGTACAAAATGAGAGGGTAGTGTATGAAAAGATAGAATTGAAGGAGTTGCAGACGCAGCCTCCGAAAAGGTATACGAAGGCGGGCATAATTGCAGAGCTTGAAAAGAAAAACCTCGGAACAAAAGCCACCCGGGCACAGATCGTTGACACGCTCTTTAAAAGGAATTATATCGAAGGCAGCAGCATCAAGGTAACAGAATTGGGGATGACTGTGTACAGGGCGCTCAAGGACAATTGTGAAATGATAGTTGATGAAGGCACTACGAGAGCGCTTGAAGAAGATATGGATAAAATTGCGAAGAATGAGAAGAGTGAGGAGGAGGTGATAGAAGAGGGTAAAAAGATGCTTTTAGAGGCCCTAAAGCTTTTTGACAAAAACAGAGCGAAGATAGCAGAGGAGATGAAAAGCAGTAAAAGTGTAATGGCAAGGGCTGAAGTGCTAGGCAAATGCCCTGTAGACGGAGGCGACCTTGTAATAAGGCATTCCAGGGCAGGCAAGCAGTTTGTAGGGTGCTCTAATTATCCGAAGTGCACAAACACCTATCCGCTTCCGCAGCACGCAAAGGTTGTACCAACGGGCAGAACATGCAAAGTATGCGGTGCGCCGATAGTAAAAATAATACTGGGCAAAGGAAAGGCTTTTGAAAGTGATCTTAATATCAAATGCAAGGAGGGCAAAGCAGTGACAACAGAGAAAGGAGCAGCAGAGTCGCTACAGGCAAAGAATGCAATGGCTATGCTTGAGGAGGCGCAAAGCGGGCATACTGGGAAAAAGGTATTAAAGACAGGCCCAACTAACGAAGGAATTGCTTCAGGCGCAGGCTACGAGGCGGAAAATGTAAACAAAAAACAGAGGAGGGCAAAAAGTACAAGAGGAAAGCAGGTCGCCAGGAAAAAACAGCGGCCACACGGCAAAGAAGAGAGGAAAAAGGTGTAAGGAATGGTATTCCTACCAGAGCATTACAGGAGGCTTAAGAGAGGACCACAGGTAATGCTGCCAAAAGATATAGGAATTGTCCTTACATATGCAGGGGTTAACAAGAACAGTGTTTGCGTTGATGCTGGCACTGGAAGCGGCTGGCTTGCAGTCTCGTTAGCAAAAGTCTGCAAAGAGGTTACAAGTTATGAAATAAGAGAGGAATTCATCAAGATTGCAGAGACCAATGCAAAGAGAGAAGGTGTTGAAAATCTAAGGATAGTCAACAGGGATATAAAGAAAGGCATACTGGAAAAAAATGTTGACCTGGTAAGCCTTGATATGCCAGAATCTAACAAGGTAGTGGGAAAGGCGTACAAGGCGCTCAAAGACGGCGGTTTCATATTTGGATACCTGCCACACATGGAGCAGGTTAAGGCGTTCGTTAAGGAGCTTAACCGGTACAAATTCTCAGACATCATAGTGCTTGAGAGCATAGTCAGGGATATGCTGGTCAGGGCCGAGGGAATGAGGCCTTCAACAAAAGGCGTATGGCATACAGGTTATCTTGTGTTCGCACAGAAAAAGCAGAATATCCAGGCGCAGGTATAAGCAGATTATTGCGGCCGTGTTTGAAGCTTAGAGCTGCAGCTATTTTCCATTTTTAGTTTTAGATTAGTAAGCCAGATCTGAAAGCGGAATAAGAAAGTTTGATGATATGCTGCGCTGGGAGGTTGATAAATATAAGGCGTATGCAAAGCATACGCCTTGGGTGGATGAGAATAGGGTTTTTACAGAAACAGCGTAAAAAACCGTGGTAATAGATTATACTGGGCTATTTAAATACTTTTCGGTCATTTTTGGTAAGTGCCGTATACCGGTACAGTAGCCGGGATTTCAACATAAATTTAGAAAGAGCGTTATTTAAACCTGGGATTTTTCTTGTACTTCTTTATAAGCTCCACGGCCTCAGCTATCGCCTTTTTAACGTCAGATACAGTCCTTGCACCGGTGCATATCATCTTGCCGTTCTTGAAAAGCAGCAGTGCTGCCTTCGGCTCGTATACTTTGAGTATTGCGCCGGGGAACTGCTCAGGCTCGTAGTCGATATCATGCGACATGTTTGCCAATCCGTAAAGGTCAAGATAGGAATTTAGATCGGCATTGGCGACTATATTGACCACATGATACGTAGGCTTCAAAGTTACCTTCTTGTGAGGTGTAGAAACTCTCTCTGCCATTTGCAACACTCTTTTATGCACGTTTGCTACGCATGCAGCTGACCTGCGGGCATAGCCTCTGCATTCATAGGGTAATTTCGGAATAAACTATTAAATAGGTTACGTTGTATAAATTCATGTTTATGGACGTGTAGCGTTGGCGCTTCGGGCTTAAAGCTGTCCTCAAATCCCGATTTCGGTAGTTTAAAGGGCAGAAAAAGCTTATTACAGAGGTATAGGAGATTTATATGACAATGAAATCAAATGGTATGCTCTCAGGCAGAACCAGGAATATAGCGAGACATCACAGGCCATCAGGCCTTAGTATAAGCAGCCAGCTGAAGAGATTTAATATAGGCGATAAGGTAGCAATAGTGCCAAAGGGCAGCTATAGAGATATCCCACACCCAAGATATAGGGGCAAGATAGGCACGGTGGTGGCTCAGCGCGGAGAGGCATACGTAGTTGAGATTAAAGTCATGGATGCCAAGAGGAAGCTTATAGTACCCCCACTTCATCTTGAGAAAGTAGGATCATGATGATTTCTGCAGCATCCCAATTCTGTATTCCAGATCTCAAAATGAAGAAAAAGAGGAAGAGCCCTCAGACTCTTTTTCTGTACGGCTTTACAAACATGTAGAAGCGCTCATTGCCCATGAGCTCGCTAATCACCCTGTCACGGAGTAGCTTGACAGGGTCCTGCAGTAACGGCACCCTGCTTTTAAGGTCGGCAAAGCTCTCAAACGGCTTTTTGTCCCTCGCCTCGAGAATTGATGAAAGATGCTTTTTTCCTATACCCGGAAGCAACTCAAGGGAATGCTCGCGTATGTTGAGCGGGCCGGATTTGTTAAACACGTCTATGAACCTGCGCTCATTGTCTAGTATTATCTGGGTTACAACAGTTGGAAGTTCATTCTTTGCAGTCTGAGTCAGGTTCTCATACTCTATCCTACCTTTTATAAGGTATATTTTGTCTCTCTCTTCGCGCCCTATATATACGCGCTCTGCGAGCTGCAGTGTAACGGCTTCTCGCGGTTGCGCCTCCAAAAGTGTAAACCATTCCTCCCCTACCAGCTGTGCTATCGGCTCGGCTCTGTTAGAAAAAGACTTTCCGCTGGACATGAAGTCTATTACTCGGGCGTATTCCTCCCTTTTCTCCTGCATTTCCCCTGTTTCCCTTTCCTCCATCATCTTCACCCATGTCCATGCGGCTTGCATCTAGCATCTTAGCACTTCACGGCTTGTTTACTATTGAAAGTATCTTTTCCTTGTCCTCATCGCTGAATACGCGCTTCTCACGTATAAGAAGCTGCGACAAAAGCACCTTATCCTTTGGAGAAATCTCAAGAATTTTTGCAATTGCGTCGTCGCTGAGTATGCCCAGTGCTTCAAGCTCCTTCTTTATTTTGTCATAGTGCTTCTTCTGGACCAGTGCCTTGGCATGGTCATATGCGCGCTGCTGCTCGTACGTCAGTTCGCCGTGCTTTTTCCTCTCTTCAAGCAGGTCCTGAACCTCGTTTATTATAGCGTTACCTTTAAACTCTGATTTTCCGCCGATCATTCCAATTCACCTCCGCATGCATGTACTTAAGTGCATATTATAGATTACGCTGGCGCGCGCAGCACCATACAGAATCGTTTATAATATTTTATATGTATATATCAAATAGGTAAGTTTAATAAGGTTTTTGTGTGGATCCAAAAGAAGCCTACGAAAGCGTGCTGAAAGAGGTAAAGAAGAGGATAGCGGGCAAAGAGGACGTGATAGAGCTCATGTTTACAGCACTGGTTGCAAACGGGCATGTGCTGCTTGAGGGTGTGCCAGGAGTTGCTAAAACGACTATGGCAAAGACTCTTGCCGAAGCGATACAGGCAAAGTTCGGTAGAATACAGGGCATGCCGGATCTCGATATAAGAGATATAATAGGCTACACCTATATTGCAGATGACAAAAGTATAAAGCTGAAACAGGGCCCGATTTTCACAAATATACTGCTTGTGGATGAACTTAACAGGGCACCTCCAAAGACCACCACCGCATTGCTTGAAGCGCTGGAGGAAAGACAGGTCACGATAGGCGACCAGACCATACCGCTGCCAAAGCCGTTCATCGCGCTTGCTACACAAAACCCACTCAATATAGAAGGCACTACTTCGCTGCCAAAGGTGCTCACAGACAGGTTCCTGATGAGGATAGCGGTAGGCTATCCGAGCATGGAGGAGGAGCAGGAAATGCTCAGGATAAAGGAGAAGGGGGAAAATGTTGAGGTAAAAAGCGTGCTCAGCACTGCCGACGTGCTTGAACTTCAGAGCATGGTCGACAGCGTAAGCATGTCTGATGAAGTTGTAGATTACATAACCAGGATAGTAAAGGCGTCAAGAGAGGATATACACATCGTCATGGGCGGAAGCCCGAGGGCGGAAATAAGCTTCATGAGGTGCGGCAAGGCGCGCGCTCTGATACATGGCAGGCATGAGGTGAGCATGGAAGACATAAAGGAACTCGCCAGGCCTGTGCTGAGCCACAGAATTGTAGTAAGGTCTACAGGAGGCATAGGCGTAAACGGCGTGATCGACGGTATAATTGCATCTTTGCATTGAATAACGAATAGAAACAGCGGGGAATTTTCTAACCAGATTATCCTATCTTTTGGCATGGACCTTTTGCATGTCCGAATTGCCTATTCCGAATTCCTTCTTGATTTTCGAAAGTTTTGGCCTTATGACAAACATGCAGTATGGCTGCAATTTATTATGCTCGTAGTACTCTTTATGGTAGTCTTCGGCCTCGTAGAATTTGCCAAGCTTTTGAACCTCAGTCACTATCGGCTTGTTGTAGCTGCTCTTTATTCTTTCAATGTGTTTTTCAATAGTGTCGAAATCGCTGTCTTCAGTATACAATATTATAGACCTATACTGCTCCCCTATGTCCCCACCCTGCTTGTTCTTTGACGTTGGGTCATGCATGGCAAAGAATATGTCCAAAATCTGGTCTAGGCTTATTTTTGAGTCGTCGTATTCCACCATTGCTACCTCGGCATGCCCCGTTTTCCCAGAGCAAACCTCCTTGTAGGTTGGGTTCTCGGTATGCCCGCCTGCATAGCCAGGAGTTACAGAAATTATCCCGGGAAAGAGCTTGAATACTGCTTCTGTGCACCAGAAGCACCCGGCCCCAAGAACGATTTTGTGCGATGCCATAATGACCAAAACAGACAGGCAAAAGTACATTATTATAAAGCATGTTTAAATTTATAGTAATTGATTAAAATATAGTTTTTTAACTCTTCTCGCGGGAGCCCCCTTTCGTGAGATAGGGATGAAAGCGGATGAGGTTATTTGCGGGTAGGCTCACGTAAAGCTTAAATATATTATGAATTACAAATACTCATACTCTATCTAAGGTGCTTATTATAAGAATCAAAGAGATAAGAGCAATGCAGGACAATGTGCTGAAAGCGAAGCGCGACGAGCTTATGCTGGAGCTGTTCGCCGAAAAGAGGAAGATAGCTGCTACTGGCGTGCAGAGCAAGGTCGTTAAAATAAGGGAAATAAAGAAAAGCATAGCAAGGATTAACACAGTATTCAGGGAAAGAGGTGTAAAGGAATAATGGTAGAGATTTGCCCTAAATGTGGTCTGCCGAAAGATATATGCGTTTGCGACGTACTTGACAAGGAGACCGAGAACAGCATAAAAGTGTACACAAAGAAGGCCAAGTTCGACAAGGTCATGACTGTAGTGGAGGGAATTCCGCCCGCAGACATCGAAAATGTATCAAAGAACCTGAAGAGGGTGCTGGGCTGCGGAGGAACTTATAAAGATAATACTATAGAGCTTCAGGGCTACCATAAGCTTGATGTAAAGAAGGCGCTGGCCGATCTTGGTTACAACGACCAAAACATAGAGGTAATTTGAAGCTTCTGTTTCTGCTGATCCGCTTCCATGCTGTCGCTCTTAAGCTAAGCCTACATATGCAGTGCGCATGCCAGGCTCGTGTGGCACAGGCGCATCACAGCTTTCCGCTCTCCCTGGTATAGAGCAGCATATCATCGTATTTTCTTGACAACTGGCTTGCCCTTGTGCCGTATATCATCTTCACGCCCTTGCTGTGGGCGAGCTCCACAAGTCTCTGGGTTATTATACCGTCGAATACTATCGCAGCGACATCAGGCGTATCCTGCACAGCCTGTATAAGTTCGCTTATAGGCTTCTCTACTATCATGTTATTCTTAGAGTCGTACAGCCTGCCTCTTAGCCTATTCTTCAGCTCGTCAAGTGCACTTATAAGCACCTTTGAGGCATTCAGATATGTTTCGGTAGCACCCTGTATGCTTGGAATGCTTTCTATGCCTGACCTTTCAGGCTTATCACTGCTCAAGTCCTTTATACCAAGATCATGCGACATGCCAAATTCCTGCTGTTCTTCAGAAGGCCCAGGCTCCTGATCAGCATGCTGCTGCGCGGGCCTCCTCGCAAAAAGATTTTCTCGTATCTCGGAAGGGCTTGGAATATGTTCATTGCGCTCTTCGTAAGATTGTACCGGCCTAGCCTGTGGTGGGGCTTGTGGAGCAGGGGCTTGTGGTGCAGATCCTGGACCGGCGTGCCTGAACTGCGGGTTTCTCTGACCACGGAATTCCTCATGCCTTTGCGATTCTGAATCTGGACCGTGCGGCTTGCCAGCTCTGCCATTCCTGTTAGCCATTAGCTGCTCTATCGGCACCCTTGAACGGAGTGCTTTTATTATCTCTTTTCTTGTGAGCTCCTCTACCTCTTTGCCGTCTGGCGCCCTTGCTACGAAGTCTATCTCCGCGACATTTGTTACGCTGCGCATTATAAGCTCGCCGCCTCTGTCACCGTCTACGAACAGGGTTACGTCTTTTGTATTGCATAATGAGATTATGCTCTGCGGCACAGTTCCAGATGCACCGCCTACCGCTATGCAGTTAGTTATATCATTTCTGAGCAGAGTTACTACGTCTGCCCTGCCTTCAACAAGTATTAACTCGCTGCTCTTATCTATATCTGGGCCTGCGGGCAGTTTCTCAGGACCGTATGTTGTTATCTCGCTCAGTTTGACATCAGATTCGACGAGTTCGCTGAGCTCTTTGCTGTCGGGCAGCTCTGTTTCGAGAAGTGTCTTAAGCAGGGCCTTGGCTCTTGAAACTATCTTGGCCCTCTTCTCACTCCTTGTGTCAAGCACCTTTTCGATCTGGAACGTAGTTTCGAAAGGACCCACCCTATCAACGGACTCTATAGCAGAAGCGAGTATGCACGTCTCTACCCTGTTTAACGAGGTAGGGAGGGAAAGCTTACCGTAGGTCTTGCTCTCAGAGGTGCCGCTCTCTATCTCAATCCTTCCTATTTTTCCATTCTTCTGGAGTTCGCGCAGGTCAAGATCTCCTCCCAGCAGGCCCTCCGTCTGTCCGAATATTGCACCTATTATGTCGGGCTTGTCCACCATCCCGTTTACTTCGAATCTTGCCTCTATCATGTACTTTACAATGTCTACATATGACTTAGCCATAAAATCAATCTAGGAAAAGCCGATTTACACAGTGACTATGGCTAACGCTGCACTTAATCTTGTAGTTTCAACCCATGTATCTGGGTATGATTTGTTTTGATAAATAAGTGTCATAGTTGACATAGCCATCATAATTACGACTTTTTCCTATTTACTACTATGAAGAAATAATATAAAAAGGTTGTGATTTTCGCTCGCGATCTACGAACATGCGCATGTAGACTTGCCCGGAGATTTATTGCGGCATTGCTAACCCTATTCAGCATAGAAGGAGTTGCCGCTGTTCACATGAAGGGGAATCTTGTATAAATATATCTATAGCATATTTATAGTATTTATTTTGATTTTATTTAAATTATATGAGTAAAAGAGACTAGTGAGCATATGGATGAAACTATGGTATCGAAAGAGCAGAATAAGGAAAAAGCAGCCAAGGTAAAATCAAGGGGCAATCATAATATTGTATATATGGCCGTGGCGGTTATAGTTGTAGTTATAGCTGTGGTGGCATTTTTGGAGTATAGCGTGATTAATGCATCAGCAGCTGTGGGCGACACGGTCAGTGTGTATTATACCGGGAGTTTTACAAACGGCACCGTATTCGGGACGAATGTTGGCGGAACACCGCTCAACTTTACAATTGGAGCGGGGCAGATCATACCAGGATTTAACGATGCGGTAATCGGCATGCATGTCGGCCAGACCAAAAATGTTACAATACCGCCCAGTGAAGGTTACGGCTATGTCAACCAAAGCAAGATAATAAGCGTGCCAATATCTGATTTCGGAAGCAACGTACCAAAAGTTGGCGGGCTGGTGGTAACATCTACAGGCATAGAGGGAAAGGTTACAGCAGTAAACACTACAAACGTTACAGTGGATTTCAACTCGCCGCTAGCAGGTAAAACACTGCTATTTAGCATAAAGCTGCTTGCCATAAGGAAATAGATTCATCAAGAGTGCGACTGCCGGGATTTGAACCCGGGTTGCTGCCTTGGCAAGGCAGTGTCCTACCAGGCTAGACTACGGTCGCATAATGCTGCATCAAATTTTATTTGAAAGATTTATTATCTTTATGTTTCAAAAAGCTTTGCCGGAATAATGATGACTTTATCCCTCATATAAAAAGCAGAACGTTGAATTCTCATTGAGCTTGCCGCCGTTTCCTTCTTTTATCCATTCGCTGGTTTTATAGTTTGATTCTACAAGCACATCCGCCTTTGACAAAATCTGTTTTCTTTCTTCGCTACTTATCTGCTCGTAGTCGCCTCCTGATACCTCTTCAAGTATGCGGATTGAGAGTTTTACCTTTGCATCTTCAATGTCTTCTGATACGTTGCCGCCGGCAGGCGTGCTTATGGAGTCGATGCTAGGGAGCGACTGCAGCTTTTCATAATCGCCCGGACGCATCCTTAGCAATCTGTTTATCTTGTCGGCGTCCCATTTTTTCATCGGGGTTACGCCGTGGTAGAAGAATGATCTTCCAGCTGTTGGATACTGCGCATGCCCTGCTATCGGCTTGCCATTTACATCTACACTGAACACATTTCCAATAGTTACGCTTTCAGTCGTGCCAGAATACTTCTCTATTGCGCTTGCTATTCTTGGACCAAAATATTTATGAACTGACTCCACAGAAGTAAAGTCACGCGTTTCCTCAGTCTCTGTAGTTCCTGATATGGTGTATGCAAGCACATTCTGATCGGCATATATGGGTTTGCCACCACTCTTACGCCTTGACACCTCTACACCCTCTAGATTTTCCCATCTCAGACATTTCGGACTGTCAGATAAGGCTAATATCATTGAGGGGTTGGTGAACGAGAAGAAACGTATGAATATGCGGCCTTCTTCCTCGCTGCGTTCTTTAATAACTTCGTCTATAGCCATGTTTTTTGCAGCGCTGAACGTGTCGTAGCCGAACATGATGAAATGCAGGCTGCTAGTGCTTGAATAAGTATGCTCGGATTCTTTGCTTGCGTTAGGCATTATTTCATTCACCTCTTTTTGAATGCATCGTATGGGTAAACGCTATTGCTGTATCTTGGATTTGACCGAATATAGACTATTTATTGCATAACCCTTATTATTGTTTATTTTCGCGGGATTGTAAAGCAAGTTATGGATATGCAAACGTAGATGCAAATGGCAATATCACGAGCAACACGTTACCAACAAGCAGCGAGATGCATACGCCAATGAAGGTAGGAAGTGCAAGCGGCATTGCTTTCTTGTATACGGGCAGCTTCTCAAGCACCCTCTTCTTTTTCATCTCCGCAATTATCCTGCTGTCAATTAACCTGTCGAAGTGCGGGATTCTCCTCTTTAATGCACTCACCTTCGACTTTGAAAGCAGGTTTAATGCAATTATATCTCCGGGCTCAAAATCCCGTACTGAAACGTAAGATATCATGGTAGAAGTCAGGGGCTTTTCAAATAGTATTATCAGCACGGATATAAGCATTATCACGAGCAAAAGCGCAATCCCAGCTATATTGAAACCTGTGTAGTAAACCAGCAGTACTATGAACAGCAGATAGGCAAATGCAATGCTAACCGCTTTGATTGCATCATAGTTTGAGATCGAGGCAAGCAGCGGCTTCTTCTGCTGTGCCTTAGCCTTTGGAAGATAGTATACCAACACTACGATAAAAGCACTTATGCCGACATTTATTATGAGCGACACTACAAATGGCAAATTAAATTGGTTGATTTTATACAGGAGAGGTATAGACTGTATTGGAAGTATCAGCGATAGTGTGGCGAACTCGGTAACATCGGCTGCGCCGAGCTGGCCGGCCTTGTAAAATATGTAGCCTACCCCACCCACAAGCAGCGCAAGCGCAGTGCTTTCGAGTATTGTTGGAATGCTGAAGTAAAGCAGCGTTAGCACGGCACCGTAAGCAACAGTTGCGTACGCAAAAACGCTTGGGATGTTCCTGTGATTGAACACATCAAAGATCATGTATATAAAAGACACGGCAATCAGGCTTGCAAGCCTCAAAAGCATTAGTTCCATCTTTGCACCTTTGCCATATATTATGGTTATGAAATTATGGGATATTGCATTTTGTAATATTGTTACTGGGCGGCGGTTAATGAAATATTTTATGCCCGAACAATATTATTTATATGCTTTGGTTTATATTTTTTGCTTTGAGCCCTTTACTAGACCTAGTCATCTTTTCTTGGTAAATCTTCTTTTCCAAAAGAGATTTTGCAGAAGCGAGCTCGTAGTCTTGCAAAGGCGAGGGAGAATATAGAAGCGGATAAAAAGTTATAAGTATTTTCTGATGTCATTTTTTGTTAATCCTGCCTGCCTAAGTATCGCATGCAAAGTGCCTTCTTTGAGTTCTTTATCGTGAAGCGGAATTACGACCATATGGCCGTTTTCATCTAAAAGTATCATGTGGCTTCCTTTTTGGCGGTCAAGGTGGAAATTATAGTATTTAGTAAGGATCTTCTCCAGGACCAGAGGCTTTATCACAAGCCTAGGCATACACCTTCACTCTGAGGCCGAGCTTTTCAAAAGTAGATGCGGATAGATATTTTCTATATGTTGAGGGTTTCTCTTTTATTGCATCAAGAACAGCTTCTACGCCTTCTTTTAATCTCTTTTCAAGCATTGCTAAGGTTTTTGCTTGTTCCACTATGCGTAGCTCTTTTATTTCGCCAATATACCATTTTTCACTAATAGTCACATCGGCTTTAAAACCGTATATTTCTAATTTCATGCTATCAATCTGATATGTTATTGAAAGTATTTATGCTTTTGGGTAGGAAGAGGGCGTACACGTGGGAAACTCTTAAGCCTACCTTACAGCACCATTTTCTTTAAGCCAGCTTTTCTGTATGGGCACTTAACCTAATTATATATGCCGCAGGCCGGATTTGAACCGGCGACATTTCGGTATCTGCGATGAGAACTCCAAACAAGAAGCCCCACTTCAGCCGAACGCTCTCCCACTGAGCTACTGCGGCGTGTTTTACATCAACGCAATCATTATATAAACTCTTTTTAGTTTAGATAAGAATATATAAAAAAGTTTATCAGCGGCATGCTTCGCAAAACCATAGAGGCATACTATGGCATTGTGCAGTTGCTATGCTGTATTAGATGTATTGCATATGCAGCATGATATAAAAGGTGATGGGGTTTTGTCCTATGCATTGGAACAGCTCAGCCCGTACAATACCTTGCTTAACAGCGAGACAGTCGAAGCCAGGGATTACCAGGTCAATATAGCAAAGAGCATTTACTCTGGCAGAAACACGCTCGTTGTGCTGCCCACAGGGCTTGGCAAGACAGTAATTGCAATGTTCGCAATAGCGAAGTCGCTGTATGAGGGTAGGAAGGTGCTGCTGCTTGCACCCACAAAACCTTTGAGCGAGCAACATTATTCATCGCTGAGAAAGTTCCTGAACATAGAGCCGAATAAAATTGCACTGCTTACAGGCAGCTTGCATGCCGATGAGCGCGAGAAGCTCGAGAGCGATGCGCTTGTGATAGCTGCAACGCCTCAGACCATCTCAAACGACCTCAAGTCGGGCAGGCTTTCGCTTGACGGCTTCGGACTTGTCATATTTGACGAGTGCCACAGGGCTGTTGGGAGGTATGCCTACACATACATAGCGGATGAGTGCAAGCTCAAGGGGATACAGCTTGTCGGGCTTACAGCATCGCCAGGAAGCGACAGGTCGAAGGTCATGGCACTCATCAGCACGCTTGCAGTAGACAATATAGAGATAAGGATTTCGACAGACCCGGATGTTGCTCCTTATGTCATGGGAAAGCAGACTACCATAGTCTATGTAAACAAGGGCGAAGTGATAGACAGGATTCTAGCGCTTCTAAGGCCCATTATAAACATGCACATGGAGGCGCTTTACAAGAAGGGGCTCAGCTATTCGAAAAGTTTTGAAAAACTGCCCAAGAGGGCGCTGCTTGAGATAGGCAACAACATAAACAAGATAGAGGCAAGGAATTACAAGTTCGCGGCGCTGTTCGACTACATATACGTACTCAACCTCTCCCATGCCTACGACCTTCTCAGCACAGAAGGCGTATACCCGTTCCTCAGCTACATGCACTCACTGGAGGAGAGGGAGAAGAAGAGCAGGGCGGTGAAGGGCATACTTTCAAACCCCGATGTACAGAAAGCTATTAGCATCGCAAATGAGATGGAGAGCAACGGCGAGGATCACGGTAAGATCTTCGAGCTTGTAAACATCATAAAGTCTTATTTTTCAGGAAAAAGCGTGATCGTGTTCGCACAGTACCGCTCTACCATAAAAAGGATAGTCGAGGTGCTTGAAAGAAATGGGATACGCGCGCAGGTCTTTGTGGGCAGGGGCGAGGGCGTAACCCAGGAAAAGCAAAAAAAGACTATAGAGGATTTCAGGAACAGGGTTTTCGATGTGCTTGTGGCGACATCCATAGGTGAGGAGGGCCTCGACATACCAAGCGTGGATGTGGTGATATTCTACGAGCCTATACCAAGCGAGATAAGGAATATACAGAGGAAGGGCAGGACTGCCAGAACCAGGTTTGGAAACATAGTAATATTGGTTGCGAGGGGTACGAAAGACGAGGCGTACCTGCTCGTGTCAAGGCTGAAGGAGAACAGGATGAAGGAGCTTATTACAAAGATAAAAAACAACATAGAGATAAAGCACGGGTCCGCCAGGCCACAGGGGCAGGCGGTATTGTAGGTGCGTATAAACAAATTTATAAATAACGCTTTAATAATCGTATTGAGGCGACTGTGTGATAAGCGTAAATATCGCATTCATGTTCCTTGCCGGCATAGTCTTCCTTGGGTTTATAGTAACTGCGCTATTCAACAAGTTCAAAACTACTAGCGTTCTGCCTTTGATGATTATAGGATTGATCGTAGGGCCGCTCCTGAAACTTGTAAACTCTGGGCCGGGAAGCGCTATTTCACAGCTCAGCCCGTATGTCACCGCACTGACAGTTTCGTTTGTGCTGTTCGACGTTGGTATAAACATAGATTATGACACTCTGAAGAGGGTGCTGCCCAGGGCTACGGGATTTATGACACTTGTTGTGCTTGTAAGCGCGTTTGCGGCAGCAGTGGTGGCGTACTACGCATTTGGATGGGGTTTGCTTGGCTCGCTTGTATTTGGATTTGCAATTGCTGGACCAAGCAGCATAATCGTGCCCACACTCGTCAAGTCGGTGAAGCTTCCAAGGGACCTCAAAACCTCGCTGCTTTATGAAGGCATAGCTACAGATTCCTTTCAGCTTATAATACCAATAATACTGCTTGGCATAATGGCTTCTGGAAGTATAAATGCGGCTAGCGCTGCATCTACACTCGTTACCCAGGTGTTGTCTTCGATAGCGCTGGGATTCATATCCGCGCTGTTCTGGATATATATGCTAGGTAGGTTCAGGGAGCAGAGCAGGGAGTATAGCTGGATGCTTACTATAGCAATGGTAATCGCTACATACGGCATAGCCCAGGAATTCGGTATGAACGGCGCTGTAACAATATTCGTATTCGGAGTTTCATTTGCCAATATGGGCATAGTAAGTGCTATGGGCAAAGGTAGGCGAAAGTTCATGGGCCTCGCAGGCCTTATTCAAAAGCAGGATATAGACCACATCAAAAGGTACCAGCGCGAGATAACATTCTTCGCGAGCAGTTTCTTTTTTGTATACATAGGTATGCTGTTCGAAATAACGGGATCATCTAACCTGCTGTATATAACCGCGATAGGCATAGCCGTTGCGATAGTACTGCTTGTTATAAGGGCGCTATTTGCAGGACTACTTGGAAAGTTCATGAACAGGGCTAAGAAATTAGAATACAGTTTTGAGAAGCGTATAGTTGCGGCAAATATCGGGAGGGGGCTTTCACCAGCGATAGTAGCAACGCTGCCATTTACCATGGGCATAGTGCTGCCGGGATTCCTTGACGAGGTTTTCATGGTTATACTGCTTACAAATATAGTTTCTACGATAGGCATATTTATGATTTACAACATGGCGGAGCGTACAAAAGAGCTGAGAGCTACAGAAGGCACCAGTCGCAAAAGGAAGCCGCAAAGTCATAAGGAACAGGTGTAAATATGGTGCAGAGGTACAACAAAGGTGCAAGGAGTGAGAGGGAGCTGCTTGCCTTTTTCCATTCCAAGAATTTCTCTGTAATGAGGTCTGCGGGAAGCGGTGTCAACTCAATAAGCCCTGATATTATAACCTTTAGAAATAAAAAGGGCTTTGCCTTCGAATGCAAAGCATGGAATGGCACAAGCGTTTCTATACCCATCGACAAATTCGAGTCGCTAAAAGCGTGGGAGCAGAACACAGGCATGGATACATTCATAGCATGGAGGATAAATGGCGAGGGGTGGTTCTTTATAAGATTAGACGAGCTCTCTAAAGCGCAGTCAAATTATACAATAACAAGAAAACGCGCGTTTGATATAAACAGGAAAATAGAGGACCTGTTCAACTACAATGCAAATAGTTAGAATAAATACTAAAATAAAAAGTACAAGAAGATTAATAAACAAAACAAAAAAAACACGCAGAGACTTTATTATTATTCGTCGTCGTCGCCGTCGTCGCCGTCTTCATCATCATCTGGGTAGTAGTCTTCGTCGTCGTCTGCGTCGTCGTCTTCGTCGTCGCTCTTGTCCTTATCCTTCTCTTCGAACATAGGTACTTTTGGCATCATCCCACCAAATATTATCCTTCTGCCCAACCGTCCATTTTAGGAGCAGGCACTGGGCTAATAGCACTTATAAACCGAACAATATAAATATTTTTCTGTGATCTCCAACGCACAGCCGGCAGGATGCTACATGCAATTATTGCCATTAGAATTGCAGATTACAAAGAGACGAATAATTGGGATATGAACGGGCCAGAGGCGGAATATTTTTAGCTTTAACGCTTTCTAATATTAATGTTATTTATTATATTCGATTGGCTATGGCAGATTATTAGATTATAATCATGAAGCCATTACAGACAGCATGTCTTGCCGCCTGGGGGCTTAGCAGCCTGCTTTAGTCTGCTTCTAAGTAGGGCAGAAATCGGTTGCAAAGCGTAAGGAATAAGTATATAATAGTTCAAGATACAAGGTATTACAACTTTCATATTAATCTATCGGTGAATTGAATGGCAGTACAAAAACCACACCTGAATTTGATCTTTATAGGGCACGTAGACCACGGAAAGTCTACCACAGTCGGAAGGCTCATGTTTGAGACAGGAGCTATATCCGATAGGGACATGGAGAAGTACAGGGAGCTTGCAAAGCAGTACAATAAGCCAACCTTCGAATTTGCGTTTGTAATGGATGCGCAGAAGGAGGAAAGGGAAAGGGGTATTACTATAGACATAGCACACAAAGAGTTCCAGACTCCGAAGTACTACTTTACGATTATAGACGCGCCAGGCCACAAAGACTTCGTAAAAAACATGATAACAGGATCGAGCCAGGCTGATGCGGCCGTGCTGGTAATAGGCGCACCTGAAGGAATAGGTAAGCAGACGAGGGAGCATGCAATACTTGCAAATGTGCTTGGTATAGATCAGATGATAATAGGAATAAACAAGATGGATGCTGTAAATTATGACAAGCAGAAGTATGAGGAGATAAAGAAGCAGATGACAGACATCATGAAATCGTTTGGATACAAAGGCATGGATAGCCTGTTGTTTGTACCGTATTCGGCAATGACAGGAGATAACGTGTCAAAGAAATCTGATAAGATGAGCTGGTATTCAGGCCCAACACTCCTCGAGGCGCTTGACACGCTGAAGGAACCAAGCAGGCCTACAGAAAAGCCGCTCAGGCTTCCTATAGAGGACGTATATAGCATCTCAGGATTTGGAACTGTGCCGGTAGGCAGAGTAGAGACCGGAATATTGAAGCCCAATGACCAGATAATAATAATGCCATCAGGCATAAAAACAGAGGTAAAGAGCATAGAGATGCACCACCAGTCGCTTCAGCAGGCAATACCAGGAGACAACGTTGGATTTAACATCAAGAACGTGGATAAAAAGGATATAAAGAGGGGAGATGTGGTAGGACCCGTAAGTAACCCGCCTTCAGTAGCCTCTGAATTTACAGCGCTGATAATAGTGCTCCAACATCCTAATGTGATAGCAAGAGGCTATACGCCGGTATTCCACATACATACGGCCCAGGTCGCATGCACTATAACTGACATACTTGAAAAGAAGGATCCGAAGACCGGTCAGACTATTGAGACGAACCCTGACACCATAAAGACAGGCGATGCAGCAGTGGTAAAGATAAAGCCCACAAAGCCGATAGCCGTGGAGAAGTACAGTGATTTCCCGCAGCTGGGCAGGTTTGCGATAAGGGACATGGGGGAAACAATAGGCGCAGGCAGGATAATAGATATTGTACCTTTGCAGAAATAATGATAAAATTAGACAGGAAGGTTGAATGTCTACAGCAACAATAAAATTTGCAAGCCTCAATGCGGCTGACGTTGACAATATAATACGCCAGATAAAGACAATAGCCGCATCCCTCGATGTGCAATGCAAAGGACCTGTGCCCTTGCCCACCAGGATTATATCACACACGACAAGAAAAACACCATGCGGCACCGGAAGCGATACCTACGAGAGATGGCAGATAAGGGTGCATAAGAGGCTAATAAAGATTGTAAATGTAAGCGAGCATGCACTTAGGCAGATCCTTAGGATACCTGTGCCAGATACCGTACAGATAGAGATAATCCTTACCTGATTCTTTTTTTATTTTACATTTATATTTAGTTTATCTTTTTCGTAGTTTCTCGCAGATGTAGAGTTGCAGATTTATATTGTATTATGCTCAGGCCATGCGGCTGCGGCTTGACCATCAATGCACAATTACGGAGAATCCACCCGCGGGAAGCTGTTGGATTATGCTATCCAAGTCGTCTACACCAAGCGCCTTGGAGATACGCTTGGCGGCATCAGATTTCTTTTCCTTGCCTATGCCGAGCTCTACAAACTTTGAGGCAATACCTGATGCATGGAGCTTTTCAACTGTAAGCATAGGCACAACTTTTAGTTTGCCGCCTTCGCTAAACGCTGCAAGACCGAGCTCTGTGCCGCGGTACCACTCCCGCTCTCCGCTGAGGAGGAAGCTGCCTGTTCCGAGGGAGCCCTTGCTTGTGGACTTGCTGACCTGCCCCCTTCTCATCGCATATACATCCACGCTGCTTAACCCCGCCTTCCAAGCACTGGAATAACTTGCCGCAAACTGCGCCGCTTCTAGCTTGGCGGTATCGCTTGCAGAGACGCCGCCTTTGAGCACCACTACAGAGGCCCCGAATATATCAGCATGGAAAAAAAGATCACCTTCATCGAAATACTTGGAGTTCAAAACTTCATTCTGCTGTGCATCCCTGCCACCTATGGCGAGTGCACCGCTGCTTGTGAAAAACCAATGAAATTTCTCATACCATTCTTTTTTCTGGCGGATCGATGGTGCAGTAACGGCTTTGCCTGGGGCAGTGGCAGTAAGGATGCTTTTTTCTAGCTTTGCCTCGAGGTCGGCTATCGTTTTTTCTATCCCGAGTCTTTTCTGCTCGAGTTTTTTTGCCTTTGTATAATAGTCGCCGGCATTCTCCTGCGGACTTTTTGTAAAATCTATCTTTATTTCCATGGCACCGCCACATGTGCGCAGAGTTGCGACGAATTTTACACTAATCCACTTCGGGGCAACCGACTTAGATAAGAGAAAGCGTTCCTGTTATTATCAGGGATATTATTATCGCAAGTATAAGCCCCAGCACCCCTATGATCAGTATGCCTAGCAGTATAATCTTTGCGCTCTTGTTGAGCTCTTCGGTTGAGGGCTTATAGCTTATACTTATTATACGCTTTGAATCGTTGTAAAAGTTCTTAAACGAACTGATTATATTGAAGTTCATAGATGCACCATACATATTTAGAATATTCAAGAATAGATGCATGAAAAAGATATATAAAACGAACGCCACACCATTATACAGCTATAGCAATCAACACCGCCTGGTTTTTGGCATGAATAAAAAAAAGAAGGCAACAGCACGGGCAGCCAAAGCAGAGAAGCTGAGGTATGCAGCGGTAGTTATACACTACGGAGAGATAGGCGTAAAAGGAAAGAACAGGGGGAGATTCGTAAGCAGGCTTTACAGAAACATAGAAGCATCGGTCTCGGGTGAAAAATATGAGAGGCTCGAAAACAGCTACGACAGGATAATTCTGCATCTTGCAGAGGATTCGAATCTTGAGAGTATAGCTAACAGGCTCAAGCATGTGTTTGGGATTGCATGGTTTGCACCGGTGCTAATGGTAAAAAATGATAGGAAGGAGATTATAAAGACAGCGATTCGACTTTCTAAGGCTTCCAATCTCGGAGCGGTTAAGGTAGTACCTCACAGGAGCGACAAAAGCCTGGGCTTTACTTCGCAGGAGCTGGTTAGGGATTTTATAGAAGCGGCCAAAAGAGCGGGTGTCGTTGCTGACAAAGATGCGCCGCATTCAATACTTATAAACGTGTCAAGGAATGGTACATTCATAAACCTTGACAAGATAAAAGGGTTGGGAGGTCTGCCTGTAGGCTCTTCGGGCAAGGCAGTAGTGCTGATGTCAGGAGGAATAGATTCACCGGTCGCGGCATACTTTGCCATGAAGAGGGGCCTGGAACCCGTATTTCTCCACGTGCATGCCTTTTCAGACCCGAATGAGGCGATAGCTTCAGAAAAGATAAAAGGCTTAGTCGGCGTGCTTGCCGAGTATGCTGCAATACCGAAAGGGGGCAGGCCTAGGGTATACTACGTGCCTGGGCATATATTCCTTTCATACGCGTCACAGGAAAGGACAAGGTATGAGCTGGTGCTATTCAAAAAGTTCCTTTACAGGATAGCAGAAAAGATAGCTAGGATTGAAGGTGCAGGGGCGATAGTTACAGGCGACAGCCTTGGCCAGGTTGCCTCGCAGACGCTTACAAACCTTGCATCAAGCAGCAACGGCATAAAAACGCTGCTGCTCAGGCCGCTTATAGGATTTGACAAAAACGAGATAGTAGAATTTGCCAAAAAGATAGGCACGTATGAGTTGTCTCTCATGCCGTACAGGGATGTGTGCTCTATAAGCAGCAGGAACCCGAAAACATATTCAGATCCGAAGGTGATAGACCAGATATACAAAAGGGCTATACTAAAGAAGGCGGAGAGCGAAACGATGAGAAGGGTTGCAATAGCGTAAGGCAGATTTGAACCAGACAAAGCTAAATATTTTTCCTTCCTTATACAGTTTGTGATTTAATGCCTGAAAAGAAGAATGTAATTGTTATAGATCCGGAAATGCAATACGAGAGGATGTTGCACTACAGGGAAAAACACTCAGGTTGGCAGATATTCAGGAGCATATACTGGGGAATATATGTATTTATAATCGGCATACTCCTGATAACACGCGTGCCTACACCGCTATCGATAACGAGATTTTTCGGGTGGTCGATAACCCTGCTAGCACTGTTTGTGATTGTTTACGGGTTCAGCGTTTCTCTGCACTACAAGCTGATGAAGAGGTACGCATGAATCCTGTTTTTATTTTATTTTATTTTCCCTAATCTAATCTGATTCATGCACAGTGCACACTCATTGCAGCCTATACGCTTCTGGCTTAAGTTGCTGGTGACATCTTCCAACAAAGCGGGTTCAGGCGAAAGCAATAAATAGGTGCATGAAAAAATGATAACGTCTTGGAGCTTTGCTTTTCTTGACAGGAATTTGAAAGCGGCGGTGTTTTAGCTTTTGCCTTCGTGAATAGAATAAATAGAGCTGATAGCGTATACAAAACATAGAATGGAGTAGTTTGGATGAATATACCGAATATCTACAACAGCAAGAACTACAAGTACTATGCAGCTGTGCCTATAATTCTGCTTATTGCAAGCCTGTTCTTTCTAGGCTCTATACACCTGGACTCTTCGCTTAAGGGAGGTGTAAGCATACAGCTACAGACAAATTCAAGCACAGCAAATATAAGGGCGCTCAGTGCCGCAATAGACAGCAGGATACCTGGTGCGGAAGCGAGTGTAAGCAGGTCGCCTGGAGGTATATCTGTACTTATAGCAGAAAATACAAGCGTAGCAACGGCATTCAACTACCTGCTTAACATATACGGGCTTTACAGCAACTACACAAACGAGGCAGTGCTGCTTGCAAGCTATCAAAATGAGCTTTCATCACAGCCGAACAATGCTACTCTGCGTTCGCTAATAACCTCCGCTGAAAACAACGAGACAAGGTACACGCAGCTGATGGCGGCTGCGTTTTCCTCAGAGCTTAGTTCGCTGGGCGGCTTATACAACAGCTCAGATGCCGCATACAATTCCAGCAGTGCAATCAGTATTGTAAATGCGGCAAAAAACGCTTATACAGATGCATCGTCCAACTACGAGAGCCGTGTGCTGTCTACGCTCCACCAGCTGATACCTTTCTCTTCTTACTCGTACCAGGACGTAACACCCACACTCGGCAGCTTCTTCCTAAGACAGATGAAAGATATACTCATAGTTTCATTCATACTCATAGGCATAGCGGTGTTCTTCATATTCCGGTCCATAATACCACCGCTTGCCGCAATCTTTGGGGCAGCAAACGACATAATAATAGCGCTCGGGGGCATGGGCCTATTCGGCATACCGCTGGGCATCGCCTCGATAGGAGGGCTGCTCATGCTCATAGGCTACTCCATAGACACGGAGCTTCTCTCTTCGATAAGGATACTTAAGAGAGGGGAGGAAACACCGCAGGAGAGGGCCTTTGGCGCTATGAAGACAGGAACAACGATGACTTTTGCCGCGATAATAACCTTCACTATACTGCTGGTAATGTCGTATGAGACCTTTATACCTACTTACTTCGAGATATCGGGAGTAGTGCTTATAGGGTTGATTGCTGACCTTGCCACGACATGGCTTGGCAATGTACCTCTGATACTGTGGTACAAACTTAAAAGGGTAGATAAAGTTGGCTAATGCAAAGAGCTACCTTAAGGACAGAAGGATCATAGTGCTCATACTCATATTCATACTTCTGGCAGGGCTTGATGCGTATACGCAACTGTACAAGGGCGGCCTTCATTTCGGAATAGAGTTTATAGGAGGCACACAGATACCAATAACCCTAGAGCACGGAGTTAATGCTACTGAAATGAGCAGTATAATCTCAACGCTGGAACAGAGGGTATCAACATTCGGACTTAGGCAGGTCACAGTGGAGGGCATAGGCAACTCCACGATATATGTAACGATACCTTCCTCAAACAGCAGCGACATAAACCAGACTATAGGCATAATAGAGAGCCAGGGTAACTTCCAAGGCATAGTAAACGGCAGGGAGGCGATCAATGGCAGCGGGATATTGAAGGGCAGCATAGGAGAAGTGCCCCCGCAGCTCATCAACAATACAACAACCTGGACGGTAACGTTTTATGTTACAGATACAGCGGCCAAGACCTTCGCAAAAGTCGTGTTAGGACAGGGAAACAAACCCCTATACATGTTCCTTGACAGACCGACTTCTGCTATGCTGCTAATAAACGGCTCGGAACTGGGCAATACCTCGCTGGGCCTCTCTGCGGCGCAGGAGCTCAACGAAATGCAGGCAGTGCTCACGCTGGGCAATAGTACCATACCTGTAATCGCAGTGTACAACACAAACTCGAGCATAAGGAATGCAGAGTCGCTGCTTAAAAGCAAGGCGGGGGTATACAAAGAAGTAATAGCAGCAAGCAACCTCAACCGCACGCTCATAGACGTCGCAAGAAGCTACAATTATACGGTCAAGCTCGAGAGCAAAGCAAACATGACTCCAGAATTGACCACGAGCAGCAACGGCACCATAATTCAGTCCTGGCCTGCCGTAGGGCTGCTTAGCGCACCAATACTCAACCCCGCCATAACTAACGGCAGCATAGATAGCAGCTATGAGATATCAGGCATAGCTCCTACAACCCTGCCGAAGAGCGCACAGCTCGCATATGCGCAGACGCAGACTAAAACGATAGCCAGCATACTCAGCGGCGGAGCGCTGCCTATAAGTATAGTTGTAGGTACACCGGCGCCAATACCGCCGACACTTGCGAAGCACTCGCTCGGCATAAGCGCTATAATACTGCTGGTAGCGGTGGTCGCGATATCGCTATTCATAACGCTCAGATACAGGAAAGCATTTCTTGTAGTCCCTATACTGATAACTACACTAATGGAGCTTTTCGTAATAGTGTCTATAATAGGCCTTGTTGGCACAATAGACCTGTCTGCAGTTGCGGGCATGATAGCTGTTGTAGGTACGGGAGTGGATGCACAGATAATAATAACAGACGAGGTACTGGCAAAGAGAGGAGTCCAGGCAACCGCCAAAACACTTTTAGGCAATGCGTTTTATATAGTCTGGGCTGATGCGCTGCTCCTCATTGTTGCTATGTTGCCGCTCTTCTTTTCGACCTCGCTTGTTGAGGTGATAGGCTTTTCGGAATCCACGATAATAGGTGCACTGCTAGGCGTGCTAATAACAAGGCCGGCATATGGTGCTATAATAGAAAAACATTACGGAGGTTGAGCGCATCGTGCTTAGCTTCATGGGAGGGAAACTAGTGCATTCTAAAAGAGAAGGTAGGAGAGTAGATGAAATATTGCCCTATATGCAACACATCAAGCAACGACTCTGAATTCGTAGGGGAGCTGTGCCTGGCATGCTTCATGAAACTGAGATCTAAGAAACTGCCGGGTAAAATGAATTTGATGGTGTGCAAGAGATGTGGGCGCATAAAGACACCGCAGGGATACAGCAACGAAAATAAAAACGCGCTACAGGCTGTTGTAGAAAAGGAGTTGAAGAGCAAGAATGCAACCGTAAAGTTCAAGCGTATGGAAAATGAGGGTAAAGAGGCCGAGGTAGAGTTTAAAGTGGAGGCGGAGGGCAGAGCAATCGTCATAGATAAGAAAGTAGAAGTCAAGGTATTGTATACTATTTGCGACACATGCTACAAGAAGGCGTCGGGATATTACGAAGCGGTTGTGCAGTTGAGGGGCGACGCTAGGAGCGTGCAGAAGGTTTCGGAACATCTTGAAAGGTTTCTAGAAAAGGGAGGTGCGTTCGTGGCAAAAAGGGAGGAGCACGCATACGGCGTCGATATATACACCAGCGACAAAAGAGCGACTGAAATGTTTCTTGACAGAAATAGGATCGCGTCAAAAAAGAGCTATACTCTTTACAGTTCCAGAAACGGCAAAAATATTTACAGGCATATATACAGTGTGCAACTCGATTGAATTGATGACATACTCCAGCACGGCCCCATATAAAAATTTCTAAATCCCAAAAACCCTGATAAAAAGATTCCACTACAAAAAAAATGATTATGTAGCGGAGATGTATACGCAGGGCAAAGATGAATCAGAGGGGCAGGAATTCTGGGCACTAACATTGACCAAATAAGTACCAGACTGTGAAAGCTGCTCCATATACCCACTCACATTCACAGGAGTATATGCTGTTACGTAGCTAAGGCCCGCATTGGTACTCACTTCGAAGATTATCTCGTGGCCGATGCCGTTGCTAAGACTTCCAACGAATATTCCGCGCACATCTGGCGGCACGTCTATCAAGGTGAGTTGTTTTGCTGGAAAGCCCTGCGAACCAACTGATGTTGCCACACTTGCGAGTTTGCTGGCTGCGGCCTGGGCCTCTGTAGATGAAAGCGTAGAAGTGGACGAAGAAATCTGTATAAAAGCAAGCACCACGATAGGCAAAAGAATTATGAGCCCGAAAGAGAGGGTTATCAGCAGCTCTAGGCTTGACTGCGCTTTTCTGTTATGGCCATGCATCGCAACCGAATTAATTTTATGCAGCAATTTCATCATCAGAAACTGGGGCAGATTTGCTGAATATGATTCGCTTCTCTTTATATTTAATTACTTTGTTCTTTAGGGTTGAAAGAAGCGAGGCAAGCGCCCTATCTAACTTCTCTCCATATATGTGCATGGTGATAGTGCCGTACTTATCTATGGAAAGGCGTGCCTGAAGTTCGTATGACTTTGTTTTTATCCTCTTTATATGCAACGTTATATAATTTACTTTTATGTTTTTCATCTTTTCAAGCTTGTTCACGAAAGTGTTGAGGGTCTCGCGCAGGTCATCCTCATATTCATAAGTATAATTGTCAAGCCCGGATATGAACACTTTTCTCTCCGATATCTGCCTTTTTGCCACTAGGCTTTCCAATATATCGAACACAGTAAGCATTCCGACAGGTTTGCCGCCGCTTTGCACCAGCACAGAGGATATGGAGCGCTCCACCATCTGGCGGGCTGCCTCTGCAAGATCAGAACTCGCGTCTATGGTGACAGGATTTCTCTCAACAACTTCCATTATCCTTATGTTTGAAGGTGAATATCTCTTCGTTTTCATTTCTGGCAGCCGCTCTCCAGTAACAGAATACTTTAATGAAAGGTCGTGGTTTGTAAGAAGGCCCATAAATCTGCCTTCATCGATTACCAAAAGCCGGTTAACCTTATTTTCCCGCATCGCTGCTTTGGCTTGGGAGAGGCTGGCGCCTGAATCTATCGCTATGACGGGGCTTGACATGGCCTCTTCAGCCTTCATACCTTTAAGCACCTGCAGTGAAAGCAGAATCTTGAGAAGGGTCATTCTTGTAAGCACTCCGCGTATTTTGCCGTTTCTAACGTAAGGAAGCGCCTTTCTGCGTGTCTTATAAAAGTAGTAGATTAGGTCATCGATCGAGGTGGAATCGTTTATTTGCGGTGTTTTTTCTGCGTACTTAAGTGCGTTTGAATTCTTCAGGTTCAGGCCTTTCTGGCGCGAGAGCGAACGGGAATCGATTATGCCTGTATATTCGCCGTTCCTTGTTATTACAACGGCTTCATATTTTTCCAGCAGTGGCATTACTTTAGTTACCGGGGTCTTGTAATCAAGTAGTACAGTATCTGACACGAGCTCAGAGATCAAACTGCTTTTTTCTTCCATATTCCCACTTTTTATATTTACTTCCAGCCTTTGGTAATGGCATTTACCTACAAACGCAAGTCTGACTTACCGTGGCCGATCTAATTATAAGGTTTCTACTTGTTTATTTATTACGTTGTATATTTATTATTTATCTTGCTTTGTGTATAAGTGCATTGACATGCATCGCCAGGAGTTTTAGTAAAGCGTATCATGCCGCCATAATCCAAGGGTCTATTATAGGAATATGGTAGCTAGTGGGGTTTTTATATTCTACGTATCAAAATAAAATGTGTGATATTATGGAAGCCTATTGTATGAAATGCAAGCAGAAGAGGGAGATGAAGGATGCTAAAGAAGTAACGATGAAGAACGGCAAGAAAGCGTTCGAGGGAGTATGCCCTGTATGTGGTACCAAGATGTTCAAGATAGGAGGCAAATGACCCTGGGAGGAGATAATTCCTCTCATTCTGATTTTACTGCAAAACTCAAGTGTGTATGCTTTTCACGCAAGCACATCTATTGTGTATGCATAAATATGAAAACTCCAAAAACAGGGTTATTTTCTCTCTTTTTGGCGATATAAATTAGGAGCATTGAAAGAACATTTCCATGATTAGATATAAATTTCAACACCCTATATAAACACCCAAAAGAAAGGTTATTTAAATATTCATGTGCTATATAAAACATAAATGGTGGAATTTATGAAACCTCAAAAAAATAGTCCTACGCCAGACGAGGTAATTGTAGACCTTTTGAATGGAGAAAATAAATATGATATTATAAAACCAAAACAGCTGAGATGTTGCCAAGATACACGCGACCATCATTCATTCTAGCCTGTTCTCAATAATTGATTATGGCAATTTAGAATGTATGAGTACTACTTATCATTGCTGAGAGAGCCACCTTATTATAAAAGAGTATTAGATAAATTATGTATAGACACAGAAAATGTCTTTCCTTGGATATATTCTAAAGCTACTAAAAATAGGATAGCGGGGTGGAAACTACATATCTCTGCCACCCCTCAAAATTTTGTCGAATTATTAAAGCAAGTTTTACCTCTTCTTAAAGACTATAATGTTCCGTTTAAAGTAATTTCTGGTCCGAGAAAACTTGCGGCGCTAAATATAGGATTCTTTGGTGCTATTCAGGTTGGCAAATGCATCACAATATACCCAGATTCTACTAATGAAGCTATCATGCTTGCAAAAAAGCTATTAGAGATTACAAAGTCCTTTTCTGGGCCCGACATACTCACTGATATAAAATTAGGCAATATTCTATTTGCAAGATATGGGGCAATAAAACCTCATATTGTCAGAGATTATAATGGTAATGAGGTTCCATTGATAAAACCCATTACAGGTAAAGGTAAAGTTCCAGATGAATATCATATTCCTTATTTAGTTGAAGATAGATTAAATCCATTTAGGTCTTTTTTACAGAGCAACATTAAGAATTCTGATTTTTCATCTCATTATATAATAGAAAAGGT
>OGCG01000045.1_pt1 | contig 83456 bp, 72 predicted proteins | sample 1570061 | NCBI WGS metagenome assembly OGCG01 (sample SAMN06268698, study PRJEB24515) | hot springs metagenome | isolation source: Joseph's Coat, Yellowstone National Park, Washington, USA | place: USA:Joseph's Coat, Yellowstone National Park, Washington, USA
GCTGCTGGCCGCCCGCCTGCGTTGTCGCTTCCTGGATTCGGACGCCATCATCGTGCGTCAGACCGGGGTGAATATCCCCACGATTTTCGCCATCGAGGGGGAATCGGGCTTTCGCGCGCGGGAGCACAAGGTCCTCGTGGAACTGTCCCAAAGTGACGAGCGCTTTGTGCTGGCCACCGGCGGCGGCGCCGTTTTGCTACCCGAAAACCGCCCTCTTTTGCGGAGTATCGGTGAAGTCATTCATCTGGACATCAGTATCGACGAGCAGTTGAAACGCATCCGCCACGACCGCAACCGGCCCCTGCTGCAGGTGGACGATCTCCCCACCCGCCTTGCGGAACTGGCGCAGGCACGCGCGCCCCTGTACCGCGAGGTGGCGCACTGGCGAGTGTTCAGCGATGGTCTGCGCGCCGATCAGGTCCTGAACCGGATCCTGCGGCACCGGCGTGAGCGCGCGCGATCGCCATCGGGATCCACACCGCGTCGGTAAATCCGTGCCCGGACTTGCCAGTGAAGCGGGGAAGCCTAACAATGACGGGAATCCATCATCCGTGAGTTTTCCATGCCCAGCCTGCACGTCGACCTCGGCCCGCGCTCTTACCCCATCCACATCGGTTCTGGCCTCCTGGCGGACGCCGAGCTCTTCCTGCCCCACTGCAATTCCGGGCCAGTCGCCATCTTCAGCGACGATCGCGTCGCCGCGCTGCACCTTCCTGCCCTGCGTCGAACGCTGACGGAGGCGGGCAAGCCCTTCATCGAGGTGATCGTCCCCGCAGGGGAGGAGAGCAAAAGCCTGCAGCAGGTGGAATCCGTCTGCGGTCGGCTGCTGGAAGCCGGCTTCGGCCGCGACAGCACCCTGTTTGCCCTGGGCGGTGGCGTGATCGGGGATCTGGGCGGCTTCGTCGCCGCCATCTATCAGCGGGGTATTCCCTTCCTGCAGATACCCACGACGCTGCTGGCCATGGTGGACTCTTCCGTGGGCGGCAAGACGGGCGTCAATCACGCCCTTGGCAAGAACATGATCGGGGCGTTCTATCAGCCGCGCGCCGTCGTTGCCGACCTGGACACCCTGGATACCCTGCCGGAGCGGGAGTTTCGCTCCGGTCTGGCGGAGGTGATCAAGTACGGACTCATCAGCGATCCCGGTTTCTTTGCCTGGCTCGAGGAGCACCTGGACGCCGTGCTGGCAGAGGACTCGGACGCCCTGAGCCACGTCATCGCCACCTCGTGCAAGGACAAGGCCGAGGTGGTGGCGCGCGACGAACAAGAAGCGGGACGGCGCGCCATCCTCAATTTTGGTCACACCTTTGGCCACGCCATCGAAGCCGCCAGCGGCTACGGCCACTACCTGCACGGGGAGGCCGTGGCCATCGGCATGATCATGGCCGCCGATCTGTCCCGGCGACTGGATCTGCTGCGCGAGAGTGAACAGCAACGGATCTACCAGATCGTCAAGGGGGCTGGGCTGCCTACCCTTTGTCCACGCCTGCCGGCGGAGGAATATCTGCGCTACATGCGCGTGGACAAGAAGGCCAAGGGGGGGCAGATCCGCTTCATTCTCCTGCGCGGGATCGGTGCCGCCACCATCACCGGCGATGTGCCGCAGGCGGCCCTGATTCAGACCCTCAACGCCTTCATGGAGCCCTGACATGTCCGCCCGCAACCAGTCCACCACCGAGATCGCCGAGGAAATGGAGCAGCGCCTGCGTATGAACCCGCAAGGCTGTCGGCGCATCGGCAATTTTGGCTTCATAGAGCTCGAGGACAGTTGGGGCGACGAGGCCACCATTCTCAACACCGCCCGAATCAGCACCACCAACAATCGCCTGCATTCCGTGGCGGATTTCAGCGATCGCGACCGCCGCCTGCTCTATCAGCTGCTGCGCGATCAGCACGGCACGCCCTTCGAGACCGTCTATTTTCGCTTCCGCTTCATCGCACCCATCTTCGTGCTGCGGCAATGGGTCAAACACCGCATGTCCAGCTGGAACGAGTTCTCCATGCGTTATCGCAAGCCCATCTCCGAAGCCTATGTGCCGGACCTTGCGGCGCGTAGCGTGGACGGTTTTGCGGTGCTGGATGGCACGGCCATGGCCGAGTACAGTGCCCTGATGGAGCAGCTTTTCCAGTGGTACGAGGCCCAGTACGACAAGGCCTGCGCACGCATCGAACTGGCCCGCGCGGAAGGCCTCCTGCCACCCAAGCAGGGCGGCCGCGATCCCTACCGCGGACGGGCGCGTGAACTTTTGCGCAATGTTCTGCCCGTGGCCACCTACTCCGACGTCTACTGGACCGTGAATTTTCGCAGTCTCATGAACTTTTTCCGCCTGCGCCGTAAGCCCGATGCGCAGTACGAGATCCGCGAGTACGCCGATGCCGCCTACGCGCTTTTTGCGGCACGCTATCCCCTTTTGAGCGAGACCATGGAAAGCGTCCTCAGGGAGCAGGAGCAGCATCTCGCGAGCGAGGCGCCGTGAGCACGGATGGTGGGCCCGCGCCGCGGCGGGCGCCCTATGCCGCACGGCCGCAGCCACAGGGAGGGCGACGCTATCGCGAGGAGCCACCCACGGGCGGTCGTAGCGACTACCAGAGGGACCGCGATCGGGTCATCCATTCCACGGCGTTCCGCCGGCTGGAATACAAGACCCAGGTCTTCGTCAACCATGAGGGCGACCTCTACCGGACGCGCCTGACGCACAGTCTGGAGGTGGGCCAGGTGGGCCGCTCGGTGGCGCGCCAGCTCGGCCTGGACGAAGATCTGGTGGAGGCCATCGCCCTCGCCCACGACCTTGGCCACACCCCTTTTGGCCACGCGGGCCAGGATGCGCTCAATGGCTGCATGGGCGACTATGGCGGTTTCGAGCACAACATCCAGTCGCTGCGGGTGGTGGACGTGCTGGAACGGCGCTACGGCGATTTTCCTGGCCTCAACCTGAGCTTTGAGACCCGGGAAGGGATCCTCAAGCACTGCAGCAAGGCACGGGCGGAAAAGCTCGGGGACGTGGGTCGACGCTTTCTGGAGGGCACCCAACCCAGTCTCGAGGCGCAGATCACCAACCTTGCCGACGAAATCGCCTACAACAACCACGACATCGATGACGGCCTGCGCGCTGGCCTCATCGACCTCGAGGAACTCTGTGCGGCCACGCTCTTCGGCGATATTTTTCGCGAAGTCCAGGCGCGTTACCCCCATGCCGACGCCAAGATCCTGCGCCACGAGACGGGTCGCCGACTCATCAATACCTTCATCATGGACCTGGTCCACACGACCCGTGCGCGGGTGGCACAAGCCCAGGTGCAAAACCTGCAGGAATTGCGTGCCCTGTCTGCACCCCTGGCTGCTCACAGCGCGCCCATGGCAGAGTCGATCCGCCAGCTCAAGGCCTTCCTGATGCGCAGACTCTATCGCCACCCCCAGGTTCACCGTCAGGCGGAGAAGGCCAAGCGACTGGTGCGCGACTTGTTCACGGCGTTTTTTAGCGATCCCCGGCTCTTGCCTCTGGACCACCAGGCCCGCCTCTTGGAGGACGACAGCCCTTCCCGACGCGCGCGCGTGGTGGCGGACTACGTGGCCGGCATGACCGACCGCTACGCCATCGCCGAGCACGCCCGGCTTTTCGATCCGCGCTTTGGTACCGATACCCCCTGAGGGCCGGGTATGGAAACCGACGGGCTCCAGTATCGGCGGCGCACCACTCCCATGCCTTCCATCGCGATGTCCTGCCACGCCGGCGTCGACCACCGCTCTACACGCTGCCGTGAACCCTGGGTCAGCCCCTGCGCGCCGGTGTCAGGCCTTGGATGCCTGTCTTGAGCAGGATATACTGATCGACCCTGCGATCATCGTCGCGGGGGTATCCGGCAGCCGGTGAGGACGACGATCATGAGCCTTTACTCCCCCGATTACGAAAAGGATTCTTGCGGTTTTGGCCTCATTGCCCAGATGGACAATCGGGCGAGTCACGCCATCGTCGCCACCGCAGTCCAATCCCTCGCGCGGCTGACCCATCGCGGTGCCGTTGCTGCCGATGGCAAAAGCGGGGACGGCTGCGGTCTGCTGGTGCAGATGCCCCGGGACTTCTTCCGCGCCGTGGTGGCGGAGGAAGGCGGCGCCATCCCCCCGGACTTTGGCGTAGCCCAGATTTTCCTGCCCCAGGACACGACCCGCATCGCCGATTTTCAGGCGAGCTTTGCGACCGAAGCCGGGGATCTTGGCCTCCAGCTCATCCACTGGCGTGCCGTACGCACGGACGACTCGGTCTGCGGGCGCGAAGCCCTGCGCACCCTGCCCTCGGTCTGGCAGGCCTTTATCGGACTACCGGCAGAGGTCGATGGCGCCGAGCAAGAACGCTTGCTCTATCGTTTGCGCCGGCGCGTGGAAAAGCGGTACGCCCAGGATCGGGACATCTTCGTCGTCAGCTGCTCCAGCCAGGTCATCGGCTACAAGGGCATGGTCATGCCGGAACATCTGCCCGATTTTTACCCCGACCTGCGCGACGAGCGCTTCAGTTCCGCTCTGGTCACCTACCACCAGCGCTTTTCCACCAACACCTGGCCGGAGTGGCGGCTGTGTCAACCCTTCCGCATCCTCGCCCACAACGGTGAGCTCAATACGGTACAGGGCAACCGTATCTGGGCGCGGGCCCGGGAATCCCTGCTGCATTCCGAGCTCCTACCCATGGCTGAGGTGCTTCCCGCCGTCGGCGATGGCAGCGACTCCTTCAGCCTCGACAACATGCTGGAGCTCCTGGTACAGGGCGGGATGGATTTCTTCAAGGCCCTGCGCCTGCTGGTGCCACCGGCCTGGCACAACGTCCCGCGCATGGATCCGCGCCTGCGCGCCTTTTACGAATACCAGTCCATGCGCATGGAGCCCTGGGATGGTCCCGCTGGCCTCGTACTCAATACCGGACGGATTGCCGCCTGCGCTCTGGATCGCAATGGCCTGCGTCCGGCGCGCTACGTCATCACCCGCGACCGCGTCATCAATATCGCCTCGGAAGTGGGCGTTTTCCCGTACGACCATCGCGACCTCCTGGTACAAGGACGGGTGGGCCCGGGACAGATGATCGCCGTGGATCTGGAGTCCGGCGAATTTCTGGATAGCCAGGCCATCGATGCCCGGATACAGGATTCCGCTCCCTACGCCGAGTGGCTGCGCGCCCACGCCCGCCACCTCGAAGTGGAGGAAGATCCCGATGTCGTCGCCACCGTGGTGGACGACCTCCTGACCACGGAAAAGGCTTTCGGCGTCACTTTCGAGGAGGAGGATCAGATCATCCGCGTGCTGGCCGAGGGTGGACAGGAGGCCGTCGGCTCCATGGGCGACGATACCCCCATTGCCGTGCTTTCCCGCCAGCCCCGGCACCTCGCGGATTATTTCCGCCAACAGTTCGCGCAGGTGACCAATCCGCCCATCGACCCCTTGCGCGAAGCCTTGGTCATGTCGCTGAACACGGCCATAGGTGCCGAAAGCAATCTCTTCGAGGAGCGCCCAGAGTACGCGCGGCGGCTGGAGGTACACTCGCCCGTGCTCTCGGACGCTGCCTTCCTGGCACTGTTGCAGCAGACGGATCCCGCCTTCCGTAGTCAGACCCTCGATCTGTGCTTTGCATCCGACACCACCCTCGAGGAAGCCGTGCGCACCCTGCGTGCGGCTGCGGTGGCCAGCGTTCGCGAAGGTGTCGTGGTCCTGGTGCTATCCGATGCCAACCTGGGTGCCGATCGCCTCTACATCCCCGCGCTGATGGCCGTGGGTGCCGTGCACCATGCCCTCATAGACGCCGGCTTGCGCAGCCGCTGCAACCTGGTGGTCGCCACGGCCCACGCCCGCGATCCACACCACTTTGCCACCCTCATCGGCTACGGCGCGACGGCGGTCTACCCCTATCTGGCCTATGCCATCATTCGCAGCCTGCGGGAGCGCCACGCCTTCAGCCAACCGGTGACCCTGGCGCAGGCCCTCACGAACTACCGCAAAGGCATCGACAAGGGTCTGTACAAGATTCTCTCGAAAATGGGCATCTCCACCCTCGCCTCGTACCGCAGCAGTCAGCTCTTCGAGGCCCTGGGTCTCGCCCGCGAGGTGGTGGATCTCTGTTTCCCCGGAACCCCCAGCCGCATCGAGGGTGCCGGCTTCGCCGAGTTGGAAGCCGACCTGCGTCGTCTCGTGGCAGACGCCCACAAAGCGCGCAAGGGTCTACCCCTGGGCGGCCTGCTGAAATACGTGAACGGTGGCGAATATCACGCCTACCACCCCGAAGTCGTGCGCAGCCTGCAGGCGGCGGCGCGCTCGGGCCGCTATGAGGACTACCAGGAATTCGCGCGGCTCGTCAACGATCGCCCCGTCACCAATCTGCGGGATCTGCTGGCCATCCGTCCGGGCAAGGCCATTCCTCTGCACGAGGTAGAGCCCATCGAGGCCATCACCCCGCGCTTCGATACCGCCGCCATGTCCCTGGGCGCCCTGTCGCCCGAGGCGCACGAGGCGCTGGCCATCGCCATGAATACCATTGGTGGCCGCTCCAACTCGGGCGAAGGTGGCGAGGATCCTGCGCGCTACCACGACCGGCGCGTGAGCAAGATCAAGCAGATCGCCTCCGGTCGCTTTGGGGTGACCCCCGAGTACGCGGTCAATGCCGAAGAGCTGCAGATCAAGATCGCCCAGGGTGCCAAGCCCGGCGAAGGCGGTCAGCTGCCTGGGCACAAGGTCAGCGGCATCATCGCCCGCCTGCGCTATGCCAAGGAGGGTGTGGCCCTCATCAGTCCGCCGCCCCACCACGACATCTACTCCATTGAAGACCTCGCCCAGTTGATCTTTGACCTGAAGCAGGTCAATCCCGAGGCCTATGTCTCGGTCAAGCTGGTTTCCGAGGCGGGAGTGGGAACCGTGGCCGCGGGGGTCGCCAAGGCCTATGCCGATCGCATCACCATTGCCGGCTACGATGGCGGCACCGGCGCAAGCCCTCTGACCTCGGTCAAGTACGCTGGGGCTCCCTGGGAGCTGGGTCTCGCCGAGACCCAGATCACCCTACGCCGCAATCAGCTGCGTCACCGCGTGCGTCTGCAAGCGGATGGCGGCTTCAAGACCGGCCTCGACGTCGTCAAGGGCGCCCTGCTGGGCGCCGAGAGCTTCGGTTTCGGTACGGCTCCCATGATCGTGTTGGGCTGCAAGTACCTGCGCATCTGTCACCTCAACAATTGTGCCACCGGCGTTGCCACCCAGGACGAGAAGCTGCGCAAGCACTTCCTTGGACTTCCGGAAATGGTCATTCACTACTTCCGCTTTGTCGCACAGGAGGTGCGAGAGATTCTCGCCTCGCTGGGCATGCGGCGCTTCGACGAGTTGGTGGGACAAAGCCAGCACCTGCAAATCCAAAAGGGGACGACCCCAAAACAGGAAGCTCTGGACCTGCGCCCGCTGCTGGCCAACGCCGAGCTCGTGGATGCCGACGCCCAGGTCTGCACCGCGCCACGCAATCCGCCTTTCGATCGCGGCGAACTGGCCGAAAAGATCTTGTTGGATGCGGCTCCCGCCATCGATGGACGCATCGCGACGCGCCTGCACTACCCCATCGACAACACCCAACGCAGCATTGGCGCCCGCCTTGCCGGTGAAATAGCGCGCCGTTACGGCAACAGCGGCCTCCCGGAAGGCTGTCTCGAGATCGATTTCCACGGTACGGCGGGCCAGTCCTTCGGGGCCTTCCTGGTGCCGGGCGTGACCCTGAATCTGCGCGGTGACGCCAACGATTACGTGGGCAAGGCCATGCACGGCGGGCGCATCGTCATCGCTCCGCCCGAGGGGGTGCACTATGCCTCGGAAGCGTCGGCCATCATCGGCAATACCTGCCTCTACGGTGCCACCGGTGGTGTACTCTACGCCGCAGGGCGGGCGGGCGAGCGCTTTGCCGTGCGCAACTCCGGTGCCACGGCGGTTGTCGAAGGTGCGGGCGATCACGCCTGCGAGTACATGACCGGCGGCCAGATCGTCATTCTCGGGCGGATCGGTCTCAACTTCGGTGCCGGCATGACAGGCGGTCTCGCCTTCGTCTATGACCCATTGCAGCGTTTCCCCGACCAGGTCAACGGCGAACTGATCAACAGCCACCGCATCGATACCGAGGCCATGCGCGGGTACGAGGCCTTGCTGCGTCGCCACGTGGAAAACCACGTCCAGTGGACGCAGAGCCGTTATGCCGCTGCCTTGCTCGCGGACTGGTCCAACTTCCTGCAAGACGTCTGGCTGGTGGTTCCCAAGGCGGCACGCCTCGACGTGCTCCTGGAAGAGGCCAGCTGATGGTCTGCCCGTACCCTTGGTCAAGGTGACCCATGAATAACTTTGCCTTTCTCGAAGATCCCCGTAACGATCCCGAAAAGCTCCCGGTGGAAGAGCGGCGCGAGCTCTTCCGCGAGATCTACAAAAGCTTTGATCTGGCAGGCGCGCAGCTGCAGGCGGACCGTTGCCTGCACTGCGGCAATCCCTACTGCGAGTGGAAGTGCCCAGTACACAACTACATTCCCAACTGGTTGCAGCTCATCGTCGAGAACCGCATCGAGGAAGCGGCAGAGCTGTCCCACAGTACCAACACCCTTCCGGAGATCTGCGGGCGCATCTGCCCACAGGATCGCCTCTGTGAGGGCGCTTGCACCCTCAACGAAGAGTACGGCGCGGTGACCATCGGTCATCTGGAAAAATTCATCACCGAAGAGGCCATCGCCCGCGGCTGGCAGCCAGAAAAACCGCGCCTGCCAGCCAACGGCAAGCGGGTCGCCGTGGTGGGCGCGGGCCCGGCGGGGCTCGGCTGCGCCGACATCCTCAACCGCGCCGGTACGGAGGTGGTGGTCTACGACCGGTATCCGGCCGTGGGTGGGCTGCTGACCTTTGGCATTCCCCCGTTCAAGCTGGAAAAGGAGGTGGTCGCTCGCCGTGCGACGCTGCTCGCCAATATGGGCATTCGTTTCGAATTGGGTGTCGAAGTGGGCCGCGATATCTCCCTCGAACGCCTGTTGGCGGACTTTGACGCGGTCTTCCTGGGCATGGGTACCTATCGCGCCAAGACCGGTAATTTCCCCGGTGAAGATCTCCCGGGCGTCATCAAGGCCCTGGACTACCTCATCGGCAACATCGGTCACTTGATGGCGCTGCCGGATCCCATCCACCCCTACCAGAATCTCGCGGGCAAACGCGTCGTCGTATTGGGCGGTGGCGATACCGCCATGGATTGTGTACGTACCGCCATCCGCCAAGGTGCCACGGCCGTCACCTGTGTCTATCGTCGCGATGAGGCGAACATGCCCGGCTCGCGCCGGGAAGTCACCAATGCGCGCGAGGAAGGTGTCCGCTTCCTATTCAACCGCCAGCCCGTGGAAATCCTGGGGGATGCGTCCGGACCCACCGCCGTGCGGGTCGTCCGAACCCAGCTCAGCGAGCCCGACCGCCACGGTCGACGGCATCCGGAAGAGGTTCCGGGCTCCGACGAGCTGCTTCCCGCCGACGCCGTCATCGTGGCCTTCGGCTTCGATCCCTCGCCACCAGCCTGGTTCTCGGATTTCGACATTCGCCTGGACAAGGCGGGACGGGTCATTACCAATGCCCAGTTCCAGACCAGCAACCCCCGCATCTTCGCCGGTGGCGACATGCGGCGTGGCTCCGATCTCGTCGTCACCGCCGTCGACGAGGGCCGGCGTGCCGCCGAGGGTATTCTGGAATATCTGGGCGTCTGACCATGACCTCCCCGGCACCCGCCAACGATCGCTTCTTGCGGGCCTGCCTGTGCCAGCCTGTGGAGCAGATCCCCATCTGGTTGATGCGTCAGGCTGGGCGCTACCTGCCGGAATATCGGGCAACCCGGGCGCGGGCCAAGGACTTTCTGACCCTGTGCAGCACCCCGGAACTGGCTTGTGAGGTGACCCTGCAGCCCGTTCAGCGCTTTCCCCTGGACGCCGCCATACTGTTTTCCGATATCCTGACCATACCCCACGCCATGGGCATGGACCTACAGTTTCTGGATGGCGAGGGCCCGGTGTTCTCCTCGCCCCTGCGCGACACCAAAGCCATACGCGCCCTGCCCGTCCCCGACCCGGAGACGGAACTGCGCTACGTCATGGATGCTGTGCGCCTGATCCGGCACGAACTTGCCGGCCGCATCCCCCTTATCGGCTTTGCCGGCAGTCCCTGGACGCTGGCCTGCTATATGATCGAGGGACGGGGGAGTCGCGATTTTCAACACATCAAGGCGATGCTCTACAGCGATCCCGAGCTTCTGGAGCAACTGCTGGATACCTTGGTGCGGGCAGTGGCCCAATATCTCAACGCCCAGATTCGCGCAGGTGCCCAGGCGGTAATGCTCTTCGACAGCTGGGGTGGCGCCTTGACCAGCGCTGCCTATCGGCGCTTCTCCCTCAAGCCCATGACCCGGATCATCAGTGCCCTGGAGCGTACCGGCAGCGATGGACAGAAGGTACCGGTGATTCTCTTCACCAAAGGGGGCGGCAATTGGCTGGAAGCCATGGCCGACAGCGGCGCCGATGTGCTGGGTCTGGACTGGACCGTGGACATGGGCGAGGCCCGTCGTCGTCTGGGGCCCGCCTTGGCTTTGCAGGGCAATCTCGATCCCATGGCACTCTACGGCAGTCCCGAACTTCTCGTCCAGGAAACCCAAGCCATCCTGGAGAGCCATGGCCCGCAAGCGGGGCACATCTTCAACCTCGGCCACGGCATAACCCCACAAACCCCCGTCGAGCAAGTGGCACGGCTGGTGGAGACCGTACACAACTGGCGCCCCTAGGGTAAAAGATCCTGGCGTTGGGGTCATTCCCCAACGGGATGAGCTGCTAGGGCTTCGTTCGACGTAGTCAGGCCCCTAACCAACAAAGCAGCACCCCTGGACCGCACGGATCAGCGGTGCAGGTGCACTGCGCGCAAAAGGGTCGGATTCAGGCTCCGTGCCCGCGTCGCCAGGAATTCCAGGCATCGCGCAGGGGGTGACGGCGGGATAGCCCGCGCGAGGAGGACAGGTAGGTTACGGACGCCCCCTGCTCCATGCGCCGCAGGGCCTCGGAAATGGCCGCGTGGGTCTTGCTGGCTAGTTGTCTGCGCCCCAGATCGGCAGCCAAGGGCGGACAGAAGGTCAAGCGCAGGGTCAAGGGTGCCGCGGCAGCCAAACGCCACAGATGCCGCAGCAGACTGTCGTCCCCCACGAAGGGACACAGACGATCGGGCTGACCCGGGCGAAGCGTGTCCTCATAGCGCAGGGCAACGGGCACGGTGGGCACACCCGCCGCCGCCGCAGTCTCGAAGGGCGCACCATAAAACTCGCGCACGATCTTTCCGTCGCTCGTGGTACCCTCCGGGAAAATCAGGACGATGCGACCCCGCTCCAGCACTTTGGTGGCTTCCTTGAGCACCCGCTGACTCGCTCGCGCATCCTGCCGGTCAATGAAAAAGGTACCCAACCATTCGCCCATGAAGCCGAAGAAGGGCCAGGACCGCATTTCCCGCTTGGCAACGAACTGACCTGGCGCGACGCTGGCAAGGGCAAGGATGTCCAGATAGGACACGTGATTTGCGGCAACGAGCACGGGAGCCGTGGGAATTTCCCCCTCCACACGCAAGCGGATGCCAAAAATCCCAAGTACTCGCCGACTCCACCAGCGAAAGGCCGCAAAACCCTGGTTATCCGGCTCCGTCTTGCGCGCATAGGTCCACCACGCCAAGGGGAAGGCAAGAACGAGATAAGCGAGAAGCAGTGGAAGGCGCCAGATACGGCGATACGCCTGGGGCCGGGAGCGTCGCCGTACACGGCCGGGATACGGAATGAGTGTGGGCGCCTGGCGCCGACGTCGGATCATTTCTTCAGGCTGTCGACGGGATCCAGGAAACGTTGCTGGTAGCGGGGCGTGATTAGACTGGCCTCGCACCACACAAAGAGGTCGGAACAATGAAATTGTGGATCCCAGAAAGGCTCGCCGCCAATGCGCACACCAGCGCGCAGATAGCCCTTGAGTAGGCTGGGCAAGGTCGCCGGCGCAGCCGTGGATTGCGGGTCGAACCCGGGCACGGCGCGCAGCGGAAACACCCGTTGCTCCGGTACCGTCAGGTGCTTTTCGAGACTGCGGTAGAGGCTTCCCAGTGCTGCGCCGTCGGTACTGTGGATGCTGGCACAACCCATGAGGTAATCGATATCCCACATGCTCATGGCCTCGGCAAGTCCCGACCAGAGCAAGGCGATGACTGCCCCCTGCCGATAGTCCGGGTGCACGCAGGAGCGGCCCAATTCCAGGATACGCACACCCAGTGCCATCAGGCGCGACAGATCGAATTCCGTCTGCGCGTAGTAGCGCCCGACCTTGTGCACCTGCTCGGGCAGGAAAAGTCGATAGGTACCAACCACCTCCTGACGCTGCTCGTCTTCGACGATGAGGTGCTCGCAATGGGGGTCGTACTCGTCCTGATCGAGGCCAGGAGCACCACTCAACTGGGCGCCATATTCGGCGCTGAAGACGCGATGGCGCAGGCGCTGCGCCGCCTCTACCTCATCCTGATGGCGCGCGAGGTAGAGGCGCAGGGAACGCTCGCCCTTACGGGTAGAAATCTGTGAACCGCTCTGAGACTGGGTGTCGAGCATCGTCGGCTCTCCCTGTGTTATGCAATGACTTTACTATTATGACCCGGAAATATGACAATAGTGCGACATTTTCATGACACTTTGATGACAGTTACCCGGCAAGTGCTTACCCCATAGGATACAGAACTTTTATAGGTAAATTCAAAGCCCACCATCCGTGGCCATCCCCGGGAGGAAAATGGTCACACGATCTCGGCACGCAAAATGGTATGTTCGCGATCGGGGCCCGTGGACACCACCGCCAGGGGACAATTGGCTTGCGCGGCGATGGCCTCCAGGTAGTTGCGGGCATTGCGCGGCAGATCCTCCCAGCGACGCACCCCCGCCGTGGACGTGTCCCAGCCGGGAAAGGTCTCGTAGATGGGCTCGCAGGCCGCCAGGGCCTCGGCCCCGGCCGGGAGATCCTCCTGGGCCACCCCGTCGACCCGATAGCCCGTCGCCATCCGGATCTCGGCCAGACCGTCCAACACATCCAACTTGGTCATGCACAGACCACTGACCCCATTGACGCGACAGGACGCGCGCAGGGCCACAGCGTCAAACCAGCCGCAGCGCCGGGCGCGGCCGGTGGTAGCGCCCACCTCGGCACCCCGTTGCGCCAAGAAATCTCCTGTCTCATCAAAGAGTTCCGTTGGAAACGGCCCGGAGCCCACGCGGGTGGTGTAGGCCTTGGTGATGCCCAGCACATAGCCCAGCTCACCTGGGCCGACGCCGCTTCCCGCCGCTGCCGCCCCGGCCACGGTATTGGACGAGGTGACGTAGGGATAGGTGCCGTGATCGACGTCCAGAAGGGTACCCTGAGCCCCCTCGAAGAGTAAGCGTCCACCCTGGTCCTGTAGGCGACGCAGGCGGCGCGAGACATCCGTGGCCATGGACTTCAGACGGTCGGCATAGCCGAGGTACTGTTCCAGAACTCGGTGAAAATCAACGGGCTCCTGCGCAAAATACTGCTGGAGCACGAAATTATGGTAGTCCAGCGCCTCACCCAGCTTGGCGGCGAAGCGTTCGCGGTGGAAGAGATCGCCCACGCGCAGGGCTCGCCGCGCCACCTTGTCCTCGTACGCCGGGCCGATGCCGCGCCCCGTGGTACCGATCCGCGCCGCCCCCTTGGCCTGCTCCCGCGCCGCATCGATACGCTTGTGATAGGGCAGGATCAGTGGACAGGCATCGGAAATCCAGAGACGCTCCTCGGCATCGTCCACGGCGGCTTTCAGGGTATCGAGCTCGGTGAAGAGGGCCTCGGGATCCAGTACCACGCCATTACCGATGAAGCATTGCACCCCGGGACGCAATATCCCCGAGGGAATGAGGTGCAGAATGGTCTTGCGCGCACCGATGACCAGGGTATGGCCAGCGTTGTTTCCACCTTGGAAACGCACCACGCCCTGACAATGCTCCGTCAACCAGTCCACGATCTTGCCCTTGCCCTCGTCACCCCACTGGGTGCCGATCACCACGATATTCCTCACCATAGGATGGAGGTCTCCACTCACTCAGCCAGCGGGAAAACGAAACTCGGGGGCGTCACCCACCAGAATCCAGGACCCATCGCGTGCCTCGAGCCAGCCATCGTAGCCCTCCTCGGCAGCGCCCGCCTCCGGCCCGGGGCCGCCCTGAACGACGATGTAGCCTTGCGCGCGCAAATCCGATATGGACCGCCAAAGGGCCGTGTCCACGGACGCCGGTGCCCAGATCCGCGGCCCTCTGGCGGGCTCCAGACTATCCCGCAGGAGCGGCTTGAGATCCAGACTGAAGCCCGTGGCCGGGCGCTCGCAACCAAAGCTGCGGCCAATGCCATCGTAGCGCCCACCCTGGGCAAGGGGTTCACCCCGCTGCGGGCCATACACGGCGAAGAGCATGCCCGTGTGATAACGGTGACCGTGCAGTTCCGCAAGATCACATTGGATAGCCAGGTGAGGATAGCGCCCATGCAAGGCTTCCCAGACAAAGTCCAGTTCTTCCAGGGCACGCCGTACCACCGGACGGTGACCTAGCAGGCTCCGCGCGCGCTCAAGGACCTCACGGCCTCCATGCAAACCGGCCAGCACGGTGAAATCCGCCCGTGCACTGGCACGCTCCGGCACCCCCTCCAGCAGCGCGTGCAGATCGGGCCAAGCCTTGCGCTCCACGGCCGCCAGCACACGCGCCTCCAGCGTCTGCTCCAGGCCCAGAGCGGCAACCAGCGAGCGCGCCACCGCCACATGCCCCAGATCCAGAACGCAGCCCTCGGTATCCTGACAGAGGGCGACGCTCTCGATGAGGAGCGACAGGATTTCGAGGTCGCCCTCGGGCCCCGCCACGCCAAAGCACTCCGCCCCTACCTGATAGGGCGCCCGACTGCCGCCCAAGGCATCGGGCAGAGCTCGCAGGACGGTGCCCGCATAACAGAGTCGGCGCTGGTCGTGATCGCGGGACATCTGGGCATCCATGCGCGCCATCTGCGGCGTCATGTCCGAGCGAAAGCCCAACAGACGACTGCTGGCCTGATCCAGCACCTTCCAGGTCTGCAGATCCAGATCGGCGGCGCTACCCGTCAGCAGACTCTCGAGATGTTCCAACATGGGCGGGATGACGAGACGATAGCCCCAGCGCGCAAAGAGGTCCAAAAGCGCCCGCCGGTGCTTTTCCAGCGCCTCGGCCCGTGCTGGGCCCAGATCTTCGAAGCCCGCCGGCAGCAACCAGGCAGGCGAATGACCTCCGATCTTCATCGCGACGTCGACTCCATGCCGTGCTGCAGCACATCAAAGAAACGAGAATTGGCCGGCAATACCAGCACATCCTGGGAACCAAGACTCTGGCGATACGCCTCGAGGCTCCGGTAGAAGGCGTAGAACTTGGGATCCTTGTCCGAGGCAGCGGCATAGATGCCGGCCGCCTCGCTCTCCGCGGCGCCCTTTATGGTCTGGGCTTTACGGTAGGCTTCCGCAAGGATCTGCGCCTTTTCGGCATCGGCCTGGTCCCGGATCTGTGTCGCCTTGGCCTTGCCGCTGGCCTCGATGGCCTTTGCCCGATCTAGGGTGGCCTGCTCCATGGCCGAATAGACGGTGTGCAACTGCGCCTGCGGCAAGCCCACCTTGAGGAGTTGCAGGCCTTCCAGAGCGATACCCTCGGCCTGCAAGGTGCGCGCCAGTTCCTGCTTCAACCCATCGAGGCTCCGTTGCAGTTGCACCGGTGTCATCCGCACGGGATCCGCATCGCGAAATGCATTGGCTGCCTTCTCCTTGAGCAGGTCGTCGATGCGTTTCTCGGCAAGGGCGGCGTCGAGGCCATGCCGATAGAATCGCGCTGGATCCGTCCCCCGCCACTGTTCAAAGAAGCTGAGTTCGAGGCGATCGTGCGCGGCACTGGGGACGGTCACGGGTTCGGAACTGCCATTGCGCAGTCGCGTGTCGATGATCTCGATCTTCTGCACGAAGGGCCACTTGAAGTAAAGACCCGGCTCCTGCTCGACTGCCGATTCGTGGCCAAGGTTCAGCACCACGGCAGCCTGGCCGATGTGGAGCACATAGAAACTCGACGACACCAGAAACAGCACCGCGACAACGGCAAGGGTCACGGCACCCCAACCCCAGTTTTTCATGAGCCTCCTCCCGAATTGGACGCCGCGCCATCCTCCGGGCTTGCCCCATGGGAGGTCGTGCTGGCCACCACTCCCCCACTCTGGGTTGGTGCCGCAGCGGCGCTGGCCGTAGGTGGAGTGATCTGGATTATCGCACCCTGCTTGTCGCCAACGATCACCTTGTGGGCATGAGCAAGAATGTCTTCCATGGTTTGCAGGTACAGTTGCTGCGCGATGACCTGGGGATGCTTCTGGTAGACATCCAGCAACGAGAGGAAACGTGCCACGTCGCCCTTGGCCCGGGTCACGGCAGAGTCGCGGTACGCCTGTGCCTCACTGATCATGGCCGCCGCCTCCGTCTTGGCCCGTGGCAGCAGTGCCGCTGCGTAGGACTCGGCATCCCGCCGCTCCAGCTCGGCCTGGGCGCGAGCCTTGTCCACCGCCTTGGCCACCCTGTCGAGGTCGCTGGGCAGGGCCGTTTGCAACACCTGCACCGACTCCAGTTTCACGCCCAGATGATCGGCGCCGATGCGCTGGCGGGTTGCCTGGAGCACGTCCTCGGCAAGGCGGCTGTGATCGCCCTTGAGTAGCGTGTCGAGACTGCGCTGGGCTACGGCTTCGCGCATGGCACTCTCCAGGGCAAAGGCCAGGATCTGGTTGGGATTCTCCGCAGCGAAAAGGTAATGCTCGGGATTTTCGACCCGGTAGCGCAGGGCGTAACGCAGTTCCACGACATTCCCGTCCGCCGTCAACATGCGCCCCGGGCCCAGCTGCTCGCCAGCGCCGCTGTATCCGAGGACCAGACGCCGATCCTCCTGCAGGTTGACGACGGCGACGGATTCGATAGGGTAGGGCCAGTGGTAGTGCATGCCGGCCTTGACCACGCCGACGGGGGCACCGAAACGCAGCACGACCCCTTCCTGCTGCGGATCCAGAGTGTACACACCGGAAGCCAGCCACAGCACCAGTGCCCCCCCCAAGACCCACAGCGGGACCCAGCGCAGGTGCTGTGCGAAGGGTTGCGGGCCGCCACGACCGCCGCCGAAGCGCCCGGCAAACTTGCGCAACTCGCTGGTAATCTTGGTCAGGTTCCACGAGGGTTGCTGTTGACCCGGACGCCGTCCCCAGGGGTTTGGATTACCGCCTTGTTTCCCATTTCCGCCCGGATCGCTCCACGGCATCCCGCTCTCCTTAGCTCAGTGTTCCTCATGCATTGTAGGGGCCGCCCTGCGGCGCTGACAACTGTGCTGACCGTACTCCCGCTGCAATCGCTGCAAGGCCGCGGAATCCAGTTCCACCAGCAACTGATCACGACCCGCCTCATCAAAACGCTCGTCCAGAACCTCGCCCAGGGCGTAGAGCTTCGCCCGCAATGCCCCTTCCTCAGGCCCCAGACTCCAATGCGAGCGCAGACGCGCCGGCGCAATGCGCTCCCGCACCGTCGCTACCAACTCCGACAAACCTTCCCCTGTCACCGCACTCAAGCGCAAGGCCTGGACGGCTCCAGAGGAATCCCGCACCGGCCCGACACGCTCCCCGGTGCGATCCACCTTGTTGTACACCACGAGTCGCGGAACCTCGGCAGCACCGATTTCCGCCAGCACCGCATCCACGGCCGCCATCTGCAGCTCCCGGTCCACGGCGCTGGCATCCACCACGTGCAACAACAGATCGGCGCGATTGACCTCCTCCAGGGTGGCCCGGAAGGCAGCGATGAGCTCCGTTGGCAGATCCCGCAGGAAACCCACGGTGTCGGCCAGAAGCCACTCGCCTCGACCCTTGCCAAACTGCAGTCGGCGCACGGCAGGATCCAGGGTAGCGAAGAGTTGATCGGCCACATACTGATGGTTGGCGGTTAGCCGGTTGAAGAGAGTCGACTTGCCCGCATTGGTGTAGCCGACGAGGGCCACCGTCGGCACCGGCGCCCGCTGCCGCGCCCGCCTTTGCGTGGCGCGCTGCGACTGAATACGTAAGAGCCGAGCCCGCAGAGCGCGGATGCGTTCGCCAATGAGCCGACGGTCCGTTTCCAACTGCGTCTCGCCGGGTCCGCGCAGGCCGATGCCGCCGCGCTGCCGTTCGAGGTGCGTCCAACCCCGCACCAGTCGGGTGCGCAAACGGTCCAGTTGCGCCAGTTCCACCTGCAACTTGCCCTCGTGGGTGCGCGCACGACGGGCGAAAATGTCGAGGATGAGCCCCACCCTGTCCACCACCGGTCGCCGCAGTTCCCGCTCGAGGTTGCGCTCCTGCACGGGGCTCAACGGTCGGTCGAAGAGCACGAGATCGGCGGAGTGCGCGTCCGCCAGCGCCCGGATTTCATCGATCTTGCCCCGACCGATACAGGTCGCGGGATCCAATCGCTGGCGTTGGGCCGACAGGAAAGCAACCACCTCCGCCCCGGCACCTTCGGCCAGGTGGCGAAACTCTTCGCCGTGGTCCTCGCTCTGCTCCGATGCCAGCGGAACGTGGACCAGGACCACCCGTTCGACGTGGGACCGACTGGTAGCGGATTCCAGTGTCAGGCCTCGGCCTCAGGGCTTGCGGCGGCTTCCTCTTCCGGTAGGGGCAAGCGAACGTCGCGGCTGGGCACCACCGTGGAGATGGCGTGCTTGTAGATCATCTGACTGACGTTGTTACGCAAAAGCACGACAAACTGATCGAAGGATTCGATGAAACCCTGCAGTTTGATGCCGTTGACCAGATAGATGGCGACAGGAACGTGTTCTTTACGCAGCAGATTGAGGAAGGGGTCTTGCAGAATCTGCCCCTTTTGTTGTCCGGCCATTTTGGTCTCCTTTTCACTCATGCATTATGGCGCTTATGACGGAAAGTCTCATGACGTTTCCATGGAGCCTTAGACTAACTCAAAAGGCGATGAGACGCCATGGGGCGGAGGGCATTCCGCAACGCCGCCGACTCGGGCTCGCGCAGGCCCCGGCCACCGCACCGGTTACGATTTTGACGTTTGTCGCTTTTCCCTTTAGCTTTAAGATGGCGTCGGGAAGCCGCGTCCGTACACTACCGGCGTCCCTTGCTACCATTACTGACGGGAGAAACAGGTCGCGTGGAAAACAAAAAGGTACCCAACGATCGGGCCCTGCGGGCGCGAGTCAAGCGTCTCGGCAACCTGCTCGGGGAGGTGCTCAAGGAGCAGGCAGGTGACCGCGTCTTCAACGCGGTGGAGCAGTTGCGCCAGGGCTATATCCGCCTGCACCGCCGGGAAGACCCCAAGCTACGCAAGCGTCTGGCCCGCTTCATAGACGCCTTGCCCCAGGACGACCTGGTCCTGGTCATTCGCGCCTTCAATACCTATTTCAGCCTCGTCAACATTGCCGAAGAGGAGTTTCAGCACCTGCAGCGCCGCCGCCTCCTCCAACGCAGTGAGGCACTCTGGGTGGGCTCCTTCGAAGAGACCTTCCGCGCCTTGCAGCAGCAGGGCATCCACTCCGGCCAGTTGCAGTATCTGCTGGGTCAGATCCGTTACCTTCCGGTTTTCACCGCCCACCCCACGGAGTCCAAACGGCGTACGGTGCTCCACGGCCTGCGCCGCATCTTCCTCACCAGCAAGATGCTGGATGACCCAAGCCTGTCCCAGGAAGAGGAAAACGACGTTCTCCGTCAACTGAAGGCGCAGATCCAGATTCTCTGGGAAACGGAAGAGGTGCGCAGCAACCGACCGCAGGTACAGGACGAGGTGGAAAACGGCCTTTTCTACTTTCGCGACAGCCTCTTCAATGCCGTGCCCATGTGCTATCACGCTGCGCGCCGTGCAGTGCGCCGGGTCTACGGCAACCCCAACGTGGATATTCCCGCCTTCATCCGCTTTGGCTCCTGGATTGGTGGCGACCGCGACGGCAATCCCAATGTGACGGCAGCCATCACCGGCTGGGCGCTGCGTACCCAGAGCATGGAGGTACTGCGGGAATATCAGCGGCGTCTGGCCGACCTCTATCAACTCCTGGGCCATTCCAGCCGTTTCTGCGCCGTATCCCCCGTGCTGCTGGCCTCGCTGGAACGCGACGCCGACGATTTTCCAGAACTCGCCGAGTGGGTCAATCAGCGTTTTCCCAGCGAACCCTACCGGCGCAAACTCCGCTACATGATGACCCGTCTGGATCTGCGCCTGCGCCAGCTGGAAAACGGTCAGATTCTCAACGAGGCAGCCGGACCCGGCTACAGCAGTGCGAGCGAGTTCCTCGAGGATCTGCTGCTGGTGCGCGACTCTCTGCGCGGGCACCGCGACCACTACATTGCCGAACACGATGTCCAGAATCTGGTCTGGTTGCTGGAAACCTTCGGCTTCCATCTGGCAGCACTGGATATTCGCCAGGAATCGACGGTCCATGGCCAAACCATTGCGGAACTCTTTCGCGACGTAGCGGGCTTTGCCAACTACCTGGAACAGCCAGAGGAGCAGCGTCTGCTCACCTTGGCCGAGGCCCTGCGCCGTCCCGGTTGTCTGGTCACGGAGACGCCGGAGCTGAGCCCTCTGGCCGCGGAAACCTGTGCGATGTTTCGTTGCATTGCCCAGCTGCGCCGAGAGGTCAGTCCAGAGGCCTTCGGCAGCTACGTCATCTCCATGACCCACGAGGCCAGTCACATCCTCGAGGTGCTCCTCCTGGCCAAGGAGTTTGGCCTGGCCGGCTGGTCGCGCGAAGGGCTGTACAGCGAAATCGCCGTAACCCCCCTCTTCGAGACCATTCACGACCTCGAGCGCATGGAGGCGGTCATGAGCCGGCTCCTGGACGACCCGGTCTACGCCGAAATCCTCCGCAGTCAGGGGAACCTCCAGGAAGTAATGCTCGGCTACTCCGACTCCTGCAAGGACGGTGGCATCCTCTCTTCCAGTTGGTCCCTGTATCAGGCGCAGATTCGCCTGGCGGAGCTTGCCGATCGCCGCCGCATCCAGATCCGCGTGTTTCACGGCCGGGGCGGCAGCGTCGGTCGCGGGGGCGGGCCCACCTACGAGGCCATCATGGCCCAGCCTCCGGATACCGTTCGCGGCCAGATCAAGATCACCGAGCAGGGTGAGGTGCTGTCCTTCAAGTACGCCAACCTGGAGACGGCGGTCTACGAGCTGACCGTGGGGGTTGCCGGCCTCATCCGTGCCAGCGTCGGGCTGGTCCGCCGGGTTGAGCTGGATCGACCAGACTACCTGCAGGTCATGAGCGAGCTCGTGGAGATCGGCGAGGCCGTCTATCGCGATCTGACGGAGCACACCCCGGGCTTCATGGACTACTTCTACGAGGCCACGCCCCTCAACGAAATCGCCCACATGAACATCGGTTCCCGGCCTTCCCATCGCCACCGTGGCGATCGCTCCATGGCCTCCATCCGCGCCATTCCCTGGGTCTTTGCCTGGGCCCAGTCGCGACACGTTCTGCCCGCCTGGTATGGCCTGGGTTCCGCCCTGGCGCGTTGGCGCGGCGATGACCCCGACCGCCTTAATACGCTCCGCGACATGGCAAAACACTGGCCATTTTTTCGCGCACTGCTGGGCAATATCTCCATGGCCATGGCCAAGACCCATCTCGACCTGGCCCGGGAATACGCCGGTCTGCCCCAGGATCAAGAATGCGCCCAGAAGATCTTCGCCAAGATCCGCGCGGAATACGAGCTCAGTCTGGCGGAGCTGCTGACTGCCCTGGACCTCCCGGCCCCCCTGGCCGACAACCCCACCCTCGCCTTCTCCCTGCAGCGCCGCAATGTCTATATGGAGCCCCTCAACCACATCCAGTTGGCCCTGCTGCGCCGCTACCGCAATGAGGATACCCCCCAGGAATTCCGCGAGACCTGGCTCGATCCCCTCCTGCGCACCATCAACGCCATTGCCGCCGGCCAACGCAACACCGGTTGACGGCATGGAACTCATTCTGGCTTCATCCAGCCCCTACCGGCGCGAGCTTCTGGAACGTCTGCGCTTACCTTTTCGCGTCGAGAAACCGCAGGTGGACGAATCGGCACTTCCGGGGGAGCCGCCTCGGGAACTGGTAACTCGGTTGGCCGAAGCAAAGGCGCGCAAAATCGCGGGCACTCAGCCAAGTGCCTGGGTCATCGGCGCCGATCAAATAGCCCTCTGTGACGGTGAGATTCTGGGAAAACCCGGCACCGCGGACAAGGCCCGAATGCAACTCATGCGCATGCAGGGCAAACGCATCGATTTTCTCAATGGATTGAGCCTCATCGGGCCCGATTTCTGCCGCACCCGCTGCGAGGTCTACTCCATCTGGCTGCGTCCTCTGGATGCGGCGAGCATCACCCGCTACCTGGAGGCGGACAAGCCCTGGGAATGCGCCGGGAGTTTTCGCTCCGAGAGCCTGGGCATCAGTCTGGTGGAGCGTATGGCCGGAGACGACCCCAACGCGCTCATGGGCCTACCGCTCATAGCGCTCTGCGCCATGCTGCGCGAGGCGGGTTGGCAACTTCCCTGATCATTGGGGTCGCCACAACCGTCACGACCAGCGGAAAAGCGCGCGTTTCCGATCTTTGATGAGGATGTTTTAACTATCGGAAACTTGGCTGTCATTGGCGGAGAGGGTGGGATTCGAACCCACGGTACCCTTTTGGAGTACACAGCATTTCCAGTGCTGCACCTTCGGCCGCTCGGTCACCTCTCCAAGGCCGCTGAGTGTATCCCAGCGGGAAGTGGCTGGCAATGGCCGGAAAAGCCACGAGAACGGCGGAGATACGCACGCGCTTCCGGCGCCAATGACGCACGTCCCACCAACACGAAGGCTTAGCCCAGGATATGGCCGTCAACGTCGCTCTTTGCGGTTCAGAACCCAGGTCGCAGCGTTCAGATAGAGCGCAATCAGGAGCCAGAAACCGTAAGGCAGAAGCAGCAGAGCGGCGGGGGTTGCGATCGCGGCGAAGACCAGGATGCAGGCCAGCACCAAGAGCCAGAGCAGGATGAGATCCCACAGGGCCCAGAGTGGCCTGTGCAATTTGAAAAACAGCCAGGACCACAGAGCGTTGGCGATGAGCTGCAGGGCGTAGAGTGTCAGTGCCCAGGGACGCAGGGGAGCGTCGTAGTGGACAAAGATTTCGGCCGCAGCCAGGGCCATGAGGACGTACAACACGGTCCAGACCACGGGGAAAACCCAACCCGGAGGCATCAGCCTTGGCTTGCGCAAGCGTTCGTACCAGGCATCGGGCCGAAACAGGGAGCCGGAGCTCGCCACGGCCAGGGTCAAGGCAAGGCTGATGGTTGCCACCAAGGGAAAGGGAAGTACGATCACCGATATCCCCAGACAGGCAGCCCGCCGAGCGAGGCGCTCTCAGATCGCGCCGGAGGATGGTCGAGGTGTGGAGGCTGGGCCCGGAATCGAACCGAGGTACGCGGCTTTGCAGGCCGCTGCATAACCACTCTGCCACCCAGCCGTAAAGGAAAAGGGGAAAGACGCGCTTTCCCCATGAAACTGGAGCGGGAAACGAGGCTCGAACTCGCGACCCCAACCTTGGCAAGGTTGTGCTCTACCACTGAGCTATTCCCGCGATGGAATGTAAAAGTACGGATTTTAGCTCTCCTTGTCAAGATGGCTGGCTTGCCCCAACAGACTCGGCCAGGCTGCCTGCAGGTAACCAACCATGCTCCAGAGGGTGAGCGCTGCTGCCACCACCAGCAGGACCATGCCCACGAGACGGGTGGAAATGGGCCCGAGCGGCTCGCGGTAGACTAGAAAGAGGATGGCCAACATCTGCAGGGTGGCCTTGAGTTTGCCCAGCCACGATACGGCCACTCGGTGACGTTGCCCCACTTCCGCCATCCACTCCCGCAGGGCCGAGACGGTGATCTCACGGCCCACAATGATGCTGGTAAGAATGCCCGCCAGTACCACCGGCATCTCCTGCGTCGCGCAAATGAGAATGAGCGCCGTCGCCACCATGATCTTATCGGCGACGGGGTCGAGAAAGGTGCCGAAGGGAGAAACGCCCCGATAGCGACGGGCAAGGTAACCATCGGCCCAGTCGGTTATGGCGGCAATGGCAAAGACCGCGGTGGCGCCATAGGTCCGGGAGGTACCGCCCAGAAAGAAAAGCGCCACGAAGACCGGCACCAGTAGGATACGCAACATGGTGAGGAGATTGGGTATTCGCGCCATCATGCGCCTTTGCCTCGCGCGTGAAAATGCGCATAGATCCGTTGCGCAAGCTCAGCGTGGATGCCTTCTACCCGCTGCAAATCCTCGACGCCAGCATCGCGGATGCCGCGCAGCCCGCCAAAGGCACGCAACAGCGCCACCCGCCGCTTCGGACCGATGCCACCGATGCTGTCCAATTCCGACTCCTGCCTCGCCTTGGAGCGGCGCGCCCGATGCCCGGTGATGGCAAAGCGGTGCGCCTCGTCGCGAATCTCCTGGATCACCAGCAGCGCCGGATCACCGCTGGAAAGCTGCCGCGGCTGAGTCCACAGCGTCGTGTGCAGCCATTCGAGACCCGGCCGACGGCTCGTGCCCTTTGCCACCCCGCACAGCAGGATCTCGCGAATGCCCAGATCGTCCAAGGCGGCCTGTGCCCGTGCCACCTGCGCTGGACCCCCGTCGATGAAAACGATGTCGGGTAGGCTCAGACCCTCTTGCAGCAAACGTCCGTACCGTCTGCTCACGGCCTGCTCCATGGCCGCGTAGTCGTCTCCTGGCGTAATATCGCGTAGATTGAAGCGGCGATATTCCGCCTTGAGCGCGCCATCCTCGCCAAACACGACACAGGAAGCCGTTGCTGCCTCACCGCGCGTGTGGCTGATGTCGAAGCACTCCACTCGCTCCGGCAAGCGGTCGAGGGAAAAAAGCTCCTGCAAAAGTCGCATGCGCCGCCGACCGCCATCGGCACGCTGCGCCCGCTGGCGCAGGGCCTCGTTGGCGTTGGCAACGGCCATGGCGAGCCAACGCCTGCGTGGACCGCGTTGCGGCTGCTCCAGAAGCACCTTGCGTCCCGCATTCTGGCCAAGGGCGGACGCAAGACTCGCCGCTGCCCTCGGCAGGACATTCACGAGCACATTGCCGGGAATCTCGCGATCGGCGTAATACTGCATGAGAAAGGCCGCCATGACCTCACTGCCGCGGGCCGTGTCCGGATGCTGCGGAAAGATGGCCCGCCCCCCCAGCTGGCGTCCGTGGCGGATGAAGGTAACGAAGACCACCCACTGACCGTCCGCCCCCACCGCCGCCAATACGTCAAAATCCCCGCCACCGGCCTGGGCAACGTACTGTCGCTCCTGGATCTTGGACAAGGCCGCGATCTGGTCACGGCGCCGGGCCGCCTCCTCAAAATCCAGTCGCTCCGCCGCTGCCAGCATCCGTTGCTGCAGCGTGCGAATGGCCTCATCGCTCTTACCTTGCAAAAATCGTAGGGCGTCCTGCAGATCCCTGTGGTAGCTCTTCTCATCGATGTGTCCCACGCAGGGGCCGCTGCAGCGCCGGATCTGATAATGTAGGCAGGCACGACTGCGATTGTGAAAGACGCTGTCCTCGCAGGTGCGCAGACGAAAGGCTTTCTGCAAAAGCACCATGCTCTCACGCAGGGCCGAGACGGCCGGATAGGGACCGAAATAGTGGCCCTTTCCGCGCTGAGTACCGCGGTGCAGGCTCATGCGCGGGAAAGCGCTACTGGTGTCGATGTAGAGATAGGGATAGCTTTTATCGTCGCGCAGCAGGATGTTGTAGTGCGGCCGGTGCTTTTTGATGAGCTGCGCTTCCAGCACCAAGGCCTCGGTCTCGGTGTGGGTGACCAGCACCTCCACCCGCGCTACCTGAGCGAGCATGGCGAGGGTCTTGGGGCTGTGTCGAGTTTTCTGAAAGTAGGAACTCACCCGCCGCTTGAGGTTGCGGGCCTTACCCACGTAGAGGATGTGACCGTCCGCTGCCAGCATTTGGTAGACCCCGGGCTGACTCCCCAGGCTGCGCAGAAAGAGCTTGAGATCGAAGGGTTCGTCCTGGATCTCGGGACGCTCGGATCGGGCCTGCACCGGTTCGCTCATGCTCCCTCGCCAGCCACGCCCTCAGGCCGACTCCGCGCGGTCGGCCAGCAGGCGCAGATATTCCCAGGTGTAGATGCCGGTACTGTGCCCGTCACTGAAGAAGAGCTGAACCGCATAGTTGCCCACGGCCTGGATATCCGTCAGATTCACCTCCTCCTTGCCGGTGATGATCTGGGCCTGCTCCGGCGTGTGTCCCTTGCACTCGGCGCAGGGGCACTCCACCCGCAGGGTCTCGAAGGACACGCGACTGGTACTGCCATCGGCCCAATCGATCTCCAAGACCCGACTGATGGTGAGGGGGCGCAGCTCGGTGGGTTGTGTGCGGGCATCGGACATGGCGGATATCGCCTCCACTGGTCATGGTTCAATCCCCTAGGGTACAATCCGACGCTCGCAAAGGGAATGCTTCGCAAGGATCACACATGAAAATCTCTGCTTTCGACATCCGTCCTGGCAATATCCTGGAATACGAAAAAGGCCTGTGGCGTGTGCTCAAGACAGATTTCGTCAAGCCCGGCAAAGGTGGAGCCTTCATGCAGGTGGAGATGAAGAATATCGAAACCGGCACCAAGACCAACCAGCGATTCCGTTCCGAAGAGAAAATGGAAAAGGCTGTGGTGGAGCCGCGGACCATGCAGTTTCTGTACGCCGACACCAGCGGCTATGTCTTCATGGACAACCAGAGTTTCGAGCAGATGACCCTGAGTGAGGATCTCCTGGAAGGTCAGACCGGTTACCTGCTGCCCAACACGGAAATCCAGGTCAATTTGCACAACGATCGGCCCATCGGCGTGGAACTTCCGCCGGTGGTGGTCCTAGAAGTGGTGGAGGCAGAGCCCTCCATCAAGGGGCAAACGGCCACCAGTTCGTACAAGCCCGCGCGCGTGGAAACGGGCATCACGGTCATGGTGCCGCCCTTCGTCAATGCCGGTGAGAAAATCCGCGTCAATACCTCGGACGGCAGCTACGTCGACCGCGCTTGAGGGTCAACTCGGTGCTTCGATTCCTAGCAAATCTGCTCTGGTTCCTGCTGGGGGGCGTGTTGATGGGCCTTGGCTGGTGGTTCGCCGCGCTCCTGGCAGCCATCACCATCATCGGCATTCCCTACGCCATCGCCGCCTTTCGCATCGGCAGCTTTTCCTTTTGGCCTTTTGGCCGCGCCATCGTCGATCGACCGGGCTCCGAACTGGGACGGGGCATCGGACTCATCGGCAATGTGATCTGGGCGATTTTCCTGGGGTGGTGGCTAGCCTTAGGACATTTGGTCAGTGCCCTACTCTGCGCTATCACCGTTATCGGTCTTCCCTTTGCCTGGCAGCATTTGCGTCTTGCGGCCCTGTCCCTCGCCCCCTACAGTAAGCAAATCGTCACTACCTGAAAGGCCTCAGGATGGCTTCTGAGCCGGCGACGGTGCGTCGTGGGGGATGACCCACACGAATATTTCGTTCTTTCCAATCAAACCGAGATGCCGACGCGCCAGATCGGCAATGGCGCCCTCGCTGTGCTCCAGGCTCTGCACTTGTGCCGCGAGCTTGGCGTTACGCTGCTCCAATTTCTGCAGATGGGCCTCGCGTTGGTGTAGCTCGCTCTGCAATGTCGCCACGTGCCACCAGCTTCCCGCCCCAAACCACAGGGGATATTGGAGCAACAAGAGAACGAGAAACAGAACCATGTCCACGCGGCTGAAACCAAAGGCTCGCCAACGCGCGACGATGCGGTGGGTCTCCAATTTTCGGGAAGATATTGCGATGGCCACGGATTACCTTGCCTCACTGCACGCACGCCTTGGTTATACGCTTTTTAGTCGAGATTGTAAAAAGCGCCGAGGCCAGGGAAACGCGCATTATCGCCAAGCGCTTCTTCGATGCGTAACAAGCGGTTGTATTTAGCCACCCGATCGGTACGCGAAAGGGAACCGGTTTTGACCTGACCACAACCCGTGGCCACGGCCACATCCGCCAGCGTGGTATCCTCGGTCTCGCCGGAACGGTGCGACACCACCGCGGTGTAAGCGTGCGTCTTGGCCAGTTCAATGGCCTGCAGGGTCTCAGTCAAGGTACCGATTTGATTGAGTTTGATAAGAATGCTGTTGGCAACGCCGCGGTCGATACCCTCGCGTAGGATATCGACATTGGTCACGAAAATGTCGTCGCCCACGAGCTGGATACGATCCCCCAGACGATCCGTGAGTGCGATCCAGCCGTCCCAGTCGTTCTGGTCCATGCCGTCCTCGATACTGATGAGCGGGTAGCGATCCACGAGATCGGCTAGGTATTGCACGAAATCCCCACTACCGAGGCTGCGCTTCTCGCTGGCCAGATGGTATTGGCCATCGCGGTAAAATTCACTGGACGCCACGTCCATTCCCAGCCAGATATCTTCGCCGGCGGTGTAACCGGCTCGCTCGATAGCCTCCAGCAGCAGCTCCAGTGCCGCCTCATTGGACGGGAGATCGGGGGCAAAGCCGCCTTCATCGCCCACCGTCGTGGCGAGACCGCGCCCGTGGAGTACCGCCTTCAAGGCATGAAAGGTCTCGACCCCCATCTGCAGGGCCTCGGAGAAGGACTCTGCCCCCGCTGGGATGATCATGAATTCCTGCATATCCACATCGTTGTCGGCGTGGGCGCCCCCATTGATGACGTTCATCATGGGTACGGGCAACAGCAGCGGGCCGAGGCCGCCGATGTAGCGATAGAGGGGCTGCCCCAGGCTACGGGCCGCGGCCTGGGCACAGGCCAAGGACACGCTGAGGATGGCGTTGGCGCCCAAACGCGCCTTATTGGGCGTGCCATCCAGGGCGCAGAGGGCGGAATCGATGGCCTCCTGATCCTCAACCTCCATACCCAGCAGACTGTCCTGAATTTCTCCGCGCACATGCTCCACGGCGCGGCGCACACCTTTGCCATCGTAGCGGTCGCCGCCATCCCGCAGCTCGACGGCCTCGCGCTCGCCGGTGGAGGCACCGCTGGGAACGATGGCCTGGCCGACCACACCGTTCTCCAAAGTAACCTCAGCCTCCACCGTGGGATTGCCACGGGAATCCAATACTTCGCGGGCGTGAATCTGGACGATGGCGGTCATGTCAACTCCTCGGGGTGGTTTTCGGGAAAATCGTAGGCCTTGACCGCGCGATCCAGATCCTTGAGCACGCGCAAAAGGGCCTCCATGCGCTGCAGGGGCCAGGCGTTGGGACCGTCGGACAGGGCGCAGGCCGGATCGGGATGGGTCTCCATGAATAGGCCGGCCACCCCCGCCGCCACCGCGGCCCGAGCCAGGACCGGGACGAATTCGCGCTGGCCGCCGGAACGGTCGCCCTGCCCACCGGGCAGTTGCACCGAATGGGTGGCATCGAAGACCACAGGGCACCCGGTCTGACGCATCACCGCCAAGGAGCGCATGTCGGAAACCAGGTTGTTGTAGCCGAAACTCGCTCCGCGCTCGCAGACCAGAATCTGCTGGTTACCCGTCTCCTGTGCCTTGCGCACGACGTGGACCATGTCCCAGGGCGCCAGAAACTGACCTTTTTTGATATTGACGGGTTTGCCGGCCGCCGCCACTGCCTCGATGAAGTCCGTCTGCCGACAGAGAAAGGCCGGGGTCTGCAGCACATCCACCGCCTGGGCGACGGCGGCCACGTCCTCTTTTTCGTGGACGTCCGTGAGTACGGGAACACCCATCTCGCTGCGCACCTTTTCCAGAATACGCAGGCCCTCGTCCCGACCGGGCCCGCGGAAACTTTTGCCCGAGGACCGATTGGCCTTGTCGTAGGAGCTTTTGTAAATGAAGGGAATGTGAAGGCGCGCACAGATGTCCCGCAGCCTTTCGGCCGTGGACAAGGCAAGGGTTTCGCTCTCGATGGCACAGGGGCCCGCAATGAGGAAGAAGGGCCGATGGAGACCTACTTCAAAGCCGCACAGGTTCATGCACGATGCTCCTGGATATGGCGCTGCGCCGCTGCCAAGAACGCATCGAAAAGGGGATGACCCGCGCGCGGGTTACTGGTGAACTCCGGATGGAACTGACACCCCAGAAACCACGGATGATCCTCCAGCTCAATGACCTCCACCAGTTCGCCGTCGACGGAACGACCCGTGAAGCGCAGCCCCGCCGCCGCCAGGGGCGCGAGGTAGCGATTGTTGAATTCGAAGCGGTGGCGGTGTCGCTCGCGGATCTCCGTCGTCCCATAGGCTTGTGCCGCAAGACTCCCCTCCACCAGACGGCAGGTCTGCTCGCCCAGGCGCATGGTACCGCCCAGATTGCCCCCGGCCTCGCGATAAGTCACGCGCCCCTCGGGATCGGTCCATTCCGTCATCAGCGTGATGACGGGCGCCGGCGTCTGCGGGTCCAGCTCCGTACTGTTGGCCTCGGCCAAACCCGCCCGGTGACGGGCAAATTCCACCACCGCCAACTGCATGCCCAAACAGATGCCCAGATAGGGAACCTTCTGCTCCCGCGCGTAGCGGATAGCGGCAATCTTGCCCTCGGTACCACGGCCCCCAAAACCGCCGGGGACCAGAATCGCGTCGGCGTCCTTCAGCAGGTCCTGGGCACCACGGTTTTCGATGTCTTCTGCGTCCACGTAGAGGAACCGGATTCGCCGGCGCGCGCGCAGACCCGCGTGCAACAGGGCCTCCGAAAGCGACTTGTAGGATTCCGTCAAGCCCACGTATTTGCCCACCAGGGCAATGCAGACCTCCCCTTCTGGGTGCATCATGGCGTCGACGATACCCTGCCAGACCGAAAGATCCGGCGGCGGTGTCTGCAGACCGAGGTCCTCCACCACCAGATCGTCCAGACCCTGTTGATGGAACAGCAAGGGGATACGGTAGATGCTGTCGGTGTCGATGGCCGAGATGACGGCACGCTCCGGCAGATTGGAAAAAAGGGCGATCTTGGCGCGGTGATCCGCGGGAATGGGGCGGTCGGCGCGGCAGAGCAGCACGTCGGGCTGGATACCAATGGCCCGCAGCTCGCGCACGGAGTGCTGGGTGGGCTTGGTCTTCATCTCACCGGCCGACGGTAGGTAGGGGACCAAGGTCAGGTGCATGAAGAGGCTGTTGCCCCTGCCCTCCTCCACGGCCATCTGGCGAATGGCCTCGAGAAAGGGCTGGGATTCGATATCGCCCACGGTGCCGCCGATCTCTACCAGCGCCACGTCGGCCTCACCTGCACCCAGACGAATGCGGCGCTTGATTTCGTCGGTGACGTGGGGAATGACCTGCACGGTGCGCCCCAGATAGTCGCCGCGCCGTTCCTTTTCGATGACCGTCTGATAGACCAGCCCCGTGGTAAAATTGTTGCGCTTGCTCATCTTGCTGGAGAGGAAGCGCTCGTAGTGGCCGAGATCGAGATCGGTCTCGGCGCCATCGGCGGTGACGAAGACTTCGCCGTGCTGGAAGGGGCTCATGGTGCCTGGATCGACGTTGATGTAGGGATCCAGCTTGAGCATGGTCACCGTCAAACCACGCGCTTCCAGAAGGGCTCCCAAGGCTGCTCCCGCAGCGCCCTTACCCAGGGAAGACACCACACCTCCGGTGACGAAAATGTACTTGCTCATGCGCCTCGCCACAGCCCCGACAGACCGACGCATGGTAGCCAATTCAGGCTCCCGGCACAATTGGAAACGGGAAGGTCGCGTCTAGCGCTGCGAGTGAAACCCGAACCAACGGCGTCAATCCGCCACCAGGTCCACCTCCACATCCAACCCAAGGATTTCCGCCTCCAGGATCCGGATCTGGTCGCGAAGGGCAGCGGCCTGCTCGAATTCCAGATTGCGCGCGTGGCGATGCATGGTCTCTTCCAGCTCACGGATGCGTTTGGCCAGGGCCCGCGGATCCTTTACGTCGGCATAGGTCGGAGTGGGCTCCGCCGCCTTGGTGCGTGCGCCACTGCCATTGCGGCGGTAGACGCCTTCCAGGATATCCGCCACCGGTTTGACAATGCCCTTGGGCGTGATGCCATGCTCGGCATTGAATCGAATCTGCTTGTTGCGACGCCGCTCCGTCTCTTCCATGGCGCGAGCCATGGAACCGGTGATGGTGTCGGCGTAGAGGATGGCGCGCCCGTGGAGGTTGCGGGCAGCGCGCCCGATGGTCTGGATGAGGGAACGTTCGGAACGCAGGAAGCCCTCCTTATCGGCGTCCAGAATGGCTACCAGAGCCACCTCCGGCATGTCCAGGCCCTCGCGCAGGAGGTTGATGCCAATGAGCACGTCGAAGACCCCCGCACGCAGGTCGCGAATGATCTCCACCCGCTCCACCGTTTCGATGTCGGAGTGTAGGTAGCGGCACTGGATGCCCAGCTCGTGTAGATAATCGCTGAGATCCTCCGCCATACGCTTGGTCAAGGTGGTCACCAGTACCCGCCAGCCGCTGGCGATGACCGCGTGGATCTCGCTCACCAGATCGTCCACCTGCCCTTTGGCTGGACGCACCTCCACCTCCGGATCCACCAGGCCCGTGGGCCGCACCACCTGCTCGACGACACGCCCGGAACGGGACAGCTCGTAGGGTCCGGGGGTGGCCGAGATGAAGATCGTCTGGGGCATGAGGGCTTCAAATTCCGGAAACATCAAGGGCCGGTTGTCCAGTGCCGAAGGCAGGCGGAAGCCATATTCCACCAGAGTTTCCTTGCGCGAGCGATCGCCTTTGTACATGCCGCCAATCTGTGGCACGGTCACGTGGGACTCGTCGATGAACAGCAAGGCATTGGCCGGCAGATAATCCATCAGCGTCGGCGGCGGCTCGCCGGGCGCCCGTCCCGACAGGTAGCGGGAGTAGTTCTCGATACCGGAGCAATAGCCCAGTTCCGCCATCATCTCCAGATCAAAACGGGTCCGCTGCTCCAGCCGCTGCGCCTCAACCAGCTTGTTTTCACGACGCAGCACGTCCAGACGCTCGCGCAGTTCGTCCTTGATCTGCTCGATAGCGGCCAGAATCTGCTCCCGTGGCGTGACATAGTGGCTCTTGGGGTAGACCGTATAGCGCGGCAAGCGAGTGATGGTCTTGCCCGTAAGGGGATCGAACAGGGAGATGCGCTCGATCTCGTCGCCAAAGAGCTCCACCCGTACCGCCTCGTCCTCGCTCTCGGCCGGCCAGATATCGATGACATCCCCGTTCACCCGAAAGGTACTGCGCTTGAGTTCCATGGGATTGCGGCTGTACTGCATGTCCGCCAGACGGCGGAGGATGGCCCTTTGGTCCATGGCGTCCCCCTCCCGCAGATGCAGAATCATGTTGTGGTAGGCAGCGGGATCACCGAGGCCGTAGATGGCCGATACCGTGGCCACGATAACGACATCGGGACGCTCCAAGAGGGCCTTGGTCGCCGACAGCCGCATCTGCTCGATGTGATCGTTGATGGAGGCGTCCTTCTCGATGAAGGTATCGGACGAAGGCACATAGGCCTCGGGCTGGTAGTAGTCGTAGTAACTGACGAAATACTCCACCGCATTGTGCGGAAAGAAGGCCCGTAACTCGGCATACAGCTGCGCCGCCAGGGTCTTGTTGGGCGCCATGACGATGGCCGGGCGCTGGGTGCGGGCGATGACATTGGCCATGGTAAAGGTCTTGCCCGAGCCCGTGACCCCCAGCAAGGTCTGAAAGGACTCCCCCGACGCCAAACCATCCACCAGTTCGGCAATGGCCACGGGCTGATCCCCACAGGGCGGAAAAACACTCTCCAGACTCAGGGCTTTTTCCATACCTCCCTCCTATGGTTCAACCGACTCAGGATACACAGCCCCCACGCGCACCGAAAGGCTTTTGCTCCTCCGCTCGTTCGATCATAGAATGGTGTCCGGGCGCCCATAGCTCAACCGGATAGAGCAACGGCCTTCTAAGCCGTAGGTTGCAGGTTCGATTCCTGCTGGGCGCGCCAGTAAAATCAAGGCGATAGGCGATTGCCTGGGGCGTTTTTCTTTGCTGGATTGATTTTCCGCGACACCGGCGCGACCCTGCGCGCAGAGCGATCCGCTCTTTAGAACGCGCGTCTGGCAGACGGATAAGGAAGCGGGGTTACCCCCAGCCGGTCCAAACCTTTCGCACCAAGGCTGAAGCCAAGGCATGGGCCCGTTCCGTCGAGGGCGGGAGTTCGGGACTACCTGCGAGGCGACCCACCTGTCTTTTGCGAGGGCCTGCATGAGGGGAGGCAGTATGGGACCTGCGCTTTCATGACCTGCGCCACGGGGCAATGAGCAGCTTGTTCGAGTGTGGCCTAAATCCCATGCAGGTGGCCGCCATCATGGGACACAAGACCTTGCCGATGTTGAATCGCTATACTCATCTTGGAGCCGCAGCTTAGGGGAAAAGACTAGGGTGCCGATCGTCGGCCCTACTCTGAATGGCGTGACGGTTACGATCGGCTCAATGATTCTTGTTCTGGCAGCCTTGAAGAGGCAATGCACGAGCACGTTGAGGCAAGGAGATGTCCGATGGAAGAAGAGCAAAAGTATGGTTCTTCGACGTTTCATGTGGGTAGCCGGAGATCGAGCTTACCCAGGATGAGATAGGCCATATTGATGAAGTTCTTGTGGGTTCGGTAGCCACGGGCCTTGGCCTTGGCAGACTGCAGGAGGCTGTTGAAGCCCTCCAAGATACCGTTGGTGATCTGGCTCTCGAACCAGCGGAGGATGCCATCCCAGTGGTTCATGAGGGTGTAGGTGACTTTGACCAGAGGGGGTAGTCCGCTGGCCTTGGCGTTTTCCATCCAGGCCTTGAGGAGCACAGCGCCCTGGTGGCGATTCTGGATCGTGAAGATTTCTTGGAAGGTCAGGCGGAACTGGTAGGCCTGGGCCGTCTTGAGGTTCTGGTTCTTGAGGAGCTCCTGGAGCTTGGCGCTCTGCTTGGCCGAGAGCTTTCCTGGATTCTTGAGCCAAAGCCAGCGGCTCTTCTTTAGGTCGGGTTGGGAGTACACCTCTCCCTTGCGCACGACGTCCACGGCCTCATTGATGAGCTTCATCAGGTGAAAGCGATCGAAGGTGACCTGGGCGTTGGGTAGGTGTTCTGCGGCACCTTTTTGGAAGGCTGGAGAGAGGTCCATGCTCACCTCCGCAATAGCCTCGGAGTTACCACCATGGGCCTGCAGATCTTCGCAGAACTTCTCAAAGGTCTGAGCATCCTTGCCTGGGGTGGCGAAGAGTAAGCGCTTGGCCGCCAGGTCCACGAACAGGGAGATGTAGTCGTGGCCGCGCCGGCTGCTGGTTTCGTCGACACCGATGGCCTGAACCTCCGACATGTCCACCGCCTCGCGGGCTTTGGAGACATAATGGTCGATCACCCGCCAGAGTCGCTGGTCCGTCTCCCGGACCAATCGGGAAACCGTCAACACCGGCATCTCCCGGACCATGGCCATGACGAGAGCCTCGAAGAGCAGTGTGAATCCTGAGCCTTCCCGCGCCCAGGGGACGGGCACCAAATGCACACCGTGTTCCGGGCACTGGACCCGCGGCACCCGAGCATGGAGGTAGGCCGCATGCTGGAAGAAGTCGAGGTGGCGCCAGACCTTCTCCTGCGTGTCATGGACGGGACAATCCTGACCGCAGACCGGACAAGGGAAGTGGCTACCTCTTGAGAAGTTCACATAGAGGTCCAGGCGCTTCTCCTCCACCGTAAACCGAACCGCGTCCACCGCCCACGGTGGAACTAGGCCCAATGCCAGCGTGAACAGCTGATTCCCTTGGTCCATAAATCCCCTCGGCTTGCTGACCGCTCCACTAGGCAATCATACCGCCTTACCCACTCAAAATGTCGAAGAGCCAAAAGTATTGGTTTCCAGCTAAACGCTATGGGTGGGGATGGGGCTTGCCGATCACTTGGCAAGGGTGGCTGACCCTCGTAGTCTTCATTCTAATGACGGTGATATCGATCTATCTGATACGTTCACATATCTTTGCAGGGGACATCCTCTTGATTCTGTCTCTTGCCGTATTCCTCTGGATCGTCGCGTGGAAGGGGGAGCCCCCAACCTGGCGCTGGGGCGGAAAATAGCTAACCCCGTATGTGCGGGCCTTCGCGTCTCCCCGCAAGCGCCCGGGAGAGTATATCGTTTCAGGCATTACCTACTGTCGCGGCCTTTTCTGGTTCGCGCGACTGCCTTTCCCGCTAGGACATCGCTAAAAAATATTGAAAAGTTGCTCTAGATCGGGATATTCGGCCACAACATCCCGGGAAACAAGCGCGGGTACAGCTGTTTTGGCTTTACTCCCAGCTTTTTGCAGCTCTCGGACGAATTCGGGGCACACGAATTCCATCAAGCCACCCTCCGTCGCACCATCCGCACCAGGTTGTAGGCGGTGGCCGCCAGGGAGAAGTGCAGACTCACCCGATCCAATCCACGGAATCGCGTCTTGCGCATTCCTCCCACGGTTTTCATCCCGCCGAAGATGGACTCGATCCGCCGGCGTACGTGAATACTCCTGGCATAACCGTCGAGCAACTTCATCGGGCGCCTTTGTACAGAGCCGGGCATCGGGGTCGGTCACCGCGGCGTGGGTCGCATTACTGCGCGACTGGCCGCAGAAATCGGAGCCTTCGACCTCACGGTCCTCAAGATCTTCCAGCGGGAAGGATTTCTGCGAGGCCCAGGCTTCCATATGCCCCACCGCCTTTATCAGCGTCGTCCTAGACTGGCCGCCCACACTCACCACAGAACTTATCGTCTGGAGAAAGGCTTGCACCACAACCGCGGCAAAAAGCGGGATGCGCCATACTGCCCTCCCCGTTATTTGGTTCGGCCTGTTCTGGAGGCCTCGGCGTCTCGGTGCGTTTTGCTGCCGCCCGTCGGGATGCTTCGCGAGCAGCTTGGCGCGCCTGCTCTGCAGCTTGACGGGTGCGCTCTGCCACCTGCGAGACCCGGCTCATGACACCATCGACGAAAACCGATCCATCGTCGGAATCCACGAGCTTTGTATTGACGTCATAGAGATAGGCCAATCCGAGCATGAGGACATTGTTGGGAATGGCGATTACCAGGACAACAGAACAGGCGACGGTCAGTAATGCACTAACGGGGTAGAGATGATCGTTGAGGGTAACGTGGTATGGATAGGCGAATGCGCCACCCATGGCAGCGACGGCAAAAGGATTGACAAGGCTTTGCATGAACTCCGTAATGACGCCGAGCAATTGTGAACCAAGAAGACCAACGTATCCCGCCATCAAGGTCAGAACGTAGGCCGCGACGGCAAAAACGAACAATCCAATGAGAGCGGCAAGTGCGGCCAGGCTGAAGAGCAGGAATATCACAGGCCCCGGCCGTCGCCGGGCAACAGCCACCACATGACGAAAAGCACCGGAAATGGTTTCGCCGAACCAAAGGGCTGGGCCGGTAAGATTGAACATGACAAAAAATAACATGACGAAAACGATATTCGCGAGGAATATACCCGGAAAGACTGCCAGAGAAAGTATCCCACCCAGTACTGGGATTCGACAAAACTCGACCAGAATGACCTCGACGATGATCACCGCCAGGATCGACAGATATTCTAAAATGATAAGCCCGATGAAGCGCGGTAGCGTGAAGAGTCCAAAACTGAGGCTCTGGACCAGTGTCGGCGGATTACGATCCTGTGCGACGGCGCTGAGAAAGTGTCCGGCGCCAAGATAACCTGCACCGAAGAGGGCCACTAGCAGCAAGGCCCCGACGAGTTCCGCAAAAATGCTGTGTGTCGCTGAAAGTAGACCAAAAAAAATCAGGCCGATAAGATAAGCAGCACCAAAGATGGCAATGGGTTGCCAGAGCGTAAGCCCCTGCAGCGATTTAGTAATGATACCAAAATCCAAGCTCGCGACATCCGTTTTCACGACGATGGCTCCTTTGACTGTTTGATGAGTACTTTAGGTCAAGCGCTGGCCGCAATGACCACAGAACGCATCACCTGCGCTGATGGGTTGCTGGCAATTAGGGCAGAGCTCAGCCTTGGACGGGGCTCCTGTCGGCTGGTCTGTGGATACGGAACCTGCATCCCGTTCCGGTGCGGAAGCCGCTACTGTTCCAGCGTTGGCCGTGAAGATCCGGGTGTTTCGCTCGACCTGTACCAGAATGGGAACAATGATCGCCAATACAAAAATCATCAGTGCTGAAAATGCCATGAAAAGATCTACGGCGTGCTGAATGCGCTGCCCACTTTTGCCACGCTCGGCGTTGTCGACGGCGTTGGAGTAAGCACTGAAATACTGTTGAGTGAGCATGTCCGCCGTGGCAGGTTGCTGGTTGAAAAGCCCGTTACTTGTGGCTACGGCCTGAAATATTCCGGCCTTCTTGGCATAAGCGATGCCGTTCTCGAGATAATCTTTCCAACCAGAGACAAACGCAGCGCGGTAGGCCCTTGGCAACTCTGCCAATTGCTTGATCACTTGCTGCTCGTTGACGGTGGAAACGTTATACTTGGAAATGATCGAGATGACATTGCTGCCATATTCCTGACTCAACTTCAGGTTCATCTTTTGCTGGGCAACGCTTGCCTTATTGCTGGGTAGATTCCCCAGCAGTACCATGCGCGCGGCTGAATCGAAACGGGGTACCTGGAAACTTCTCTGACTCGTGAAAGAACTTAGTGCGAAAATACCCGCGGCTATCAATGCGAGGATGGCAATGGCTAGGGAAATCCATTTAGCCAAAGAAAAGAGTCCCGCACTCAGGGAAAAAGATCGGACGGTTTGCGACATGGGCGGAATTCCTTATGTGCGTGAGCGATCGTCGCGTGCGATCTACTGATTGGAAGCGTTGATTGCCGGGCGATTGGCAGCCGGGGGCACCATGTTCGGGTTCTGTAGCTGCTCGAGATTATCGTTCACGGCGTTGTTTTCGTAGCGCAAGGAATTGCCTTGACTAGGAACCACGCTTGCGTGCATGAGGTAGTCGTCGACGGCCTTGCGTTCGGCATTCATACGCATGCGCAAGTCGTTATTGTGCAAACAACTCTGGGTGCTGATACTGCAGTCGCTGGCGTAGCTTCCGCTCAGGTGGAAAAAGTTCACGGCCGCCTGTTGGGCAAGGCTGAAACTTCGCTCTTGTGCTGGAGTCAGGCCGCCGACGGTCATGCCCGCGAATTGATCGGCGTAGTTTGTGGCCTGGGTTTGCATCCGCTGCCAACAGTGTTGCTGGCTGCCGTAGCCCGAACCGGCGGCAAGAGAGCACTGCTCCAGAGAATTTTTCATGTTGCTCTTGGCTGCCTCCCACGCCGTTACAAACTGACGCGAGACGTTGATTCCCGCCTGGCTGATGTTGGCTTGTGCCTGTGCCTGACCCATGGATATGGGCATTGACGGTACCTGTGTGCCGTACTTGGCCGAGCATCCTGCGAGCAAACCCACGGTCAGAGCGATGAGCATGCCGGCGCGGTGAGAGGATCGAAAGATACGTTGCATACAACCTCCGATGTGTCGTCAAGGATTAATCATTGCCACCGAATGGCGAAAGCAATTTTTTCATTTGTTCCGCAGTCATCCCCTGCTGTTTGGGGATAGTGGTTGCTTCGTGGACCGGGTATCGCTGCCTTGAGGTTGACTGCGGCAGTGCGATCGCGGCAGCGTGGCGAGGTTCCCGAGACGCTACGACTGGCGCCTTGACCAATGGCGTTTTTGTGACGGGCGTCTCGCTGACGAGTTTGGCCGTGGATGAGCTTGGGACGTTGGCGATGGGTGCCGACGGAGACTGGACCGTCGCGGTTGCCACCCCGACGGACGCGCTACTGGCCGTAGATTTGGCTGGTGCGGCAGCTACGGTGCGGTTTGTCGGGGCTTTAACGGCCGGCGTAGCAGAGCGTGGTTGAAGAACGAAATAGTACACGGCAAAGGCGGCGGCGAGGGCAAGTATCGACGCGAGTGTGATCCAGATGTAAGTGCGTAACCTTCCCTGCGGAGGTGGATTCCGACCAATGGCTTCATTGTCTGCGCTGCCGGGTAAAATTCCCTTACCACACTGACGACAAAACGCACCGTTGCCATATACGGCACCACAGATCTTGCAGAACTTTTCCGCTTCTGGGCCCAATTCAGGGCCGTTTTCCGGGGTTTCGTGTTCCTCGTCGCTTACCGGAGAGTTCTTGGGAGGAGATACTTCAATATTAGACGGTGAAGCTGGCTGATTCGGGATGACCGGAGCTTCCGATCCGGTAGGAGCTGTATTTTCTGACTGCCTAGGCTCAACCTGTGTAGTAGCGGTGTCTGCCTTGTGTGTCGGTGTGTACTCCTCTTCCGTATCGGTTTCGTCTGCTGCCGAAGCGGGTGTGCTCTCGGATTGCTCGTCGGTTATGATCGAGGTGGGCTTTGGTGCCGGGTGCTCGCTGGCCTCAGAATCGGGAATAGCAGCGATATTTTCCAGGGTAGATTCTGTGCGTTCCGGAGCCGGGATGGAAGTACCTGGAGACCAATTTGGGGCCGGCTGTACCGCTTCCGGTTGCGGCGCGGGGGGTCGTTCTTCCGTAGACTTATGGGATATGTCTTTGCGGTTTTCGACTCCACACTGCGGGCAAAAACGCTTGCCATTCAGTGTAGCGCCGCAGGAGCGGCAGAATTGGGGAGGACCCGGGTCGTGCGCGGGGACTTGCAATGGCGCCCCACAGTGAGCACAGAACTTCTTTCCGGGCAAGTTGTCCTGCCAGCAAGCGGCGCAACGCATTTCTTCTCCTTTGATGTGGCTCGAACAGCGTGAACTTCCGAGCTTCAAAATTTGCTGTGAATTTTATCCCGGCAATCCCGAGTCGATCAAGGCTCAGCGGATAGGATCGTATTCCATGGGTTGCGCGCCCTCCCAAACAAAACCGGACAAGTTCATCTAGAGCTTCCAGAGTGCGCAAATCACGTTGGCGCCGAGAAGGATCCGTATCGTCCCATCCACCCGCCAGCGATTCACTGAGTTGTCCCCCCTCCGCCGCCGGTTTGGACAGCCTGTGAGTGCGATGGCTCCGATTTCCGCCGCCAGTCGCGCCGTAATGCGACCCACGCCGCGGTGGCCGACCCCGATGCCCGGCTCTCCGTAAAGGCGCGCGGCGAAGCTGCTCGCTTGGCTTCTCTCGGGCATGTACCCTTGGACAATCGCCACGGGCTCATTGCCGGAGAGCAGGTCACCACCGCCGACGATACGGCGGACGTCGATGCCGCCGCCCAACGCGTGGACGATCTGGGTGGAACCAGCGCATCACCCTGAGTGCCGACCAGGGCTGCGACCGCTGAGCGGCTTTGTTTAGGCTCTGCGGGATCGGGATGTAACCCCCCCTCCCCCCGCACGTTGCCCGCAAGCGCAAAGGTTCTGCTGAGGTACGCACAGCGCGGTGGCGCGCATGCAAACTTCTCCTTCTAAGGATCCTTGGGGGTGTCCTGGTGCGATAGGTCTTATTGGCTGTGCGCAGCAGTTACGGCGTCCCGATGTCATCGAACACTGCGCGGAGCGTGTCTACAAACATTGGAGCGGGCTGCGCCCCGGGTCTTTGGGTAGTGGACGCGCTCAGAATTAGGATCGTGGCAGGATACTCTGTTACACTGCCGTGGTCGCGATTCAGTCTTCGCGGTGTGTTGCCCGACTTTCTTGAGATCTGCCGTGGACTGGCGCCGACAAGGCGCGGCCGATCCTGCCACGGAGATTCCCTTGACATTGTTTACCGAATTGGGGCTGGACCCGGCCCTCTGTGCTGCTGCCGTTGCCCGCGGTTATGAGCAGGCCACACCCATACAGGCACGCGCCATCCCCGAGATCCTGAAGGGTCACGACATCCTCGCCGCTGCCCAGACTGGTACGGGCAAGACCGCTGCTTTCGCTCTACCCATTCTCCATCGTCTGGCCCGGGATCCTGTGAGCTCCGGTCCGCGTCCCGTGCGCGCGCTGATTCTCGTGCCCACACGAGAATTGGCGGCGCAGGTAGAAGACAACATCCGGCTCTACAGAGGGCAAATGCCCGTACGTTCCCTGATGCTCATAGGTGGCGTCAAGATTGGCCCGCAGATGGAGCAGCTACGCAACGGTGCCGATATCGTCGTGGCGACCCCCGGACGACTGCTGGATCACCTGCAACAGCGCAGCCTGCGTCTGGATCGCGTCGAGACCTTGGTTCTGGACGAGGCCGATCGCATGCTGGATATGGGCTTCATCCGCGATATTCGTCGAATTATCGGGATGTTGCCGGCAAAACGGCAAAATCTACTCTTCTCGGCCACCTTTTCGCCAGAGATTCGGCAATTGGCCGAAGGACTGTTGCACCAGCCCATCGCCGTTGAAGTGACACCCGCCAACGCCACCGTCGACAGTATTACCCAGCGGGTGATTCGCGTAGACCAGGAGCGCAAACGCGATCTACTGCTGCACCTGATGGATGCACACCAATGGCATCAGGTGCTGATCTTTACCCGCACCAAGCACGGTGCGGATCGACTAGCGCGTCAGATGGAGCGGGAGGGTTTTTCGGCCATGGCCATCCACGGCAACAAAAGCCAAGGAGCCCGAACCCGCGCGCTGGCCGAATTCAAGTCGGGAAGCCTGCGCGCGCTGGTCGCCACCGATATCGCCGCGCGCGGCATCGATATTCAGCGGTTGCCGCGGGTGGTCAACTTCGAGCTACCGCAGGTTGCCGAGGACTACGTCCATCGTATCGGCCGCACGGGTCGGGCCGGCGAAGATGGCGAGGCCGTCTCCCTGGTCAGTGGCGAGGAGCGTAGCCAGCTCCAGGCGGTCGAGCGGCTGCTGCGTCGCCGCTTTGACCTGGAACAGGTGCCTGGATTCGAGGCAAAAGGGCACGGCCCGGACCGTGGTGTCGGCAAGCCCGTCCCGGCGCGTGGTCACAGTCTGGCTGCCCAGGGCTCCAGACGGCCAAGACGACAAGCCGGCGCTAACTGAGAGCGATGCGGCAGAACCTGTGACGGGACATCCCGGCACTAGAGGTCTATACTAAACTTGGTAGTAGACCAATGACTCATGTGGAGGTTATCGTCCATGGCAGAACACGATTCTCGCAATACGCAGAAGATCACTCGTCGACACTGGCTGCGCAGCACCGCGCTCATGGTGGCGGCGGGAGCCGCAGCTCCCCTTGTGTTTGTCGGGAACGCCGAGGCCGCGAGCAAGATGGCCAAGACGGCGGTGGATTATCAGGATCACCCCAAGGGCAAGGAGATGTGCAGCAATTGTCGCCTCTACATTCCCGGCTCCAATCCCAAAGGACCGGGCGCCTGCAAGGCGGTGGCCGGCGCTATCAGCCCCGATGGCTGGTGCAATATTTACATCCCCAAGGCCTGATCGCCGAACATCCAAAGGCGGTGTGGGCACTTGGACCGCCTCTGGAGCCGCAGTCTCATGGCTGCGGTTTTTTTATGGCCACGGTTGATCCGATCCTTGCCGAACCGTCCGTTTGTGGTCATTCCACAACGCTCATGAACTAAAGGCAATTTCCGTTCCGCACGGGCATACTTTACATCTACCGCGCCATTCAGGACGCGTCCACCCCCTGAAGATATTTACCATAAACGGTCATGAACGATTCCTGCACATGACCTACTACGCCTTCTGAGAGTACGCACAATTCTTATACGCTTCACTATGGTTTATGCGATACAGGGTTTTTACAACAGAGTTTTCATTAACTGCTTATGGAATTTACATTATTTGACATAGGCAAAACAGATTTGTTAGGGTTTGGTCAGCATATTCAATTATGCGCTTGAAGTTTTCGCAACGCTTATATCGCAAAATGGTCAAGGAGATATTAATGCCATCCTCTTTACGTGGTGCACTCATCGGATTCGTTCTTTTCGGCGCCGGCAGTAGTCTTGCCTTCGCCAGCATGACACCAGCCATGAATGGCAATGGCGCTGAGTCGCGTTCTGGAGGAATGATGGGTCCGAGTCAACAAAACGACAATGGGGCAATGGGAGGCAGTATGGGACAGGGCTCCACGACCATGGGTGGGGGCCCAGCTGGCGGCACCAGCATGCAGGGCAATGGGGAAGGAGGCACGCAAAACGGAATGCCCATGACCGCGCCCAGTAGCGGCCCACACGTCAGTCATCAGAAACTGCAGAATTTTGCTGCTGCCATCAAGGATATACAGCCCATTGACGAAAAGGCCCATCGAGTGCTTGCCGACAAATCGCTTTCGAACAGCGCGCGCAAGGCGAAGCTGACCAGCTACGACAAAGAGATCGTGACGATATTGCATCGCCATCACCTCTCGCCCGTGGACTACGAGATGCTTTTGCGCAAGGCACAGACGGATCCGAACTTTGCCAAACGCACGGAAGCGGCATTGCGCGCCATGCATTAGGTCGTCTTGCCGTATTGACACCTTGAGCATATCCCGACCCTCGCTGCCAAGCCGGGGGTCATTTTTTGGGAGGGGACTGACCAGCAGCGCGCCAGTGGACAGGAAATGGGTGTGCCCTTCGGTCTACTGTCGGTCCGCCAGACAAAAAAAGAGCTGCACCGGATTCGGAGCAACTCTGTGCTTTGTTTGGCTCCCCGGGACGGGCTCGAACCGCCGACCTAGTGATTAACAGTCACCCGCTCTACCGACTGAGCTACCGGGGAAAAGTTCGCGTAGGATACCTACTCGGCGCGCAGGGGTCAAGAAAATCAGCCTGCGGACCGGATCTGGAGGCCATCGTAGGCCGGCGCCATGCCCTCGGGCAGCCGCTCGGCCAGGCTCGCAAAACCGAGGTCGTGGGTCATGTGCGTAAAGTAAGTATACCGCGCACCGATTTCCTTGGCGAGCGCTATGGCTTCGGTCACATTGATGTGGGTCGGATGTTCTTCTTCGCGCAAGCAATCGAGGATGAGGATATCGAGCTTTTGCAATAAAGCCATGCTGCTTTCGGGTATGCGCTTGAGATCGGTAAGATAGGCCACGTCGTTGAAACGGTAGCCAAAAATCTGGAGATGGCCGTGCAGCACCGGCACGGGAGTCACCCTCAGCGGCCCAAACTCCCGTGGACCATCCAGGTGGTGCATGCGCAAGGAGGGCTTTGCCCAGGCGGGATCGGGTGGCAGGAAACAGTAGCGAAAACGCTCCTCGAGCTCCTTGCCCGTTCGCACATCGCCATAGCAGTCGAGCACCTGTTTTTGCAGGAAGTTGAATGCCCGGAGGTCGTCGATGCCGTTGATGTGGTCGGCGTGAAAATGGGTGTAGAGCACCGCTGTCAGCGCGCGGACGTTTTCCCGCAGCAGTTGCTGACGCAGATCCGGGCCAGTATCCACCAGCAGCGCCACCCCCTCGGCCTCTACGAGGATGCTGGCACGACTACGGCGGTTGCGCGGGTCGTCACTGCGGCAAACGGCGCAATCGCAACCCACCTGCGGAGTTCCGGCACTGGACCCCGTACCCAAGAAGCGCACCCGCACACTCATGCCGCCATTCCTGCCGCAGGAAAACATCGGAAAAAATTGGCGTGGGTCTGGGCAGCCAGTGCTTGCGGTTCTTCACCACGCAGCTCTGCCAAGAAACTGGCGACGTGCGCCACATAAGCCGGTTCATTGCGGCGACCCCTCTGCGGTACTGGTGCCAAATAGGGAGCGTCGGTCTCGATGAGCAGGCGATCGGCCGGGATTTTTTTAGCGACTTGCTGAAGCTCCGTCGACTTCTTGAAGGTAACGATACCCGACAGGGATATGTAAAAACCGAGATCCATGGCCTGACAGGCAAAATCCCAATCTTCCGTGAAACAGTGGATCACACCGCCCACATCTCGGGCCTTTTCGCTGCGCAGCAGGTCAAGGGTATCGGCGGCAGCCGCCCGGGTATGGACGATGAGGGGTTTGCCACTCTGCCGCGCCGCGGCAATGTGCAGGGCGAAGCGTTGACGCTGCCAGGACAAGTCCCCTTCGCTGCGGAAATAATCGAGCCCCGTCTCTCCCGTTGCCGCCACTCTGGGTGCGGCCAGGGCGCGGAGCAGTTCGTCCAGCTCCGGGGTGGTTGCCGGGTCCTCATTGGGGTGGACGCCGGCTGCAGCCCAGATACCCGCGTGCTCCGCTGCCAGCGACTGCACCCGCGCCCAATGGCTTGGCGTCACCGCCGCGATGAGCAGGTGCTCGACGCCCGCCGCCCGGGCGCGTGCCAATACGGCATCGCGATCCTCGGCGAAATCGTCAAAATCCAGATGACAGTGGGAATCTACCAAGGCCGCCTGCAAGACTTGCTCCTCCGTCGTGGGAAGCCCCATTTTAGCGCAGTTCGTCCGGCTTTGCCTGCGTTCGTCGCTGCCGCCGCGCTTCGAAGAGCGCCAGCGCACCGGCAACGGATACATTGAGGCTCTCCACGGCCCCGCACATGGGGATGTGCCAGAGAAAATCGCAGTGCTCGCGCACCAGGCGACGTAGGCCTTTTTCTTCACTTCCCAGGACCAGAGCCAGAGGACCACGCAGGTCCGCCTCATACAGGTCTTGACTGGCCTCGCCTGCAAGTCCGGCAATCCAGTAGCCGTACTCCTGCAGGCCGACCATACTGCGCACGAGATTGGTCACCACCACGATGGGCAGGCGGGAGGCGGCGCCGGCCGCGGCCTTGCGTACGGTGGCATTGACGGGACAGGCGTGATCCTTGGGCAGCACTACCGCATTGGCGCCGGCGGCCTCGGCACTACGCAGGCAGGCACCCAGATTGTGTGGATCAAGGATACCGTCCAGTATCAGCAGGAGCCCAGGCGCTGGAATGTCCTCCAGCACTTGCGCAAGCGTGGGTGCGGGCCGCGCCAGCAAGCGGGCCACGAGTCCCTGATGCTGGGGACCGCCACCGAGCCGATTGATCTCCGCCGTCGCTGCCCAGCGCGGACGGATGCCGTGCAGTTCGGCCGCAGCGACCACCTCTCGGATACGCCGATCTTCCTCGCGCTCTCTGGCAACCCAGAGCTGCTCCACTTCACCGGCGTCGATGGCAGCGGCAACGGCATGGACACCGATTGCCCAGTCTTCAGCCACAGGCACCCTCGGGGTGGAACACCGGCGAGGGGCAGATCCGGGCCGAAGCCATCAGAAGGAATTGAAGATATCGTCGACTACATTCTCCGCAATGCCGAATCCGGCGCCAAGTCCAAGGCCCGTGGCGACGTTACCCAGGAAGCTGCTGCCCATCCCAGGCTGCATGGGCTGGTTCCAGGCGCGCTGCCCCATGACGTTGGGGTTGACTCCCGTCTGGCCCATGGACTGTAACTGCATCTCCAATTGCTGAATGCGCATGCTCAACTGCTGCAGCATCATGGCCGTACTCTGCTGTTGCTGCTGGAGATTCATGGCAAGATTACGCAGATCGAGGATCAGCTCGCGCGCCGTGGTATTGTCCGGGACCACGGCCTGCACCCGCTGTGCCACCTGCTGCAGAGCCTGAATGTTGTTCTGCGTCTGTTGCTGGAGCTGATTGTACTGTTGATCCAACACTTGATAATCCATGGTACGACCCCCTTGTAAACCACCCGACACCGATCGAATCAAGCGCCGAGGCGCACCCGCCGCTCCCAGGAACGCCAGATACCTCGAGCCATCAACACTAAAATAGGGCCGATGATGAGCCCAATCAAGCCAAAGGCTTGAGCCCCACCGAGAATGCTGAAGAACACCAGAAAAAACGGGGCCTGAGTCTGCGATCCCGTCAGCAGCGGACGGATCACGAGGTCGGCCACGGTAATGACCACCAGGCCCCAGGCGAAGATGATGAGTCCGACCAGCCAGTGGCCGGAAAATGCCAGCCACAGGGTTGCTGCTCCAACCACGGTGGTCGCGCCAAAAGGGATGGGCGATATGAGGGCCGTTGCCACCAGCCACAGCGGCCACATCTTGAGACCGGCCACGGCGAAGGCAATGCCGATGAGAATCCCCTCGATCACTCCCACGCCGATCAGGCCGATGAGGACCGAACGGGCCGCCTCACGCGCCGCCAGCAGGAAGCGCTCACCACGGTCGCGCCCCCACAGCTCGCTGGCGCCAAGCTGCAGCATTTCGCGGATACGCTCGCCGTGCAAGGTCAGGGCGAACACCGTCAGCGCGGCAAAAAAGGTGTGCAGAGTGAAAAACCAGAGTTGCCCCAGAGAACTTGTGATGATGTCCGCATGCTCGCGAAAAAAATTGGACAGATAGGCACCGTTGATCTCGGCGAGGTGCGTGGACAACCAATGCCCCACGAAAGGCAGCTGTTGCACACTCAGTGGCAGGGTCAGCAGCGGCATGCCGGTCTGCCAGCGCAGCACCAGCAGGTGCAGTTCCGGTAGTACCGAGTCCACTATGGCCACCGCGGGGATGATGATCACGGCGACCCAGGCCGTGGCGTGGAGTAACGCTCCAAGCCACCGCGGCAGACGCAGGTAACGTTCCAGACGCAGCTGCCAGGGCCAGCCCACCACGGCCAACACCGCACCCATGAGCAGCGGCCCGGCATAGGGGCTGAGGGCGTAGGCGGCTCCGGCGTAGATCAGAAGCAGCACCAGGGTCCCCCAAGGACCATTGCGGACCTGCCCGGCGTTCACCGCCCTGCCCTCCGAGCGATCGTCACTCAGTGGCTGGGGAAAGGCGTCGCCACGGTCACCCCAAGGCGATCCCATATGGCCTCGACTCCATCGGGCAGGGGCAGCAGCTGGCCAATCTCGGCGTGGCCAAGATGCGGACCGTGGAAGTCGGAACCGACGGAACCTGCCATGCCCAGACGCAGGGCGAGCCGCCCGAGGTGCTCCCGATCGGCAGCAGCCTGGGAGCCGGAGCAGATTTCCAGTCCCACACCACCGGCGGCACGAAAATCCTCCAGCAGACGTGTGAGGCGAGCACCACTCAATTTGTAGCGACCTGGGTGCGCCAGGACCGCCTCACCACCGGCACTGCGAATCCAGCCAACGGCCTCCACCATGGGAATCCAATCGCTGGGAACGTAGGCCGGCTTGCCCCGTCCGAGATAGCGCTGGAAAGCCTCCTGGGTGTCCTGGCAGTGTCCGGCCTGAACTAGCCACTGGGCGAAATGGGCACGTCCCACCAGCGGACTACCGGCAATGGCGCGGGCGCCCTCCCGGGCTCCGGCGAGGCCTTGCCCGTGCAGTCGCCTGGCGATCTCCAGTGCCCTTTCATCCCGCAGCCGCACGATACGCTCCAGACCGCCCTGCAATGCCGGGTGCGCGATGTCCATGGCGAGACCAACGATGTGGATTCCCTGCTCTTCCCAGACACTGGAGATCTCCACTCCGCTGATGAGGCGCAGGCCATGCCGTTTGGCTTCCCTTGCTGCCATCTCCACACCTGCAGTATTGTCGTGGTCGGTGAGGGCCATGACCTCGACGCCAGTGTCGGCCACCCTGGCCACGAGTTCGGGTACCGAAAGACTGCCGTCGGAAAATGTGGAGTGCATGTGCAGGTCGACGCGGGAGCGCGATGACGACGGTACTGCGCTATGGACGGAAGGCATGGGCAAATCGCGAGTTCCTGGGATTCGTAGACGTCGTCTAGGATAGCACCACCCAGCGTCTAGCCATAATCCTATCCTTCCTGACACAATGACGAGGTCCTCGACCTCGTCGCAGCAAAGGAGCATGACGTGGCATCCGTTCTCGATATTTCCGCCGCCAGATCGCGATTCGAGCAATTCGCTCAGCCGCTTCTGGTCAAATTTGCTGAAAGTCGCATCGCCACGGGCGAGCAGGTCACCCCGCCGCAGCTGGTGGACGCCCTGCGCCAGCTTTTCCTGGTTTTGGAGAGGGACGTGGCAAACTGGGATCCATCCCTGCCCGAGGACGAGCCGGAACGGATTGGCGATCTGACCATCGGTCTACTCCTGGATCTGGCAACCTGGGCCGATCGCCTGGGTGAGCGTCCAGCCAAGGCGGCCATGGAGATCGTCAGTGTGGCCGTCGCCGCTTGGCTGGTCCAGAACGGACAACCCATCCACACCCTCGAACCGGTAGTCAATGGCCTGGCCATCCTGGCCAACGCCGAAAAGGACGCGGAACCGCTGCAGAGCCTTGCCCGCCTCATGGGTGCCGTGGCCGAGGCGGCAGCCACCGACTTTGCCGCCGACCTGGAAAGTCAGGATCCCCAGCGCCCATGGCGTATCCTGCTGTTCAACTGGGCCATCACGGCTACCCGTGCCCAGGACCCGGAGCAAATGCGTACGGCCTTTGCCGCCCTGCAACGCTATCTGCCGGCGGATGCGCCGCTGTTCTTTCAGGAAGGACGGCAGCAGGTACTTCAGGGGGACTACACGCCAGAGGTGCGCGAGACCATGCTGGCGGCGGCCGAAGCGGCTGGCCACGGTCTACACTGAGGGAACCTGCCCGTGACTGCAGGAGAGAATCCCGCTGGCGCACTGCAACGGCTGTATGTGCTTGCGGCGCTTGTGGTCGCCGCCTACCTGCTCTACCGTCTGGGCGCGGTGCTCACCCCTTTCCTCATCGCGGGCATCCTGGCTTATCTCGGCAATCCACTGGTCAGCCGACTGCAACGCTGGGGGCTCTCGCGCACTGTCGGCACCACACTGGTTTTCGTCCTGGTATTGCTGGTGGTGGCCGGGATCGTCACGGCCTTGCTTCCGGCCATCCGCCATCAGGCGCTGCTCTTTCTGGACTACACGCGTCAGTATGCGGAGCTCCTGCAGCGCCAGATCGTACCGGAACTCTCAGCGCGTCTGGGTATCCAGCTGGATAGTCAGACCATCACCCACTACGCCTCGGCCAACGCGCAGAAACTGGCGGACTGGCTGGGCAAGAGTCTGCGCATTGCCGTCAGTTCCAGTAGCGGAATCCTGGCCACCCTGTTGGATATCGTGCTCATTCCGGTGTTGGGATTCTACCTGTTGCGCGACTGGCCGCAGCTTTTGGAGCGCATACGCGAACTGATCCCGCGCCGTCGCCTGCCCACGGTGGAGCTCCTCGCTCGCGATGCCAACACCATGCTCATGGCCTTTTTGCGTGGCCAGATCCTGGTCATGCTGGCTCTGGGTACCAGCTATGCCATTGGACTATCCATCGTCGGCCTGCAGACTGCCATACTCATCGGCCTACTCGCCGGATTCCTGAGCTTCGTTCCCTATCTCGGCGTGATCAGCGGGATCAGCATGGCCACCTTGGCCATGTACATACAGACTGGAGCTTTTTTGCCCATGGTCGGGGTGTGGGTGGTCTTTGGCATCGGCCAGATTCTCGAAAGCATGGTCTACACCCCCTACCTGGTGGGTGAGCGTATCGGCCTGCACCCGGTGCTCGTCATCTTCGCGGTCCTGGCCGGCGGCGAGCTCTTCGGCTTTGTCGGCCTACTGCTTGCTCTGCCGGTGACTGCAGTGCTCATTGCGCTGTTGCGTCACGCACAGCGCTGGTACCTGGACAGTACCTGGTACGGCGGTCATGCCCCATTGCCCGCGGCCGAAGAAGAGGTGAACGGATGTCCAGCGAAGCAGTGATCGTCGTCGGTGCCGGCCTCACCGGACTGAGCGCCACCTGGTATCTGCACCAGCGCGGCATACCGGCTCTGCTGCTGGAGGCAGAAGCCGAGGTGGGCGGCAACCTGCGCAGCCGCTCCGAAGACGGCTTCCTCCGCGATCTCGGACCCAACTCACTGATGATAAAAGGCGATCTGCTACCCGACCTGATCCGGCAACTGCAGCTGGAGGACCGGGTAGTGGAAGCCAACCCGCTGGCACGCCGCCGTTTCGTGCTGAACCGCCGGGGTCATCCCGTGGCGCTGGGGCCGGACGTGCTCTTCTCCTCGTCGCTGCTGAGCCTGTCGGCGCGCCTGCGCCTACTGAGCGAGCCTTGGCGCCCGCGCCGCCCCCAGTCCCAGAACGATGAGAGCATAGCGGACTTTGTGCGTCGGCGCTTGGGACCAGAAGCCCTCACCTGGATGGTGGATCCTTTCGTTTCCGGTGTCTTTGCCGGTGATCCGGAAAAACTGTCCGTAACCGCCGCTCTGCCCCGCCTTGCAGCCATGGAAGCGGAGTCGGGCTCGTTGCTGCGCGCTGCCCTGCGCAGGCGGCGTGCCGGGAAGAAGGAGGGCAGCAGTCGACTGGTCTCCTTCCGTGGAGGTCTGCAGGAATTACCTCGGGCGCTGGCCGCGCGTCTGCCACCAGATCGCCTGGCCTTGTCCCGACCCCTTACCCACCTGCAGCGCCGCGGGGAACTCTGGCACCTGCAGACGCCCGCGGGCGACCTGGAATGCCGGCGGCTGGTGCTCGCCCTGCCCGCTGCGGAGAGCGCCCGTCTGTTGCGCGCCGAAGCCCCGGAGCTTGCCGCTGAACTCGAGGCCATCGTCTATCCAGCGGTGGCCACCGTTGCCTTGGGCTTCCCCCGGGAAGCCGTGGATCATCGCCTGGATGGCTTCGGCTTGCTCATTCCCCGCCGGCTTGGCATCGAGACCCTCGGTGTGTTGTTCTCTTCTACCCTGTTCCCGGAGCGCGCACCGCCGGGCATGGTCCTGCTCACGGCCTTCCTTGGTGGTGCCCAGCAGGACATATCCGGGCGCAGTCCCGCCGAACTGGAGGCGCAGGCCCTGGCGGATCTGCGCCCCATCCTCGGCATTCGCGGTGACCCCGCCTATCACCGCTGTGCCCTGTGGCCGCGGGCCATTCCCCAGTATGCCCTCGGCCATCGGCAGCGTGTGGAGCGCATTCACGAATTGCGCCGCCAACTCGCGGGGCTGGAACTGCTGGGGAACTGGCAGGGGGGTGTGGCGTTGGGCGATTGCGTTGTCCAGGCCGATGCTTTCCAGCGCACCTTTGCGCAAGTCGACACGGCAACGGGCCCAAGCTAGTACCCACCGCGTTGGCCGGATCACCACGACCAGTGTTCCTCAGGGATAGGCGGGTTGCGGCGCAGAGGTGGAACCGTGCTGCAAGGCGGCCAGGAGATGGTCGAGATGCCCCTCTGGATTATCGGCTACACTCTGAAGCCCAGCTGGGCGCCGCTGCGCTGGTGTGCCGCGGCGATATCCCGGTACCTCACCAACGATGTCCACGGGTGTGCCGACGCGCACCAGGGTCGCTAGTTGCCGGGCGTCCCAGTTGGACAGGGCGACGCAACCCGCCGTCCAGCGACCCGGGAATACCTTGGAATCCGGATCGTCCGCAAACTGCGGACCCATGCCGTGGATACCGATATAACCACCCAGTGGCGTATTCTGCGGCGGGGCCTCACCACGATCCAGGGCACTGATGATGGCGTCGTACTGACGCTGGGTGATGATACCTTCACGCAGACCCCAACGGGCGTCGTCGCGATTGGGATAGGTCAGCAGCATGAACGGGCCATAGCGGGTACCAAAACGCACGTAGCCGATGCGATACTTGCCTACGGGGGTGATGTCGTCGCCACGGGTACGCCGCGGTGCAGCACCATTGAAACCGATGGCCACGGGAAAGGTTTCCAGCAGGGCGTCCCCCTTGTACACGCGCAATTGGCGGTCGCTGGTGTCGACGACGATGTGCAGTTCCTGAGGCGCCGGGGCTGGCTGGACAGACTGTGTGGGAGCACTTACCGTCGGTATCACGGGCGGGGGAATGTGGGCTGCGTACCAGGCAACGGAATGCACCTGCGGCGCAGGGGCCTGCGTGGTGCAGCCGACGAGAAGCATAGGAAAGGCACACAGCCACAATGCGCGCCACCAGAGTGTGGCCTTTTTCATGAACCGTCTTCCTCCACTATCCTTGCCTACCCCACGTCGCCGTAGGCGACGGAGCTGCCGAGCCAGCGCCGTATCAGGACACCTGCTGCCTCGGGCTGCGTGCGCAGCAGATTCTCGCCCAAATCCGGAACAATCTCCAGTAGTGCCTCATCCCGCAACGGGTCGGCAACACGCAGGGCGCGTTCGCCGCTCTGTCGCACCCCCAGCAACTCTCCCGGACCGCGCATCTCCAGGTCCTTGCGGGCGATGAAGAAACCATCGTGACTGGAACGAATCACCTGCAGACGTTGCCGCGCTCGCGCCGATAACGGTGGCCGATAGAGCAATATGCAGGCGCTCTGCGTCGCGCCCCGCCCCACCCGTCCGCGCAATTGATGCAACTGGGAAAGGCCAAGGCGTTCGGCGTGTTCGATGATCATGAGGCTCGCCGCCGGTACGTCCACCCCCACTTCGATCACCGTGGTAGCCACCAGGATCTGGGTAGCGCCGCCGACGAAATCGCGCATCCGCCGCTGCTTTTCTTCGGCGGGGAGGCGCCCGTGCACCAAACCGATGCGAACCTCGGGCAAAGCGCGACACAGTTCGGTGTAGCTGTCTTCCGCTGCCTGCAGTTCCAGTAGTTCGGAATTTTCGATGAGCTGGCAGACCCAATAGATCTGGCGGCCCTCCGCGAGGACGTTGCGCATGCGCGCGATCAGCTCGTCCCGCCGGGTGTCGGGCAGGACCACCGTCGCCACGGGTTGACGCCCCGGGGGGAGGGAATCGATGACGGAAAGATCGAGGTCGGCGTGCAGGGTCATGGCCAGGGTGCGCGGGATGGGGGTCGCCGTGAGGATGAGCAGGTGGGGCATGGATCCCTTGGCCATGAGCCGCCGTCTCTGTTCGACGCCAAATCGGTGCTGCTCATCGATGATGACCAGACCAAGGCGAGCGTAGTCCACCCCTTCCTGGAACAGGGCCTGGGTACCGCAGACGATGGCAAGCTCGCCGTCGGCCAAGGCCCGGAGCAAGGGTCGTCGCTCCTTGGCGGAGCAACTCCCGAGGAGCAATCCTGCGCGCAGTCCGAGATTCTGCAGCCAGTCCTCCAAGCGCTGATGCAACTGACGCGCGAGAATCTCCGTGGGCGCCATCAAGGCAACCTGATAGCCTGCCTCTACCGCCTGCAACAGTGCCGCCACGGCCACGAGGGTCTTGCCCGAGCCCACATCCCCTTGCACCAGGCGGCGCATGGGTGCGGTGGCACCCAAATCCGCTCGGATCTCGGCGATGACCCGCAGCTGCGCCGCCGTCGGCACGAAAGGTAAGGTCTGGCGCAGACGTTCCCAGTATGCACCGGGCGCTGCGAGGACCGGTGCGGGAAGGCATCGCCGCAAACGACGCTCCTCGCGCAGGGCCAGATAGTGCGCCAAAAGCTCATCCAAAGCGAGACGTTGGCGGGCCGGATCCGCATCGCCGGGCACCGCATCGGCACTGCGATGCAGCCGGTACAGACTCGCCTTGAGACTGGGCCAGCCGGCCGGAAGGAGGTGTAGGAGGGGATCCAGCAGCTCGTCCGACAACGCCAATGCTGCGTCGGTCCAGGCGCGCCAGTGCGCCTGGGTGATACCCGCCACGCTGGGATAGAAGGGCGTGAGCCGATCGGGCAGGCAAAAGTCCGGGGTGTCCGCCAGCTGCCACTCGGGGTGCACCATCTCCAGCCCGTTGCCACCGACGCGTACTTCCCCAAAACACCACAGACGTCGGCCGGGGCGCCACTGACTGCGCATGACCCCCACCCAGTGAAAGAAACGCAGTTGCAAAACGGCGCCCCGATCGTCGCCGAGGACTACGCACCATTGGGGTCGACGACCAGGCTGTGGCCGGATGTCCAGAATCTCGCCGAGCACCGCCGCCTCTTGACCCGCTTGCAGCCTGCCCATGGCATGAAGCTGCCGGCGATCCTGATAGCGGCTGGGAAGGTGAAAGAGGAGATCCTCGACGCGGACGATGCCCAAGGGCGCTAGGCGCGCCGCCATGGTTGGGCCGATCCCGCGCAGCGCGGTTACCGGGCTATCCAGCGAGACGCGAGGGGAAGCCGGGCGGGTTGGCACGGAATTCAGGAGGTAGCGGGCGAACCCGAGCCGGCATCCAGCTCGCGCAGGAGTTCCTGCAGATCGAGGTCGTGCATGGCCGCCATCCCGGCCAAGGTCTCGCGCTCAGCGATGAAACACTCGTCGCAATGGATACCGCGCCGAGCGAGCAGCTGGCGCAGTTCGGGATAGTCCTGCAGAAGCTCGCCGATGGGCCGATGCAGTTGGGCAGGTTCCAGGATCATCCGGCACTCGACAGGGCCACGATACCGTCGATCTCCACCTGCGCTCCACGCGGCAGGGCCGCCACCTGAATCACTGCCCGCGCCGGGTACGGTGGCGAGAAGACCGCTTCCATGGCCTGATTGATTTCCGCGAAATGGGCGAGATCCGTCAGATAGACCTGCAACTTGACGGCCGCCTGCAGCTCGGTACCAGCTGCCTCACAGACCGCCTGCAGATTATCCAATACCCGCCGTATCTGGAGCCCGATATCGCCCTCCACCAGCTTGCCCGTCGCCGGATCCAGGGGAATCTGCCCAGACAGATAGAGCAGATCCCCGTGGATCATGGCCTGGCTGTAGGCACCGATGGCCTGGGGTGCCTGTTTGGTGGTGATGGCTTGTGCTTTCATGGGACGATCTTCCTCGGTTGCTCTTGGTGGATTCCGGCGTGGGCAGAGGCCCTGGGCTTAGGCTCCGCGCCCTTCATCCTTTGACGCGCTGTACCCGCGATATGCTGGGCAGGGTGCGGAGATTGCGCTCCACCCGGGCTAGATGGGTGCGGTCGTGGACCAGGATGGTAAAGGTGATCCCGGTGTAGAGTCCATCCTGGGGCTCGATATCCACCCGATCGATGTTGGCGTCGGCATCGGCGATGTGGGTAGCGATTCGCGCCAGAACCCCGCGACCGCTCTCTGCCACCACGCGGATGGTGACGGGAAATTCTCCCTGGACCTTGGGATCCCACTGCACGTCCACCCAGCGATCGCGGCGCTTGCGCCACTCGCGAATGTTGTGGCAGTCGTGGGTGTGCACCACGATGCCCTTGCCCGCGGTGATGAAACCCAAGATGGGGTCGCCGGGGATGGGTCGGCAACAACGGGCCAGGGTGACGGGAAGACCCTCGGTGCCGCGGATGAGCAGGGGCTCCCGCACCGCGCCACTGGAGACGCGCCCCGGCAGCAGCTGACTGACCGCCTGCCCAAGGCGTCGGGCCGTCTGCTTGAGGCGACCCTGGTCTTCCACCGGCAGGAGCTTGTGGGCGAGTACCAGAGGGAAGATCTCGCCCATACCCACGGCTGCCAGGAGTTCACCCTCCGAGCCCTTGCCAAAGGCCTTGGGCATATCCCGAAGGGCCCCATCGCCCAGATCCGCGAGGCTGCTACCGAGGCCCTGCAGGGCTTTGTCCAGGAGATTACGGCCAAGCATCTCTGCCTCGTCCTGCTGGATGGTCTTGAGGTGGGCGCGGATACTCGTACGCGCCTTGGCCGTGACCACCACATCGAGCCAGCCCGGTTGCGGCCGTGCCGATGCGGCGGTGATGATCTCGACCTTGTCGCCGTTGTTGAGCAGCGTACGCAGGGGCGCGAACATATCGTTGATGCGCGCCGCCACCGCCCGATTGCCCACATCCGTGTGCACGGCGTACGCGAAATCCACCGCCGTGGCCCCCCGCGGCAGGCTGAGAATCTTGCCCTTGGGCGTAAAAACATAAACCTCGTCGGGGAAAAGATCGAGCTTGATGTTCTCCAGGAACTCCTGCGAATCTCCCCCTTGCGCCTGTAGCTCTAGCAGACGCTGAAGCCAGGCCCGCGCCTGGGCTTCGGCGTGGGCATTCTGGGCGCCGCTCTTGTAGAGCCAATGTGCTGCCACTCCCGCCTCCGCCACCCGGTGCATATCCTCGGTGCGTATCTGAATTTCCACCGGATGACCAAAGGGGCCCAGCAACACCGTGTGCAGGGACTGGTAACCATTGGATTTGGGGATGGCGATGTAATCCTTGAAACGTCCCGGCAGCGGCCTAAAGAGGCTGTGGACGATGCCGAGTACGCGGTAGCAGGTGTCCACATCCTTGACGATGATCCGAAAGGCATGCAAGTCGTGGATGGCACTGAAGGGCAGCCCTTTGGCCTGCATCTTTCGGTAGATGCTGTAGACGTGTTTCTCGCGGCCGCTGACCTCACCGACTATGGCCTCCTGGCGCAGACGCTCGGCGATGATCTGCTCGATCTTCTGCACTGCCTCCTTGCGGTTGCCACGCGCAGCCTTTATCGCATCGCTTAGGGCATGCCAGCGCTTGGGATAGAGGTGGGAAAAGGCCAATTCCTCGAGCTCTATGCGGATGGCCTGGATGCCCAGGCGCTGGGCTATGGGCGCGTAGATATCGAGGGTCTCGCGGGAAATACGGCGGCGCTTCTCGGCACTCATCACGCCCATGGTGCGCATGTTGTGCAAGCGATCCGCGAGTTTGATGAGTACCACCCGGATGTCGCGGGACATGGCGAGGAACATCTTACGGAAATTTTCCGCCTGCGCCTCTTCCCGAGTTTCGAAGCGCACCTGTCCCAGCTTGCTGACCCCATCCACCAGCTCCGCCACCTCCGCGCCAAAACGCTCGGCGATCTCCTCCTTGCTGACTCCGCAATCCTCGATCACATCGTGGAGCAAGGCCGCCTGAACGCTGGCGATATCCAACCGCAGTTCCGCGAGGATACAGGCGACGGCGACGGGGTGATGAATGTAGGGCTCACCGCTGCGCCGGGTCTGCTCACCGTGGGCCCCGGCCGCAAATTCGTAAGCCTCCCGCGCTCGCTGTACCTCGGCGGCGGGCAGATAACCGCGCAACAGCTCGCGCAGGGGCGCACACGGATCTTCCAGCACCGGCCGCACCGGCGGAAGGCGCAGCACCGCACCGGGCCCGTCCGCGACGGGCTCCGGTTCGGGGTCGCAACGCTCAGTCGCCGGTTGCATCCTCTACCCGCAGGGCTTCACGGCGACTGGCGCCGGGGAAGCTGCTCAAGGGCGGTGGATCCTGCTCATCCAGAATCGAGCGACCCACCAGACCCTCGGCAATCTCGCGCAGGGCCACCACCGTATTCTTGTCCCGCCCCACCTCGACGTAGGGCGTCGCACCCCCAGCCAGCTGCCGCGCCCGCCGCGCCGCCACCAGGGTCAATTCAAAGCGATTGTCCAGATTGGCCAGACAATCTTCCACCGTGATTCGTGCCATGATCCACTGCTCCACAGATAGGGGTGGCTATTGACCACCCAGAAGATGTTTCAGACGTTCTCCCTCGGTGAACTGCTGCTGCTCGCGCCGCAGGTGCGCCGCCCGTAGGATGCTGCGCAGATCGGCGAGTGCCGCCGCAAAGTCTGCATTGACCACCAGATAGTCGAACTCGTCGTAATGTAACAATTCTTCACGCGCCGCGGCCAGTCGCCGGGCAATCACCTCGGCGCTGTCCTGACCGCGCCCGCGCAGACGCTCCTCCAGGGTCGACAGGGACGGTGGCAGGATGAAGATGCTCTGGGCGTAGTCCGGGAGCCGCTCCCGCACCAGCCGCGCGCCCTGCCAGTCGATCTCCAGCAGGCAGTCGGCGCCCTGGAAAAGCTGCTGCTTGACCCAGCTCTCGCCCGTGCCGTAGCTGTTGCCGTGCACCTGGGCATATTCGAGGAATTCGCCCCGCTCGGCCATGGCGGCAAAGGTCTCCTTGCTAACGAAATGGTAGTCGACCCCATCCTGCTCACCCGGACGTGGCGCCCGGGTGGTGAAGGAGACGGAAGTGCGCAATCCCGGCACCTCCGCTACCAGCGCACGGGCCAAGCTGGTCTTGCCCGCACCGCTCGGCGCCGACAGTATCCACAAGATTCCCGCCGCGTGCGTCACAGCTCTGTAGCCTCCATAGCCGTCCTTACGCCAGCGACGGCTGAGCGTCCACGCCCCTCATTCCACATTCTGGATCTGCTCCCGTATCTGCTCGATCAAGACCTTCAGTTCCACCGCCGCGTGGGTGAGTCGGTTGTCACCGGCCTTGGCACCCAGGGTATTGGCCTCGCGATTGAGCTCCTGGACCAGAAAGTCCAGGCGCCGTCCCACGGGCTCCGCCCGCCGCAGGATGCGCGCCAATTCTTCCACGTGGGTATCCAGACGGTCCAGTTCTTCGGCGACATCTTGGCGCTGCAAGTAGAACAGCAATTCCTGCTCCCAGCGACCGGGCTCCACCTGCTGCGCCAGTTCCTGCAAACGCGCGCGCAGACGCTCGCGCAGGAGGGTTTCGATCTCCGGCAGGACGGCGCGCAGCGCCGCACTCTGCGCGCGCATGGCGTCGAGACGCTGCAGGATCAGTTCCTCGAGGGCTTTTCCTTCGCGCGTGCGCGTCTCCTGCAACTGTGCGAGAGCCGCATCGAAGTAGCGTAGCGCGAGATCCGGAAGCTCGGACGACCCGGGATTCCCGGACTGCACGACTCCCGGCCAGCCCAGCACTTCCAGAGGCGACAGACGGTAGTCCGACAGATCCCAGAGATCCGCCAGCTCGCCCAGAAGCCCGCGCAACTCGGCGGCCAGGGCGGTATTGAGTTGCAAATGGACACCCGCCGCCGTCTGATGACGCAACCACACGTCCACCCGTCCGCGCGCCAAAGCCTTACCTACCCGGCTGCGCAGCTCTCCCTCCAAGGCATTGAGGGTCTCGGGCAGGTGCATGGAAACCTCCAGGAAGCGATGGTTGACGCTGCGCAGCTCCCAGGCAAGGCTTCCCCAGGAGCCTTGAGCCTCCACTCGCGCAAAACCCGTCATACTCTTGAGCATTCCTGAACCACTCCTGAGGTCCGCTGGAACGCAAGAAGTTACCACAAGGCGAGGCGCGCCGGTATCGCCGGCAAACGCCAGCGAGATGCAATCGCGCGGCACGCGCCTTGCCTCTTGCCCACCCCGCGCCCGCCTGCGACCATGGCTTCCATGACCACTGCTCACCCTCCTCTGCCAGAGCCCTGCCGTGTTGCCGCAGGGGCGCTCGTCACCGACGGGCCCCTGGTACTGGCGGCAATGCAGTCGGCCTGGGATGCGCTGGACGATACGGAGCGCGCGACCCTGACAGCGCGCCTCAGTACCGAGTTCTGCGCCCATTGGGCCCAGGTAGCCTGCGCCAGTCCCTACTGGCGTCGCCTTATGCAGCGCCATCCGCAGTGGCTACTCGACCTCGACGCGGAACCCGTAGCCCTCGAGGCCGGTGCTGAGGCAGGCGACGAGGACAGATTCTTACGAGCACTGCGCCGCGACCGGCAGCACGCCATGGCACGCATCATCTGGCAGGATCTGTGGGGGCCAGAGCGTCTGGACGCGACCCTGACCGCCCTCACGCGGCTCGCCGAGGCTTGTCTGGCCAGCGCCCTGGATTTTGGCCAGAAACTCCTCGCCCAACGCCATGGCCTGCCGCGCAATGAGGCCGGCGCCATCGTTCCCTTTGCCGTCCTCGCCATGGGCAAGCTGGGTGGCTGCGAGCTCAACCTCTCTTCGGACATCGATCTACTCTTCGTCTACGGCGAGGGCGGGCAAAGCGACGGCCCTCTGCCCCTGGACCTCGGCGAGTATTTTCAGCGCCTGGCGCGCTGGCTCATCCGCGCTCTGGACACGAACACCGACGAGGGCTTTGTCTTTCGGGTCGATACGCGCCTGCGACCCTTCGGCGACGTCGGCCCCCTTTGTGTCAGTGCAGCCGCGCTGGAACAGTACTACCAAGCCCACGGTCGCGACTGGGAGCGCTTTGCCTGGATCAAGGCCCGACCCGTCGCCGGCGATCTGTCCTTCGGCAAACAAATCCTCGCCGATAACCTCCACTTTGCCTATCGCCGCTATCTGGACTTCACGGCCCTGACCGGCATGCGCGAAGTCAAGGCACTGATGGATCTGGAACAAGGGCCCAACAGTCGCAATCTCAAAAAAGGCCGCGGCGGGATTCGCGAAATCGAGTTCATCTGCCAGGCGCTCCAGCTCATTCACGGCGGTCGCCTGCCTGCCCTGCGTCAGCACAACACCCTGGCCGCCCTGGCGGCACTGCGCAGCGCAGGCCTCTTGACACCGGCCGATGCCGATTTCCTGGAGTCCAGCTATCGCCTGTGGCGCCGTGTGGAACACGCCCTACAGATGGTGGAGGACCGGCAAACCCAACAGCTGCCGGACAACGATGCCGCCTGGCAGCGCCTTGCCTGCGCCCTGGCATGTGGCGATCCGGCAAGGCTTCGGGAAGCGATTCGTACGAGGCGGGAGCAGGTCCACGCCCTTTTTCGCGATCTGCTGCTGGAGGACCCGGAACCTGAGGACAACCCAAAGAAAGCAGAACTCTGGCAGGCGGCGCAGGCAGCCGCCCCGGACTTCGACGCCCGTACTCTGCTGGCGCCCTGGCAGTTTGTGGATTCCGAAGCCGTCTGGGAACGCTTGCACCGCTTTGCGCAGTCGCGCAACGTCGCCGTGCGCTTGTCCCGGCGTGGACGCCAGCGGCTAGACCAGCTCCTGCCCCGCTATCTCGATCTCTGCCAAGGCTTCAGTCCCCCCGATGTGGGCTTGCAGCGCCTGCTCGATCTCACCGAGGCCCTGCTGCCCCACGCCCACTACCTGGCGCTGCTGGCCGAAAATGCCGATTTTCTGGCAACCGTAACCCATCTCTTGCACAGCCCCTGGCTTGCCCAGGCCCTGGTGCGCCATCCCATCCTGCTGGACGATCTGCTCAGTCGACAGGACCGCAACCCCAGTCTGTGGCGCCAGGAGCTTGCCGCAGAGCTCGCCGGTGCGACGGACACCGAAGAACGCATGGACGCCCTGCGTCGCTTCAAGAATAGTGAAACCCTGCTGCTCGCCGCCGACTTCTGGACGGAAGGGCTGGATGCCGCAAGCCTTGGCGGGCACCTCAGTGAACTGGCCGAAGTGGCCATCCAGCAGGCGTTGCAATGGGCCGAGGCCGACATGCTGGAGCGACACGGATCGCTACCTGGTGGCGATGGCAACTCCAGCACCGATCCGGTTCCCGCCTTTGCCGTCATCGCCTACGGCAAGCTGGGCGGGCGCGAGATGGGGCTTGCCTCGGACCTCGACCTCGTCTTTCTCTACGATGCCGCGGACGATGGCGAGAGCAACGGTCGCATCCCCCTCTCCAGCAGCGCATGGTTCGCGCGCCTGGGGCAACGTCTGATCCACATCCTGACCCTCCCCACCCGCGCTGGGATTCTCTACGAGATCGACATGCGCCTGCGTCCCTCGGGGCAGTCGGGCCCCCTGGTCAGCTCCTGGACCGCCTTTGCTCGCTATCAGCGGGAGTCGGCCTGGACCTGGGAGCACCAGGCCTTGTGCCGGGCCCGGCCCATCGCGGGCAGCCCGGAGCTTTGTCAGCGCTTTGCCCAGCTGCGCCGCGAGATCCTCTGCCGGTCGCGCCAAACGGACGCCCTCGCCCGGGATATCGTCGCGATGCGCCAGCGCATCCACGCCACGAAAAAGATCCCGGCCGGCCGGTTTGACCTCAAGCTCAGTCCCGGCGGACTCACCGATATCGAATTTCTCGTCCAGTTTGCTATGCTGTCGTCTTGCCCCACGGCGCCGCAGCTCAGTGAGCAACACAACACCGGGGTCCTCATCGCCGCATTGCGGGACGCGGGTATCTGGACGGCGGCCCAGGCAAAAATCCTGGAAGAGGCTCTGGGTCTTTTCCGTTACAGCGAGAATCGCCGCTGGCTCGCCTTGGCTAGCCGCAGCGTGGCCGATACCGATCCTGAGTCGGGCGCGTTGCACGAAGCTGCCGAGGGTGTGCTCCGAGCGTGGCGCGAAATACTTGGCCTGCGGGCCGCACAGGAGAGTTAAACGATGTCGATGGCAGATCGCGACGGTTTCATCTGGATGGACGGCAAACTGTTACCCTGGCGTGAGGCCACGGTGCACGGGCTCACCCACACCCTGCACTATGGTCTCGGCTGCTTCGAGGGCGAGCGTGCCTACGCAACCCCACGTGGCGCCGCCATTTTTCGCTTGACCGAACACACCAAGCGTTTGTTCAACAGCGCCAAGATCTTGCAGATGGAGATTCCCTTCAGCCACGCCGAAATCGATGCTGCGACCAAGGAAGTCGTGCGCGCCAACGGCCTGGAATCCGCCTACATACGACCGCTCGTCTTCTATGGCGCCGAAGGCATGGGTCTGGGCGCCAAGGGCCTCAAGGCGCACGTGCTCATTGCCGCCTGGCCCTGGGGCAGCTACCTTGGACAGGAAGCCCTGGAACACGGTATTCGCGTCAAGGTCAGCTCCTACAGTCGCCACCACGTCAATATACACCTGTGCAAGGCCAAGGCCACCGGCAATTACATGAACTCCATGCTGGCACACGGCGAAGCCCACCGCGGCGGGTACGACGAGGCGTTGCTCTTGGACCGTGAAGGTTACGTGGCCGAGGGTTCGGGCGAAAACGTCTTCATGGTGCGGGACGGCGTGCTCTTCCCCCCCCCCCTCACCAGTGCTCTGGAGGGCATAACCCGCGATACCATCCTGCGCTTTGCCCGCGACGCGGGCCTGCCCATCGTCGAAAAACAGCTCACGCGCGACGAGTTCTATATCGCCGACGAGGCCTTTTTCACCGGCACCGCCGCCGAGGTCACCCCCATTCGCGAGATCGACGATCGCATCATCGGTAACGGCCGTCGCGGCGAGATCACGGCCCTCCTGCAGAGCCGCTACTTCGACACCGTTTCGGGTAAGCGCGACGATCATCCCGAGTGGCTGCACCACGTGGGCTGACATGGACCAGAACCTACGCTGCTGCGCCGAAAAACTGGTGGAGGTAGAACCCAGGGATCTCCCCCTGTATTGTCCGCGGCCACCGAGTTGGGACGGTCATCCTCGCGTTTTCCTTAAGATAGCCGAGACAGGCGAGGCACGCTGTCCCTATTGTGGCACGCTCTACGTCCTCAAGGGTGGAGTCATACCCAACAGCGGTCACTGAGGGACCGGCTGGAGCCGGATCGAGGCACCAGTCGCACCATCCATCTCCCAGTTCGGGTTTATCCCATTCAGCGAAAACGCTTTGGCCACGGACTCGACGGATCAGGCATCCAGCCAGCGCAGGAAGGCCTCGGGACCGAGGTAGCCCTCCTGCACCTTCTCCACCTGCCCGCTGGCATCCAGGCGGATGAAGGCAGGCGGGCCGACCAGATGGAAGCGCTGCAAGAGCGCCTTGCTCGCGGCGGTGTCGGCGGTAACGTCCACCCGAATCAAGGCATCGCCCGCCAGCGCCCGGCGCACCTTGGCATTGGCGAAGGTCACCTTGTCCATGCGCGCGCACTCGATGCACCACTGTGCCCAGTAGTCTATGAGTACCGGCTTGCCATGGGCAGCGGCCAAGGCGCTTTCCAGCTCCCTCGGGCTTTTGACGACGGTAAAGTGCAGCTCGGCGGTGCCCGCGGTCTGGACCGCGGAGGTCGACGCTGGCACAGCGGTGGCAGGCCTTCCCAAGGGCTCCAAGGGATCGCCGTGGCCGGTGAGGGCACCGTATCCAGCCAACAGGCCATAGGCCAGAAGGAGCACGGCGATACCTTTGCGCAGATAGTGCCAGCCAGGGGCGGCGGACGGTATGGGCTCCAGCGCGTGGAGATACACGGCACAGACCACGGCCAGAGTGGCCCAGAGCAGCAGGCTGATGTCACCGGGCAGTATGCGCGCCAGCAGCCAGATGGCCACGCCGAGCATGAGCACACCAAAAACGGCCTTGGTGGCATCCATCCAGGGACCGGCCCGAGGCAGCAGGTGTCCCGCCGAGGTACCGATGACCAGCAGCGGCAGCCCCATGCCGAGGCTCAGCACCAAAAGCGACAGGGCTCCCAGAAGCACATTGCCCGTTTGAGAGATGAACAACAGCCCACCTGCCAAGGGCGCGGCGACACAGGGCCCGACGATGAGGGCCGAGAGAACCCCCATGACGAAACTACCCACGAAGTGCCCGCCCCTTCCCACCGTCGATAGACGACTCTGAATGCTGCTGGGCATCTGCAATTCGTAAAAGCCGAACATGGATAGGGCCAGAAGCACAAAGATCGCGGCAAAGGCAGCCAGAACCCAAGGACTCTGAAAAAAGGCCTGAAAGTAGGCACCCGTCAACGCCGCAAGGACGCCCGCCAGCGTGTAGGTCAGGGCCATGCCCAGCACGTAGGCAAGGGACAGGAAAAAAGCCCGCGCGCGACCGGGGTGATCCTTCTGACCGACGATGAGGGCCGAGAGGATGGGGATCATGGGAAAAACGCAGGGGGTAAAGGCAAGTCCCAGGCCCGACAGAAAGAAGAGCCCCAGCGTCAGCCAGAAACGATCCTGCAGATCACCGGCCAGCGCCCTAGCATTGCTTTGCGCCGTGGGGGCGACGCGCGTGGAGGGGACTGCGGAGCTTGCCGAGGCTGCGGTAGCGCTGGCCGTCGGCGCCGCTGTTGCCGCACCCAGGTCGACGTCGATGGTCTCGTGTTGCTCGGGATAACAGACGCCGGCATTGGCGCAGCCCTGGAAGGTGCTGCTCACCGCGATCACCGAGGGCAGAGGACCATCGCTGGTGTAGTGGGCGACGACGGTATTCTTACCCTCCAGCACACGTACCTTACCAAAGGCAGGGTCATCCAGCTCCTTACCCGGGGGCAGATCGATCTTTTGCAGGTGCAGCGTATCCGGCGCGATGGACACGCGGATGCGATCGCGGTAGAGGTGATACCCCGGCGCCACGGTCCAGGTCAGTTCCAGGCGCCCGGGTCCGTCGGCCTTGGCCGCAAAGCGAAAAGCCTGATCCGGAGACAGGAAAGCGGCACTGGCAAAGAGCGGGATCAGCAGCAGAATCAGAAGGAGCAGCATCCCAAGCCCGTTGTGCCAAAAGGCACGCTCTCCATCCGCCCGAGATGCCATTACGCTCATTCTCCACCCCTCCTGGAACCTATTCTGGCGACTATGCACGATACCCGCCTCTGCAGCAAAATCCACGCCAGCGCCCGACGAGTCCGCCAGCGTTCAGTGCAAGGCATCCCCCAGCCAGCGGGCATAGGCACCTAGTGCCGCGTCCGCACGGAAAGCGAGGATCTCCGGCACCGCATAGGGGTGCAGGGCCAGCAGGGTCTGTTCCAACACGGCATAACGCTCGGCCTCGGTTTTTATGAGCAGAATCCGTTCGCGCTGCTCCTCACGCTCCCCTTTCCAGACGTAGATCGAAAGCCCGGCGGGAAGGCAGTGCACACAAGCGGCAAGCTTCTGCTCCAAGAGCGCTGCGGCGATCTCCCGCGCCAGGGTATCGGAATCCGGAATGCTGCACAGCACCAGAAGTATCGATTCAGCCATGGATGTCTAGATCTCCCTCATCTCCAGAGAAGGACGACACTGCGGCACCCTGTTTCGGCGGCAAGTCCTCGGCATTGGCAAAGCACCAACTGCACTCACGCCGTCCCTTGGACGCCTTGGCCTTGTAGAGCGCCATATCCGCAAGTCGCAAAAGTCGCTCCGCATCCTGAGCAGGATGGTCCACGGCAAGGGCAACTCCCATGCTGGCCCGCATCGACCACTGTCGATCTGCCAGGGCAAGGGGGCGTGCCAGTGCCGCCTCCAGGCGAGAGAGCACCTCTTCCGCATTGCGCTCGGCGCAACCGTGCAGCAAGAGCACAAATTCGTCACCACCATAGCGCGCCACGAAATCCTCCCGCCGCAGACTGGCACGGAGGCGCTGCGCCAGAGCACGCAACATGGCGTCTCCGGCTTGGTGCCCCAACTCGTCGTTGATGGCCTTGAAGTCGTCCAGATCCAGCATCACCACAGCCGTGCGCCCCGCCCCATCGAGCGCCCTTGGCGTCGCCAGCACACGTTGCAAGGCGCGCCGATTGGGAAGATCCGTCAGGGGATCCCGCTCGGCCACCTGCCGCAGTTGCCGGTGTAGATCCTGGGTCCGCCGCTGCGCCTCCCACAGATCGAGACTATCGGCCATGAAGCGGGCAAGCATGGTGGCGGCCAGCTCCAGCTCGGCGGGCGGCAGATCGCGGGTTCCGGCGAGCACCAGCACTCCCCAGGCCGTCCCCTGCCTTTCCATGGGCGCGGCAGCCAGCCAGCGAATACCAATCCGCGCCAGAGTCTCGCGCCAGCCGGCGAGATGTGGGTGCTGCAGGTACTCGCTGTGGAGGTAATCCGCCACCACCAGAGTGCGGCCTTGACGCAGGGCTCGTACCGACACACTGCGGGCATGGGGATGATCCGGCGCAAAGAATACGCGGACGTCGCTCAGGATATGCTCGCGGAATGGCCCACCTGCAGCCACCGGCCGCAGGACACCATCGGCATCGGCGCGCCCCACGGCCACGCTGTGCAGGAGGGGGTTCGCCTCCAGACAGTCGGCCATGCGCCCGAGCAGATCCAGCTCCGTCGATTCCGCCAGACGCTCCGGTTCGGCAAAGGGAACTCGGCTGACGCACGAAAAGGTTTCCAACCACGCCCGCAGATCATTCACCCAATACGCTCCTTTTTGCTCCCTCTCGGGCCTCAAACCGGGTATCCCGCTGGCGCGACCGCCAACGTACCGTGCTTGAGCCTAGTGGCGCACCGTCACGGTGGCAAGCGCCAAGACAAAAAAGGGATGCCCACAGGCATCCCTGCTTCGCCGCAAAATGGATGAAATCTTGTCTCAGCTGCCCATGGGCGTGTAGGCGTAGCAGTAGCCGTGAGGGCTGATCTTGCCGGCCACCACCTTACAGGTGCCATCGGCCGTCGGCTTTGGCCCTGGGACGAAATGGGCGCAGTTGCTGCACATATCTTTGCCCTCGGGCTTGTCCTGGTAGCTCACGGAGGCCTTGCTCTGCAAGTCGCTGTCGGAGGCATCGGCGCGCGCGGTAAAGACCAGAGGAGCGACGACAGCAACGGCGCTGATCTTGGCCGCGGACTTCAACCATTCACGACGGGATACGGATTTCATGGCTATCTCCTTGCGGGTGTGTGGAAGAACACCAGTTACTACGCGGTGGCGCACATCGTGGATGCAAAAAAGAGGGCGCGAGGCCCTCTGAAAACCCAAAATCAGCTCTGGGTGAGGAGGAGTTGCGTTCCGACTTCCTTAACCCAGCGGTCCATTGGCCGTGACGATCTCTGGCTCCATGGGAGCGAGGAGGGACAGCAGATAGTTCTGGGCGCCGATGGGAATGCGGTGGGCGTCCATGGCATCGATCATGTCTTGCGCCAGGTAATTGAAGGCCGCCGTGGTAACCTGCAAGTGCTTGTGCGCCTCGACCATGGATTGACCCGTATATTTGCAGGGACCACCCACAGCCATGCACACCTGCTGCACCAATTCGTACTTCAGGTGCGGAATATTGGTGTGGGCGAAGTAGTAGTTGATGTGCGGATCGTTGGCGACGTTGTCCACAAAGGTGTTGATCAAGGCGGTAATGCCGGCCTTGCCGCCAAACTGATCGTAGTAGTTCTGCGCCTGCGCCTGTCCGCTGTACAGAACACCGAACGCACTCAAACTCAAGGCCAGAATACCGCCCTGAAGCCAGCGTGCGGGCCGAAAGTGCTGCATTGTCATGATGACCTCCATCAATGGATAAAGGGACTGAACCGCGCCTCTTAGAAACTCGTGGTCAAGGAGAGATACAGACCGCTCTGGTTCTTCTCCGTGGCAATGGTCCCGAGGTTGACATAAGCCGCCGTCAAGGAGAGCGCCTTGTAGGGGAACCAGGCCACATAGACATCCTTCCAGGCGCTGGTCTTGGATACCGCGTCGCCCACCGCCCCAAAGTTAAGCCCTTTGTACGGTCCCGAAGCGGGCACGAAACCCGACGGAGCAATCAACTGATTCTGGGGCATACTGCGATACTCCGCACCCAGTACGACGTGGCGATTGAGGAATATCCCGACCGAGGCTGCCGGCTCTACGGAGTAACCCATTCCGTTGACACCGCCAAACCCCAGCAGACCCTGCTGATTGGCATTGGTGACATCGATGTTGACGTTAGCAAGGGTCGTGAGGCCGAACAGACCATCCAGCCAGACCTTGGTGGCGGAAACGTAGTAGCTCACGCCATTACGCTTGACACCGAGGGTCGCGGCGAGGTTCTTGGGCATCTCGTTGTGGTGGAAATCCACCCCCACAGACACCTCTGGCTCCCACCAGTTCTGGTCATACACGATGTTGCCAAAGAGACGTACCTTCAGGCCCACGATATCTTGGTTCAGTTGGTAGTTGTCACCAAAAAATTGTGGCCCTGAAAGGCCCAACCCATTTGGTCCTGACGCCGTGTAAGGTGCGCCGTATGGAACCGGACCACCCGTTGCAGTTTCAAGTATGCGCTGGTCCAAGACTTGCCCGGTGCTACCGAGGCTAAAACTCTGGCGGGCGAAAGATAACTCAATCCGATTGAAAATGCCCAGCGAGGCACCGTAGGCGTCCATGTTGTAGTTGTTCAGCAGAACGTGGGAATAGAAAGCCGTGGCGCCGATCTGCTGGTTGGTGCCATAGCCCGAGATGACCGCCCAGGGATTGATACCGCCACCGGCCGCACCATCCACCGCCGTCACCGCACCCGTGCCCAGAATCCGACCCTGACCGAAAAGACTGGCAGCACCAATGGCGCCGTGTGCCGCGAAGGGAAGACTCAGCCCAAGCGCGCAGGTAATCGCCGCAAGTCGACAATGGCGCACCCATTTTCTTTTAGGAATATTCACGATGACCTCCTCATGGGTTGAAGTTCAGGAACAGCAAATGCTGCTCTACCCACCGTCAGCAATAGTCATTCCACGCCATGAAACAGAATCTCGAGACCACCCCAACATTCGCAAACAACTTTCAATACATTGATTTTTTTATTATTTATTTTAAGGTTGACTGGTTGGCTCTGCATTATTTTGTCATGACAAACACCGCGGTCATGACTATCTCGGTCATGACCCAAATACGCCATCGCAGATATTTTCCTACGAAGCCCGTCGACGACACCCAGATGCCCAGCGCGCCGCCGCGGGTTCCGGTTGCCAAGGTGTTGACAAAAATCGCATCCAGACATAGCCTTTCCAACGGCGATGAGGTCCGCCTGGAACCGCCTTCGTGGCTAATGACTTCTACCGAATCCGCCAAAGCGGAAGGTAGAGGGTTCAAATGCGATGCAAGGGGGTGTTGTGGCCAAGGTGACGTTCATGCGGGTGACTTCCGTCGCTGCAACATTTTTCTACCCCCGGCAAGCACCGCATTTTCGAAGCCGTCCTGTACCCTACGCTTCCCGGCTTTCGGGAGCGTGCCCAGGGCGCGCGAACAGCCCCGTATCGTCTCCCGCTGGCATGGTGATTTTCGCTGCACCATACCCGGTGAGCAGGACAGTGTGCTCTTCCCCGTGCTTCGCACCCTTGCACCGCAGCGTTGCTGCGCCGCCGCTGCTGCCGAACCACAGCCACCCCCTCTGCGCAATGGTGCAAAGCATTCCTGTCCAAGATCTGGACGCCTTGTCGTCGCCCCCAGGCTGCGGGTATTTTTCTGTCGTGATACGAGGAGAATGATACATGTTCGGGACCTTAGGGCTCATAGCGGTCTTCGCCGTGCTCGGTGCCTGGGCGCGCTATGGCCAATCGATTCTGGTACAGATGGTACTGGGCCGCGGCTTTCCCTGGGCAACCTTGAGTATCAACGTGCTCGGCTGTTTCCTGATGGGATTTCTGTTCTTCGAAACCCTGGAGCGTAGCGCTCTATCGCCAGAGCTGCGCACCGGTATACTGACTGGCGGACTGGGGGCTTATACCACGTTTTCTACTTTTTCCCTGGAGACCCTGGTACTATTTGAAAACGGAGAGGCGATCAAGGCTTTCGCCTATATGTTTTCTTCACTGTTTCTCTGTGTGGCGGCAGCCTTCATGGGGGCTTGGGTAGCGCGCAGCATCTAAGGGATAAGCCATGACAAAAGTCTCGGTAGTTCGTGTATACATCCAGGAAGGAGAAAAGCATGGGGGTCATAATCTCATGGAAGAAATCTTCCGCATGCTCCACGATCAGTACAAGGTGCACGGGGTAACGGCTTTTCGCGGCATTGCGGGTTTTGGCAGTAAAGGCGTCGTCCGCGCCGACGATATCCTTCGCCTCAATGTGCATCTACCCCTGGTGCTGGAATTCTTCGACAAGCCAGAAACGGTTGATGCCGTCCTGCCTCGACTGCAGGAATGGGTTCCTGCCAACCATATCCTGCGATGGGAAGCAGAGTGCGGTTGTCCCTGAGATTCTGGCTTCGCACTTCCGCTGGACAAGTCAAACGAAGCTTGCGCTCCGCGACTGGGTAAAGATGGCACCCAACAGCTGGCTGATCCCAGAGGACTCCACCTCGAATGGTCCTGAGTACTAGTCCCTAAGCCACAGCTTGCGACGGCGAGCAGTTTTCGCCCGCGACTCCGCCCAGAGGCACGCGGATACGTCGGTTCATGGTCGCAGGAGTCGCCACACCGGTTTAGTGTAACGCCCGGGAAAACGAAACCATCTGGCGCCGCCCGTTCTTGGAAGAACCACGCACGGGCCAATCCTTAGTCCCTGCCAGGCCGCGGCAGACCTGGACCCGTGTGAGGAGGTCTTGTGGGAACGAAATCCCTTTCCGGGCGTGAACATGGATCAGAAAAAATTAAAGGCACCTAGCTTGCTTCGCTAAGTGCCTGTTTTTTTTGGCGCGCTCGGAGAGATTCGAACTCCCGACCTACTGATTCGTAGTCAGTTGCTCTATCCAGCTGAGCTACGAGCGCTTCGAGCCGCGAATCCTATCAAGACGGGGCGATTCGGTCAACATCATCCCCAATCGCCGCCATCGCCACCATCGCCAAGGCCAAAGTCGTCGTTGCTGGCGACCTGGTTCTGGTCGCCCCAGTCATTGTTCAGTAGACCGAGATCGCCATTATCACCGGCAGGTGCGGAGGCATTGCCACCGTCTCCGTGGTGGAAAAGTCCATTGGCCAGGGCCGAGCCGGCGGCAACGCCGGCGCCGATCCCAAGGCCGGTGGCGAGCCCAGAGGCGAGTCCCGAACCCATGCCTGGCCCTGCCATGGGGGCCCCACCTGGCATTCCGCCTGGGTTAGGACCCATGCCGGGCCCGTAGTTTGGTCCGTAGGGATTACCAAAACCCGTAGCGCCGTTGTTTCGTGCCATGAGGATCTGCTGCTGGCGGCGGCGGCGCATGAACCACGCAATGGCAGCAATGATGAAGACGAGTCCCAAGAAATAGACCAGAGCCCGTCCCGCCCCACCGCCTTGCCGAGTGGCCACGGGCAGGGTAGCCGTACTCGCGACCAGGGCACCATGCTTTTTCAGTTCGGCACGGTACTGAGCAAGCGCCTTGGGCGCCACAAAGGGCATGCCGGGCGACAGGGTTTCGGCCCGGTGCAGGGCCTGACCGGCGGCAGTCCACTGACCCTGGCGCGCGAGCACACGCGACTCCAGGTAATAGGCTTCGGCCGAGTTGGGGTGCTTGGCCAAGACCTCCTGAATCATGTTTTGGGCCTGATCCAGGCGCCCGGACTGGATGGCCTGGGTCACCTGGGTTACGCTGGGCTCCGCCAGAGCAACACCGGTTGCGGTCAAGAGGCCAATGCCCACAGCGAGTACCACACCGCGAAACTGCATACGCTCCTCCGAGGAAGGTTGAGATGTTTGTCATGATGGGGGCAAGCTCACTGGAATTCAAGAGCCTACACAGTTCGTTGGGGCACCAGCGGATTGACAGGTATCGCGCTTGCCGGCACTATACCGAACGGTCGGTCCAGCCCTGGAGGGGGGTCAGCTTTGTATAGTCTCCGAAAATCGACACTGGCAGCCCTTGGCACCGCGGGGCTTGCGTCACTCCTGGGCGGCTGCAGCTTTGAGCCTGCACTGCGTGTACCGCACAGCCCCTCGGACCAGGTGCCGTACACGGCGGGACCCAGCCCAAAACAAACGGCCACCGCACCTGGGCCGGCTGGACACGCCCAGACCCTAGAGTACGGCCAGGATCTGGATCGGGAGTGGTGGACCCTTTTCCACTCCAAGGCTCTGGACACCCTCATCGCCGTGGGCCTTAAGAATAGTCCTACCGTGGCCCAGGCCCAGGCACAGCTGGAAGAAGCGCGCGCTGTGGCGCGGGAAAATGCCAGTATATTTTTTCCCCAGGTCTCCGGCAGCCTGAGCGCGGAGCGGGCGAAGTCCTCATCCGCGGCCTTCGGAGGCAACAAGGGCGGGTTTCGCTATTCCCTGGTTACGGGCAGCCTCAATGTGAGCTACTACCCAGACATCTTTGGGGTGAATCGTCTGGTGTACCGCAACAGTGAGGCTCTGGTGCGTTATCAGCAATGGGAGTTGGAGGCGGCACGACTCACCCTGACGGGCAACATCGTCACGGCGGCCGTCAATGTGGCCGCAACGCAGGCGCAGATCGAGGCGACCCGGGCCATCATCGCCCAGGAGCAGAAGCTTTTGCAGTTGACGGAGAACCAGTACCGCGCGGGTGCCATTACCTACCTGAGTGTCGTCAACCAACGCAGCCAACTGGCCGCGGAGATGGCCACGCTGCCGCCACTGGAGCAGCAATTGGCCGTGTATCGACACCAGTTGGCGGTACTGGTGGGCCAGTTTCCCGCCGAGGCCAAGGTTCCGGACTTCCGGTTGAGCGATCTGCACCTGCCCGAGAAGATTCCCGTGAGCCTGTCCTCCGAACTCCTCAAGCAACGCCCCGATATCCAGGCGGCGATGGCACAGATGCAGGCAGCCAATGCCGTCATCGGTGAGGCGCGGGCGCAGTTTTATCCGACGGTAAAACTCACGGCGGCGCTGGGCGACACCGCCAGCAACCCCAACCTGTTCTTCAACCCCATCAGCAGCATCTGGAGCCTGGTGGGGAGCCTGTCGCAGCCCATTTTTCAGGGCGGCAAACTCCGCGCCCAGGAAGCTCAGGCAAGAGCCGCTTATGAAGTGGTCTACCAACAGTATCGCAGCACGATATTGGGGGCCTTCGAGCAGGTGGCCAATGCCCTGCGGGCCCTGGAGCACGACGCCGAAACCCTGAAGGCGCAGCAGGAGGCACTGGAGTCGGCACGTAGCGCCCTGCACCTAGCGGAATCCAGCTATCGGGCCGGGGCGACGGATTACCTCAGCCTGCTGACCGCAGAAGTTCAGTACGACAACGCCAAGATCGCGGTCATCAAGGCGCAGTCCCAGCGCTATCAGGATACGGCTGCCCTGCTGGTCGCCCTGGGTGGGGGCTGGTGGACGCAGAAAAACGACATGCCAGCGCCCGTCGCGGAACCTTCCAGCGCCGCCCAGGCCCCTGCCAGTACATCCTGAATGGATCGTCCCTTGCCCTCGAAGCCCCACTTGTCCGGTCGTGGAGACTGAGCATGAAAAAAGCGTTCCTCATCGTCATTCTGGTCCTCGTCGTCCTCTTCGGCGGGATCTTTGGTTTCAAGGCCTTTGGCAATTACATGATGCACAAGGCCCTGGATCATATGCCGCCGCCGACCTTCAGCGTGGATGCGGCCAAAGCGACGGTGCGGGAATGGCATCCGCGTCTTCAGGCGGTGGCCTCTCTGACGGCCATCGAGGGCACGGCCATCAGCACTCAGCTGGCGGGCAACGTCACGGGCATCTACTTCCACTCGGGCGAATTCGTCAAAAAGGGTAGCCTGCTGGTCCAGATCGACAACAGCAACCAGTTGGCCCAGTTGGCTTCGGATCGGGCCAGTCTGCATCTGGCAGAGGTCAACTTGAGACGTACGGAAAAACTCATGGAGACGAACGCTGCGAGCCAGTCCCAGCTGGATACGGCGAAGGCGAATTTCGAGACCGCCCGTGCGGCCATCCGCAACGACGAGGCCACCCTGGGCAAGCTGGCCATCAAGGCACCCTTCAGTGGTTATCTCGGCATCCGTAAGGTCAATCTTGGGCAATACCTGACCCCCGGTACGGAAATCGTGGATCTGCAGTCCTGGGACCCGCTCTACGTCAATTTCACCCTACCGCAGGGAGATCTTCCCAAGCTGCAGGTGGGCACCTTGGTACGCGTCACGAGCGATGCGGCGCCGGGCGAGACCTTTGTGGGCAAGATCACGGCTTTGGGGGCGGCGGTGGACGGTACCACGCGCCGGATCGCCATTCAGGCGACGCTGCCCAACCCCAAGCACGTCCTGCGCCCGGGCATGTTTGCCGAGGCCGAGGTGGTCCAGAAGGCGACGCACAAGGTCTTGACCGTGCCGGTCAGTGCCGTGTCGTATAACACCTACGGCGATTCCGTCTACCTCATCCCCTCGGAAAAGAAAGACGGCAAGACGGTGCAGGTGGCCACGCAGCAGGTGGTCAAGCCCGGCGAGCAGCGGGATGGGCAGGTGGAGATTCTGCACGGACTGAAACCCGGGGATCTGGTCGTCACGGCCGGTCAGGTAAAACTCAGCAACAACAGTCTGGTCACCATTCACCACAGCGATGCCAAATCCTGAGGGCCGGACCATGAAATTTACCGATACCTTTGTCCGTCGACCGGTACTCGCCACCGCGCTGAGTCTGGTCATCTTCCTGCTGGGTCTGCACGCCTACACCATGATGACCGTGCGCCAGTACCCGGCGCTGGTGAATACCGTGGTGACGGTAACCACTCCCTACCCCGGCGCGAGCCCCAGCACCATTCAGGGCTTCATCACGACACGCCTGAGCAAGGTCATCGCCAGTGCCCCGCACATCGATTACATGACCTCCAACAGTTCCGAGGGTCAGTCCACCATCACCGTCTACATGGATCTGAACACAGACCCGAGTTCGGCGGTGGCCAATATCCTGGCCAAGATCCAGCAAGTGTCGAATCAGCTGCCGGCGGGGGCGCAGCAGCCGACCGTCAATGTCACGGTGGGCAATACCACGGACCTCATGTACATCGCGTTCTATAGCGATAGCCTGAGTCAGCAGCAGATCACGGACTATCTGTTGCGGGTGGCGCAGCCGCGTCTGGCGACCATCCCGGGCGTGGGTGAGGCGCAGATCCTGCCTCCCGGTGCGGGCAATGGTAACACCTATGCCATGCGCGTCTGGCTGAATCCGCAGAAACTGGCGGCGCTGGGGGTGAGTGCGGCGCAGGTGGCGACCGCATTGCGGAACAACGATTTCATTTCCGCCGTGGGTCAGACCCGGGGCAAGATGGTGCAGAACACCATCGTCGCCACCACCAACCTCAACAACGTCCAGGAATTCCGGAATCTGGTGATCAAGCAGTCTGGGAACACCCTCATCCGGCTGAAGGATGTCGCACGGGTCGAGTTGGGTGCGCAAGACTATACCTCCTACGCCTTTTTTGACGGCAAACCCAGCGCCTTCATCGGTATCCAGGAATCGCCCTCGGCCAACTCCCTGACGGTGGCGAGCAAGGTCCGAGCGGCCCTCAAGGAGTTGGACAAGAGTCTGCCTCCGGGGCTGCACGAAGCCATTCCCTACGACGCCAGCGTTTTCATCAAGGCGTCCCTGGATGAGGTGCTGCTGACCATCGGCATCACCCTGGCCGTGGTGGTCCTGGTCATCTTCCTGACGCTGGGCTCGCTGCGGGCCGTCATCATTCCCGGCGTGGCCATACCGCTATCCATCGTTGGTGCTGGCTTGGTCATGTGGGGCATGGGCTTTACCATCAATCTGCTCACCCTGTTGGCCATCGTTCTGGCCATTGGTCTCGTGGTGGACGACGCCATCATCGTCGTGGAAAACGTCCACCGCCACATCGACGAGGGTAAGTCACCCTTCGAGGCCGCCCTGATGACGGGTCGGGAACTGGGCGGCGCCATCGTCGTCATGTCGACGACCCTCATCGCCGTCTTCGCGCCCATCGCCTTCATGGGGGGGCTCACGGGCAGTCTTTTTGGTGAATTCGCCTTTACCCTGGTGGCGACGGTGCTGATTTCCATGATCGTCGCCCTCACCCTTTCGCCCATGCTCTCGAGCAAGGTGCTGCGACCCAAGCAGGAGCACGGCTTCGAGCATTTCGTCGATCAGCGTTTCGACGGATTGCGTCGCTTCTACGATCGCCTGCTGCGCGGATCCCTGAACTTTGTCCCGGCAACCATGCTCTTCGCGGCGGTGGTCTTTGGCAGTATCTACTTTCTGTACAGCACCTCGAAGTCGGAACTGGCACCGCAGGAAGATCAGGGCGTCATTTTCAATGCCGGTACCGGCGGACCCACGATCACCCCCCTCGAGCTCGTGAAATACGGCAAGGAAATCCTGAAGATCCTGGATCAGTATCCAGAGAAGGCAGCCACCTTCATGGTGACGGGCATTTCCGTGGGGGCTGGTGGTGGCTCCAATAGCCTCTTCGCTGGCATGCGCATGACTCCCTGGAGTGATCGCAGCACCACGGCCATGGAGCTGCAGCCCAAGGTACAGCAGGCGCTGCAGGCCGTTCCGGGTCTGCAGGTGGCCTCTTTCTTGCCACCGCCCTTACCCGGATCTTCCGGAGGTCTGCCCGTGCAGTTCGTATTGCAGAGCCCGGGCAGCTACGCGCAACTGGACAAGGTCGCCGAGCAGGTCATGGGTGAGGCCTACAAAAGCGGACTGTTCTTCTATGTCACCAAGGATCTGCGCATCGACAATCCAGAGCTCGTCTTGAAGATCGATCGCAGTCTGGCGGGTACTCTGGGCATCAGCATGGCGGCCATCGCCCAGGACCTGCAGCCCCTCTTGGGCGGCAACTACGTCAATCGCTTCGACATGGAAGGCCGCAGCTACAAGGTCATCCCGCAGGTTCCGGATAAATTCCGCGCCGATCCCAATGCGCTCAAGCACTACTACATCACTACCGGAAGCGGTGCCTTGATTCCTCTGTCCACCATCGTTCGGGTAGAGACCAAGATCGAGCCGCAATTTCTGCCGCAGTTCGATCAACTCAACTCCGTCACCATTCAGGCGGTGCCCAAGCCGGGTGTGAGCATGGGTCAGTCCCTGCATTTCTTCCGCACGGCAGCCGAGAAGATCATGCCCAAGGACTTCTCCATCAACTACGCCAGCCAGTCCCGCGAGTATGTGCAGGAATCGGGTGGTCTGCTGCTGACTTTCTTCCTGGCCATCCTGCTGATTTATCTTCTACTCGCCGCGCAGTTCGAGAGCTTTACCGATCCTTTGATCGTGCTCATCACCGTACCCATGTCCATCAGCGGCGCCCTGATCTTCATCAGCCTTGGGCTTGCCTCCATCAACATCTATACGGAGGTGGGCCTGATCACCTTGATCGGCCTGATCGCCAAGCAGGGCATCCTGATCGTGCAGTTTGCCAATCAGATCCAGATGGATGAGGGCCTCGACAAGCGGGAGGCCGTGGAGAAGGCGTCGAGTATCCGTCTGCGCCCAATTCTCATGACCACGGGTGCCATGGTCTTGGGCGTGCTGCCTCTGGTACTGGCCACGGGCCCTGGAGCGGTGGCGCGACAGCAGATGGGCCTGGTGATTTTCACCGGGCTTGCCATTGGCGCGCTCTTTTCCCTCTTCGTGGTGCCGGCCATGTACATGGTCCTGGCCAAGGACAAGCGGGCACAGGCGGCTCGCCTGAAAGGCACCGACGGCTCTGGCGAGGAGCCGGTGGCGGGCTGACGTCGCTACCTTGACAAGGGCCCCTCGGGGCCCGAAGAATAAAGCGCTTAGCGGCGCCCTCGGGTGCCATCTCCAGACAAGGCAGGCCATCATCATGTGCGATATCCCCGCATGGAGCTCGTGGGAACCCCGGCGGGGGCTGGCATGAGTGCCCAGATCATCGACGGAAAAGCCGTAGCGGCAGAGATCTTGGCGCAAACGGCCCGGCGCAGTCGGGAGTTCTCCGAGCGCTACGGTCGTCCACCAGGTCTCGCCGTGGTACTGGTGGGTACGAATCCCGCTTCACAGATCTATGTCCGCAAGAAGAAGGATAGCTGCAGCCAGGTGGGCATCCGTTCCTTTGGCCGGGAATTCCCCGCGGATTGGCCTGCCGAAGCCTTGCTCGAGGAAATCGCCGAGCTCAATGGGCGCGCCGATGTGGATGGCATTCTCGTGCAACTGCCGCTGCCGCCACACATGGACCCCGAGATCATCATCGAGGCCATTTCCGTGGATAAGGATGTGGATGGCTTCCACCCCTATAATGTCGGGCGCCTGGCCCTGCGTGCCCCGACCCTGCGTTCGTGCACGCCAGCCGGCATCATGACCCTGCTGGAGCGCTACCACATCCCGCGCAAGGGCAGCGAGGCGGTCGTCGTCGGCGCGTCCAACATCGTCGGTCGACCTCTGGCGCTGGAACTGCTGCTGGCTGGCGCCACGGTGACCGTCTGTCATCGCTTCAGCCGGAATCTCGAGGCGCATGTGCGCTCGGCGGAGATCCTGGTGGCGGCGGCCGGCAAACCTGGGCTCATTCCGGGGGAATGGGTGCGCGAGGGCGCCGCGGTGGTGGATGTCGGTATCAATCGCCTGGACGATGGGCGTCTGGTGGGTGACGTGGACTTCGAGCGCGCACGCGAACGGGCCGCGTGGATCACACCGGTACCGGGTGGAGTTGGGCCGATGACCGTCGCCACCCTCCTCCAGAACACGGTGCTGGCCGCAGAACGACGGCAGGAGCGCACCCATGCGGCCCAGCAGCCCGCCTGAGTCCGTGGCGCCTTCGCCCCCGGCTGTCCCCGAGACTGCGCGTGCGGAGGCGCTGGACCATCCTTCCCTGTATTTCAATCGCGACCTCAGTATCCTCGAATTCAATCGTCGCGTGCTGGCGCTGGCGGACGATCCGCAGGTGCCACTTCTGGAGCGCCTGCGCTTTCTGACCATCGTCTCCAGCAATCTCGACGAGTTCTTTGAGGTTCGAGTGGCGGGCCTGATGCAGCGGCGCAAATACAACGCCGGGCCTCTGGGCCCGGACATGCTTGGCCCCGAGGACGAGATTCGGGCCGTCGCCAAGGTGGCGCACGAGCTCATCCAGGCTCAGTACACCTGTCTCAATGAACGCATACTCCCGGCGCTGGCGGCGGCGGGGATTCGTCTGCGCCGCCGCGATACTTGGCGGGCGACGCAACGGCGCTGGATCGCCCAGTATTTTCAGCAGGAGGTTCTGCCCCTGCTCACGCCCTTGAGTCTTGACCCGGCGCATCCCTTCCCCAAGGTCCAGAACAAGGGGCTCAACTTTGCCATCGTCCTCGAGGGGCAGGATGCCTATGGGCGGCATAGTCCCATCGCCATCGTCCAGGCACCGCGCATTCTCCCGCGCATCATTCAGTTGCCCACGGACATCGCTGGTCCTGCGGATTTCGTTTTCCTGTCTTCGGTGATTCACGAGAATATCGAGACCCTCTTTCCTGGCCTCCACGTCAAGGGTTTCTATCAGTTTCGTGTCACCCGGAACAGCGAGCTCTTCGTCGATGAAGAAGAGGTGGACAACCTGCTGGACGCCCTGGCGGATGAACTCACCACCCGTCCCTTTGGCGAGGCGGTGCGTCTAGAGGTTGCCAGCAATTGCCCGGCAGAGGTCTATCAATACTTGCTGCGCCATTTCGATCTGCAGGAAGAGAGCCTCTACACCTTGCCGGGACCGGTGAATCTCTCACGCATGGCGGCCATCATCGATATGGCGGCGCGACCAGATCTGCTGTATCCGCCCTTCACGCCGGGCTTACCCGACCGCTGCCTGCGCAGCGAGGAGATCTTCAGCCAGTTGCGCCGGGGTCCGATACTGCTGCACCATCCTTATCAGAGTTTCATGCCTGTGGTGGACTTCATCCGCCAGGCGGCCAGCGACCCAGCGGTCCTGGGTATCAAACAGACCCTCTACCGCACCACGCCCGACTCCCCCATCGTGCAGGCCCTGATGGATGCCGCAGTAGCCGGCAAGCAGGTCACCGCGGTCATTGAACTCAAAGCCCGCTTCGACGAGGCCAACAATATCCGACTGGCGGAACAGTTGGAGGAGGTGGGCGCGCAGGTCGTGTATGGGGTCGTCCACCACAAGGTGCACGCCAAGATGGCTCTGGTACTGCGGCGTGAAACCGACGGCATTCGCCTGTATGGACATCTGGGCACGGGTAACTACCACGCCCGCAACGCCCGCATCTACACCGATCTCAGCCTCCTCACGGCGGATACCCAGATCACCGCCGACATGAATGCCCTGTTCATGCACATCACCGGCATGGGACGGGCCCCGACCCTGACGAAGCTCCTGCAAAGCCCCTTCACCCTCTTCGCTGCCCTGCGCGAAAAGATTGCCGCCGAAACGGCCCTCGGCACTGCCGGGCGCATCATCGCTCGGGTCAATGCCCTGGTGGAGCCGGATCTGATCCGCGACCTCTATCTGGCGTCGCAGGCAGGAGTCCAGATCGATCTCATCGTCCGTGGTCCCTGTACCCTGCGCCCGGGCATTCCCGGCGTGTCCGAGAACATTCGGGTACGCTCCATCGTCGGCCGCTTTCTGGAACACAGCCGCGTCTATTACTTTGGCCGCAATGGCGACCCGGAACTGTGGATGGCCAGCGCCGATTGGATGAGTCGCAACCTTTTCCGTCGCCTGGAGACAGCCATCCCCATCGAGGATCCGGATCTGCGCCAGCGGCTCATACGGGAGACCCTGGAGTTCTATCTCGAGGACGACTGCAACGCCTGGGCCATGGGTAGCGACGGTTCCTACAGTCACCTGCGCGATCCCAGCCAGGAGCAGCCCTGTCGCTCCGCCCAGGATCGCCTGCTTGCCCTCTATGGTCGCGGCGGTGTGGGCAATGGCTGAGGCAGAACAGCACTCGGTCCTGGTCCTGAACAGCAAGGGCGGTGCTGGCAAAACCACCGTGGCCACCAATCTGGCAAGCCTGCTTGCCCTGCGCGCCTCGGTGCTCCTGGCCGATCTCGATCCCCAGGGTTCCAGCAGCCACTGGTGGCGGCGACGTCCGCCGCAGTTGCCGGCCATCTCCCTGGTGAGCGATCCCCAGCGCAAGTTTCGCGACTATCCGCCGGCACAGTGGTTCATTCTGGATGCTCCGGCCGGATTAAAGCGCAGCCGGCTCGAGGAAATGCTGGATGAGGTGAGCACCCTCCTCGTGCCCATCACCGCCTCGGCCTTCGACATGGACGCCAGTCTCGTCTTCCTCGAGCGACTTCAGGAAATCAAGCGCTTTCGCAAGGGACGCGTCCGCATCGGCATCGTCGCCAATCGCGTGCACCAGGGCACGCGGGCGAAGCAGGCGCTGGAGGCCTTCCTCCGCGATCTGGATCTGCCCGTCATCGCCTTCCTGCGCGACAGCCAGATCTACGTGCATGCCGCCGCCGCGGGCGTGGGCATAGCCGACCTGCGCGCCAGCGAGACCCGATCCGAACTGCCACAATGGACCCGTGTGCTGCAGTTTTTGGGAGAAGTGGACCGTGGAACGTGAACTGAAACTGCAGGTGCTCGAAGCCGACGCCTGGGAAAACATCCTGAGTCACCCGCTGGTGGATCTGGCTGCGGTGACACCACGTCCGATGCATGCCCGCTATTTTGATACCAGCGACCACAGTCTACAGCGCGCCCGCATCGCCTACCGCGTGCGCCTGGAAGGCGAGCAGTGGGTAGCGACCTTGAAATTCGCCGGGGCAGCCAGTGGCGGACTGCATGAGCGTCCCGAGTGGAATGTACCGGTAGCCGGGCCCCAAGCGGATCTGGGCGTTTTCGACGACCCGGAGTTGG